>Ga0209011_1000736_pt1 | contig 12054 bp, 7 predicted proteins | sample BlaSpr_A8_OM1_M3_FD_187986 | JGI IMG/M metagenome (GOLD analysis project Ga0209011, IMG submission 187986) | Forest soil microbial communities from Thunder Bay, Ontario, Canada - Black Spruce, Ontario site 2_A8_OM1_M3 (SPAdes) (version 2) | ecosystem: Environmental > Terrestrial > Soil > Boreal... | reverse complement strand
AAGCACGACCTAGGCTGGGAGCCGAAGGTCGCCTTCGATCGCGGGCTCAAAGACCTCATCGCGTGGGCCTCGTCCGTCAACTAGAAGTTACGGATCTTCGCCCCACGCCGCCGAGCGCCGCTCCAGCGGGCCGAGCAATCGCCTGACCAACCGAGCTGCGCGCAGCGTCAGCCACTCCCAGCCGCCGGCCACGAGGCTCGGCCGCAGGGCCCAGGCGATCAGCACGACGAGGAAGATGAACGACAGTCCCCACGATGCCTGCTCGAGTGCTGTCGGTCCGTAGTTGAACACCAGGGACGACCCTGCGGGCACGGATGGCAAGACCGCGAGCATGAAGTCCATCTCGCTGCCCACGAGGTCAACCCGCTGAGTGCCGCCAGGAGTGACAAGGTGCGCCGACCATCCGGGAAAGAGCGATTCCTTGAACAGCACCAACGTCGGTGCGGCCGACTCCCGCAGCACGAGTGTCGCCTGGTCGTCTCCAGCCCATGTCGGCGCGATGGACGTTTGTGGCGCCGCGCTCGAGTCGGAAGCGAACAACCAGGACAGCTGCGACGCCACGAACTGCGCCTCATCGGCCGACGAGCTCGTCGAGTTGTGAGCGATCAAGTTCATGCCGCTCCACAACACGCGACCACTGCCGGTATTCGCGCGCGCGGCCACGACACGGCCTCCCACCCGAACCAGCTCCGTGGCCCCAGGACGCACCGAGGCGGATGAGCTGGCGCCCCACCCGCCACCCTGGTAGCTGAACGAGCCAAAGGCGGGATCGGCCGCTCCGCTGACCAGCACCGGCGCCGAAGGATTGAGGGTCCCCCACTGCAGAGCCGTCACCGGAAGCACCACCGGGGCCTGCCCCGCATTCCAGTCGGGGTCGACGTACTGCCAACCGGTCTCGACAAACAGCCTGCCGCCGCCGCGGACGTAGCGGTCGAGGCGCGACCACGCGGCCGCCTGGTCGTGATAGCGATATCCCAGGAGCAGGATCCCCCGATACCGCTTGAGGTCCTGCTCGCTGTAGTCGTCGAGGTATGGAGAAGTCCCGCGCACCAACCACTCGGAGTCAAACGGCAGCAGCCCCGACGTCGCCTGCTTGAAAATCGAGTTGTAGAGCTCGGGGGCGCTGTCCTGTGTTGCTCCGACCACCAGGACCGCAGTTCCGCCAGACCACTGCGCGGCCAGTCCTGATGGCTGCGGGTTCACGAAGGCCACCGGGTCCTGGCTGACCTGGGTCCACCCCATCGCGGCGTAGTCCGAGGCCCGGCCCGCCTGCGCCTTAGACAGCACCACCGCGTCGATTCCCAACGCCTGCGACAGCTGCTGCTTGATGGTGGTGCCCGAGTTCTGCAGCATGTTGTCCTCGAGCCAGCCCGACAGCTCTCTCGACGGGATGACCTGGTCGTTGTAGCTGTGCGTGATCCCACCTCCGACCAGGACGTGGAACGCCATGTCCAGGGGGCCGATATTGGAGTTGAGCTCGGCGCGGGCGGGCGGCGATGGGAACGTGGCGCCCAGCGCGGCGAGCGATTGACGCCTGGCCGGACAGCTGAGCTCGCACTTGATCGCCGGCGTCCGCCAATGCCAGAGGTCGCTGAGGTCCGCCGCATTGGAGATGCTCGGTCCGTACGCAAGCTTGTTGGCGACGTCGACGCGCCCGGCGAAGGCAAATACATCGGCGGCCAGCACGACGACCAGCACGACGGGCAGCGCCACCGCCACGCCAGATCGCAGCGGCGCCGGCCAGCTCCATCTGCCCGCGGCCGTCTGCGCCAGAAGTCGCGGCAGCTCAAACAGTCCCAACGCCGCGAGGGCCGGTACGGCAACGCTGACCAGCAGTTGAAGCGGCCTGTGCGCCACGACGCCGAACTCCTTGAAGCCTGGAATCAGAAAGAGAGGACGGTAGAGATCGCGATCCACCATGAAGACCATCCCGAGGACGGCCAGGCCGAGGAAAACTCGCGCGCGGCCATCGCCCCTCCAGGCCAGCAATGCGCCAAGGAGAGCCGGCAGCAGGACCGCCGGCGACACTGCGTAGAGGTCACCGAGGTTTCCATCCTGGATCGGGTGAAGCGACAGCAGGCTGTCGAGGTTGATCTGGCTGAGCCGTTGGATGTCGAAGCTGGTGCCGGCCCCCGCCCAGTGCGACCGCACGACCGCCAGGTACTGAAGCTCGCCGCCCAACCAGACGGCGGACAGCACCGCGATGCCCACCAACAGGACGGGCACGGTGATCAGCAGCCAATGCCAGGCGCGGCGCATCGATGACCGCGGAACAGCCAGCGCGTAAACCGCGGCCGCGATCAGCGGCGCAGCAAGAAGATGGGGCGACACAAGGCCCATCAGCGTGGTCAAGGCGATGAAGGCGAAAGCGGCGACGCGATACCTCCACGTGCGGTCTCCGCTCAGCCACGCGTGGAAGAACGCATCCAGCGCGATGACGCTGGGCATGAAAAAGACCATGCCCACCCAGCTCGCGTACAACCCGAAGTGGGTCCACTCGACCCAACCGATCGGGCTCAGCAAGAACAGGAACCCGGCCGCCAACCCGGCAAGCGGCCGCCGCAGCCGCCAGTCGAAGAACGCAAACAGGCCGATCGCCGTGAGAGGCATCAGCGCGAACTGCACCACCTGTGCGCCGCCCTCGAGCGAGGTCGACAGCAGGTGCGAGATGGCCACGGCGAGCCAGTGCGAAGCAAGCGGGTAGCCCTCGCGGAACGACACTCCCATTCCATCCCACGGGTACCACCAGGGCAGATTGGGAAACGTGCCCGCCACCCAATCGACAAGGTGAAGGTGAAAGGGCGCCTCGGACCCCGCCATGCCGCCCCAGAGCAATTGCCAGCTCAGCACGTATGCGACCGCGATCAACAGCGCAGCCGCGACGACGAGGCGAAGGGACGCGAGAGCCGGCGCTCTCAACCTAAGCCGCGGCGGCTCGGGCCGCCGACGCGCAATCCGTTCCGCCCGGCAAAGGCACGTGAACGTCTTCCAGCGTCCACCCGTACTGGTCGACGGAGCCCACGGTGCTGAACCATTCGGGGTGGTCGGCGATGAGCTGGCGATACTGCGGCTTGCTCGGGTCCACCGCCCACAGCCGCGTTCGCGTCGATGTCAACCAGCACTGCATGAGCGTGTCAGCGACATCCGTGTGCCGCGCATAGTCGAAGTAATAGAAGGGGTCATAGAGCTGTCCGACCACGTTGCGGCCCTGCAAGCCGTGGTACTCGACCATCGCGTAGAACATCGCCGGCTTGTCCGGAGGGATGTTCAGCACGCGGCCGCGATAGGCCGGCTCGTCGTACACACGCATCAGCTGCGAGGCGGCCGCCTGCGATTGGCCCCACGTGACGCGGGTCGCGTCGTAAAGGTTGAGAATCGGCGCCCATTCGAGCTGCGCGGCGGCGAGGAAGATGACGATCGCGGCCCAGCTCACCGGCAGCACACGCCGTCCCAATCTGCGAGGCGCCGCCGACAGCAGTACCACCGAGAGCAGCGCGCCCGCGAACTCGTAGGGAAAAAGAAAGAACCGCTCCTGCCAGAACCACGACTCCCAGCTCTTCAAGTACGAGGTGAGTCCGAGCGAGAGGCCCGTGTAAGCGAAGTAACCGAAACCGAAGGTCAGGAACATGTACGAGGGCGGCCGTCGCCACAGGGTCCATGCAAGTCCCGCCAGCCCCGCGACCATCAACGCCACGAGGAATGGCCGCGCCGCCATCTGCGCAGGGGTGAGGTGCGCGGCAAACTCCCACTTGCCGAAGATGTTGGCGAGCAGGTTCCAGTACACGGGGTAGATGGGGTTGCCGGTGCGGTCGAGCAGCACCTTCATATAGACGGCGATCACCGCGATCCAGGTGATCGTCGCCACGAGCCGCTCGCGTTCGTACGCCCGGCGAAAGTACCCGGCGACCAGCATGCCAAGGCTGAAGATCCATGCCTCGGCCCGCGCCATCGACGCCAGCGCCCACGCGACCCCCGTCCACAGCCCGCGCTTCGGCCACAGCCAGATGCCGAGCAGGACCAGGGCGATGCCCATCGGCTCGAGAAAACCCGTCGAGTCGACGAAGACGCTCGTGGGCAGGAGCGCGGCGAAGAGGCCGGCGGCGACCGCAACCCCAAGGCCCCAATGGCGCCGGCACAGGCTGAACACGAGGACGGCCGCCAGCGCGCCGAAGAACACGCTGACCAGGCGCGCGATGACGATGTCGACCGAACCCGTGACAAAGAAAAGGACGACCAGCAGGGCCGGATGGAGCACGCCCCAGAAGTAGTCCAGCCCTTTGAGGTCCCAGAGTCTCGGGCCGGTGGAATCCCAGAGGCCGATCTCCTTGGTGAGGTAGGCGATCTGCCAGTGGTGAAACACGTCGCCGTGCCACCCATCCCCCGGGTTCTGGGGATCCGTCAGCACGAACAGCGCGTTGAGGCGCGGCAGCAAGGCGACCACCCATGCGGCCGCCAGGGCCCACCAGGGGAGCGGCCGCGCGAGGACCTCCTCAGCGGCGCGCGCATCGCCGTGGCTGGACCTGCCGCCGTCGGTGTCGAGCGCCCGCTCCTCTTCCTCTTCTGTGGGAAGGATCTTCGGCAGCAGCCTCAAGCCGTGGCCGCCTCCGCCGCCACCCGCTCGTGGCTGCGCGCCACCTCCACCACCGCGTTCTCCAGGGTGTCCAGGTGCCTTTCCCAATCGAAGCGCCGCGCCCACTCGAAGGCGCGCTCGCCGGTCACCTGGTTGGCGGCAGGGTCATCCAGCAGCGATGAGATCCCGGCCGCGTAATCCGCCACCTCGAGCGGCTGCGCGAGGTACCCGGTCCGCGGCCCGACGGTGACCGTCGGCCCGGCCTGGTTCCAGGCAACCACCGGCACGCCCTTGGCCATCGACTCGATCACGCCCATCCCGAAGTCCTCTTCAGGGGCCGGATACACATAGACCGCGGCGCCCTCGTAGAGCTTCTGGAGCTCGTCTTCGGCAATTGCGCCGAGAAAGATGACCGTGTCCGTCAGGCCCAGCTCGGCAACCAGCTCTTTGAGCGACGTGGTGTGCGAGGTCGCGGGGCCCGGTATCACCAGCTGCACGCGGGGGTGTTGCTTGCGAACCTCGGCCATCGCCCTGATCGTCAGGTCGAAACGCTTCTGCGGATAGTGGCGGTTGGTGAGCAGCACATAGGGCCGGCGGATCGGGAATCCGTTGATGGTCAGGCCGCCGGAGAAGCGGGAGTCGACCGGCAGCGGAAAACCCGACGAGGCGACATGGCAGCCTGCCGGGCAGTCGACGGCCTCGCGGCGATAGGTGCGCCGGATGATGTCGCCGATGTAGTCGCCGTTGACCAACAGCTGGTCCGCCTCCTGCACCGAACGGCGGTCAGCCCAGGCGACGAATCGCGTCGCGCGCATCACGATCGCGGCCAGCAGCCGGTAGTCCGCGTTGGCGACCCAGCCGGTCTCGCGGTCGACGTTGCGTGGGTAAACCAGGCGGTTCGGCTGGTTCAGGTAGACGACGTAGGGCACATCCATCAGCCTCGCCGCCCACCAGGCGATCCATGCGCTCGGCTGGTTGCAGCCGACGATCGCATCGACGCCGCGAAAGCGCCACGCGTACAGCGGCATCAGCACAGAGGTCGCGGCCATCTGTGCGGCTTCGCGGAATGGGAACCACCGTGGAAGCTGCGGCAGAAACGTGCGCACACGAACGTCGCCGATCAGGTCCGGGTAGCAGCGCGCCTGGTCGACTGTCGGCGCATAGCACTCGACCTCGTAACCGCGCCGTCTCAGGCCGAGCACCTCCTCGATCACGATCCTCTCGCCTCCACCTGAATAGGTGAACCCGCAGTGGAATACGGCGATGCGGCGCGGCCCGCCCGCGCGTGCTCGGCGCCGGCCACCGACGAGAAAGAAGCTGAGGAGCCCCAGCACCAGCACGTTGCCGGCCGTGATCGCGTGGTACAGGACGATCGCGCCGGCGGCCACTGCCGGGGCCAATCCAAGACCGCCGCCCAGCACGAGCGCGCCCGCGACCTCGAGGTTGCCGAGGTATCCAGGCCCCGCGGGCACCGCGAAGCTCAGCAGCAGCGCCGGGTAGGCCGCCATCGCCTGGAGGGTCGGAACTGGGACCCCCACGGCAACGAACAGCAGGGTGAAGCTGAAGGCGTCGATCACCAGCGCAATTGCGGTCAGGAGCGCCAGCCGGCCGGCCAGGGCCGGGGTCCACAGGCCGCGAGCGCCGGCGCGGAACGCGAACGCTTGTCCCGCGATGGCGGATGCGAAGCGCGCCGGCAGCACGCGGTGAGCGAGCCTCGATCGAGCCAGCCGCGGGCCAAGCAGGGCGGTCCCGAGCACCGCCCCGAGCAGTGCGATGGCCAGAGCTGCCGCACCGAGCAGTCCCCGCGGAGCATTGATCGCGCCGGACAGCGCGACGAGCTCGAGCACCCCCAGCACCAGCGCCACGGCCGCAAGGTCGCATGCCTTGTCGATCACGATCGTCGCGAGGGCTGAGCCCGCGGGCACCCGGTGGCGGCGCCACAGCCACCACGCCCGGGCCGCGTCGCCGGAGCGGATGGGCAGCACGTAGTTGAGCAGGCTTCCGGCCCCGTTCATGGCGAAGGCTCTGACCATGCCGACCGGCGCGAGTGGGCGCAGCAGCAACAACCACCGGCGGGCCCGGATGATGCTGGTCAAGAAGAAAAGCACCACCATCACAAGAACCGCCGTCCAGCTCTGCACTCGTGCGTGGCTCACCACCTCGGGCAGGGAGACGGTGCGCAGCCACAACCACAAGAGGACCAGGCCGACAGCAGTCTGGAGGCCGAGCCGGAGCCAGCGACTCACCCCACGGCCTCCTCGAGCTCATCCGCCGCCGCCGTGCCCAGCACCCACCGCTGGGCGAAGATCCAGAACCCGAACAGGAAGCCGACGACGAGGATCGTGCCACCGTAATCGTGAAACAGGACCGCGGGCGTGACGCCGACGGTGGCCGCGACGACCGCCACTGCCGCGACGCGAAGCAGGTTGAGCAGCATCGTTCCGGCGACCCCGATGACGATGACCTGAACGCGCGCCTCGAGTGGGTGGCGCCCGCGTAGTCCTGACAGGAAGCTCACGCCGAGTAGGACCAGGCTCTGCCAGCCGATGCAGTTCCACGAGATGAAGAGCGTGTGCATGATTCCCGCGCCGTCCCAGACGACAAGGTGACTGCCTGACGCGGCGGCATGGATGCCGACGAGCCCAACCAGGCCCACGACCATCCGCGCCTCGACGGGGACGATCGCTTGCAGTGGATTGTTCGCGCCGAATTGCATCGCCCAGGTGGTGAGGAGGTCGTCGAATGTCGTCACCAACGGAAGCAGCATCAACAGCGCGCACAGAAGCGCAAGCAATGTCAGGTTGAGGGTGTCGCGGTCTCGTGGTTTCATCCACGCAGCCTCAGGAACGCGAGCACCCGCCTGCGGCTGGTGCCAACCGTGAACACCGGAATCAAGAGCGCCAGCGCGGCAAAACCAAGCAGCGATTCCGGAACGACGAGACTCGGGGGCACCAATCGCGTGTCGGCGACTCCCGCTGCACCGTCATAGAGCATGTCGACGTTGTTGCCGTTGCCCTGGCTCACGTCCACCCTCAAGCAGAGCGAGCCTCCCGGTGGGATTACCAGCGGGATCAGGCTCGTGGTGGTGACCGTGAACGGGCTGGTCGTGTGCGCGCCCGCGGGTCCATAGCTGGTGGTCCACGTGGCGCCGCCGTTCGGGATGGTGGCCACGAAGCCTGCGCAGCTGGCTCCGGCCACCGCTCCGACGCTCACGACCACATTCGAGCTGTCGCCCGGAGCTCCGCCCGCCCAGTACATCGTGAACGACCAGACGCCCGCGGCCACCGTCTGCACCGGCAGGTTCGAGAAGGTCCAGACACCTATGCTGCCGGTCGAACGGCAAACCGGGACCCGGCTGCCCACGGCCTGGTTCATCGTGGTTGGCGTGCAGCCCGGAGCCGTCCCGCTGCCGTGCAGGTAGAGAGGGTTTCCCGCGGCCTCGACCACCGGCGCGCGCGACGCAAGCAACGCCAGGGCGCCGAATGACGCGAGCAGGGCCGTCGCGACCACCCAACCCACCCAACGATTGCGTAGGCGGCCGGTGCTCCGCGCTGCTGGTGGAGCGGCCGGGCTTGCCGGCGACTTCCACTCGAGGCGGCGCGCTCGAGGTCCCATCAGCCAGCGCCGCAGGAGGTTGAGACGGCGCAGATGATGCACCTCATCGGTGACATGCCCGGTCTTCGGCGTGCGGAACCATGGGCCCTCCTCTTTGCTGACCAGGCCCTTGAAAGCCGCCCAGGCCTGGAACGGCACGAGCGCGAAGGACAGCACGAGCGCGCCCCAGACCCCCTGCAGGTCTCGGATGGGCGCGTCTTCGAGAATCAGGCCTCCAAGGTTCATGAGCGGCAGCGCGAACACGTTCGAGAACAGCAGCGACCAGCCCAGCAGCGCAGTCCAGCCGGGCACGTGAGTGTGAAACACGATCTCCGACATCAGCCAGCTGATGCTCCCGACGACGAACAGCCCGGCCTGCAGGTAGTAGCTGGAGTCGTAGAGGAACTCGAGCTTCTCCAGCGGGCTGACGAAGGGTGACCTCATGATCGGCAGGAACCACTTGCGGACGTTGTGCGTATGGCCTTCGGCCCAGCGCATCCGCTGGCGCGCGAGCCGGGAGAACGTGCTCACGCATTCGGCCGGCGTCTCGGCCCAGGGCGTGTAGACGACCTTGTAGCCGCGCGCGTAGAGCTTGAGCGTCAGCTCCCAGTCCTCGGTGATGCTGGTGCCCCAGCCGACCTCACGCAGGATGTCGGCGCGGATCATGTAAGCGGTGCCTGCGATCATCTTCAGCGAACCGATCGCATCCTGGAACGGGCGCTCGACCATGTAGCTGCCGGCGTATTCGGCGCGCACCGCCTCCGTCAGCCAGCTCTCCGACTTGTTCAGGACGTGCCACTGGTAGCTCTGCACCGCCGCGACCTCGCTGCGGCGCTTGATCTGACCGGGCTCTGAGGGAGGTTCGGCGCGGCCGAAGACTGACTCCAGTCGCCGGTTGGAAGCGCGCTGCTCCGTCACCCGATAAAAGAGTGGAAGCAGGCGCTGGATCGAGTCGGGAAACGGGACCGAGTCGGCGTCGAAGACGACGATGTATTCGGCGCGCGGGTCGGTCACCAGGAGCGCCTCGCGCAGCGCGCCGCCCTTGTAGCCCTTGCGCGAGGTGCGGTGGAGGATCTTGAAGCGCGGCCGGTCCCGCCACTGCTGGAGGATCTGGACCGACTCGTCGGTTGAGTCGTCGACGAGCACCACCTCGTACTCGGGGTACTCGAGTTTGTCGAGCGCATCGAGAAGCCGCTCGATCACCCTCTTCTCGTTGTAGGCGGCCACGTGGATGGAGACGAACGGGTGATATCCGAGGTCGATCTGGTACCCGCTTCCGTTGCCATCGCCGTTTCCGTTGATGCGGCTCAGGCCGTTCCTGCGGGTTGACCCGGTGGAGCCGTGGCCATTGACGGTGCGCGAGGAACCGACCAGCGTCGTCAGCAGCACCATCGTGGTGCTCAGGTAGTACTTGATGGCGTAAGCGAAGAAGACCGCGCCGAGGAAGAGGCCGGTGAAAGCGAAGCCGTAACCCACCCAGTCGGCCGCGCTGCGGACCTGGGACCGCGACACCAGCTCGACAAAGCCACGCGCGATGGCGACCATCGGGATCGCCCCCAGGACGAACGCGGCGACCAGGATCGTGTTGAGGACGAAGCTCCACAAGGGGTGGGCGCGGTTGTGCCGCGCGCCCTGAAACTCTGGCGGGGTATCGGCGGCCATCAGCGGACGCCCTCTACCAGGTCGGCGGTGTCAAAGCGCCGGTGGCCGCCTGGCGTGACAATCGCCGGTCGCACCCGGCCCTCGCGCACCGCTCGGTTCAGGGTCTGCTGGCTCACCCCGAGCAGGCGCGCAGCCTCGCTGGAGCTGATCAGGTCAAGGCTTCGGCCGTCACGCTTGAGGAGCCCGCCAAGGGCCTCCACGTCCTGGGGACGGAACCGACGATGACCGCCCGGGGTGACGACCGCCGGCTTCAACCGCCCCCTCGCGACAGCGCGAAGAACAGTCGCCCTGCTGACGCCCAGGCGATCTGCTAAATCGTTCGAACTGATCAATGTGTGCAAAACGTGTGTAGGAGCAACGCATCAATAGCAGGTAGCGATCCCCTTAAATACGAGGGCTTGGAAATCCCCGATTGACGCAGCCGTTTCGTCGTTGAAAACGTGCATAAATTGACGAGCCTGCTGGCAAATTCCGCGCCTAAACTTTTGGATGTCCGTGTGCAGTCGCGCACAGACGGGAATCAATCGGGGAACTGAATCGGGGCTTCATCATCACTTAGAACCTCACCCCCCGCAGCCAAGCTCGGTGCCGGTGTCGAGTAATCGCCCGGCCCGAGCCTTTTTTATGCCTTAGATCGGCGCACCGCCCATTCGTGCAGTCCCTCGCGCCAGGGCCGGAGGGCGTCGACCCGCGTGGACCCGAGGCAACCGTGGAGCGGACGGCGGGCTGGGGCGCTGAGCTCGGCCGACAGCAGGGGCGTTACCTGCGCCTGCACGTTGCTCTCCTGCAGCACCGCGCGGGCGAACTCGTCCCAGCCGGCGCAGCCGGCGGCGACGACGTGAACGACACCTTCCAGGCCCGACTCCGCGAGCGCGATCGCCGCCGGTGCGAGGTCCCCTGTGTATGTGGGGTTGACCCTCTGGTCGGACACGACGCGCAGCGGTTCGCCGGTCATGGCGCGCGCCAGGATCCGGTCCGGAAAGCTGCCCCCCTTGATGGCTGAGCCGGTGTCGCCGAAGACGGCAGCGGTCCTGATCACAAGCGCCGAGGGCAGGACCTCGAGCGCTCGTCGCTCGCCCTCGAGCTTCGATTTGCCGTAGGCGCTCAGCGGCGCCGGCTGATCGGACTCCACGTAAGGACGGTCGAGCGCGCCGTCGTAGACAAAGTTGGTCGAGAAGTGCACGAGCCGCGCTCGGCCGCGCGCGCAGGCGAGTGCCACGTTGCCCGGCCCTTCACCGTTGACCGCGAACGCGAGCTCTGTTTCCGTCTCGGCGCGGTCGACCGCGTTGTAGGCGGCGCAGTTGAAAACGACCTCGGGTCGCCGGCGGCGGATGAGCTGGTCGATCGACTCGCGGTCGGTGACCGACGCTTCGCCGTGCGCGACACCTGAGTCGATGCCGAGCAATCGCGTCAGCTCCGAACCAAGCTGACCGCCGGCCCCGAGAACCAATGCCTTCACGGCAGGCACCGTATCAACTCAGGCCGGTGAGAAAAAGCGCGCGGTCCTTCTGTGTTGAATCTGGCAGTACTGGCGCCGCTGGGTTGGCCGGGGTTTCCCCGGCCATGACTTTGTCTTCACGGACTGCCAAGCGTCGCGAGGAGGGCCAACTCAACAGAGTCCCATCCATATACCGGGGGGAGAGCAGCCCCGTCGGCGAAGCCGACCGGGCAATGAGAGGGAACCATCGGGGCTCCCTCTCATACTGGCGCCGCTGGGTTGGCCGGGGTTTCCCCGGCCATGACTTTGTCTTCACGGACTGCCAATCGTCGCGAGGAGGGCCTACTCAACAGAGTCCCATCCATATACCGGAGGGAGAGCAGCCCCGTCGGCGAAGCCGACCGGGCGATGAGAGGGAACCATCCGGGTTCCCTCTCATATCTAGTAGCGCCGCTGGGTTGGCCGGGGTTTCCCCGGCCATGACTTTGTCTTCACGGACGGCCAATCGTCGCGAAGGAGGGCCAACTCAAAAGGGTCCCATCCATATACCGGAGGGAGAGCAGCGCCGTCGGCGAAGCCGACCGGGCGATGAGAGGGAACCATCCGGGCTCCCTCTCATATCTAGTAGCGCCGCTGGGTTGGCCGGGGTTTCCCCGGCCATGACTTTGTCTTCACGGACTGCCAATCGTCGCGAGGAGGGCCAACTCAACAGAGTCCCATCCATATACCGGAGGGAGAGCAGCCCCGTCGGCGAAGCCGACCGGGCGATGAGAGGGAACCATCCGGGTTC
>Ga0209011_1000735_pt1 | contig 12057 bp, 9 predicted proteins | sample BlaSpr_A8_OM1_M3_FD_187986 | JGI IMG/M metagenome (GOLD analysis project Ga0209011, IMG submission 187986) | Forest soil microbial communities from Thunder Bay, Ontario, Canada - Black Spruce, Ontario site 2_A8_OM1_M3 (SPAdes) (version 2) | ecosystem: Environmental > Terrestrial > Soil > Boreal... | reverse complement strand
CACGATCTCCGCGGGCATCCCGTGCGCCAACAGCGTCTCGCGCTCGAACTTGCGCGGATCGATGGGCGTCTCGCCGGCGAGGTGCAACTTTAGATCTACGAGCGCGCTGGCGAGATACTCCATGGTGATGAAGCCCTGGTTGAAAGTCTCGGTGCGCTCGATCTTGCGCACCAGGTCTTTGGGGATGGGCTTGCCGGTCTGGTAGTGAAGAGCGAAGTGGTCGAGGACCGCGGGCGTGGACACCCAACGTTCGAGGAGCTGCGAGGGGAACTCGACGTAATCGCGGGGCACCGAGGTGCCCGCGAGGGATGGGTAGGTGACGTTGGAGTTGAGGCCGTGCAGCGCGTGACCGAACTCGTGGAAGAGGGTGCGCGCGTCATCCCAGCTGATCAGGATGGGCTCGCCGGGCTTCCCCTTCACGAAGTTGGCGTTGTTGGAGACGATGACCGGCACGTCGCCCTCGAGGCGCGACTGCCGCCGGTACTCGTTCATCCAGGCGCCGGAATTCTTGCCGGGGCGCGCGTACGGATCGAAGAACCAGAGGCCGAGGTGCTTGCCCGAGGGATCGGTCACCTGCCAGACGCGCACGTCGGGGTGATAGACGGGGATGGAGCCGTCGGTGATCTGCTTGAACTGCAGCCCGAACAATTCGCCCGCCACCCAGAACATGCCCTCGCGCAGCTTCTCCATCTGGAGATACGGCTTGACGTCGTTCTGGTCGAGGTCGTACTTCGCCTTGCGCACTTTCTCCGCGTAGAAGCGGTAGTCCCACGGCTCGATCTTGATGCCCGCGTGCTCGGCGGTGGCGATGGCCTGCATGTCGGCCACCTCCTCGCGCACGCGCGCGACGGCCGGCTTCCACACCGCCTCGAGCAGCGCCGTGGCGCGCTCGGGCGTCTTGGCCATCGAGTCCTCGAGCCGCCAGTGCGCGTGCGTGGGATAGCCGAGCAGCTTGGCCCGCCGCGTCCGCAGCTCGAGGATGTCGGTGATGATCCGGTTGTTGTCGTGCGCGTCGCCGTGGTCGCCGCGCGTGGTGAACATGCGCCAGACCTTCTCGCGCAGCTCGCGGCGCGTCGACCAGGTGAGGAAGGGATCGACGCTCGAGCGCGTGTTGATGACGGCCCACTTCCCCGGCTTGCCGCGGCTGGCGGCGGCGGACGCGGCCGCCTCGCGCAGCGCGGGGGGCAGGCCGGCCAGGTCGGCCTCTCTCTCGAGCAGGACCAACTGCGAGCTCTCCTCGGCGAGCACGTTCTGGCTGAAGTTGGTGAAGAGCGTGGCGAGGCGCTGGTTCAATTCGGAGAGCTGTTTCTTGGCCGCCTCGTCCAGCTTTGCGCCGGCGCGGACGAACTGGGTGTAGTCGAGCCACACCAGCCGCTTCTGCTCGGAATCGAGATCGAAGCCGTCGCGCTTCTCGTACACCGCGGCGATGCGCTCGAAGAGCTTCTTGTTCTGCACGATCCGATCGTTGAACGCGGCCAGCTTGGGAGCCATCTCGCGCTCGATGGCCTGGACCTCGTCGTCGTTCATCGCCGATGTGTAGATGGCGTAGACGCTGCCGACGCGGTCGAGGGCGTGGCCAGCCCGTTCCATGGCGGCGATGGTGTTGTCGAACGTCGGCGCGGCGGGGTCGGCGACGATGCGGTCGATCTCCGCCAGGTTCTCGGCCATGGCTGCTTCCAGCGCCGGCTTGAGATCCGCGACCTTGAAGCGGCCGAAGGGCGGAACGCCGCCCCAGGGACCGACCCAAGGCTGGAGGAGCGGGTTGGCCGTCGCGGCGGCTTGCGGGGCCGCGGGTTTCGGCGGATTGGCTGCGCAGCCGACGATGACGATGATCCCTCCGAGGATTCCAGCAGTTGGGCGGGCAAATGGTGTCATGGTGTACTTCTAATCCAGTTCACTGCCGAACGCCGTCCCTTGCGGCAAGCATTGGAGATGGAAACCTTGCGCCCGGACTCCGACGAGGCGCCGCCAGGTGTCGTTTTCGACAAATACCGCTGAAGCTTTCGAGGAGGCTCCGCGCGAGCCGGTTGCTCCACGCGTCGAGTTGACCGACGCTGCTCGCACGGGTTTCGGCAAAGGGCCGCTGCTGGCGCGCCACGACCTGCACGAGAACCCGCTCTTCTCCGATGCGTCGCTCGCCGATCTCCTCGACGCGTACCCGCGCGACCTGCTCCACGCCATCGCCACCGGCGTCGATCCCGAGCGCGAGGAGAACCGCGTCGCGGCCCACGAGGGCGTGAGCGGGCGCGAGCTTCTCGAGGCGGTGAAGCGCGGCCGGCTCTGGCTCAACGTGACGCGCGTCAGCGCCGTGGACCGCCGTTTCCGCGACCTGATCGACGGTCTCTACGCGCAGCTCGCCGCGCAGGTGCCCGGGTTCCGGCCGCAGGAGTCGCGCGGCACGCTGCTCGTCTCATCCCCGCGCGCGGTCGTCTATCTGCACGCTGACGGGCCGCCCAACATCCTCTGGCACATCCGCGGGCGCAAGAAGATCTGGATCTACCCAGCGCTCGACGAGCGCTTCCTGCCGCGCACGGACCTGGAGGACATCTTCGCCGGCGCCCGGCACGAGTACCTGCCCTACCGCTCCGACTTCGACGCGCACGCCACCTGCTACGAGATGCGGCCCGGCGACATGGCCACCTGGCCGCAAAACGCGCCGCACCGGGTGACCAACCTGGACACCCTCAACGTCTCGCTTTCGACCGAGCACTTCACGTCCGAAAGTCGGGCGCGGGCGCGCGTCTACGCCGCCAACCGCTTCTTCCGCACGCGGCTGGGCTTCACGCACCTCTCGAGCCGCGAGACCGGCCTGGGCGCCCTGGCCAAGTCGGCCGTCCACGGCGTCGCGCGCCGGCTCGGGCTGAACATCGATCCGGGGCGCGCCAAGCAGCGCCTGCCCACCCTGCGCATCTCGGCCAGCGCGCCGGGCGGGGTCGTCGCGCTCACTGGTCGCTGAGATGCTGACCGTCGATTGCGCCAGGTCGCTGGACCAGCTCGCGGGGGAACGCGACCAGCTCGACGCCATCAACCGCGAGTCGCGGCTCCCCGACCTCTTCTCGACCTTCGATTTCTACCAGGTCTACTTCCACCACGACGAGTACTACCGCCATGGCGTCGAGACGGAGCTGTGGTTCCTCACCGTCCGCGAAGAGGGAAGGATCATCGGTTACCTGCCGCTGCGGAAAGTGCGCGAGCGCGTCCTCGGCCTTCCCTCCACCCGGGTCGAGTTCTTCGCCACGCACGACAACGACCGGCCACACCTCGTGTCCCGCCCCGCCGACGAGGAGCGCTGCCGCGACGCCGTGCTGGGCTGGCTGCGCGAGCACCGGCGCGAATGGAGCTTCCTCGAGCTCAAGCAGCAGCCCGCCGATTCGATCCTCTGCCAGCGCGAGGCGTTCTCCGGGCGGCGCTACCACCTACGGACCTTCCCCAACCTGGAAAACGGGACCATCCACATCCGCTGGAACTCGCTGCGCGACTGGTACAGGACCCTTTCGCACAAGATGCGCAACAACATCGGGCGCCAGTTTCGCGTGCTCAACTCGCTGGGCCACGTCGAGCACCTCGCCTCGTCCGACCCGGTGGCCACGCCGCTCCTCTTCGAGATGTTCCTCGGCATCGAGCCGCGCAGCTGGAAGGCCGGCGCCGGTGCGACGCTCGCCCGGTCCCCGCGGCGGCTCGAGTTCTTCCGCCGGCTCTTCGATCCGCGGGCGCCGTGGCGGATGCGGGTCGACCTGGTTCTGCTCGACGGCATTCCCATCGCCGGCGTCATCGGCGCTGCCTTCGAAAAACGGTTCTACGCCATCCACATCGCCTTCGACGACGCGTACGCGAAGGCGGGCCCCGGAGGGGCGGTGCTGATGCTGGCGCTGCGCCACGCCATCGAGGCTCGCCACCTCTGCTTCAACATGCTCTCGGGCTTCTCCTACTACAAGACGCGCTGGCAGGCGGAAGTGACGCCGACGCATTCGTTCCAGGTGTGCAAGGTGGGCAGCGCGCGCTTCGTCAGGGCGATGCTGGGCGAGCTGCGCCGCGCCATCTTCCCGCGGCCGCCTGAATCGGCCGACCACAATCCCGCCCGCCGCGAGTCGTCCGCCGCTGCCCTCCAGATCCCCGTGGAGGAGCGCGCGCGCATTGCCGCTGCGGTGGCCGAGCTGGCCCGGCTGGGAGTGGTCGCCGAAGGTCCGCAGGCGTTGGCCCGGTCGTTGCCGTTCGGCGTCAAGCGGGAGCAGCCTGACCGCGAGGAGCTGGCCGCAACGCCATGAACGCCTCGCCGGCAACGGCCACGCCGCTCTCCAGCGCCGCAAGGCAGGAGACGTTCCTCGCAGTCCGCAACGCGCTCAAGCTGGGCGCGTCCCTGATCTGCACCTGGGGCACGGCGCTGGCCGTCAAGTTGCTCGTGCCGCGCTACCTCGGCCCCGACACGTTCGGCGCGCTGACCTTCGCGGACGCGTTCACGGCCACCTTCTTCGTCGCGCTCACGCTCGGCATCGACCTCTATACCCGCAAGGAAGTGTCGGTCCGCCTGGGCCACGCCGCCGACTTCTTCGGCGGCATCGTCGCGGTGCGCGTGGCCATCTCCGCCGCCCTCTTCTGTGCCATGGCGGTGGTGATGCACGCGACGCAGCGGCCGCCGGAGGTGCGGATGCTGGTCTACCTGTTCGGCGCGGCGCAGTTCTTCATCAGCATCAATGCGACGCTCTCGGCCATCCTCCACTGCGCGGGGCGCGTCGACGGCGTCTCGATCATCGCGGTGGTCACCAAGCTGATGTGGGCGGGCGGGTGCGCCGCGGCGATCTACTTCGGCTCGCGGCTGTGGCTCTTCCCCGCCTCGCTCCTGGCCGGGGAAGTGCTCGAGTGCGCGGTGCTCTACCATCTCGCCCGCCGACATGCCCGGCTGCGCCTTCGCCTCGACTGGGCCGCCACCTGGCGCGCGCTCGCGGCGGCGCTCCCCTTCTACGTCAACGCCGCCATGTACGTGGCCTACTCGCGCCTCGACGTGAGCCTCCTGGAGATGTTCGCCGACGACCGCGAGGTAGGTTGGTACGGCGCGGCGCAGGCCTTCTCCAGCCTGACGATGGCGCTGACGCCGTTCCTCGTCTGGATCTACATGCCGCTTCTGGCCCGCGCCGTCGCCCGGTCGCGCGAGGAGTTCTACGAGTTGCTCCGCCGCGAGCTGGAGTACACGCTCGCCGTCGCCATCCCCGTCGCTGCGGCCCTCGCGCTCGGCGCCGATCTTTGCATCTCGCTCGCCTTCGGAGAGAGGTACGCGCCGGCCGTGAACGCGCTGCGCATCCTCGGTCCCATGTCGGCGGTGACTTACGTGACCGTGATCGTGGCGGCGTGCACCACGCTGCTCGACCGGGGATGGAAGCTGACGGCCATCTCCGTGCTCGGCCTCGTGGTGAACATCGGCCTCAACGGCGCGCTCATCCCCTACGGTCTGCGCGCGTTCGGGCCGGGCGGCGGAGGCACCGCGGCGGCCCTGGCCTCCCTGGGCACCGAGGTCTTCGTCGCGGCGGCGATGCTCTGGACCATCGGCCGCGGTGCGTTCGATCGCAACATCATCGTCAGGACGGGGAAGCTGCTCCTCGCGTGCGCTGCGGCGGTCGCGGTCGATCGGCTGCTCGCGGCATACCCCGCGCCGCGCAGGGTTGCGTGGGACGCCCTCACGTACCTCGCCGTCGCGCTCGCGCTGCGCGCCGTCGACGTGCGGGCCATCGCGCGGTTCGTCGCCGCCGCGATGGAAGCGCGCCGTCAGGACACCTGAATCCCTGTTTCTTCAGCGTCGGGTGGGACTGAACATCCTTCCGCGCGGCCGCTCGCGCCGGAACGTCCCGCGGTGATATGGATGGACAAGCTGCAACGCGAACAAGGGAGGAGCCCATGCTCCGATCCGTCCTTTTCGGGATCTCGCTTTCTCTTCTGGCCTGCTCTTCGATGAACAGGAATTCGCTCTCGGCGAGTTCGCTGGAGCGGCGCGGCGAAGATCGGCCGCTCTTCGTCGGCCACACCAACTCAGGCGCGGTGGTGGTGGCTGCGCAGCACAACGACGCCATGCACGGCCTGGCCGTACTGGCGGACGACATCGAGGTGACTGCCGCCGACGTCGCCGCTGGCCGTGAGATGTGGTGCCAGAAGGAAACGCCAACGGGCACGCACGTACCGCAGTGGATCTGCCGGTTCGCGGACGAGACGGCTGCGGCCTCCGCGAAGGACCAGGCGCGCGCGCGCAACTTCCTCTTCAGCATGCCGAGGAACTGCACGGACCACTGCCTCAACCAGTAGTGGTTCACTGGTCACCGCCGCCCGGACATCCGCGCGCCGCTAGAAGTGGAACGCCCAGACGCCGCGGCCGAACGTCGCCGCGTAGAGCAGGCCGGGATCGTTGGGCGCGAACGTGAGCGCCACCGTGGTGAAGGCCGGCAGATCGCCCAGCACGCGCCAGGTGCCACCGGACAGGGTGCTGGAGATGAACACGCCGATGTCCGTGCCCACGACCAGGCGCGTGCCGTACACCACGACCCAGTCGGCCGGCGTGTCGGGCAGGTTGCCCGAGATGTCGACGAAGGTGTTGCCGCCGTCGGTCGACTTGAACACGTGCCCCGTCCCGACCGACTCGGAGAAGACCGCGCCGGGAGGCACCCAGTGCGTGCTGTATCCGCCCAGCGCCGCATAGACCGTGCGCGGGTTCAACGGATCCATGCGCACCGAGTTGATGTAGCGGCGCGGCAGCCCGGCGGGGTTGGCGATCACGTGCCACCCGTTCCCCGTCAGCCGTTGCGGCGGCAGCGCCCCGCCCACGTTGGTGGCGATGCCGCGGCCGAAGCGGTGCTGGCTCAGGCCGCCGCAAGGGCCGCAGTACCCGACGTACGCATTGTCCCGGACGACGTCGACAGCCGAGAGACGGTTGTTCGGATCCGCCGCCGACGACTTGGCGGACGGGTCGCCGGGATGATCGGCCGTGCCGAGATTGAAGACCTCCACCCACTGGAAGCCCTGGCAGTTCTGCACCGCCGGCGTGTTGACGTTGACGCAGGGCTGCGTGAAAGCGTCGACGGCCTCCATCACGTTGCGGCCTCCGATCATGACGTGGCCGGTCGCGGTCGGGTCGTGGTGCAGCGGCGTGGCGAACAGGGCCGAGGTGAGGCCCGGACTGATGTGTTCCCAGGTCTTGCCGCCGTCGCGCGTGCGCGAGACGTTTCCGCCGACGTACTCCTCGAGGATGTTGTTGGAGTTGTCGGGATCGATGGCCGTGTAGAAGCCATCGCCGCCGAAGATCATCACCTGGTAGCCGCTGGGGGTGATCTTCATCTGGCCGTTGTCTTGAAGTCCGGCCACCACGGTGCCGTCCTTTGCCGCGGCCACGTGGTACGGCAGGAGGGTGGCGAGGCCGTCGTTGGCCCCCTGGCCCCAACCGTCGTTGGAGAACCTCTGGCCTGCGGCGACGTGTTGCAGGTACGCGCCGCCGTCGTTGCCCGCGAGCAGCGTCACGCCGCCGGCGCCGTCGGGCAGGAAGAGACCGGCGTGCTGATCGGGATGCGTCGTCGTGCCCGGAATGGGCGAGTGCGCGCCGTTGCACTGGTAGCCGTTGAGCACGAATGCGCACGCGTTCCAGTAGCGCCCGATGACGTGCCAGGGTGTGGCGGAGGCGCTCACGCCGTTCTGCGGCTCGCCGAAGACGGCGTTTTCCCAGATCTCCTCGAGGCCGAAAACCACGCGCGTCGGCGCGCGGGTGAGCGCGTCGGTGGCGGTCGGGTCCGCCTCGATCCACAAGTTGTACCAGGACTGCACGCCGGGACCGTACCCGAGCGCATCGCCCACCGGTCCAAGCGCGCTGTTCGTGCCGGGAAGCTGGAGCTGCGACCAATCCATGATCTTCGTCCAGTTGCGGCCGAAGTCCTTCGACACGTACGCGCCGTCGAGCACCGTGGGCGCGCCGCTTACCGGGGCGGCGAGGCAAGTGCCGACCTCGAGGCCCGCCTGTACTGCGTCGAGGCAGCCGGCGAGCTTCACAGCATCCTGCACGATGGCATAGACCAGGTCGGAGTTCTGGCCGGCGCCGCGCGCGACGCTCAGCGCGACGCGCCCGCCCACCGACGAGGGAACGAAGCCGTTCTTCGTCGGGTTGGTGCTGGTGTCGACGAAGGCGAACGAGCCGGGCGCGCCCGATGCGGAATAGTAGATGCCGTTGCGCGGCGACTGCGGCAGCGACGAGAGCGTCCCGTCGGCGTTGCGCAGCTTGAGCTGCGAGCTTCCGTACCAGCCCACTACCGCCAGCACCTGCCCGCCGCCCGCGCCGTTGGCATTGGCTGGCCGCACCACCACGTCGGTGACGACATTGGCGAAGAAGCACTGGCCGTTGCTCGTCTCGCCGGCGCAGTTCACCGGATAACCGGGCGGACTGGTGGGCAGGACGACGTTGACGAACGAGGCGCCGCCGTCGGTCGAGCGGAAGAGGCCTTTGCTGGTGGCGGCGTAGAGCGTCGCGCCGGTCGAGTCGGAAGCATCTACCGCGATGCGGAACGTCAGCGCCGCGCTCGGCATGCCCGACGCTTTTGTCCACGTCGAGAGGTCGCGCGTGCGATAGACGCCGAGGCCCGAGAGCGAGAGCCCGCCCGCCATCGCGTTGTCGCCGGTGCCCGCGATGAGCGCGCCGCCGCCGTAGCGCGTCCACGCCACCGCGCCTACCACCTGCGTCGGGAGGCGATCGCCCACGGACTGCCAGCTCACGCCGCCGTTGAGCGACTGCCACACGCCTCCTCCGGCTACGGAGGCGAAGTAGCGCCCAGGCCTCGCCGGATCGTTCGCGAACGCCGTGATGCGCGCCGACAGCTTGACCCATCCCAGCGCGCTGACGCCGTCGACCAGGTCGGTGTACGCCGGGTCGTTGGCGTAGAGCGGCGCCTTGCCCACCTGGCGCCAGCCGCTGCCGCCTCCCTCGCGCTGCATGCCCTCGCGCTCGGCGTTGGCCGACTCCTCGGCGCCGTCGGCAACCTCGGTGTACGGAGCGGCGTGCTTGGCGACCTGCTCGAATTGCCGCGAGAGGGCCTCGATGGTCTCCGGCGGCTCGCGGGCCGGCTCGCGCGCGTCTTTGCGGCCGCGCTGTATGAAGAGGGCGAGCGAGGCGAAGGCGAAGATTCCAAGCAGCGATCCGATGCGGGGCAGGTGCATGCGTTCCTCGGGACGTGGGCCGGCTGCGTGCCGGCTGCGGGTGCGCAAAAATAGACAACCGCTTTCCGGCCGCCATCGCCGGCGCGCAAAAATCTCTTCCAGGCGACATTCCGGTCAGCCGGTTTTGATGATTTTGAACAAAGCGGCCAGCGTTCCCCGGCGAAATGCGCCGCAGGACCCCGTAACTTGCGCTTCAGTCTTTGCGGCGCCGCTTGAACCGGTCGAGCAGTTTCCAGCCCCACTTCTCGCTCCACATGCCAGGGCCGGTGAACAGCACCGCGACGATGACCAGCACGACCACGTAAACGAGCGTCTCGGTGTCGACTTCCATCGCCCGATGATACCAGCTGCCGATGCTGCCGAACCCGCTATCCCAGTTCGGGCTTGTGGCGGGGAGCGGCGTTGGACATGAGCTCGAGATAGCGATCGATGCGCGTGCGGAAGGCGTCGTCGCCGTCGATGAACTGGAAGCCGATGCCCGGCTCCGACCAGGGCGCGTGCGGCGGTCCGCCCTCCAAGACGTGGATGATCTTCGCGCTGACCGCCACGGTGTCGGCATGCGCCGGGATGAGCAGCTTCATCCCCACCACTGCGCCGACGTCCAGGCGCTCGTCGCAGCGCACGAAAGCTCCGCCCGCGCTCAAGTCCATGGCCTTGGCGGCGAAGGTCTTCTTGCCCGACTCGATGGAGACGGGGATGCAAGTCGGGTAGCGGGCGGCAGCGCGGTGGGGCGAGTGCGCCGGCGCTTCCGCCCGGAGGGTGCGCGAGACGAGCTTGCGGATGCGTTCGCCCACGCCGCCGATCGTGTCGAGGAGGTCCACCCAGAACCCGGCGTCGTCGCTGGCTGGCTCACGCACCTTGCCGACCGCTCCGGCGGGCGCGCCCGAGTCAGGAAGGTAGAGCCGCAGCGCGACGATCTCCCGCGGCGGCGGCCGGCACTGGCTCGCGACGAGCAGCGACGACGCGGTCATCTCGCGCGAAGTGGTTTGGGTGATGCGCCCGAAAGCGGCCAGACGAACTGGAACGACGAGTGTCACGGTGGCCCCCACGCTCGGAGTATGTTGATAACCGGAGAGCGAGGGTGCGTTTCAAGGGCGCGGCGTCGTACGTTCGGGGCGGGGGTGTGCCTGGGCCATTTCCTCAGAGGTGAAGATCGTTCGGCGGGGCGGCGATCATTTCCGGCGGAATGACCCGCATTGACGATAGCCGGCGTCGCGCGGCGGCTGTCGCGCGCCGTGCGCTTTCGTCGATTGAAGTGGCCGACGTCCACTGCGATTGCCCTGCGATGTTTTGTCGCTGCAATGATCGTAGTTGCGAACTATGGGGAAATTGGCATAGTTGATACATGCCGAGACCTTCATCGCACCCGTTTGATGCCTTGGTCGAACGTTTTGCGCGCATGTTCGCCGACCGCATTGTCGCCTCGCTCCCCCCCGCAGCTCCGCGCAACAACTCGGCCCGGGCGGGCCGGCGCGGACCCAGCAAGCTGCGCGGCCGCAAGCTCGATATGCGCTGCCGTTACCCCGGCTGCAGGAACCGTTCGAAGGGTCCGCGCTTCCGCTTCCTCTGTGAGGAGCACGCCAAGCTGCCGCAAGCGCAGCAGAACGCGGCGCTGCAGAAGTGGGCAGCCAAGAACGCAAAGTAGCTGGCCCTCGCGGGTGCCTCGGCACCGTCTATCGAGTGACCGCGCAGTACCTCGCTGAGCGCGGTGTGTTCGAGGACGTGAAGGCGAAGGCCTCGCCCGAGACGCGCCAGCTCCTGGAGAAGGTCCCCTTCGCATTCGCCTGGCAGGACCAAGCGCCGCTGGAGGAGATCGAGCGCATCCTCGACTCGATGCCCGGCGGCGACGAGCTGTGCGTCGGCCTGGGCTATGCGGCGGGACGGCAGCTCTCGGGCTCGGTCATCGAGCCGGTGCTCAAATTGGCGCTGTCGCTCTTCGGCCAGACGCCGGGCACCCTCTTCGGGAACCTCGACCGGTTCTTCTCCATGGTGGTGCGCGGCTACTCCTTCCGCTACCAGGAGCGCGCGCCCCGCGAGGGCATCGTCTACGCGGAGATCGAGGGCGGCGGCATCCACAAATCGCTCTTCAACCAGATCCGCGGCAACCTGGCCAGCGTCTTCGATCTCTGCGGCGTGACCGGCTCCGTGGACGAACCGCTGGTGGTGCGCCACGACGCAGCGGGCGCGCTCATCAGCCTGGTGGTGCGCTGGAGGTAGCGCAATCGCGCCGCGTCGACACCTCGCAGCGCCCGCGGCATTTCAACGCGCGCGCGGGCCGAGCCAGACGGAGCTGCCGGGCGCGCTGCCCGACGCCTCCTCCCAGCCGGCGAGGCGCTGGGCGAGAAGTGCAACGACCAGATCCGAAGCGCCCTCGAGCGCGAAGGCCGGCCTGTCGCCGGCGAGGGCGCGCGTGGCGGCGAGCAGATCGGCGGCCCGCTTTCCGCCCGATGAAGCGACGGTGGGCTGGCCGTTGAGATCGTCGAAGATCGTCCCCTCGCCGGCGCAAACCGCCGCCCGCACCACCGCGCCCTGTTCGAGCGCGCTGCGCGACACCTCCATGGCGAATCGCGCGGCGCTGAGCAGCGCCGCGTCGATGCCGGTGTAGAAAGGCGGCCGCTCGAACGCCACCGCCGAGAGGACCGGGCCGACCTGCGTGGCCGCCGACTCGTACGCCTCGAGGTACGCGCGCGACCGGTGTGCCACGAACCCGAGCAGCTCGTGCGCGGCCTGCGCGGAAAGCCGCGGCCCGGGGTCCGCGATTTCCCCCGCGTAGAAGACCGCGCGGACCACCGGCGGCTGCGGCTCCTGCACGCCTGCGGCGCGCAGGAACAAATGCTGCTCGGCGTTTTCGACGCCTTCGGCGGTTACTTTCATGCCGAGACA
>Ga0209011_1000734_pt1 | contig 12059 bp, 9 predicted proteins | sample BlaSpr_A8_OM1_M3_FD_187986 | JGI IMG/M metagenome (GOLD analysis project Ga0209011, IMG submission 187986) | Forest soil microbial communities from Thunder Bay, Ontario, Canada - Black Spruce, Ontario site 2_A8_OM1_M3 (SPAdes) (version 2) | ecosystem: Environmental > Terrestrial > Soil > Boreal... | reverse complement strand
GGGTTGGCCAAGTGATCGTCTCAGCGTCGCGCAACATGAAAAAAGTCGCGGTGTTGTTTTTGGATTTGGATGGTTTCAAACACATCAACGATTCCCTGGGGCATCCGATCGGCGACCAGCTTCTTCAATCCATCGCCAAACGCCTGGTGAATTGCGTGCGCGGGTCGGACACGGTCAGCCGGCAGGGAGGCGATGAATTCGTCGTGCTGCTTTCCGAAGTGGCACATTCGGAAGATCCTGCCATCACGGCGAGAAGAATGCTGCAAGCAGTGAAGGGGACTCATTCCATCGGCCAGCACGATCTTCACGTCACCACTAGCATCGGTGTGAGCGTCTATCCCGACGATGGCTTGGATGCGGAGACGCTGATCAAGAACGCGGACACGGCGATGTATCAGGCGAAAGAAAATGGGCGTCAGAGCTATCAGTTTTTCAAGCCGGCCATGAACGTTCGAGCGGTCGAGCGGCAATCGATCGAGGAGAGTCTGCGGCGGGCTCTGGATCGGCAGGAATTCGTGGTGCATTACCAGCCGAAGATTAATTTAGGGACAGGGGGGATTACCGGCGCGGAAGCATTGATACGATGGATCCATCCCAATCGAGGACTGATCCCACCGGCGCAATTTATTCCCGTTGCGGAAGACTGTGGCCTGATTCTGCCGATTGGCAAATGGGTCCTTCGTGAAGCGTGCAAACAAGCCCGCTCCTGGGTGGACGCAGGTCTGCCGTTGGCCACGGTCGCGGTGAATATCTCCGCGATGGAGTTCCGAAACGAGAACTTTCTTGAGAGTGTGTTTGAAATCCTTAAGGATACGGACCTGGATCCGAGTTCTCTTGAGCTGGAGCTAACCGAAAGCGTTCTGATGAAGCGTGTCGAGTCCGCTGCCTCTATCCTCCAAACATTGAGAGCCAGAGGGGTACATCTGGCTGTCGATGATTTTGGCACGGGTTACTCCAGCTTGAGTTATCTGAGGAAATTCCCGATCGATGCGCTGAAGATCGACCAGTCGTTTGTCAATCAGATCGCCACCACTCCTGACGAGACGACCATCGTGACCGCGGTGATCAGCATGGGCCGAAGTCTGAAGCTGCGTGTCGTTGCTGAGGGCGTGGAAACGCGAGAACAGCTGGATTTTCTTCAGGCTCAACAATGTGAAGAGGCACAAGGGTACTATTTCAGCCCGCCGGTGCCCCCTCAACAGTTCGCGAAGTTGCTGCAGACGGGGATAACCGAAGCTCCCGTTTTCGTTCACCGGTAAGCATTGTTGTTGCAGCTGTTTCAACCGAACTGATCGTTGACGCCCGCCCGTGCAATATGCCTCGCGATCCTTCGCTGATCTCCTATGGTTCAGATTGGCCTGCCTGGAGCCATCCTGTCAGGACGCTATATACCTCATTCGACAACAGATTCGCTCGCCCTGACCTCCATTTGGCAAGATAATGCTAGATTGACTATGGGTGGGTAGTCCATTTCTCGTCTCCTCGGAACCGAAGTGTCCCTGCCCAAGCAATCTGACCAAAGGCGGGAATCCTGGGTGAGCAATATCCGTTTGCGAACGAAGTTTCTCCTTTCGCTCCTGGCGATTTCGGCTGGTCTGACGGCAGCCACGCTTCTCATCGTCAGCTACAGCGTTCAGAACCGGGTGCGGGAGAACATACGCCAAGAACTTCGTAACTCGGTCGATACCTACAAGAGCTTCGAAAAACAGCGTGAAGACACACTGACAAAGTCTGCGGAACTCATCGCGAATCTGCCCAACGTCCGCGCCTTGATGACCACGGAGAATGAGACAACCATCCAGGACGCTTCCGCGGACATATATAAACTAAGCGGAAGCGACTTATTGGTCTTGGCCAACCGCGCCGGCACCGTAGCTGGGCTTAGGTCCCGCACCCCGGGTCTCGACCGCGGCGCCGCACAGGAGCTCCTACGCCGCTCGTTGGACCGGGGAGAATCACGGGACTGGTGGTTTGGTGGTGGGCATCTTTATGAAGTGTGGATACAACCCATCTATTTCGGCGCGCCATCGCAGAACACGACGATCGGGCTCTTGGCGGCGGGTCACGAAGTGGACGAGCGGGCGGCAAGAGACTTCAGCAATATTGCCTCCAGCGAAGTGGCATTTCACTTTGGGGACACTACTGTTGCGAGTACCCTTGCTGCCGCCCAGCAAAAGGAACTCGCGCGACAACTCTCCGGGGGCACCCGGAATCTTACGGGCACTCCGCGCGAAATTCAGCTTGGCGCCGAGCGATATGTTGTAGCGACCGTCAGTTTGACTCCGGATGGGGGGCCGGCAGTGACTCTGAGCATTCTAAGATCGCTCGACAAGGCCACATCGTTCCTCAGCGGGCTGAATCACGGACTGATTGGGCTGGGATTGTTGAGCGTATTGGCAGGCAGCGCCCTCGTCTTCCTGATCTCGCATACATTTACGCGGCCGCTCGCGAGTCTGGTCGCCGGCGTTCGCGCTTTGGAAAAGGGGGACTTTAACTACCCGCTCGAAAGCAGCGGTGGCGATGAAGTCACGGAAGTTACCTCTGCATTCATTCGAATGCGCGCCCATATGGAGAAGTCTCAGGACGAGCATAGGCAGCTCGAGGAGCGGCTTCGCCAGGCCCACAAGATGGAGGCCGTTGGCAGACTCGCGGGAGGCGTGGCGCACGATTTCAATAATCTGCTCACGATTATCCGGGGCAACAGCGATCTTCTTATCGACCGCGAAGGCTCGGACAATTTTCACCGGCGTTGTGTGGAGCAGATTCAGAAAGCGGCTGGCCGGGCGGTTTCCATGACGCGCCAGTTGTTGGCGTTCAGCCGAATGCAGGTTTTGCAGCCACGCGTGATCGAATTGAACACCATCGTCTCCGAGCTGGGCAAGATGCTCCCTCGCCTCATTGGGGAGCACATCGAATATGCGTTTTTGTCCGATCCCAAGCTCGCCCCCGTGAAAGCCGACCCGAGCCAAATCGAGCAGGTGATTCTGAACCTCGCTGTCAACGCGCGCGATGCAATGCCGAACGGAGGCAAGCTCACCGTACGAACTTTGAATCTGACGATGAATGAGGCCGAAGCCGTCAAACGCCCGCCGATGATTCCCGGCCAGTATGTACTGCTCTCCGTCACCGATTCCGGGCATGGTATGGACGACGCGACCAAGGCCCACATCTTTGAGCCCTTTTTCACTACCAAGGAACTTGGCAAGGGTACGGGGCTCGGCCTGGCAACTGTTTACGGCGTCGTCAAGCAGAGCGGCGGCTTTACTTGGGTGATCAGCTCCCCGGGAAAGGGTACGACGTTTGAGGTTTATCTGCCGCAGGCATCGGAACCTGTATCAAGGCCCGACACGGAAGCAAAACCCTCTGCGATTCCTTACGGAAGCGAGACGATTCTCGTGGTCGAGGATGAAGCGGGCGTTCGCGAGCTAGCCTGCCAGTTCTTGCGGGTCAAAGGCTACACCGTGCTGGAAGCTAAAGATGGTCAAGAAGCCCTGGAAATCGCCGCCCGGCATTCTGGAACGATACACTTGGTCTTAAGTGACATGGTTATGCCTAGAATGAACGGCGGTGAACTGGCGGAGAGATTGAAGGCGATTCGTCCGCGGATTAGAGTCGCATTCATGTCCGGTTACTCCGAATTTTCCAGGGGAGAGATGGGACACCGGTTTCCTCATGCACCAGTCCTCCAAAAACCTTTCTCTCCAGCTTCTCTTGTGGGACTCGTGCGTGAGGCTATGGCAGAAAGTACTACGCACCAGCCGGTCAAACTCTAGGAGTGCCGGGTCAAATGGCAAACTCAGAATCCCGCTGTCCAATCATGAAGCGGGATGCTTCGACTCAATCAAGGAGGGTACGATGCGAGGCGATGGCTACCAGAGGATGCGACTGAATTTCTGCGTGGCCGCGAGCGCGCTGTTGTTGTGCTCGGTTGCCGTACGCGGACAAGATGGAAGAAGGGCGGCGCCTTCCGGCCCGCCGCCGTCCGAAGCCGCACCGGAAATGCGTGTTTTGGCTGACTTGATTCGCGACCTGCAAGGGCAGGTCCAGACGCTGAATTCGCAATTGAACGAACTGCGAACCGAGGAACAACGCACAGGCGAGGAGGCTCGTGAACTTCGCCGCGAACTGGATCTCGCAAAAGCGCGCATGCCGCCACAGGTGAATGCGGAGTTAAATTCCAATCCGGCTCCTGTGGCGCAAGGTTATTCTTCTTCGTCGAAGCCGGCTTCACCAGGGGCGCCCGGTTCCATGCAGGATCAAGCGGCCACCGATCGTGCCGCCCAGTCCGAAGAAGACCAGCAGCTAACGGACGGCAAGCTGAATGACCTGTATCAGACAAAAGTGGAAAGCGGATCGAAGTACAGGCTGCGCCTTTCCGGCATCGTGCTGTTGAATATGCATGACAATCGCGGAACGGTCGAGAATCAGGATATTCCTGGGGTTGCGGAACCTCCACAAACAGAGCCATTGTACGTTTCTCCTAGCGCGTTCGGTGGAACTCTGCGCCAATCCCAAATTAGACTTCAGGCGTTCGGGCCCGACATCGGCGGTGCGCGAACCAGCGCGGACTTGCAATTTGATTTTGCCGGAGGGTTCCCAAACACTACAAACGGCGCCACGATGGGCCTCGCTCGCTTGCGCACGGGAACGATTCGACTGGATTGGGCCAATACTTCGATTGTTGCCGGCCAGGACCACTTATTTTTCGCACCGCTTGCTCCCACGTCCCTCGCGTCTCTCGCCGCTCCCGCGCTCTCCTATTCCGGAAATTTGTGGGCGTGGACGCCGCAAGTCCGCGTCGAGCATCGCATTGTCTTGTCCGAAGCTTCGAGTTTCTCGTTCCAGGCCGGAATTCTTGATTCACTTTCGGGCGATTACCCGGATGATCCTTATCTTCGCTATCCGGCTGCGGGCGAACTTTCGGGCCAGCCCGCTTATGCGGCCAGGGTTTCCTGGAGTCATCGTGCGTTTGGACAGAATCTCACCGTGGGGTTTGGCGGGTATTATGGCCGTCAGAATCAGGGATTCAGCCGAAACGTGGATGGGTGGGCCGGGACCACGGATGTTACATTGCCGCTAGGGAAATTATTTGAGTTTACCGGCGAATTTTACCGAGGCCGCGCGGTGGCGGGTCTGGGTGGCGGCATTGGCCAAAGCGTATTGTTTATAGGCTCGCTTCTTGACCCGGCTGTAAGTTTTAAGGGTCTCGATTCGATGGGAGGCTGGGCGCAACTGAAATTCAAGCCCAGGGCAAATTTTGAAATCAACGGCGCGATCGGTTTGGACAATCCATTTGCGAACGAGTTGCGCAGCTTCATATCAAATCCTATCTATCTCGGCTCGTATACACGAAACCTGAGCCCGCTTGTGAATTTCATCTACCAGGTGCGATCGGACATTCTGTTTTCAACGGAGTACCGCCGCCTGCAAACCACCATTCTCGACAGCGGTACGGTCAAGGCGAACCTAATTAATTTGAGTCTGGGATACATATTCTAGTGTGGCCATTCGGCAAAATGCGAGGGACGCAAGGCTTCGGCTGTACGGCCCTCTTATTCGTATGCGCCTGCATTTTGCTCGCACAACCTCAAAAAGCGCCGGTAACCGTACAGGTCGAGATTCTCAATCCGAAGGCGGTCAAGAAAACTGCATCTACGGGCAGCGGAGCGGATTCATCAAACGTCGTTATCTGGCTTACGGCCATCGGGTCTAGCAACGGATCTGCTGCCGCAACGCCGCCTGCCCATTCTGCGCCGCAAATCGCACAGATTGATAAAACCTTTGCCCCTCACGTTCTTGTAGTTCAGGCGGGGACTGCTGTCCAGTTTCCAAACAGGGATCCTTTCCTCCACAACGTTTTTTCACTTTTCGACGGCAAGCGGTTTGACCTCGGATTTTACGAAGCAGGATCCAGCAAGACGGTGCGCTTCGACCGGGTCGGAGTGAGCTTCTTGTTCTGCAATATTCACCCGGAAATGAGCGCTGCCGTAATCGCCGTCGACACGCCTTACTTTGGGTTGTCGAATCGGGCCGGGCGCGTGACCATCCCCGATGTACCCGATGGACGCTATCAATTGAAAGTCTGGTACGAACGGAGCCTGCCGGAGGACTTGAAGAGTGTCAGCCGCGCGGTTACGATTTCCGAAACGGCGCGGTCCTTGGAAACAATCAAAGTCATCGAAAACGCCAATTTCAGCCTCGAACACAAGAACAAGTACGGGCAGGAATACATTCCTCCAGCGAACTCCAACCCTGTCTACGGCCGGCCCTAGAACTTCATCGAAAAGTTTCGCAACCAGGTCTTTCGCGTGATAGCGCCCGTATCACTCCCACGGCGCGAGCCGCCGCTTTTCCCGGCAAAATGTGCATGTGGACGCTATATGGTGATTTGCAAAATGGGGTCCTCAGACTGTTTTGTCTTTGGAGTAACAGAGGCGCTCGAGATTGCATTCGGCGCAGCGCGGCTTGCGCGCCTGGCAGACCTTGCGCCCGTGCCAGATCAACTGGTGGGAAAACAGAATCCATTTTTCTTGCGGGATGATTTTCATCAAGTCTTGTTCGATTTTCTTGGGATCGGTATTGCGCGAAAGATCGAGACGCTCTGAAAGCCGCGCCACGTGTGTATCGACAACGATTCCCGAGGCGATGCCGAACGCCGTGCCCAGCACGACGTTCGCCGTTTTTCGCGCTACACCGGGAAGCGTCAGAAGCTCTTCCATCGTGCGCGGCACTTCTCCACCAAATTCTTCCACGATCTTCTTGCTTGCGCCCAAGATGGATTTTGTCTTGTTCCGGAAAAAGCCCGTCGGCCGAATGTCCTGCTCGAGTTCTTTCGGGTCCCCATAGGCAAAATCCTTCAGAGTGGGATACTTCGCGTACAACGTCTTCGTGACCTGGTTGACGCGCACATCCGTGCACTGAGCCGAAAGAATCGTAGAAATCAGCAATTGAAACGGATTCTCGTGCACGAGGGCACAAACGACGTCGGGATAGGCCTCGTCGAGTTTCTGGAGGATCGCGCGCACGCGGGCAGGATTCGTTCCTGATCCTTTCGCATGGCTTGCGCGCGCCGCGCGAGGCCGCGATCCATGCTTGCCAGCTCCGGATTTCGTTCCTCGCGCAGGCCTGGAAGTGTTCCTCATGGCTTTTTGTTTTTTCATCGCGGTTCGACGCACGAATATAGCACAAGCAAGGCGCGTGAAACCGTCTTGCAAAGTTTCGCGGCGCCGGCGTCTCGCCGGCGATTTTATTCGGTGCCAACAAAGTGCAATATTGCGTGCGACGATGCCGGCGAGATGCCGGCGTTACAAAAACTTGCGTCTCGCAATTGGTTGGGTGAGTTCCGTTCCACGCACCCATACCATGGCGAGAAATTGACCTAAGTGGCGCAGGCGAGGAAATCGACCGCCTTGCGAAAGACTTTTCCGCGGTGGCTATGGTGATTCTTTTCTTCGCGCGAGATTTCCGCAAAAGTTTTTCCAAGAGTAGGGAAGAAGAAAATCGGATCGTAGCCAAACCCGCCGTCTCCGCGTGGCGCATCCAGCAGTTCTCCTTCAGCCGATGCCGAAAACACGCCGCGTGGTTCGCCCCTTTCGGCCAGTGCGACGACGCACACGAACCGCGCGCGGCGGTCTTCGCCCTTCTTGCCGCGCATCGCCTCGAGCAATTTGTGTATTCGATCCGCGTCCGACGCATTCAACCCTGCGTAGCGCGCGGAATGCACGCCCGGCGCGCCGCCCAGCGCCGGCACAACTAGCCCCGAATCATCGGCAATCACAAGTCCCTCACAAAAACGGCTATAGTGCAGCGCTTTGCCCATGGCATTCTCCGCAAATGTGTCGGCTGCCTCGTCGAATTTCGGCAACGCTCCGAAATTGGGGATCAACACAAGATCCAGGGATGCGTCGGCGGAAGCAGCCAGTGCACGATATTCGCGCAGCTTGCCCTCATTGGAGGAGGCAATGATCAGCTGGAGAGGTTTACTTTGCGCGGACACGGAAATTCGTCTGCACTAGAGTGGATTGATGCTCGGTAAGTCGGCGAATTCCGGCCGCAGCCAGCGCCAGCAGGTCCTGCAAATCGCCGCCGGCAAACGGCTGCCCTTCGGCGGTGGCTTGGACCTCGACGAACCGGCCGTTTCCAGTCATCACAACATTCATGTCCACTTCCGCGCGGGAATCTTCGTCGTAGGCGAGGTCCAGCAGCGCCGTGCCGCCCACCAGGCCGACGCTCGTTGCCGCCACGGAATCCGTCAGAGGAAGCGCTTTCAAGATTCCTGCCGCCACCATTCGCTCCATCGCCAGTACCAGCGCAACGTAAGCGCCGGTGATCGAAGCCGTCCGCGTGCCGCCATCGGCCTGGATCACGTCGCAATCGAGCCACACGGTTCTTTCGCCCAACTTCTGCTGGTCCACGATGGCGCGCAACGAACGCCCGATCAGCCGCTGAATTTCGAGCGTGCGTCCCGAAGGCCGTCCGCGCGTGGATTCACGCGCCGTGCGCTGCTCGGTGGCGCGCGGGAGCATGCCGTACTCGCCCGTCACCCAGCCCTTTCCCTGGCCCTTTAGAAACGAAGGGACGCCATCGTCCACAGTCGCGGTGCAAATCACGCGCGTGTTGCCGATCTCGATCAGTACGCTCCCTTCGGCGCTGGTGATAAAGTCCGGCGTCATTTTCACAGGGCGCATCTGGTCATGAGCGCGTCCATCGCTTCGCAAGGTTCCTCCTCGGGACATGGATTTCAGTTTGACTGCCGCTAACAGCAGTGTCAACCACTCGCAAAAGCCATGTGACTCAATGCGGGGCCTGTTTTGCCGGCGCCGGAAGTGGTGGCTTAGATGCGGCTGGATTTATTTTCCCTGCGCCAGGAGCCTGAGAAACTGGCATGGCCGCCGGCGCCGCCGATGAAACAGGAAAGAGGCCGGACAAATCGATATGCCCGGCGAGAGTTTCCGCCTCTTGCCCATGGATGAGGATCTTTACCTGTCGAATCGCATTCACGTTGGCTCCTAGCGTCTGCGTGATGGAATCTACGGCCAGTTGTTCACTCTGAATTCCGGAGGGAGTCTCCGCGGACAAGGCATCCGAAAAATCCGCGACGCCCGTGCCATCCGGCTGCAAGTAGAACGCCAGCAGTATCGCATCCGGCGGTAACGTGCGCTGAATCGGCGTGGGAGCATTTACAATCAACGCGACAAGCAGCTGCTTGCAACGCTCAACAGGATCCGCCGAAAGCGGAAGCTCTATCGTGGTTGCCTCCAAAGAGACAGGCGATGTCGTGGAAAGCCAAAACATCTGAGCTTTCACTTTCACGTCGGTTGGTGTCGAGATTGGAATTTGCATCACTTCCTGGCGGGCCTGTTCCTCGCTACGTTGGTTGCCGGACATTCTGTGGATTGCTCGGCGCAAACTCAGCAGAGTAATCAGGCCGAACACCACCAACACGGCAAGAATGGCAATCGTGGTCTTGAGTCCTCGCGACACGGCGCTACTTCACTCCTGCTTCGTAGACTAAACGAAACGCTGCGACCGCCCGTGCCACGCCGTCGGCCAGGACCGGCGCCAACTTGTCGAGCGGAGCGCGGCTAGGCAAGATCACGCTCGAGACTTCGATCGCAACGGCCGGAGCCGCAACCGTTCGCAGCTGCCGAACGCCGGCTGTTGTGGGTGTTTCCGCAGAACCGCGAAAACGTTGTGCCATCTGAATCTGGATCAGCTCAGCCAATTTCCGGCTTAGATCCAGATAGCCCTGCTGCGCGCGGTTCCAGCGAACCAGCACTGGACGCGGAGGATTCGCCGCTGGTGTCACGGTTGGGCCGCCGTCCTGCGGCAGCGAATATACGCGCACTGTTCCTGCCGGACCTGTGGAGGAAACGTGCAGCGTGATGAAAATTGCTCCCCGGCGTGAATTCGCTGTTTTCGAACGGTCATCGAATGAGGGATCTTCGTTCGCCTGGCGCGTCAATATGACGCGGAGACCCTGTGCCTCCAGAGAAATTCGCAGCAGGCGCGCGAAACTCAGGACGATATCACTCTCAGCAATGCCTGACGACCCGCGCGCACCCTGATCCGCGCCTCCGTGCGCGGGATCGAGAATGACTACGGCCAGCGTATTCCGGGGTGGCGCGGGCGGAGGAGCGGTTGGTTGTGGGACTTGCGGCACTGGTTGCGGCGCGGGCTGAGTCACGTTTGGCTGCGGGGCAGGTTGCGCGGTCAGTGGTGCGGCGGGTTGCGAGGGCTGTTGCGGTGTCTGCGCCGGCGCTGCGCCCTGCGTCGCCGGAACCGCCTGAGGCGACGCCTGCAGAGTTCGCGTGGCAACAAGAATCAGAATCAAGAACAGGAAGAAAAATCTGCGGCGCACAGCCACGAGGATACCAGAATCAACCTGTTGAGAGAGAGTTACACCCAAAATTTCAGCTAGGATTTGCCACAACGCCAATGGCGGGACCGGGAGGTTCGTTCACTCCGCCAGGCGTGACCACTGAGTTTCTCTTGCATTGCATGGAATCTCTGCTTAAGTTCGGGGGTGCTCCTTGTACGTTGTTCTTGACTGATATACAGAATTCGAACTCCTGAGGGAAGTGGATGACAACCCCGCAATCAGTGAACGTAAGGCAACTCCTTGATCTCACCGGACGCGTGGCAATGATTACAGGCGGCTCCATTGGGCTGGGACGCCAGATGGCGGAAGGCCTCGCGGAAATGGGCGCCAATTTGGTGCTCTGCGCCCGCAAAAAAGAACGTTGTGAGAGCGCTGCTGAAGAATTGAAAGCGCTCGGCGTAAAAACTTTGGCCCTTGCCTGCGACGTCACGAATCCCGCAAGCATCCAGGAGGCCGTGGAGACCGCAACCACCCGGTTCGGGCGAATCGACATCTTGATCAACAACGCGGGCACTTCCTGGGGCGCTCCCTCAGAGGAAATGCGTTTGGAACAATGGAACAAGGTCCTGGAAACAAACCTGACGGGAACATTCCTGTGTTCGCAGGCTGTGGGCAAAGTCATGATTGGGCAAAGGCGCGGAAAAATTATCAATGTGGCTTCGATCGCCGGAATGGTTGGTTCGCCGCCGGAGCTCCAGGCGATCGGATACAGCGCCAGCAAGGGCGGTGTGATCACCTTTACGCGCGACTTGGCGCGAAAGTGGGCCAGCTACAATATTCATGTGAACGCCATAGCGCCCGGCTGGTTTCCCACGCACATGTCGGGCGGCGTCATCGAGCAAAATAGAGAAAATTTGCTGAAGAGTATTCCACTGGGCCGCTTCGGAAGTGAAGACGATTTGAAGGGCGCCGCGGTTTTTCTCGCATCGAGCGCCTCTGATTTCGTAACAGGGCATGTCCTGGTAGTCGACGGAGGCCAGATCGCATAGCGTTACAATGGATCATGAGGTTCTTCACAAATTGAAGGAATAATCTAAGTCGTACCCTCTGTGCTCTCTGTGAACTCTGTGTTGAAAGATTCTCTAGACCATCCGACTGCGATGAGAGCCGGGGAAGAAATTCCCTTAGCGGCACTCGAGACATTCCTGCTGCGCCATTTTCCCAACAACGCGGGCCCGCTCACGGCCGAACAATTCCCCAGCGGTCATTCCAACCTGACGTACCTCGTGCGTCTCGGCGACCGTGAAATGGTGCTGCGACGCCCGCCTTTCGGAAGCAAGGTCAAGACGGCTCACGATATGGGCCGCGAGTATCGCGTGCTGTCGAAACTGCACGCCGCCTATCCCGCCGCGCCGAAGGCGCTCCTGTATTGCGACGATCTTTCAATTCTCGGCGCGCCGTTCTATCTCATGGAGCCTATTCGGGGAACGATCGTGCGCTGCGAACCCCCTCCCGGTGTGCCGTTTCCGCCGCAGACGGCGCGGCGGTTAAGCGAAGCCTTCCTCGACAATCTCGCGCGCCTGCACCGCCTGGATTACGCCGCAATCGGCCTGGCTGACTTGGGCAAACCGTTAGGCTATCTCGAACGCCAGGTCAAGGGCTGGATCGAGCGCTATCACAATTCGAAAACGCATGACCTGCCGGAGGTCGAACGCATTTCTGCATGGCTTACCGGGCG
>Ga0209011_1000733_pt1 | contig 12064 bp, 8 predicted proteins | sample BlaSpr_A8_OM1_M3_FD_187986 | JGI IMG/M metagenome (GOLD analysis project Ga0209011, IMG submission 187986) | Forest soil microbial communities from Thunder Bay, Ontario, Canada - Black Spruce, Ontario site 2_A8_OM1_M3 (SPAdes) (version 2) | ecosystem: Environmental > Terrestrial > Soil > Boreal... | reverse complement strand
GTCGTGACCACCTACCGCGTGACCGAGCAGTACACCTCCGGCGCCATGTCGCGCTGGAACAGCTGGCTGAGCGAGCTGATGCCCGAGATGTTCGCCGAGATCAGCCCCGAGCTCGCTGCCGAAAAGGGCATTCGCAACCTCGACTGGATCGTGGTGTCGACGCCTCGCAATCAGATCGAGTGCAAGGCCCTGGTCACCCGGCGGATGCGCCCCTTCCGCTTTGGCGACACGGTGATCCACGAGGTTGGCCTGCCGTACCACTGGGGCTACCAGGGCCTGGTCAAGGGCGCGATGGCGAATGACCTGGTGGCGCTCTCCGAGGAACCGAACGTCTATATCCAGGAAGACAAGGCCCTGACGTGCAACCTTCGGAAAGGGCGGTTGTGATGATCGAGGGCTACAAGCGGCTCATGAATCTGGAGGAACCGCCGCCGGCGAAGAAAGCGAAAGGCTTCTTCACCGATACCAGCCTCTGTATTGGCTGCAAGGCCTGCGAAGTCGCCTGCAAGCAGTGGAACCAGCTGCCCGCCGACGGATTTGCCATCACTGGAAACAGCTACGACAACACGGGTCACCTTGGCGCCACCACCTGGCGGCATGTGCAATTCATCGAGCAGGCGAAGGCCAACGGCAGCCGGCAGGAGCAGCGCTGGCTGATGATGTCGGACGTCTGCAAGCACTGCGCCAACGCGGCCTGCCTCGAGGCCTGCCCGACGGGGGCGCTGATCCGGACCGAGTTCGACACGGTTTATGTCCAGCAGGACATCTGCAACGGCTGTGGTTTCTGCGTGCCCGCCTGTCCCTTCGGTGTCATCGACCGCGCCCCCAAGCACGGCCAGTTCGAGGTCGCGACGGCGCACAAGTGCACCCTCTGCTACGACCGCCTCAAGGACGATATGACCCCGGCCTGCGCCAAGTCGTGCCCGACGGCATCGATCCAGTTCGGCGATGTCGAGGAGTTGCAGCAACGCGCGAGACGTCGTCTCGGTGAGCTGAAAGCACGCGGGGAGACGAAGGCGGAGCTGTACGGCATGCCCGAGGGCAAGGAGGCAACGGAGGTTGGGCCATTGCACGCGTTTTTCCTGCTGCTGGACAAGCCGCAGACCTACAACCTGCCCGAGGTTCCCCGGCTGCCGCGAAAGACGATGGCGCGACGCTACGGTTGGAGCGCGGCCGTCGGCCTCGGGTTCGCGCTGGTGGGCGCGCTGGTCTTCGGCGGACGCCGATGAGCGGAAATTTCCCTCCCTCGAGCCGAAATTTCCCTCCCCCGCTGGCGGGGGAGGGTGAGGGTGGGGGCGAAGGCTACTACGACAATCCTGTCGTCCGCCGCCCAGTGTGGACCTGGGAGGTGCCCGCCTACTTCTGGCTGGGTGGGATGGCGGCCGGCGCCTATGTCACCGCTTCGCTCGCGCAGAACTTCGGTTCAGCGGACGACCGGCGCGTCGCCGCCGGCGGCTACTACCTTGCGGCGGCTGCGCTTGCGCCCTGTGCACCGCTCCTGATCGCCGACCTCGGCCGGCCCGAGCGGTTTCATCACATGCTCCGCATCTTCAAGCCGATGTCCCCGATGAATCTTGGCGCCTGGACCCTGACGGGCTTCACGCCAATCGCCGTTGCCCGGGCCGCTTCCCACGCGGCCAGCACCGGCCTCATCCGGGGCCCGCTCGGCGCGCTGGCTCGGCTGGTCCCCACCAGGCTCGCGGAGCTGGCCGGTTGCGCGTTGGGCCTGACGCTCGCGGGCTATTCCGGGGTACTGCTCGGGGCGACCAACATCCCCTTATGGGCGAAGAGCAAGTTACTCGGCGGCTTGTTCATGGCTTCGGCCCTCGCCAGCGGCTCGGCGGCGGTTACGCTCCAGGCCGCGCGCCGCGGCGCGCCTGATGCGACGCTGCACCGGCTCGCATTGGTCGAGTCCGCTGCCTCCGTTGGGGAGATAGCAATGTTGACCGGCTACCTCGCGCAGTCGGGAAAAACGGCGCGTCCCCTGACGACTGGTCGCTTCAGCGCGGCATTCTGGCTGGGCGCCGTGGGGGCGGGCACGCTGTTGCCACTGCTGCTCCATCGATTGGCGGGGCGCCGCCAAGGACGCGCGCTGCAATCCTTGTCGACGGTCGCCGCCGTCTGCACCATCGCCGGATCCCTCGCACTCCGCTGGAGCATCTTTGAGGCGGGGAAGGATTCTTCAGAAGACCAGTCAGCATCCTTCGAGCTGTCCAGGGGCTGAGTGCGGCAGATCGACCTGAACGCCGACGTGGGTGAGGGAGATCCCGAAACCGACAAGGCCCTGCTGTCGCTGGTGACCTCAGCCAACGTGGCGTGCGGACTGCACGCCGGCGACTCACACACCATGCGTACGACGGTTGCGCTCGCCATTCGTGAGAGCGTCGCTGTCGGCGCGCATCCGGGTTACGACGATCGGGAGAACTTTGGTAGGCGCCCGATGCAACTGGCCGAGGCCGACATCAAGGATCTGCTCCTCTATCAATTGGGCGCACTGGATGCCATCGCCCGGTCAGAGGGGACCATCCTCCGCCACGTCAAGCCCCACGGTGCGCTCTACAACCAGGCCGAGACCGACCGCACGCTCGCCATGGCCATCGTCGCCGCCGTTCGGGCTTTCGATCCCAACCTTCGCCTGGTCGGCCGGGCGGGATCGGCGATGGCGCGCGCCGCCGCGGCGGTCGGGCATCCGTTTACGCCGGAAGCCTTTGCCGACCGGCGCTACCGGGCGGACGGCTCCTTGTTGCCACGGTCGCAGCCCGGCGCCGTGCTGACCGATCCGGAGGAGGTCGCACGCCAGGTTCTTTCGCTGGTCACTCATGGTGAAGTTGTGGCAAACGACGGCAGCCACCTCCCGATTGCGTTTGAAACCCTATGCCTGCATGGCGACACGCCTGGCTCCGCCCTCCTGGCGGCCCGCGTCCGCCAGGAGCTACAGGCGCTTGGCGTCAGCGTTTCCGCACCGCGTTCGCCGGGCACCGCTATCCGCCGGGCCTGATTGCCGTCCTGGTCCTTTCGGTTGCGGGCTCGGCCCTTCTCGGGCACCAGTTAGGGTCCCCAACTGCGAAGCCGGCGAACACGCCGGCGAAGCAGCTGACGGTTAGCGATCCGTACGTGGCCGGCGGCACCTGGTTCAAGGGCAACCTGCACGTCGCCTCGGTGCGCGGGCTGGGCAAGGACCTGCCGTCGGCGCTTGGTGCCTGGTACACGGCGCATGGCTACGACTTCCTGGGGATCAGCGACATGAACACCTATACCTGGCCCGAGGAATACGGCAATCGCGCTCTCCCTGGAGTGCCGACGGTCGACGCGACTTATGCCTTTGCCGACGTGCTGGCGGTGGGCATCGATCACTGGCTGCCGGCGCAGAGGCTGCAGGGTGCGATCGACTGGATCGCGGCCGATGGTGGCCTTCCCGTGCTGGCCGCGCCGCTATCGCCGGCCAAGCCGCAGTCGCTGGTCACCGTCATGGGCCTTCACGGCCTCTACGGACTGGAGGTCTATGACGCCCGGCTGGCGCAAGCAAGGCCGGCCGGGGCAGACGCCACGGAATTGTGGGATCGGCTCCTCTCGGCGGGCAATCGCGTCTTTGCCTTTGCCGGTGACGACGCGACCGGCGTGAGCGATCCCGCAATCGGCGGCGCCTGGATCAGCGTGCTCGCCCCGACGCTTGATCTGAATTCGTTGCTGAGCTCGCTCCGCCGCGGGGCGTTCGTCGCATCCACCGGCGCCGAGTTCACCAGCTTGAGCGTTGCGGGGGCGACGATCACCGCTGAGGCGACGTCCGGCTCCAACCTGCGTTTCATCGGCAGCGGCGGCCGGTTGCTGAAAACCGTCAGTGCGCGCGCCGGCTCATACCGTGTCGTTGGTAATGAAGGTTATGTCCGGGTCGAGGCCATCCGCGACGACGGCACGCGGGCCTGGAGTCAGCCCTTCTTCGTCAGCTGGCGGTAACCCCTCGGGACAGGATGGGAGCTAGCGCACTTCGTTCGTCGCCGTTTGCGATTGCGGCGTCGGGCTGGGCCCCAGCGCCGTCGTGAACTTCCAGACGGTGCGGCCGGCTTTGCCATTGAGGGTGTAGGTCAGGTCAGCCGTATAGGTGGTGCCGGGTTTGAGCGGGACATTGGCCAGGAAGGCGAACGAATTCTCGGTCTCACCCGATGGTGGTAGCGATATGCCGGGCAGCTCGGTGCCCGAGGGATCGCGGAGATGGAAGGCGCCGATCGTCACTGTCGAATTACGGTCGAAGGTGGCGGTCACCGGGTAGCCGATCGGATAGCTGGCGTTCGGCGCCGGGTCCGGGATTTCGTTGCCGTTGAAGGCGATCGGCACGCTCACCTGGTTGGCCGCGGGGTAGAGAATGATCCGCCCAGTCGCCTTCTCGCGATAGGAGAGGTCCATCACCTGGACGGTCATCGGCCCGAGGTACGCGTCACCGTAGCCCAGTTCGACCAGATCCGCGCGCAGCAGCGGAAAGCGGTGATAGACCGAGTCGATCCAGTCCGCCACCGCGGACACGGGCTCCGTTCGGTGGGTGATCACCTCGGCCATCGATCGCTGCGGATAGCCGTAGTGTTGCGCCCGGGTCAGTACGTTGTCTCCCGTGTAGCCCTGGCCGGTCGCCTCCTCCTTGTGGATGCCAAGGTCGCGAATGCTGGGCAGCGCGCCGTTGAAGAAGGTGTAGAAGGCGTGGGCCAGTGCCGACTGATGGATCACCGCCGAGCTGGTGACCGGGGTCAGGCCGGCCAGCCGCCGATAGCCATTGACGGTGTCGAGGGCTGCGGCCTGCCGATCGACGGCGGCTTTGTCCAGGTCGACGAAGGTCGCGGCGGGTGCCGTGCTGGCGCCCCCCGGCGAGACGGTCTGCTTGGCGGCCTGTAGGGCGGCGGTCTCGTCCTTGGCCAGGTAGCGGAGCACGGCCACCAGGAACGCACCGGCCTCCTGGTCGGTCGGCTCTGCCGCGATCGCGGCCCGCTCGTCTTTGGCGGCGGTCGTCGCATCCTTGTCGAGGGCGACGGCGATGTCACCGAGCACCTTGAGGTCGAGCGCGCTGCGCGGTTGCAGCTTGAGGGCCGCCTCGTAGGCCGCCTTCGCCACGCTGTAGTCCTGGGCGAAGAGGGCGACGTCGCCCAGCTGCTCGCGCAGGCCGGCGTCATCCGGCGAGAGGGTCGCCGCGCGCTTCAGGAAGTCCGTGGCGGCGATCAGGTCCTGCCGAGCAATCGAGAAGCGGGCCAGTTCCAGCAACCGCTCCACCCACTTCGGCTGGGCGCCGGCCGCCAGCTTGAGGTGATTGAGCGCCTGCGGATAGTCCTTCTTATCGCGGTAGTAGTTGGCCCAGTTCCGTTCGACCTCCCCTCGGTCGTACTCCGATCCCTTCTTGGCGAGGTCGGCGCCTTTGCTGAGCTCCTTCTGGGCCTCGTCGTAGCGGCCCACGTCGGCGAGCGCCTCGCCGTAAAAGGCCCGCGCCAGCGCCGAGTTCGGCGCCGCCTTGATGGCGGCCGCACCGTCGCGCGCCGCCGATTGGAGCTCGCTGTTCCAATCTTCGACCCGCGTCAAGACCGTCAGCACGAAGCCATCGTTGGGAGCGAGCTTCTGCGCCTTGAGCGCCTCGTCGAGCGCGGCTTTCTGTTTGGTCTGGTAGTTGAGGACCAGGGCGTAGGTCGCATGGTCCTTCGCGTCCTGCGGGTGCGCGCGGATCAGATCCTGGAGTTGGGTGGTTGCCGTGGCGTACTTGTTCTGGAACATGAGGGCGAGCGCTGCCTCTGCGCTCGGCCCGGTGGACTTGGGGGCAACCGGATCGCAAGCGACGAGCAAGGCAGCAGCAATTAGGAGAACCGCGCCGCGCCGCCTCACGCCCCCAGTCTATCGAGCGCTCATTAGTAACTCATGAGCCGGGTCCGCCGGCCCACGCGGGGCGTCGCCCCACGCGAGTGGCGCTTTAGTGCCATACGAGCGTTTGAGACGTCCCGTGTGTAACGAGATTGTCACTCCGGCATGGACTCTGCCTTTGCGCTCGTCACCTATTGTGCGGCCCATGACGGAGCGTGCGCGTAAGGTCGACCCGGGCCGGCTCCGTGTCATCGCGGGCGGCAGTCCCACCCCGGCTCCCTCGTACCGCTTGCTGACCCAGGTCAGCGCCGCGCTCAGCACCTCGCTCGACCTCGACCGCACGCTCAAGGAGATCCTGGAGCGGATGAATGCCCTGGTCGCCTTCGATGCCGCCACGATCTTCCTGCTGGACGACGCTCGGAGCGAATTGCAGGTGAAAGCAGCCCTGGGGGTCCCGGTAGCGCTCAAAGAGATGAAGAGCTTCAAGGTGGGCGAGGGCGTCGTCGGCTGGGTCGTCAGTCACGGCGCGACGGCGCTGATCCAGGATTCCTCCAAGGACGCTCGCTACAAGGTGACCGGCCCCGAGCGCCGAGCCAAGACCGTCCTCGCCGCGCCGTTGCGCGCGCAGGACAACCTGCTGGGTGCCCTGGTCCTGGTCCGCGCCGCCAAGGAGCCGTTCGGTCCCGAGCATCAGCGCCTGGTGGAGGCGATCGCCAGCCAGGCTGCCGTGGCGATCGACCATGCCCGCCTCTTCGCAACCGAGCGCGCCTCACGGCGGCGCGCGGAAGCCCTCCTCGCCACCGCGCAGGCTGGGAGCGAGGCGGTGACGACGCCGGAATTGCTGCAGCGGGCCGTTAAACAGGTGGCCTTTGCCATGCGCGCCACTGCCGCCGCCGTCATCCTGCCGGACGAGGAGGGCGAGATCATCGAGGCGGCATTCGATGCCGCGGATCCGCCGGCCTTCGGCCTGGAGTCCCTTCGCAGCCAGCCGGTGACGGCGCTGCCGCTGATGGCCGCCCTGCAGGAGGCGGCCCGACCGCTCCTGGTGCAGCGGACGACCCGCCCGGCCCTCCTCGATGACACCTTCTGGTCACACAGCGAGGCGCAAGCGGTGGCGGCCGTTCCGGTGCGCTGGCAGGGTCGGATGATCGCGGCCCTGATCGTCGGCTTTGCCGATCCGGAACGCCTGACTCCCGCCGAAGTCGAGCTCTTGGACGAGATCGGGCGCCAGGTAGCCCTCGGCATGGAGCGGCTGCGGCTGCAGGCGCGCGTCCAGGACCAGCAAAACGAGATGGCGGTGGTGGCCGAACGCAACCGGATCGCCCGCGACATGCACGACGGCCTCGTCCAGTATGTCTACGCGCTTGGGCTGCAGCTCGAGCACGCGCGTGACCTGGTGACCGAGCAGCCCGATGCCGTCGCGCCGGTGCTGACCGGCTCCATCCAGCAGACCAACCACGTCCTCTCGGAAATGCGGACCTTCATCTATCAGCTGCGGCCGATCATCATGAAGGAGAAAGAGATCGGCCAGTGGGTGCTGGACCTCTGCCGCCAGTTCCAGGACGCGACCGGAATCCCGGTGCGGGCTGAGGTGGGCGCGCCTGCGGAGGAGGAGCTGTCACCCGCGATCTCGATCGCGCTTTTTCGCATCATCCAGGAAACGCTCGCCAACATCTACAAGCACGCGGAGGCGACGCACGCGACGTTGTCGCTCGATTTCGGCGCCACCGGGGCCCGCCTCGTCATCGAGGACGATGGTCGTGGGTTCGACGTCGATGCCCGGCCGCCGCGCGCGATCCAGCAGGGCCACGGCCTGGCCAACATCGAGGAGCGCGTCCGTGAGCTGGGCGCAACGCTCGAGCTGGAAAGCGCGCCGGGAGCGGGCACGCGCCTGGAGGCGGTATTCCCGTACAGCCGATGAACGCCGGGACGGTTCGCCTGCTGATCGCCGACGATCACGAGATGATCAGACTCGGGCTGCGATCGATCCTCGAATCCGACCCGCGAATCCGGGTCGTCGGTGAGGCCGCCTCCCCTCAGGACGCGGTCTACCAGGCCGCGCTGCTGCGTCCCGACATCGTCCTCCTCGATGTCCGGATGCCGGGCGGCAGCGGGATCGACGCCTGCCGCGAAATCCTGGGGCGCAACCTGGGGAGCAAAGTGATCATGCTGACCTCCTACGCCGACGAGGACGCAGTGTACGAGTCCATCATGGCCGGCGCCTCCGGCTACCTCTTGAAAGAGATCAACAAGGCGGGCCTGATCGATGCCGTGATCTCGGTCTCCGAGGGCCGCTCCTTGCTCGATCCCGAGGTGACGCGCAAGGTCCTGGAACGGATCCGGAAGATGGCCGCCAGCACCGATGAGGTCGCCCGCGCGGCGCTCTCCGACCAGGAGAAGCGGGTGCTCCGGCTAGCCGCCCACGGCAAGACCAACAAGCAGATCGCCGCCGACCTCTTCCTCTCGGACAAGACGGTCAAGCATCACATCTCCAACATCCTCAGCAAGTTGAATCTCAGCTCGCGAGCGCAGGCTGCCGTCTGGGCGACCCAGCATGGCCTGCTCGACGAGTTTCCGGAGCGCAAGGCCAGCTAACGGCCGGGCCCGTCGGCCCACGCGAGCGGCGCTTTAGTGCCAGGCGAGCGTTTGAGACGTTCAGGGGAGGGCAGGGTAGGGGCTATGCCGGAATCGACCGGAACGCACGTTTTGCTAACGGAGAGGCTTGCGCCGGGTATCCGCCGTTCGGCCCAAAGAGGGGCTAACCGGCGGATAAGCCGGGGGGCCGGCGCAGGCTACGCTCCCCGGTACGGCCCGTGTTGCTGATGAATCCAGGAGGACCCGATGCTGCTCGTTGACAAACTCAACAAAGGCAAGCTTCCGGAGAAGCCGGACAAGGGCGAGCCCGGTCCGGTGCCGGCTCTGTCCAGCCTGGTCGTCAAGCCGCAGAACGTCGCCATGCGGATTCCGAACGTTGACGGCATCAAGCGGATCATCCACGAGCGCTTGATCGCGGCCCTTGGCCAAAACTCGGACACCGTCAGCAGCGACGTGATCCAACGCCGCGTCGCGGAGCTCACCGATGAGTACTGCGATGAGGCCAAGCTGAAGCTGACCAAGCACGACCGCACCGAGTTGGCCGAGCTGATCATGCACGACGTCCTCGGTCTTGGTCCGCTCGAGTCGCTGCTCGAGGACCCGGAGGTAAGCGAGATCATGGTCAACGGGCCGAAGACGATCTTCGCCGAGCGCCGCGGCCGGCTGGCGCAGTCCGAGCTGGTCTTCGAGAACGAACGCGAGCTTCGCAAGGTGATCGACCGGATCGTCGCCCGGATTGGTCGCCGGGTCGATGAGTCCTCGCCCATGGTCGACGCGCGCCTTCCCGATGGCTCCCGGGTGAATATCGTGATTCCCCCGCTTGCCGTCCAGGGCTCGAGCATCACCATCCGAAAGTTCTCGCGTGTGCCCTACAAGGTGCAGGACCTCGTCAACTTTGGAACGCTCAACCATGACATGGCGAACTTCATTCGCGCCTGTGTCCGGTCACGAATCTCGATGGTCGTCAGTGGCGGCACGGGCTCGGGTAAGACCACGACGCTGAACGTGCTATCGAACTTCATCCCGGACACCGAACGCGTCGTCACCGTCGAGGACACGGCTGAGTTGCAGCTCCGGCAGCGCAACCTGGTCACCCTGGAAGCGCGCAGCGCCAACGTCGAAGGCCGCGGCGCGATCGCGATCCGCGACCTTGTCGTCAACGCCCTGCGGATGCGGCCCGACCGCATCGTCGTCGGCGAATGCCGCTCCGCCGAAACGCTGGACATGCTCCAGGCGATGAACACGGGTCACGACGGCAGCATGACCACGGTGCACGCCAACAGCCCCAAGGACGCGATCAACCGGATCGAGACCATGGTCATCATGGGCGGCTCGGACCTACCATTCCAGGCCATCCGCGAACAGATCGTGGGCGGCATCACCCTGCTGGTGCAGCAGGCCAGGCTGCGCGACGGACGTCGCGTCGTTACCCATATCTCCGAGATCACCGGCATCAACGGCAACCAGATTCAGCTGCAGGACATCTGCCTCTTCGATCAGACCGGGATCGACGAGGAGGGCAACGTCCTCGGGACGTTCCGCTGGACCGGCGTCGTGCCGAAGCTGCTGCCGAGGCTGAAAGCCAACGGTGAAGACTTCCCAATCGAGGTTTTCGGACAGCACGGCCTCAAGGTGATCGAGGGGCAGCCCCATCACGCCGGTGGCGACGCGGCGCCAGGCGCCACGGCGGACTGACCGATGCCGAGGTGGTCGTTCTCTCGGCGGCGCGGGCCCGAGGAGAAGCCGGCGTCGCCGGCCCAGCCCGCGGCGTCGAAAACACCGCCGGCCGTGACGCCACAACCGAAAGAATCCGCAACGTCCGCGCCGGCTCGACGGGCGGCTGACGCCGCTTCCGACGGCCGGCCCCTGCAGGTGCAGTTCGAGGAAGCCACCGCGACACAGGCTCGTCTGCGCCAGGACCTGGCCGAGCTCCTCAAGGCACATCGACAGCAGGGACGGGTGCTGGCGCGGAATCAGAAATTACTCGAGCAGACCGAAAGCGACGTCAGCCGCCACCGCAGCCGCGCGGCGGCGATGGAGAGTGAGGTCGCCGAACAGCGCACCGTCGCCGAGCAGCACGCCGCTCGGGTCAAAGAGCTGGAGCACATCGTTGATTCGCACGCCACTCTGCAGACCGCCTACGAGGCATTGGATCGCGAGCGACAGGATCTCACCACCCGCCTGGCGGACGTGACCCGCAGCCGCGCCAGTGCCACGGCGGACCGTGACCGCATCGCCGGACAGCTCGCCACCGCGCACGCCACCATCGCGTCGCGCGACGCGGAGGTCGCTGCCCTCAAGGTGGAGCAAGACGGCGCCGACGCGCGCATCAAGGGACTGCAAACCGAGATCGACGAGCTGAGGCGTGCCAACGGTCGACTGCAGACCGACCTCGAGCGCGCACTCGAGGCGAAGGCCGCGCACCATCACCTCCAGCTGGAGTTCGACGCGCTTTCCGCCCGCTGGGATGTGGCTCGCGCTCAGCTGGCCGAGGCGGAGCAGGCCGTGAAGACGTCGCAGGCCACCATCAAGGCGGCCCAGCGGCTGTCATCGTCGGTTGAGTGGCGCGGCGCCCTCGACGGCGTGCTCGACGCCGCCTCGGAGCTGGTCCGCTTCGAGCGCGGGACGCTGGCGCTCGTCGATGAACTGCAAGAAGAGCTCAAGGTTGAAGCCGCACGCAACAGCCCGATCGCAATCAGCGAGATGTCGCGCTTCAAAGTTGGCGAGGGGATCGCGGGCTGGGCGCTCTCGCATCGAGAGCCTGTTCTTGTCCGCGACAGCCGGACGGATGCGCGCTTCAAGGCATCGGACCCGAAGCACCAACCCCGCTCGTTTGTGGCGGTGCCCCTGCTGGCCGGCAAGGAAGGGCTGGGGGTGCTGACGCTGGCACGCTCCGCCAGCGATCCCTTCACCGACCATGACCTGCGCAATCTCGCGCGAGTCGCGACCGACGCCGCGAACGCGTTGATCAACGCGCGGCTGGTCGACCTCCTCAAGCAGCGAGAGGACCACCTGACAACGCTCGTCCGCAAGGCCCGAGAGCTGTCCACGGCGAACGACAGCAAGCAGGTGGTCGAGTTCGTCCTCACCAGCGCCAGGGAGCTCGTCGGGGGCAAGGCGGCGCTGTTGGCCCTGCGCAACCACAAGACGTTGGAGCTCGAGGTGGTCGGATCCCAGGGCGTGATAGAGGGTTTCCTCCAGCAGCCCATCGCCTGGGGGGCGCCCGCCGCGGGGGATGTGATGCGGACGGGCAAGCCCTGGGTCTCGCCGATCCGTGAGATGATCCCGCCGTCGCTGGTGGAGATGGTCGAGAAAGCCGGGCTCAAGTCCATCGTCTCGGTGCTCTGCGGCGAATCGACCGCGCAGGATGCGATGGACGACGGCATGCTCCTGAACCGCTCCGAAGTCGAGGTCTCGGACCAGGTGAGCGGAGTCCTCAATGTCTACCACGACAACCTCAATCCGATCAAGGCCGGTGACCTCGAGCAGCTGAAGGCCTTTGCTGAGCAGGCCGCGGTAGCGATCCAGAATGTGCGACGTTGGGACCGCGTCAAAGAGCAATTGCAAACCACCGCGTCGATGAACACCCGGCTGATGGGGCGCGAGCGCTACATCAACCAGCTCCTATTCCGCATCCAGC
>Ga0209011_1000732_pt1 | contig 12070 bp, 13 predicted proteins | sample BlaSpr_A8_OM1_M3_FD_187986 | JGI IMG/M metagenome (GOLD analysis project Ga0209011, IMG submission 187986) | Forest soil microbial communities from Thunder Bay, Ontario, Canada - Black Spruce, Ontario site 2_A8_OM1_M3 (SPAdes) (version 2) | ecosystem: Environmental > Terrestrial > Soil > Boreal... | reverse complement strand
TCGCGGTCCCAATCCACCTCGGCCTTGATGCGGCGCAGCTCGCCATGCTGCTCGAGCTGCGCCATCCATTGCCGCATATCCAAAAAGCCCATCCTGCACTCACTTTCGCATTCGCCGCCGCGGACAATCGCCAAGCTTGATAACCGCATTAATTCCCGCAATTCTCAACCTGGCAATGGGCCAGTCACGCGCCGGATGCCGGGAGCGACCATGAGCGAAATCTTCGATCTGCACGGCAAGGTCGCATTGGTGACCGGCGCCTCCAGCGGGCTTGGCCTGCGCTTCGCCGAATGCCTCGCCGAGAACGGCGCCGCGGTGGTGCTGGTGGCGCGCCGCGCCGACCGGCTTGCGGACCTCAAAGCGCGCATCGAAAAATCCGGCGGCCGCGCCATGGCCGTCGAGGCCGACGTGCGCGACCGTGCGGCAATGGCGGCGGCCTTTGACGCCGCCGAGAAGAATTTCGGCACCGTCACCATCCTGGTCAACAATGCCGGCGTGGCGCACGCCGGCCGCGCCGTCGACATGCCGGAAGAGGAATGGCGGCGTATCCTCTCGACCAATCTCGATGCCGTATTCTATTGCGCCCAGGAAGCGGCGCGGCGGATGCTCGCGGCCAACACCGGCGGCGCCATCGTCAATATCGCTTCCGTGCTCGGCTTCGGCGTCGCCAAGGGCGTCATCGCCTATGCCACCGCCAAGGCGGGCGTGATCCAGATGACAAAAGCGCTGGCGCTCGAGCTCGCCTTCAAAGGCATCCGCGTCAACGCCATCGCGCCGGGCTGGATCGTCACCGAGCTCAATCGCGATTATCTGATGAGCGAAAAAGGCGCGGCGCTCAAGCGCGACATCCCGATCGGCCGTTTCGGCGAAGAACGCGATCTCGACGGGCCGCTGCTCTTGCTCGTCTCCGACGCCGGCCGCTTCGTCACCGGCACGACCATCGTCGCCGACGGCGGCCAGATGGTGGCGTTGCGGGGGTGATGAGGATCAGGTGTCAGAAATCAGACCGAACTGTCTCGCCTGCTAAAGGCCGGCGCGGCAGTTAGACCGCCGATAACGGACACGCAGGCGGACGGTTGGCGCGACCGAGATGGGCCAATAAGCGACATTGTGCAATGCAGCAAGTCGCCGGAACGGCATAGTCTTCATCGTGATTGGAGCAATCAAGAAAGTCGCTGACCACATGGTGCGATCGGGATTCGCGACTTTCCTCATTTACATGGTCGCCGCCGCGCTGGCCTTTGGCGTCGGTTTTGGCCTTCTGATGTTGTTCAATCCGTCCCTAAAATGAATGAATCTTCGTAGTTGCGACAACGGTTAGGCTAGCTATTTCTTGACATTGCCGCCGCCGTCGAACTGGCTGACATAAGCCCAAAGGTCGTTGACCTGCTGCTGGTTCTTGACGCCAGCGAAGATCATTTTGGTGCCGAGGACCTTGGCCCTAGGATCTTTTATGTAATCCTTGAAGGTGGCCTCGCTCCAAACAATGCCCGAATTTTTATTGGCATCGGAATAGCTGAAATTCGCAACGGTGCCGGCCTTGCGGCCGTCGAGCCCGTTGAGCTCGGGACCGATCTTATTCTGCGCGCCGGGGCCGATGGCGTGACAGGCCATGCATTGGTTGAACACGGTTTTGCCCTTTTCGGCATCTTGCGCCATGCTGGCTGCCGTCGATGCGACGACCAACGCAGCCGCGACGACCGACTCTTTTATCATGGTGCTTCTCCCTGGCCTTTGTCTGCGTGCTTCTGCGCATTCGGCGCCGCGCTATTTGATGAAACTCAGATATGACGTCAACGCGTCGATTTGATCCGGTGACAATTTGCCGGCAATGCCCGGCATCGGCGGGCCGGCGGCGGCGTGAAATCCTTCGCCCCACTGCTCAAGCCTTCTCTTCAAGTAGGTATAGGCCAGCCCTCCCAAGCGGGGAATCCCTCTGACGCCTTCGGCATTCGGGCCATGACAAACGACGCAGGCCGCGATGTTGGCGTCCGGCATCCCTTCTTGGTAAATGGATTGTCCTTCAGCCGCGAGCGCCCTGTCGCCGTCATTGGCCGCCCGGGGAGACAGCGTTGCATAATATGCGGCCAGGTCGTGCGCCGTCTGACGACTGAGATTGGCCACGGCGCCCCACATGTACATTCTCGAAAATGGATTGTCGCGCGCGTGGCTGCTGAAGTTCATCAATTGCGTTGCGACATATTGCGGTCGCTGTCCGGCCAATCGGGGCGCCGGCGTATAGCCTTGTCCGGATGCGCCGTGACACCAGTTGCAATTGCGGATCGCGGCATTCTCCGCGTGACCTGCCGGCGCGGCAGCGGCGGAGAAAGCAATTGCCATGACCGCTATCTTCAGGCGGACGTAGCTCATGATCCCAATCTCTCTGCCTCTCATGACCGGCAACATGCCGGACAGCTACTTCAGATAACTGACATAGGCCGCCACCGCTTCGATTTGCGACCTGTTGAGACTGTGCGCCACCGGGCTCATGATGGCCGATGTGTCCGGTTTTGTCGGATTCTGTCCGCGTTCCTTGCCCCAATTCACCAGCTCTTTGATGAGATAGGGATAGAGCTGACCGGCCAGTCTCGGAATTGGCCCGCTGCCGGTAGCCGCGGGACCGTGACAGGCGGCGCATGCCGCGATATTGGCGTCGGGAACGCCGTCTTGGAAAATCTTTTTTCCGAGCGCGACGAATTGCGTCGGCGCGCCGCCGATGGGTTTTGGATCAAGTCCCCTGAAATCCGCCGCCAGAGCCGCGATCATCCCCGGGCTCAAGGCATGCGCCACGTTGAACATGATATTGTTGGTGCGGCGGTGCTCGATAAAGGCGCGGAGCTGATTCTCCAGATACTCGGTTTGCTGGCCGGCGAGGCGCGGAATCGGAAAATATCCGTCATAGCCTTGCGCCAACGGCCCGTGACAGTCTTTGCAATACGAGAGCTTGGCCTTGATGCCGCCCGTCGCAACCGTGTTCATGTCACCGGCGCGGCAAACGCCGACAAAAGCGATGGCCGCAAGCACGATCGGCAAAGCAAACCTTGCGCCAAAGGCACCGGCAATACGGCGCTCCGGCCGGTCGTGCCGACGCATCGTCTCGATACGCCAGCGACTTGAGGCCATCGATTTCCCGCCGGTTCTGATCGTTTCGAGACAGCGCACGGGATTACTCCAGAAAACTGACATAGGCCGCGACCGCTTTGATCTGGGCCTCGTTCAAGCCGTGGGCGATCGGCTCCATGATCGCCGAGTTATCCGGGTTCTTCGGATCCTGGCCGCGCTCCTTGTCCCAATTCGTCAATTTGCTCGAAACGTAATCGGAGAGCTGGCCGGCCAGCCGCGGAAACGGTCCATTTCCCTTGCCGTCCGGACTGTGGCAGGAGCCACACGGCGGCACATTGCCGGACGGAATCCCCTCGTCGAAGATTTTCTTGCCGGCGGCGACGAGATCTTTGGACGCGCCGCCCAACGGCTTGGGATCGAGATCGTGAAAATTCGCGGCCAGCGCCGCGACCATCGCCGGGCTCAGCACGTGGCCGACGTTGAACATGATATTGTTGGTCCGCCGATGCTCGGTAAATGCGTGCAGCTGGTTTTCCAGATATTCGGTTTGCTGACCAGCGAGGCGCGGTATCGGATAATAGCCGTGAAAGCCCTGGGCCGACACGCCGTGGCAGACCTCGCAGTATGCAAGTTTCGCCTGAACGTCCTTGCTCGGAACGGCCGGCGCCTTGGCGTCCTCGGCGCGGCACGCCCCCGAAAAAGCGATCGCGAGGACGGCGGTCTGTAAAACCAATTTTGCGCCGATGATCTTCATGATGCGGGTTCCGCCCTGCGGCTCTCACTGATCGGACGACCACATGTGAAAGTTCAGTCCCACCTTGACGACCTGAATGCTCTGCTTGGTGTCGACGAGGCCGGTAAGGCCATTGACCGAATCGGTCATGAACACGTTGCCGTGGCCGAATTGGTAGTAGTCGTATTCGACGTTGACCGACCACGGCCCGGAAAATGCCCAATCCACCCCGCCGCCCGCGGTAAAACCGGTACGGGTGTCGAGCCCCTGGAAGCTGAACGGCGTACCGGCGACGCTACCGATGACGTTGGTCTGGTCGCCCGCCCAGGCGACGCCGCCTTTGGCGTAAAGCAGCACGCGATCCAAGGCGACGCCGAACCGCGCGGTGATGCTGGGAAGGAAATCGGTCTTTGCGTTCACCGCCCCCTGATCGCCGGGAAAGCCCGCCGGGAATGCCACCGTCGTGCTGCCTTTCAGGGTCGCGCCGGAGACGGCGCCTTCGATGCCGAGCACCAGATGGGAATAGAATTGATAGTCGCAGCCGATCTGCGCCCCAGCCAGGAATCCAGTGGAGTTGATGTTGGTGGTGGTGACGCCCACGGTGGTGCCCGGGGCAATAGCCGTGTCCTGCGCCAATTGAATCGGATCGGTTAGGTCCCTGCGGAAGGCGCCGCCGCCGACATGGACGCCGCCATAACAGCTCGTCCATGTGAAGGGCTGAACGACGGGCGGTGCGGGCGGCACCGCGAGATCCGCGCCGAACGCCGCAACGCTCAGCAGCGAAGCCGCGGCGCATCCGAGCAGTGTTGTTTTCATCGTCAACTCCCCAAGTGTCGTTGAACCCGCTACATTGCCACCCACGCATAGAGAAACAGCGTGTTGTTAGCTCTCGCGCCGACGGTGGTGCCGTCGAATTTGTCGTACCAGATGTATTGCAACCCGACGCGCGCGTTGAACCAAGGCCATCCCGGCGAAAAGTTCTTGACGAACGGGATGTAGGCGATCTCGCCGATCCAGCCGTTGCTGTTCGGGCTGAAACCGCTGGCAAGTCCCGCATACAGGATCGGATCGGGGCTGCCCCAGGTATTGAAATATTGGCCGGTCAGCACGACCCTGTTGCTATTGCCGTAGGCCAGCGAGGCGTAGGCGTGCGCCTCTTTGAGATCGTTGGTCGGGTTGGAGGTAAGGCCGTTGGGGAAGCTTGCGTCGAGTTTTTGGTATTCGCGGACATACGTCCCGCGCAGCGTGAACCAATAATTGTCACCCTGATACTGGTATTGCGAATCCACGCCGATGTCGGTGAATTTGTCGGTCTGCGAAAAAGTCGTTGTCGTCGTCGTTCCCGGCATGGTCCACGGATGCACATCGGCTATCATGCCGAACGTCCCGATCATGAGCCAGTTGTTGCCCCAGTGCGGTTCGAAGGCCACACGCCAATACGGCGCCGCATCGAGCAGCCCGGGCGCGCCGAATGGATCGGTGCCCAGATCGTTCTGTACTTTGAAATCGAGCGTGCGGTACGCCGACGCCTCCAGATAGAGCACGTCGTTGATGTAAGCGTAGGCGCCGACACTGCCGACATGCGCCGCAAAGGCCCCTTTGATGATGGTGCCGGCTCCGGGCGTCGGCGCTATGGTCGATGCGGCGTAGGGAAAAGCCCAAGCCGGCGTCGTGTTCCACGGATCCTGGACGGTCGGGTTGTTGTTCGCGGTGATGCCATAGGTGACGTTGAAGCGGCCGATCGCCGTCGAGTCCGCATAGCGAATATCGGTATTGTCCCAGGTCCAGGTATGTTGCCCGAATGGATCGCTGCCGAACCCGCCTGGAGGCGGCGCGTTATAGGTTACTTGCGCAAAGGCGCCGAGATGATCGGTGATCGCGCCGCCCCAAAAGAAGCTGACGGGCGACAGCACGACATTGTTGTTGGAATTGTACGGCGCGGTGGGCGGCGGCTGGGCGGCTTGGGTGTTGGTGAACCCGGTGATCGCCATCATCGAGATCGGCGGCACCCATCTTTTCTCTTTGCCGTCGGTCGAGTCGTCGGAACTGGGAAACAAGGCCGTGCGATAGGCGCCGCCGCCGTATGTGTAGCCTCCGATCTTGAAACGTCGGCCGAATGGAGTCAGTCCGGCAAAATCTGTATGGCAGGTGCCGCAGGGCTGCCCGGTCTGCCGCGCAAAGCTCGGTAGAGCTTGCGCTGACGGCGCGAAGCCAACAGTCAGGAAGCTCGCCAGGACAACAAGCGAGCTAACAGTAGTGACCATCCCGAAATGCGTCGAGGTGTCACAAACGGGATCGCCATCGATCCTCACAACACCCTCCAGAATCCGTGCAGAAGCATGCGCCTATGTACGAATTCGAACATTACGTTAGAGCGTTGATGAGCACGCCGCTAAATAAAAAACCAGAGACTGATCAGATTCCGCCGACGTGGGGTGTTTCGGCAACACATATTTGAAATGGCGATGGTTAGTCAAAGCGACTCGCAGAAATAGCAGCGCAATCAATCAGATAGCCGTTGAAAGCGCGCCGCATTAGTGACGGAGGCTTGTCACAGTGCTGTTACGCCTTCTGATAAATTGAACACCAGCCATTTGGGCTGATCGTTCCATCAACGGTCTGGCACGAGCTCGGAGCCGTGAAAAGTTTGCAGTTGCTGCACATTTGCTCGCCCTTTGGCGAGTCCTGGTACTTGACGACACTTTGCGAGATTTTGGCTGCATGAGCAGGCTGGATCGCCGCCGTAGCGAGCATTGTTGCAGCGCCGCCAGCGCATAAGATCCCCTCCAGCAGCAAAGAGCGCCGGGAGATTGGTGCCAACCGAGTCTTGCTGATGTCCGGCATGAAAATCCTTCCTCACACTGACGGCAAGCACAGCGCCACCGCTTTGCCGCAGCGTACAATGAAATGACAGAACGCTGGCGGCAATGAGTATTCTAGGTACCCAGGCTAAGCGGCGTCTGTGCAAAGTTGCACACTTGCCCTCACCGGGATTCTCCAGACGCGCCGGGATAGTTTTTTACCCGTACCAAGCGGTCGAACGGCATCCCATCAGGAGGACCAAAGACAAAGGACACGCCAGTCTGAGAACCCAAACGCCGCAATCGCCATAGTCGGCCTCGATATCGGCAACCCCCGACTACTGACGTATGCTGCGTCGCGGCGAACCGATGCATTGGGCTATTGGACTTCTGGTTAAGTGTGATCTGGCCACAAACGCCCCATTGAAAAGGCTCGAAAAATGCCTGGACGTAACAAAGAACGACATCGCGCCGATCGCGTCGGCTGGCTGCGCGCGGCGGTATTGGGCGCGAATGACGGCATCGTTTCAACAGCGAGTCTCATACTAGGTGTTGCGGCTGCCCATGGGACTCCCACTAACGTGTTGGTCGCCGGAGTCGCGGGTTTGGTGTCAGGTGCTATGGCGATGGCTGCCGGTGAGTACGTGTCTGTCCACTCACAGGCGGACACCGAAAGGGCCGAGCTTGAGCGCGAGCGCGTGGAACTCGAAGCAGACGACAAGGGCGAGCACGAGGAATTGACGGCGATCTACATTGGTCGCGGCCTCGATCCTTCACTCGCGAAAGAGGTCGCCGACCAACTCATGGCCCATGATGCATTAGGCGCGCATGCCCGCGACGAACTCGGCATCTCCGAGGCCTTCCGTGCGCGCCCGATTCAAGCTGCGTGTGCGTCGGCTGCCAGTTTCGCTGTGGGAGCAGCCATGCCTCTCTTGGTGACCACACTAGTCCCGGCGTCGAGTCTAATTGTCCTGGTACCTGGAACATCACTGCTGTTCCTCGCGCTTTTGGGTGCACTGGCTGCGGGCGCGGGCGGTGCACGCGTGATGGTGGGCGCCATACGCGTCACGTTCTGGGGCGCTTTGGCGATGGGTTTAACCGCAGGTGTCGGGGCCTTGTTCGGAACAATAGTGTGAACCAGGCTGACCGAAGTCAAAGTGCTCAAAGCGAGTGGTGAAAAGCGGGCGAATGTCTGGTTCGGGTCATGAACCGCCGCGCGGCTTGGTTAGAGGCGCGGCAGCTTTACCCCTCATGACGGACACGAAGGCAAACGGTCGGCGCGGCAGAAACCGGCCAAACACCAATCAAGCGGCTCGCATGGCCCGAAGTCCCGCCAATGCCGCCTTGCCTGTACGGGTCGCTTCGGACATCGTTTCAAAAAAATCGGATTGCCGCACCGGTTTGCTCTTGCCGGCCGTGTAAATCTCCCATCGCCACGATTTGGGCGGACGCCCTCTGTTTTTGATGGCGAGGGAGTAGTCGTACTCCGCATCGCTCCCGGCATCGGCGTACGCATCAAATCCGGGAGCAGCTGGAGCGGACAGCTTGCTGATCATTGGCTGAATTCCCTAACAAAGCTGATTAAATTGAATCGCCGGCGTCTTTCTGCTTTTGCTGCTTTTCGGCAAGTAGCACGAGGGTGACAGGAATCAGGTATCAGCTATCAAGGTGAGCTAATGCTTCTTGATCCCTGATCCCTGCCATCTGATCCCTGCTACAGCGGCCGGTGCATGCGGCCGAACAGCCAGCCCAAACCAAGCGCGATGGCTACGGCCGTGTAGGGCTGCGTCTCGACGGTGTTGCGCAAAGCCTTCTCGAACGAGCCGGCGGTCTTGCGCGCCGCCGTTTTCGTGGCGTCGGCGACGCTGGAGGCGCTGTCGCGGGCCTGGCCGTAAATGTCCCCGGCGGCGTCTTGCACCTCGCCGGCAACGTTGGCGGCCTGCTTCTTGGCGTCGCCGAAAGCACGGTTGAAATCGGAGTTCTGGGTACGAGTCTCGGGCATGGGAGGCTCCCTCGGGAATGGGCGTCATCAGACAACGCCAGAGCCGGTCAAAAGTTCGGCAACCGGAACGTTTGCGGCGTCACGGGGTTGTTCCGGCAGCCAATTCCGGCGACCGAAGGCCGTGACATGGACGATCCTAAGCGACAACAGCCCGAAATTCCGCCGCCGCCGCCGATAACCGAGCCGCAGCGCAGCCTGCCGGAAATCCCGCCAGGCATCGATCCACCTCAAAAGAGCACCCCCACCACGGGAGAGAATTGATGTTTCAGCATCGTGCATCACAGTTCGATCCCCGCGTCGCCGCCATTGCTGGTCACCTGCGTGCCATCGAGAAGGAATTGGGCGTGCTCGGCAAAAGCGCCGGCCGGCGTGCGTCGTCGAGCGCTTCGGCCGCGGGCAATCAGATCGTCGAGGCGATCTGGCCGATCCTCAGCGAGATCGGCGATTCATTCCGCCGCGGCCAGCGCGTGGCGGTCGACGAGGCGGCGAGCTTCGGCAACGAAGCGGTCAAGCGCGGCGCCCAGATGGGCAGCGATGCGCTCGGCCAGCTCGCCGATCAAGCCCGGCGCCGTCCGCTGATCACGCTGGCGGTCGCCATCGGCGTCGGCGTTTTGATCGGGGCCGTAGCGCGCCGGAATTAGCCGGCCGCATTTCTGCATTTGCCTTCATTGAGAACGGGCGCGCAGCCCTGCTACTTTGCCAAAACGCAGTTCTTCCTGCCGGTCGGCAAAGGTGGCGGTCATGGGCTTTGAGCAGATCGCCATCCTTCTCGCCGGCGCATTGGCGGGCGGCATCGTCAACGGGCTCACCGGCTTCGGCACCGCCATCACCGCGCTCGGCATCTGGCTCTATGCGATGCCGCCGACGGCGGCTGCGTCGCTGGCGATCATCTGTTCGGTGGTGTCGCAACTGCAGACGGTGCATCTGATCTGGCGTGCCATCCAGTGGCGGCGCGTTCTGATTTTTGTCATCCCGGGCCTGCTCGGCGTCCCGATCGGAACCTTGCTGCTGCCGCACATCGATCCGCGCCTGTTCAAGCTCGGCCTTGGCTTCGTCCTGGTCGCCTATCCAGCCTATGTGCTGGCGCGAAAGCGCCCCATCGAAAGCCCGTGGGGCGGGGCCATTGCCGACGGCGTCGTGGGTTTCGGCGGCGGCGTGCTCGGCGGGCTGACTGGCTTGTCCGGCGTGCTTGCCGTGGTGTGGACCGATGTGCGCGGCTGGAGCAAAGAGCAGCGCCGCAGCGTGCTGCAGTTTTTCAACATGGCGATCCTGTCGCTCGCCCTGGTCTCGCACGCCGCCTCCGGCCTGTTGACGCGGCAGGTCGCCATCGAGGCGGCGATCGTGCTGCCGGCGACGATCGCGGGCGCGTGGTCGGGCGCGTTCGCCTACCGGCGGCTCGCCGACCGCGGCTATCAGCGCGTGGTCATGGTGCTGCTGCTGGCGTCAGGTCTCGGCTTGATCTGGACCACGTGGTGAGTGACGCAGTCGGCGCGGCGGGACGCGCCGACTCGTCAACCATCAATCACCTCTCCGTGGCGGCGGCGGCGGCGGCGGCGGTGGCGGTGTGATCTGGCCCGCTCCAAAATTTGTCGATTGGCCGAGAAGCTGGGTGGCGTCCAGCTGGCCGTTGTCGGCCGGCATCCACGGCGTTTGCGGACAGTTCGTGCCTTGCAAGGCGCCGAGGCCGCAATGCCCGATATTCGCCCCGGTGAAGCCGGGGACGCCGCCGTTCTGTCCCGGCGTACTCGTCGTATGCGCCTGATAGAAGGCGATCTCGCCTGTGGGGATTCGCCCCAGGTCCTGTATCGGCGTGTTCCAACTCTGGATCAACGCCCCGAAGTCGGACCGCGCGAGAAGGAATGTGCCAGTGCCGTTGGTGATGGTCATAATGCCGGAAACGTTGATGACCTTGGTGCCGTTCGAGCCCTGGATGACGGTCACCGTGCCGCCGCGGATGCCGATATTGGCGGCCGACGTCGTGATCGAAGCCTCGCCTTGATGACTCAATTGGCCGCCGACGAAGCGCAGCGCCCCCTTCGTCAGCGACACCAGCATGTGGCCGTTCTGGGCGTTCGGATCATAGACGTACTCGTCGATGACAATATCGGTGTTCGGCGCGATGCTCATCGACGACTTGTCGGTGAACAACAGCTGCACGGTCCCCGCCGGCGTGGTGTGGACCCGCTCCTTGTGGACGATGTGGGCGCCGACCATGAGCGGCGCCGTCGCGCCGCCGGGCGGCGTGCTTTCTGACAGCGGATTGACGGCCGTCGCGGTGCCGACCTGTTGCGCCGCGACGGGAGCGGCGGCAAGCACCACGCCGATCAGCGGGACGATAAAACGGCTCGAAGGATTCATTGCCTGCCTTTCAGAACCTCATGATCGGGCCGCCGGTGACGCTGAAATCGTGCATCGAAAACGCCGGAACGTTGGATACATCAGCGCGGTATTGCGCGAGGAACCCGAGATAGAGCAATTTCCAGATCGGCACTTCGAGGCCGAGCCCGACGCGCCATTCGAGAATATTCGGCGTGGTGTTTGGATCGACGGTCGGGTCGGGCGCGGCGTAATGCCACCAGCTCACGCCTGCGGTGGGCGTCAGCGTCCAGGTCCGGCCGTCGCCGAGCGGCGAGAAATTCCACGGCAGCCAGATGTCGGCGGCGTAGCTGTTGTAGGAAAACGGATTGAAATTGTCGTTGGCGTGAGCAAACGCAAGGCGCGACTGGAAGCTCAAGCTCGAATAGACCGGCCCGGAGGCCTGCAGCCCGACGGTCGACAGCGTGCCGCTCATGCCGCTGGCCAGCGGATAGAGCGTCAAGTTGCGAAAGCTCTGCTGCACGATTTCGGCGTAAGGGTCGAGCGCGACCTCGCCGATCTTGGCATGCACGGTGAGGCCGCCGCCGAGGCCGCCATAGTACGGCGCATCCGCCAGCGTCGCGCCGGTGGCGACAAAATAGGGTTTGATCGACAGGCCGTTGACCGTCGCGGAGACAATGCCGAAGCGCGGCCCGGCGCGCAATTCCACCACGCCGATATCGAATTGATGCAGCTTGAATTGCTGCGCGTCGTAGCCGACCGCCGAGGCTTCGAACGTATCGCCGGCCCGATTCTCGAAGTCATGGACGTAGTTCAAGCCGAACGCGCCGAACCAATTCCAATCGGGCCGCGCGGCAAACTTGGGATTGAACAACTTGCCCGAGGCCAGCACCGTCTGCGCCCCCGGGCCCAAGGCGGCGTTGGTCTGGTAGCGAAATCCCGATTGGACGTAGCCGCTGAACTGGTCGGGCTGCAGCTTCTTGTCGATGGTCGCGATGAGCTCTTCGGTCCGTAGCCGCAACGCCGGCGTCATGTCCTTCATCTTCAGCGCCGAAGCGAAATAGCTGCGCGCCATTTCGTAGGAGCCGAGCCGGTAATAGAGCACGCCGAGCTCGAAGCGCACGCTGGCGAGATTGGGATTATAGAACAGCAGCT
>Ga0209011_1000731_pt1 | contig 12072 bp, 5 predicted proteins | sample BlaSpr_A8_OM1_M3_FD_187986 | JGI IMG/M metagenome (GOLD analysis project Ga0209011, IMG submission 187986) | Forest soil microbial communities from Thunder Bay, Ontario, Canada - Black Spruce, Ontario site 2_A8_OM1_M3 (SPAdes) (version 2) | ecosystem: Environmental > Terrestrial > Soil > Boreal... | reverse complement strand
GGCGAGCTCAAACCGTTCGAAGCGGTAATACGCGTGAAAGTCGCCCGCGGCGTGCCCGTCGGGACGGAACTTGTGTCGCTGCGCAAAAGTCCTAAATAAATTTCAATTCACGCTCGAAAGATGCATCTTATCCCAAAATATTCTGTAGCTTCTGTTTCGCTATTTCTTGGGAGAGCGCGGAGGCGTCAAGTGAGGATCGAGTTCTGCGGCCTTTCGAAACTCTTCTTGCGCCTCCTCGGGTTTGCCCTGCTGACGTAAGGCCACCCCCAATTCAAAGTGGGCTGCCGCATATTTAGGCGAAGAGCTGATCGCCGCGCGGAATTGAGAAATGGCGCCCTCAATATCTCCGGCGTTGAGCAGGCGGCGTCCTGAGTTTGTGGCAAAGAGCGCGGCTTGGTCGCCGGTTTTCTGTTTTGCGATTTCCATTCCTGCGCGGCTTTCCGCGGCTGCACCTTCCGCGTCACCGAGTTGGCGCAGCACGGTTGCCAGAGTTGTATGAGCGCCGGCAGAGTCCGGCTGCATTCGAATCGCTTCCCGCAAAGCAGTCACGGCCTCCCGCAATTCGCCCTGTTGCTTTAGCACTGTTCCTAGCGTGTAATAGGCCTCGGCATAGTCCGGTTTGGCATGAATTGCTGCGCGGAGTTCCTCCGCGGCTGCGGCAAAGTTGCCCTGTTGCCAAAGCGTCACTCCGAGCGTGTAGTGCACATCCGCTTGCGCGGGATCCAATTCTGCGGCCTTGTGCAATTCGGCCATGGCCTCCGGCAGTTTGTCTTTCAATTTGAGTGCCAGTCCAAGGTCGTAATGCAGGGTTGCATCCTGCGGGGAAATTTTAAGCGCCGCTTCGAATTCAGAAATGGCGGTGTCGAAATCCGCCACTTGCAAATACGCTGCTCCCAGGTTCCCTTTGTACCCGCTGTCATCGGGCCGCAAACGGACTGCCGCCTCGAACTCGGCGATCGCTCCATTGCCGTCACCGGTCTGCAACAAATTGAGCCCGAGATTATTGTGTGCGTCCGGATTTTCCGGTTGCGATTTCACGGCCTGGCGAAATGCTTTGATGGCTTGCTCAGCTTCGCCGCTGTGCTGGAGCAGGAGGCCCAGGCTGTTTTGCGCGTCGGAGTAGTCTGGCTTCAATGCAACACAAGCTTGCAGCTGTCTGATCGCCGCATCCGTCTCGCCCTTGCTCTGTAGAACTTGCGCAAAATAATAGTGACCGCCGGGGTCCGCGGAATTTAGTTGTATTGCAGTTTGCAGGTGTTGCGCGGCCTCTTCGAGGGATTTCTCCTGGTAGCGCAAAACGCCGAGATGAAAATGCGCTGATGCAAAATTGGGCTGCAGCCGGAGCGCTTCGGAAAATTCGGCCGCCGCGCCTGGCGCGTCAGACTTTTGTACCAACACAGTCCCGAGATCGTCGTGCAATTCCGCCCGTTGCGGCTCGAGCTCGATCGCCCGCAGGAACTCGCCGATTGCGCCGTCGAGATCTCCGGAAAAATCGAGTGTGCGCGCCAAAGTATGGTGAGTCTCGGAATCGCCTGGAGCTAGCCGCACCGCTTCCTTGGCCTCCCGGAGCGCAGCAAGAACGTCTCCTTTGCGCACTAGCGCGCTGGAGAAATTCATGTGGGCCAGCGCAAAATCGGGATTCAGTTTCACCGCAGACCGGAAGTGAACGATGGCAGCATCGATCTCTCCCTGCGCGAGCAAGACCCAGCCGAGAGAGTTGTGCCCCTCTGGACTCTTCGGCGCAAGCCGCACAACTTTCTCGAAATCCGCACAGGCGGAAACCAGATCGCCCTTCTGTAGCGCCGACATACCTTGCTGGTAAGTCGCGGTCGCGCGCGCGGCTGAATCCGCCTTCGCAGAATTCGCGGATTGCGCAGCGCACATCGCCGCAGCCGCGCAGAAGAAAAACAGGAGCGCGGTGCAGAGTTGGAAGAAAGGCGTCCGGCGATGAACGAGAATCAATTCCACGCGAAAGATACCTGTAGAGCGTTCTCAAAAATACTAGCATGTTCACAGCCGCGCACCTCCCCACAAGCTGTTTGGTTGAGATTCCCGCCAAGTTCACCTGTGTCGGACCAGACCTTGCTACTATTAGAGATTCATGACTCTCCATTCTTTTTTTCTCCGGCATCTCTGCCGCTTTGGGCTCTGCGCTTGGCTCTCGATACAATCCGTCGGTTCTCCGAGTCTCGGCGCTGGTAATTCCGAGGGCGCAAACACCAAGCCCATCGCGCATTTTACCGACATCGCGCAGAAAGCCGGGCTTACAACACCGGTCATCTTCGGCGGCGAAAACACGAAGAAATACATCATCGAAACCACGGGAACCGGCGTCGCCATCTTCGATTACGACAACGACGGCTGGCCCGACATTTTCGTCGTGAACGGCACGAAACTGGAAGGGCTCCCCTCCGGCAAAGCTCCCACCAGCCACCTCTACCGCAACAACCACGACGGCACGTTCACCGACGTCACCGAAAAAGCCGGCCTGACTCATAGCGGCTGGGGCCAAGGCGTTTGCGTCGGGGACTATGACAACGATGGCTTCGAAGACCTCTACGTCACCTACTACGGCAAGAACGTGCTTTATCACAACAATGGAGACGGCACGTTCACCGACGTCAGCGAAAAAGCTCACGTCGCTGGCAGCGGAAAAGCCTGGGGCACAGGCTGCGCCTTTATCGACTACGACCGCGACGGCAAGCTCGATCTGATCATCGCCAACTACGTCGACTATGATTCCGCCACCGCTCTTGCGCCGGGCGAGCGGCCTTCCTGCATGTGGAAAGGCGTTCCCGTCATGTGCGGGCCGCGCGGATTGCCCTGGGCGAAAAATATTCTTTACCACAATCTCGGCAACGGAACCTTCGAAGACGTCACCGCCAAAGCGCACATCGATCAGACAAACGGGCATTACGGGTTCAGCGTTTCCACGTTTGACTATGACGACGACGGCTGGCCGGACATCTATGTTGCCTGCGACAGCACCGCCAGCATCCTCTACCACAACAATCGCGACGGCACGTTCACCGATGTCGCCGTTGTCGCGGGCGCCGCGTTTAATGATGACGGGCGCGAGCAGGCCGGAATGGGCTCCACGGTTGCCGACTACGATGGCGACGGCAGGCTCGATCTTTTCAAAACAAATTTTTCCGACGACACCTCGACACTTTACCGGAACAATGGGGACGGCACGTTTGACGACAAAACGTTTCCTGCGGGATTCGGCCTCAACACGCAGTATCTCGGCTGGGGTGTCATGTTCTTCGATGTGGACAACGACGGCTGGCCCGACCTGCTGCTCGTCAATGGCCACGTTTACCCCGAAGTGGACAGCCAGCACCTTGGCAGCAATTTCAAAGAGCCAAAGATTCTCTATCACAACAACGGCAACGGAACGTTTACCGATATTTCCGCCAATGCGGGGCCGGGGATTACCGCGGTGAGTTCCGCGCGCGGACTGGGTGTCGGCGATTTGTGGAATGACGGCCGCATGTCCGCGGTGATCAGCAACATGAACGCGCCGCCGATGCTGCTGGTGAACGATTTTGGCAACGGCAATCATTGGATCGCGTTCCACACCATCGGCGGTAAATCCAATCGCGACGGGATCGGCTCGAAAATCACGGTGAAAGCCGGTACGCGCACGCTGGTCGACGAAGTTCGCAGCGGGTCCAGCTACGTCTCGAATAGCGATATGCGCGTTCACTTCGGCCTCGGGTCCGCCATCAAGATCGACTGGGTCCAAGTTCGCTGGCCGAGCGGCGTGGTCGAACGATTTGAAAACCTGCCCGTCGACACGATTCATACCCTCAAGGAAGGTTCCGGCATGCCGGTCACTCCTCCTCCTGCTCCTGCCAAGCCCTGATTTGAGCGAATTGGTGATTCTTCGAGGGGGTACATCCTCCGTGGCGATGAAAAGAGTGCGCAACGAATTGATTCCAAAAGAGTTGTGAAGTGTCCCTTGTGTCGATGAGTCTGTAAGGTGAAGAAAAGACAGGGGATGGACCGAAGACATCAAGAGTTGAAAGTTAAAAGTTGAACGCTGAAAGTTGAAGAAATGGGGACGCCCCCCTCCCCGCCTGTTTTTGTAAAGAATTGACACGACAGGGTTTAATGGGTGGGGGTCGGATAAAGAATTGTGAGGAAAGGAGTTACGGGGATGGGATGGTTGAAAGTTCAAAGTTGAAGGTTGAAAATTGAAGAAAGAAAAGGAGAAGGGACAACTTAACGCAGAGACGCTGAGGGCGCAGAGGCCGGAGGGGGGAGCGGATTGATGCGGGGATCGGAGAAAGTGACGTGTAACTATCAAAAACGTTTATAGCACAGAAGTACCGTATTTGTCAAGATAAGATTTGAATGTAATTTGGAATTGGTTTAGACAGAACGAGATAGCGCGAGACGGTTCGTTTGCGATGAAGTTGACTCTAAACCCGCACACGCAAAACCGGCGTATGCGGCACCCAGAATCGTCTTACTATCTATCGTCTGTGCCACCCGCCAAAGTGGTCTCGAAATCGGAGACAAACCTACGCGCACTCTTCAAGAAACGCGGCTGGCTGTTATTCGACAACGAATGGATTCATAAATCTCTGTCGAAAACTGCCGCATTGAGTCACGAAGATGACGTAGCGGCCGTCGTTGCCAAGATACTTCTCCGGCCTCGTGACCAAGGGAAGAGTAGTGAGTAGTCTTAGTTCGATGATGGCGCATGCGCGCCCAACCAGGAAGACCAAGGAGCGGAGACCACGGCAGCATTCTGAATCGCTGGGGAGTACTATGATTCCCTCGATGTTGGATGGAGGTGGCGGCGATGTTTAAGGGATGGATCGTAACTGGAGCTTTGGCACTGTGCTGCATGGCGGCGCCTGCTGCGTTGGCGCAGCAAAAGGCGGTGGATTCGGAAAGGCATCAGTGGTGGCAGCATGCGGTGTTTTATGAGGTGTATCCGCGGAGCTTTGCGGATAGCAACAACGATGGGATCGGCGATCTCAATGGCATCGCCTCGAAAATGGACTATCTGAAGGACCTCGGGGTGGACGCTGTCTGGATCACGCCGTGCTTCCCTTCGCCGCAGGTGGATTTTGGTTATGACGTTTCGGATTATGAGGCGATCGATCCGATGTACGGGACAATGAAGGATTTCGATCACCTGGTGGCCGAAGCCAAGAAGCGGAACATTCGCGTGCTGCTGGATTTTGTGGTGAATCATAGTTCGGACCAGCACAAATGGTTTCAGGATTCAAAATCATCGAAGACCGCGGAGCACCGCGACTGGTACATCTGGCGCGATGGCAAGGGAAACGAGCCGCCCAACAACTGGTATTCCACGTTTGGCCTGTCCGCGTGGAAGCTCGACCCGAAGACCAATCAGTATTACTACCACTACTTTTATCCGGAGCAGCCGGACTTGAACTGGCGGAATCCCGCGGTGGAAAAGGCGATGCTGGACGTAACACGGTTCTGGTACAAGCGCGGCGTCGCGGGTTTCCGGCTGGATGCGGTGGATACGCTCTTCGAGGATCCGAAGCTGACGGACAATCCTGTGCTTCCAGGAACGGACAAATTCGGCCGGCCGAACATGGACGAGAAATATAACAAGAAGCTGCCGGAAGTGCACGACGTGATGCGGAAATTGCGAAGCACGGCAGATGAGTATGGGTCGGTGCTGATCGGGGAGACGTGGACCAGCAATGTTTCGGAGCTTAAGGATTATTACGGCGAGAAGAACGACGAGTTGCAATTGCCCATGGACCTGATGATGACGGGATTCAAGGGGCTTTCCGCGGATCAATATCGCAAGCACATCGCCGCAGTAGACGCTGCCGGCCATTGGCCGGTATACGTGATCACCAATCACGACATCGTTCGTTCCTACACGCGCTATGCGGATGGGGTGCATAACGACGACATCGCCAAAATGATGGCGGCGCTATATCTGACGCTGCGGGGCACCGTGGTGATGTACTACGGCGAAGAGATTGGCATGGAGAACAACGACCCGAAGAGCAGAGACGAAGTGCAAGACCCCATCGGCAAGCTGGGCTGGCCGTTGGAAAAAGGAAGGGATGGCGAACGCACGCCGATGCAGTGGAACGACAGCGTCAACGCGGGCTTCAGCAAGGTGAAACCTTGGCTGCCGGTTCCAGCGAGCTACAAGACCCACAATGTGGTCTCGGAACAAAAAGACGGCAATTCGGTCTTGAGTTTTTACCGGCAACTGCTCGCGCTGCGGCACAAGGAACCGGCACTACTCGAGGGGAACTACGTGGCCTTGAATGAAAGTGATCCCAACGTGCTCACCTACGTTCGCCGATACAAGGATGAAGCGATTCTTGTGGTGCTGAATATGTCCGCGACGGAGCAGAAAGCGCAGTTTGATTTATCGCCTCTCGGATTCAGTTCGCCAAGGCTGAGCATCCTGTTGACGAGCTTTCATAAGCCGCTGACGGGCATGACAGATGCGTTGCCGATGGAGCCGTATTCGGTGTTCATGGCCAAAATTTCGCAGACCTCAGCGGGCAAATAGAGCAATCCGCGTCCCAATAATCGGCAATTTACCGGACCGCGTTAGTGAGTAGCATCGTTTACTGTGCTAGTCGCCGGGGCCTGGGCGACTCCCACGTACTTATCTGCCGCACCATAGTAAAAGAAAAAGCGGTTTTTCTTCTTCACCATACCTTCAACGAATGTGACATTCGGAACCTGGCCGACTTTTTCCCAATCTTTTTCAGGGGCGAAGATGGGTGTGTCGGCGCGCGAGAGGAGTTTGCGCGGGTCGTGACGGTCGAAGACGGCAACGCCGGTGCGGTAGACAAGTTTGTCGTCGGCGCCGTTGTAGATTAGGACGATGCCGCGCGGTGTGAGGATCGGCGGGGGGCCGGGCTCGACGACGCGTGAATCAAACATTCCGGGGCGGCGGGGGAGAACGGGCGTGGTGGTCGCTTCGGTCCAGTGAATGAAATCGGTGGAGTAAGAGAGGCCCATCTGGTCGGTCTTGTCGGCGGCGGTGCCGAGCCAGTACATCCAGTATTTGCCGTCGATTTTTTCCGGGACAATGGCGCCGGATTTGGTCCACGCGACGTTCCAATTTCCCTTGTACGCTGGAAGGATCACGCCCTTGCGCTCCCAATGAATGAGATCGAGGGAAGTGGCGAGGCAAAGCTGTGCGTCCTTTTTGTTGTAGCCGGTGTAAGTGAGGTACCAGGTGTCGCCGAATTTCTGGAGGCGTGGGTCTTCGACGCCGCCATCTTTTTCGTAGTCTGTTTCGGGCGAGAGCACCGGTTCGGGACGCCGGGTGAAGTGGAGGCCGTCGGTGCTTTCGGCGTAGCCGAGGCGCGAGGTGCCAGAAGAGTCCTGGGCGCGGTAGAGCATGACGATTTTGCCATTGTGTAGGACAGTCGCTGGATTAAATGTGCCGGCGGATTCCCAGGTCATGCCGTGGGGAGAAAGGAGGGGTTCATTCGAGGCGCGCGTCCAGGGGCCAAAGGGGAGATCAACTGTTTGCCCGGCGAAAGCGAGCGAGCCCGCCAGGAGTGCGATCGACATAACGAACCGGGTTTTTCTGTGGTCCATGGTTCACGACTTCCAACGGAACTGTAGATGGTCACACAAAAGGAAATTGGCCGCCAGCTTGCGGCCGGGGATTGAAGAACGGGGGAAAAGAATTAACGCAGAGGACACCGAGAGCGCGGAGTTCGCAGAGAAGAGAGGAAGGCGGCGCTACGGTTTCTTCGGTTTCGGCAGGTCGAATTGCATGGTGCGGACGATGCCTTCGCCCTCTTTGACGAAGATCACTTGATTCGGCTTGATGTCTTTTAGCGTTTCGACGAGGCCGCTGGGCCAGCGAATCTCGAGGAGCTCGACGTTTTCCGCTTTGCCGATGCCGAAATGGACGCGGAGATCGTTCTGAGAGAAATAGCCGCCGCCGCTGCGGACTTCGTCGATTTGCGGATGCAGACTTTTTTCGCCGGGGAGATGCGTGACGCACTTGATGCGTGCGCCGATGCCGCTGCGATTGGATTTTGTCCCGATGGTCTTGATCTTGATCCAGTTGTTGCCGGTGCGTGAATCGCAGCGCAGAAGCTGGGGAAAATCGTTGACGGTGTTGACGACGACGTCGAGGTCGCCGTCATTGTCGAAATCGCCGAAGGCGCAGCCGCGCGCGGCGACGGGAGTGGAGATGCCCGCGCCGGCGTCGTGGGAAACATCGGCGAAACGGCCGTTGCGGAGATTCTTGTAGAGCAGTTTGCGCTGAGCGTAGCCGGCTTCGGTCTTGAGTTGCTCGACTTCCGGGTAGACGTGGCCATTGCAAATAAGAATGTCGGCCCAGCCGTCGTTGTCCATGTCGAAGAAGCCGCAGCCCCAGCCGAGATACTGGGTGTATTTGCCGAGGCCAGCCTGGAAAGTGGTGTCTTCAAAATTCGCGTTGCCAAGATTGCGATAAAGCGAAGGCGTGTCGCCGGCAAAATTCGTTTTGACGAGATCGAGGTTGCCGTCGAGATCGTAATCGGCGACGGAGATGCCCATGCCGGCTTGGGGCTTGCCATCCGCGCTGAGGGCGCAGCCGGCTTCCATGGCGATGTCAATGAAGGTGCCGTTTTTCTTGTTTTGATAGAGGGCGCTGGCGGTGGAATCGTTGGCGACATAAATGTCCGGCCAGCCATCGTTGTCGAGGTCGGCGGTCAGCACGCCGAGACCGTAGGTGCCGTTGGCCTTTAGAATGCCGGATTTTTCGCTGACGTCGGTGAAGGTGCCGTCACCATTGTTGTGATACAAAATATTTTTTCCGCCGTTTAATCCGGGAGGACCGCACGCTACCATGACGCCTTTGTAGAGGCAGGGACCGGATTCGGGGACAGGAGCGGTTTTCAGATCGAGATCGATGTAATTGGCGACGAAAAGATCGAGGCGGCCGTCGCGATCGTAGTCCACGAAGGCGCAACCGGTGTTCCAGCGCTTGCCGTTTCCGGCGACGCCGGCTTTTTCGCTGACGTCGGTGAAGGTGCCGTTGCCATTGTTGCGGTAGAGAACATTTTTTCCGAAGTAGGTGACGAAGAGGTCGTCGAAACCGTCGTTATCGTAGTCGCCGACGCAGACTCCTTGTCCCCAGCCGGAATGGAGCAGGCCGGCTTTGGCGGTGACGTCGGTGAAAGTGCCGTCGCGATTGTTCTTGAAAAGATGCGAAGTGGGTTCCTGTCCAGCAGGAAAACCTTCGAGGCGCCAGCCGTTCACGAAAAATAGGTCCAGCCAGCCGTCGTTGTCGTAATCGTAGAAAGCGACGCCACAGCCGGTGGTTTCGAGAAGATACTTGTTTTTGTGCTCGCCGCCGAAAATGGTTTTGGCGTTGAGGCCAGATTCGCGCGCGACATTCAGGAATTTGACGCCGAGATCGTTTGCGGGAGCGGCGCCGGCGGATTGTTCAGAGGCTGGGCCTCCTGCGAAAAGTGAAGACAACCACTTCTTTGGGAGCGTCAGGGCAAGCAACTTTTCCAGCGGGAGCACGAGCGAAGAGCGGCTGAGCGATTGGAGAAACGCGCGGCGTGTCGAGGGCAAAAGAAGCGATACCTTTCGTTGCGAGGCTCGTGCTAGAATCCGTCGCCTTCCTTTATAGTAAGGCCAACGAGGCATTGCAAGCGCACTTCGCTGCGGCGGCCAACAGAATGAACATTCCGCAAGAGATTCCCGTTCGTTCTCCAAGACAATTTCGACGGATGCGGCCGAGATTTTTCGCCATGTGCGTCGCAGTCGCATTGATTATGGGTATGGGGGCTCCCGCCGGTTTGGGCCAGCAGGCACCGGAGAAGCCACGTGACCTCGAGCTTTCACGCGCGGTGCGGCCGTGGGAATTTCTGCCCGTCACGGGAACACGCGCGGGACTGTTGGCGAATGAATCCGGCCGCATGGAAGCGTGGGTGTATCCGCTGAAGATCTTTCGTGACTTTCATCTGAAATTTCATACGGAAGGGCGTGTGCTGCCGGCAGAGGCGCTGGCGAGGACAGTGACGGTTCGGCCAGAGTCCGCCACAATTCTCTACGCCGGGGATACGTTCAGGGTGCGCGAAACATTTTTCGTTCCCGTGCGGGAAGAGGGTGCGGTAATTCTCCTCGACGTGGAAACGGAACAACCCTTGGAGATCGAGGCAGCTTTTCACCGGGACTTTCAGTTGGAATGGCCGGCGGCGCTCGGGGCGACTTATTTGGACTGGGCCGCGCAGCAACGCGCGTTTTATTTTGGAGAGGAGCAGAAGAAATTTGCGGCGCTCGTGGGCTCTCCGACGGCGGCAGAACCTCGGCAGGAATACCAAACGAACTATTCGGAGTCGCAAGAGAGTTCGTTCCGGCTTGGCATAACGGCGAAAGGAAAAGATTCGAAGTTGATTGTGATTGCAGGCTCGGTGGAAGGGCGGGCGGCCGCGGAGAAAACGTACCAGCATCTGACATCCAGTTTCGCTAAATTGATGGGGGAATCCGCCGAGTATTACCGGGACTATCTGCAACGGACCGTCGGCGTGGAGCTTCCGGATGCGCAAATCCAGCAAGCTTACGATTGGGCGCGTGTGAGCGTGCTGCAGGGAATGGTGAACAATCCTTATCTGGGCACAGGACTTGTCGCGGGATACCGCACTTCGGGGGAGAGCCAGCGTCCGGGATTTGCGTGGTTTTTCGGGCGGGATTCCTTTTGGACTTCCTTCGCGCTCAATAGCGCCGGGGATTTTGCCAACGCGCGCACGGCACTGGAGTTCATCGGCAAATACCAGAGGGAAGACGGCAAAATTCCGCACGAAATTTCGCAGGGCGCGAATTTCGTGCAGTGGTTCAAAGATTATCCGTACCCCTACGCTTCCGCGGACGCCACTCCTCTATACATCATCGCGATGGATGATTACGCCGTGGAAAGCGGCGACACGGCGTTCGCAAAAGAAAAATGGAACAGTTTGTGGAAAGCCTACGAATTTCTGCGCTCGACTTATGACGAACATGGCTTTCCCAAGAATGCGGGAATTGGGCACGGCTGGGTGGAAGGCGGGCCGCTGCTTCCGGTGAAGACAGAGTTCTATCAAACAGGATTGGGGATCGAGGCGTTGCGCGCACTCTCGAATCTTGCACATCTGGCCGGGAAAGAAGATGTGAGCAATGAACTTTCCAGGAGTTTTGAAAAACAGAAGCCACTGATGAATGAAGCGTTCTGGATCGCCGAGAAGAAGAGGTTTGCATTCGCTTTAGACAAAGACAATCACGCCGTGGACGAGCCGAGCGTTCTGGCCACCGTGCCGCTGTGGTTTGGATTGCTCGATGAAGCGAAAGCGGACGCGATGATTACGCGACTCGCTGATTTGGATCACCAAACGGACTGGGGCATGCGGATTATTTCGGAGTATTCGCCAAAATTCAGCGGCGGCGGCTACCATTTCGGGTCCGTCTGGCCGCTCTTCACAGGCTGGGCCGCGACCGGTGAGTATCGCTATCACCGTTCCTTTCCTGCATACGCGAATCTACGGGCGAACGCTCTGCTGGGCCTCGATGGCTCGCTTGGGCACGTCACGGAAGTGCTCTCGGGTTCCTATTACCAGTCGCTTGCCACGAGCTCGCCACATCAGATCTGGTCCGCGGCAATGGTGGTCAGTCCATTGCTGCGCGGCATGTTCGGGCTGCGGGCAGACGCAACAAAGGGAACCCTTACTTTCGAACCGCACGCACCCGCCGAATGGACTTCCTTCGGGATTAGGAACGTGCAGGTTGGGTCCTCGAGGTTGGATTTGCACTATTCCAAGAATGCTGAAGGAATCAGGCTGGAAGTGAAGGCCACTGGCGACGCGTCCCGCATCATCGATTTTCAACCGGCGGTGAGCTTGCGCGCGAAAGTTCTCGGCGTGGAATTCAACGGCCAGCCCTTGCCGTTTCGTGTCCTCTCGAACGGCACAGATCAGCACGTGATAACCAGGATGACGATTGCCGGAGGATCGAACTCAATTAGAATTCGAATCCAAGATGAATTTGGCTTGAGTTACTCCTCGACATTGCCAGCAATAGGTGCGACCTCGCAAGGCTTGCGCATTCTTTCCGAGACGT
>Ga0209011_1000728_pt1 | contig 12099 bp, 10 predicted proteins | sample BlaSpr_A8_OM1_M3_FD_187986 | JGI IMG/M metagenome (GOLD analysis project Ga0209011, IMG submission 187986) | Forest soil microbial communities from Thunder Bay, Ontario, Canada - Black Spruce, Ontario site 2_A8_OM1_M3 (SPAdes) (version 2) | ecosystem: Environmental > Terrestrial > Soil > Boreal... | reverse complement strand
GAGCACCTGCCAGTCCTGTCACATGCCAGAAATCCACTCCGAGGTTCCCATCACTGCAGTACTGGGAGTGCCTCGCGCCGGTGTCCGGCGGCACACGTTTGTTGCGGCGAATTTTTTCATGCTGAAAATGCTGAATGCTTTCCGCGCGGATCTCAGCGTGGCGGCACTGCCGCAGGAAATGACTACCGCTTCCAACCGAACCGTGGCCTTTCTTGAATCGGAGACGGCTCGTGTCAGCATTCCTGCAATTAACGTTGCGGCTGGCACTCTTCATGTGGAAGTGTTGGTACAGAACTTGAGCGGCCACAAACTTCCAACTGCCTACCCATCGCGCCGCGCGTGGCTTCACGTGCTGGTGCGAGATCGCAATGACCGAAAGGTGTTTGAATCGGGCGCTTTGAAAACCGACGGCTCCATCGAAGGCAACGATAATGATGCCGACCCTACACGCTTCGAGCCACACTACCGGGAGATCAAGAGCAACGATGAGGTACAAATCTACGAACCGATTCTGAAAGACCAAGCCGGTCGCGTCACCACCGGACTGCTCTCAGCCGTTGGCTATCTGAAGGACAATCGTCTGCTTCCCACTGGGTTTCAGAAACAAACCGCCGAAAAAGATATTGCCGTGATTGGCGACGCTGCAGAAGATCCCAATTTCACCGACGCAGGAGATTTGGTGCGATATTCCATAGCGACCGGCGATGCCCGAGGCCCGCTGCACATCGAGGTCGAGCTTTGGTACCAACCAATAGGCTTTCGTTGGGCACACAACCTGGCCCCCTACACTGCGGAGGAGCCCCGCCGGTTCGTCCGCTATTATGATTCACTGTCTGCAAGCAGCGCCGTCGTGCTCGCTCGGGCAGCCGCCACGCTATGATCCGCTGACCCTTTGGTAGGGTCGAGGACATGGCGCTCGCCAGGGAACGCTCAGCAGGTGCGGGTTCGCGCTGTTATTCCCAGCCCAATTTCGCCCTCGGATGGCAGCGCCATGAAGACGCTTGCAAACGATTGAGAAATTCCTGAGCGTGTCCGAAGTCCGAAGCACCGCAATCAGTAGCAAACTCGTAGCAAAGGTCAGGCGCCGCGTTCTATCGAGATAGATCTCGCTCGGCGCACAACGCTCATTGTTCTCCTTGTTCGCGTCAGGCGATACGCTCCTGCTTGTACCCTGCCGTTTCCAGCGATTCGACCAGCGCATTACCGTGCTCCGGCCCTCGCGTCTCCATCGTCAGGTCAATAACGGTGTAGCCGAGGCTGGCACCGTAAAACGTTCGGTGATAGCTCGTCTCCACAATATTGACTTGATTGGCCGCAATCACTTCGGTCAGGCGATGGAGTGCTCCCGGATGATCGGGAAGCGATACTCGCAACCGAATCAACCTGCCATCCTTGGCAAGACCGCGTTCAATAATGCGCGCCAGAAGCGTTACATCCATGTTGCCGCCAGAGACAATCGCCGCGACAGTCTTGCCGGCGACTGGAACCTTATGATGAAGCAGCGCGGCGACTGTGACCGCTCCAGCCCCTTCCGCCAAAGTCTTTTCTCGTTCAAGCAGAAACAGCACAGCCGCTGCAATCTCTTCCTCGTCAACAACAACCACATCGTCAACGTACTTCTGCACCAAGGGGAACGTCTTCTCGCCAGCCGAACGGACCGCGATGCCATCTGCCACCGTGGACCGGGCCGGAATGGCCACCGGTCGCCCTTCACGAATGGCATCTACCATCGAAGGAACCGCGGATGCTTGAACCCCAATAACCTTCATCGCGGGATCGAGTTCTTTGAGCGCCAGCGCCACGCCAGCGATCAGTCCACCCCCGCCCACCGGCACCACTACAACTCCTACCTTCGGGACCTGTTCTGATAGTTCCAGGGCCAATGTACCTTGGCCGGCAATGACGGCTTCGTCATCGAAGGGATGAATGAACGTAGAGCCTTGTTCCAGGCAGCGCGTGTGAGCTTCCTGAAACGCTTCGTCAAAGTTCGTACCGTGGAGGACGACCCGTGCCCCATGATTTCGGGTTGCTGACACCTTAACGATAGGAGTTGTGCGCGGCATCCAAATTTCCGCTTTGATACCTAATCGGCCCGCGTGATACGCAACTGCTTGCGCATGATTGCCGGCAGAGGCAGTCACCAGACCACGGTCTCGCTGTTCCGGAGTGAGTTGGAGGAGCTTGTTAAGAGCCCCGCGTTCCTTAAAGGCTCCAGTCCGCTGTAGATTTTCGAGTTTGAGAAAAACCGAGCTGTCAGTTATATCGGACAGGCTCTCCGATCTCGCGCAGGGCGAGACGCAGATTGCATCGCGAATGCGGCCAAGAGCTTCCTCGACTTGCGTGAGTGTCAACATTGGTTAAGCAACGCCCCCTCGAACACCTATAGCCCGCAATAATTGTCCGTATCGATTCATATCGTCAAGTGATGCCCCAGGTGAACGATCCCTTCGTTGATGCCGAAACTCGATTCCCTGTGCAGCCTGCTGCTGACCTGTGCTGCACCAAAACTCCATCCGCGCCAAAAATCGCACGATTCCCTGTCGCGACAACTTGAAGAGAAGGCGCACGCTTCATGGCTACTCACGCGCGGCACCCATCGTGGCGGCCGTGAGAGGAACGGTCGGAGCGGCCATTTACGATCCCTCGAAACAGCTGTTCACCGTGAAGGTCTCTCCGGACGCCGATGGGTACGCCATTGTAGGCATCCATGCGAACACGGGGAATGGGGAGGCTCCAGCCGTATCCGCAGATCTTCGCTAGGCCTCCATGCGTTCGCGGCTGCCAATGGAGGCGCCGGTGTGGTCCACAATAATTCTGTCCGTCCCGATTCATACCGTCAAGTGACGTCTCAGGTGGGTGATCCTGAGGTTGATGCCGGAACTCGATTCTCTGTCTGCTCTTGCAGCGCCAATGCAATCGAAATCCTTTTCGATGCCAGGCGATAACGGTTTCGAGTTTGACCAGGAGAAGCACAGACGCCGAGCCGGCCCAGGTTCGCGACCGCTAGACCCAGAAGAGCCTGCCTCCAGGACGTAGGTGGAGACAATGGCGACTTGACCGCTGTAGAATACGCAAGTGTCGGCGCAGGGCAAGAATTTCCGTCTGCAGTGCTGCACGACCTCTAAGGCAGTCGCACAAGATCAACAGCAAGGAGCGAAGGATCAAGATCATGGCGGAACAGCCTATCGTCCGGCACGCATAAATTCAACTCTGGTGGAACACGAACGAAGTTTTTGGTAGGAATAGGTAGGAAATTCAGGAAACTTTTATCTCTTGGTCACGACTTTGAACTATAGTCGCGATAGATGTGAATCAGGAGTATGTCACAATGAGGGTTACTGAGCTCGAGATCGCTATTCCGCTTATATTGTTTCCACTACTGTTGCAAGGCACGGCGCAGGCACAGGCGGTCCGCGCAACTGCGAAGCATCCCGCTGTGATCAAGCATGACATATCCCCTCCTCTGCGAACGATTGCTCCTGTCGTTGTGCAGGGTGAGGAGCCCGAGGAAGAGCCAGCCCCGCGGCCCACTGAGCCCCAATCGGCGGCTCCGCGTGTACCAGATCCCGTTGTCCAAAAGTCTGTGGGGCAGCCACTCGGCACCATTGATTTGATGAATTTTGATGGTCTAGGGAAGGGCGCTTACGGTTTCAGTGTCAGTGGTGCACCACCCGACACCAATGGAGCCGTGGGAGCCACCCAGTATATGCAGTGGGTCAACTCGTCGTTTGCCGTATTCGATAAGACCACTGGGGATTTGCTTTTCGGCCCGGCTCGCGGCGTGACCCTTTTCACCGATTTCGGCCCGCCTTGCGAAACTAGGAACGGTGGGGACGGAATCATTCTGTATGACAAAACGGCCGGTCAGTGGATGTTCTCCCAAATCAACGACGCGACGACAGTTTGTATCGCGGTTTCAACGAGCTCGGATGCGACCGGTACTTACTATCGCTATGCCTTCGATTTGTCGAACGTCTTGCCCGCAGGGACGACTCTAAGTGATTACCCCAAGTTCGGAGTTTGGCCCGACGGCTATTACTACACCGCGAACATTTTCGGCGCAACATCTGGTACGAACATTTGCGCCTTCGACCGCGCCAACATGCTGGTGGGCAACGACGCATCCGCGCAGTGCTTCTTCTCCCAAACCGTCGGTGGTAGCTACTTGCCTGCTGACCTCGACGGTTCACTTGCCCCTCCCGACGGCTCGCCGAACTTTCTGGTGGATATAAATAATAGTGGCCAGGAACTGAGACTCTTGAGATTCCATGCGGACTGGAACAACCCTAATAATTCGACTCTCTCCGATGCGATTCACATTCCCACGGCGCCCTTTACCCGTGCCTCTGGAGGAGTTCCACAATTAGACTCTACTGCGGGACTGGATACCCTGGGTGATCGGTTGATGTTTCGCCTGGGGTACCGAAACTTTGGCGATCATGAGTCGCTCGTGGTGAATCACTCTGTACAGGACCCCAGTACGCGTGTGACAGGGGCGCGCTGGTACGAGCTCCAAGATCCTAACGGCGCTACTTTCATTTATCAGCAGGGAACGTTTACGCCGGATTCGACTTACCGTTGGATGGGTAGCATTGCGATGGATCGGGCCGGCAATATCGGTCTCGCATACAGCGCCTCGAGCCCAGATATATATCCAGCGGTTCGCTACACCGGACGCACTCCCGATGACCCACGAGGCACTCTCGAGGATGAGAAGAGCATCATTGAAGGAGGGGGGTCTCAGCAGCCCACCACCCGCCAGCGTTGGGGGGACTATAGTGCCATTACAATTGATCCCATCGATGACTGCACTTTTTGGTTCACAACGGAGTACTACCAGACCAGTGGAAGCGTTTTTAACTGGAACACGCGGATTGCAAGTTTTCGGTTCCCTTCCTGCGGCTTAGGCCCGCCTTGGGATGCTTCGAAACAAAACTGGTTCAGCGGTTTCTTGGTATTCCAGGTGCGCGGTGCAAACGTCTCGGTAAATAATTAACAATGATTGGGCAATGAAGATCACGGGAGGGGCGTCGATTAGAAGCAAATCGGTGTGGAAGACCAGGAAATACCGAATCTACTCAAGGCTTGATCCTTGAGAGACATACGAAACCCGATGCGGTTCTTCCGCGCCGGCTTCGCTTGACGGAAGCGGCGAGGGAACCACGAGCGCAAGGGGTGTTTTATGTTCTTGCGCGAAAGGAAAGCTGAAATCGCGTCCGGGTCGTTTCGCAGGAAATAAGAATCTGGGGATGCATTTCCATCTAGATGGAGGAGAACGATGATCCGCGGGGAAGAGCAAATCGTAGATTTGTCGAGCGTTCTCACGGCTGACCAATCTTTCTTCAAGGAAAAGTTCGATCGCCAGCCATTTTGCCTGACGCACCGTTTAGCTAATCATCCACTGTTCGAAATCCCGCGGTTGATTGCGCTAGCCCAATTTCTTAGTCGCGATCCTCGCAATATCGCCTGCGATGCTGGAGAAATCCGAGTAGAACAACGGTGGAACCAGCGGCCGCGAAATCCATATACGCTGCGAGAAGCCTTGGAGAGAATCGATTGCGCTGGAGCCTGGGTGATCCTAAAACATTCGGAATTAGTTCCCGAATACAAAGCTGTAATGAACGCCGTCCTGTTGGACGTTGAGCGCTTAAGCGGCACCAGCCTGCGAAGAGCGATCAAAAACGCGGAAGCGCAAATCATGTTGACCTCACCGGGTCGCATAACACCCTATCATTTCGACAACGAATGCAATGTGCTTTTACAGATCAATGGGGAAAAAGACATTTTTGTCTTCGATCAAACCGATCGCCAGGTTCTGACGGATGTCGAATTGGAACGGTTTTGGGTAGGTGATTGGAATGCCGGTGAATACAAAGCCCGTTGTCAGGATAGGGCACATACTCTTCGTCTGGCCCCTGGGAAGGCCGTACATATTCCCGTGAATGCCCCCCACTGGGTTAAGAATGACGCTAATGTTTCGGTGTCTCTTAGCGTAAATTTCGAATGGAAAGACGAATCGCTTTTCAACGTGTACCGAGCGAACTATTTCCTGCGGAAAATGGGGATTCAGCCAAGCCCGCCGGGGCAGTCACGCCTCAGAGATGCCATGAAACAAGCGGTAATGGCGTCAAGCTTCGTACCGGCAAGAAATATTGCGCGCAACACAGCAAGGTTCCTGAGGCACCAAAGAGACCGCCTGAGACGCACCGCGATCCGCCAACGGCAGTGGCTACGGTCCGAATAGAGCTTGCTCGACCCTACCAGCCGATGCGTGTAGGCCAGGCGACGGATTTGTAAGCCTTCTATATCGCTGGCTCATTTCCCCGAAAATCCAACCCCCAACCATGGGTACTTGGGGGAAAATCCTTTAAGCACCCTTCCTTCCTTGCGCGCGCAGCTTGCGCTCAACCGCAACGATGCCTCGAAAACCATCGAGGTTCTTCAGGCGGCTTCTCCCTACGAATTGGGGTCTCCGGCCATCGGTAGTCTGTCGCTCAGTCTTTATCCCATCTACGTGCGCGGGGGAGCGTATTTGTCAGTGAATCACGGCAGCGAAGCCGCCGCCGAGTTTCAGAGAATCCTGGACCATCGCGGGATTGTGCTCAATGAAGCTATCGGCGCACTCGCTCATCTCGGCCTGGCTCGCGCTTATGTGTTGCAGGGCGACACCATCAAAGCTGCCATAGCCATCGGCAAATCCCCTTCGAACAAAGATGGAGTGTGCTTCGCCAAGATTCCCAGGCCTACTTTCTCTGTGCATTCCTTTCGGAAATGTAGATTCTCAGTTCGCTTTGAGTAAGCGTCGGTCACGCTCTTGTTGGCGCGGCCCAGCCAGAACCAAATGCGGACTTCGGGTGCAGGGCTCTTACGGAGCCACCAGGTCCACTTGCGACGACTAACTTGATCGCCTTCAACGTTGACTGCGGAAGCTACGACCATCTTCACGACCTGGCATGGCAGACTGGACAAGAACACATTCCAGGAGCGTTGACATGTCAGCGGCGGCCTTTGATAATGATGGTCCCTTCAGTGTGCCGTTTGTCTGTCCCTTTCCAGTTAAACGTGTGCGACCGGATCGTGCAAACCGGCGAGTGAGCGCCAGGCCGCCATAGACGTGTTTTTTGCAGTGGCGTCGCGCTCAAATTTCGAAGGGGGAGCGATGGACCCGAAGACATTTCAAAAGTGTTGGCCGGCGGCGTCTCTAAATCAGTTCACTCTGCGGGTCGGAGTGGCCGCTTTGCTGGCGATATTAGTCTTTCCACCCACAGGACAAGCGCAGGAGTCCGGCGCGGCCCCTCCGGTCGCCCCGAAAACCGTGGCGGAACTGCTGAAGCGCATGGAGTATCTGGAAGCACGGGTAAACCAGCTCGAGACGAAACTCAATGGGACAATGGTCAACACGACCCCTCCTGTTCGCATCGCCGTGCCATCACCTGTCGACGTCTCAGCTCTGACCGCTTCGACCGACTCAACGAACGCGCCTGTGGCTCAAGGGCCACAGAGTGAATCCCCCGCCACTGGTGTAAAGCTGCGCATCTTTGGAGACGTAGGATATGAAGTGAGCGACCAGAAGCGTAAACCAAGCAGCTTTCATATCGGCTCACTGGATCTGTTTATGACCGGAAGCCTCTCCGACAGGGTCTCCATCCTTGGAGAAGTACTATTCATTCCGCAACCTGATAACAGCATCACGCCCGATGTCGAAAGGCTGCTCCTGCAGTACAAACACAACGACTACTTCACCTTCGCTATTGGGCGGTATCACTCGTCAATCGGGTATTACAATACCGCTTTCCACCACGGGGCATGGTTTCAGACCGCTATCACTCGTCCCTTCATGTATGCGTTTGATGACCATGGAGGCTTCTTGCCGCTACAAGAAGTCGGAGTCACGACCAGCGGCCAGATTCCGTCGGGCCAGCTTGGTCTGAATTATGTGGCCGAGATCGGAAACGGCCGGGCACACTTGCTAGGCGCGGACCCGGCTCAAAACACGCAAGATGAAAACAACGGCAAGTCCGTAAATCTGGCGTTGTTCGCGCGCCCCAGCTGGATTCCCGGTTTACAGGCCGGGGTTTCCATCTATCATGACAATTTGACGTTTTCCAACAACCGCAACCACAGCGAGCTCATTTCCACGCTACACCTGGTGTTCACGAACTCGAAGTATGAGTTTTTGAACGAAGCAATGCTCGTGCGGCACGCGAGGACCAAAACCGGAGCACCCGGAGTCTTTCATACCACGGGGTTTTACTCGCAAGTCTCCCGCCAATTCGGCAAGTACCGCCCCTATTTTCGCTACGCCTACGTGAATGCGGGCGTAAACGATCCGATCTATGGTAACCCTGCGGATGGCGCGGTGGTAGGGCGCCGTAATGGTCCGACCCTCGGCCTCAGGTTCGACTTCAACAACCATGCAGCGGTCAAGCTGCAATATGACCGTCTGGATCGTCGCCGCCGGAAGACCGTTAACGGACTCGAAGCGCAGTTTTCGTTTGCCTTCTGACGAGCAGAGAAAACTTTCCATGAAGAAACGCAACACTCTCCCTCTCGTTTTGAGCTTGCTGGTGGCAGGCTGCTTTTGGATTTCGTCGCATGGTGCGGTGGGGGGGGAAGAGGAAGTCGACCTAGTCGTGAATAAGGCCAATGGCATCGCTGCCCTCTCCTTACGCGAAGCACGGAGAATTTTCATGGGCGATCGCAGCACCTGGCCAAATGGGAAGCGCATTATACTTCTGATGCGCAGTCCCGATCAGTCCGAACGCGCCGTCATTCTTCGTAAGGTCTACAATATGAGTGAGGCCGATTACACAAAGTATTTTCTCCAGGCAGCCTTTACCGGCCGGATCCAGATGCCTCCGAAAAACATCGGTTCCGCCGCCCAAATGAAACAAGTCTTGGCCGCTGACCCAAGGACCATCGGCTATCTAAAAAAAGACGATATAGACGATACCGTCAAAGTCGTGCTCGCGCTTCGGTGATTGGGTGAGCCATGGTGGAACGACAAGGTTGCCGATGGAAGTGACTCTCTGATGACGAAATCCTTCGGGCCGACCCGCTTTGTATTGTTCGCCCTGGCGATGGCCGGGATTTCCATTTTTGTTTTCTTCGCGATGACGTCCCCTTATGCGAAAGCCCGCGCCCAGATGGATCTAGTACAACTCGAGATCAGGGGGACGGTCGCGGCCCAGCGTTTCCTTCGTTACACGTCTTTGGAAATCAACGAAGCCATCGACTTCGGGCTGGTGGGAAACGGAGAGGACCCCAAGTCAGAGCTGGAAGAGAACTGGAAAGATCTCGTGCGCTCGCGCTCCGAGGCTCAAGCAGCCCTGGTCGATTTCCGATTGGCTCTCGAGGCAGAGCAGAATGGAAAAATGCGCGAGCACTTTCGGAAGGACTTCGCTGAGGTCAAAGCTCTCGAAGAAAATTACGCACAGCTCGGACTCGTCGAACGGCACATTCGCGCCATGGCAATGAATTCGGACTCAGCAACCTCAATAGGTGCAGTCATCCGAGAGCAGTACTTTCCCCAGGCAGACATCGTTTCATCGCTTGCCTATGAAGTGGTTCTCGAAGGCGTGGCAGATATGCAATCTGGGATTTCCCACTTGTCCGGTAATTTGGAGGGAGTGATCCTGTTCTCCGGCAGCGAATTGCGTGCCCGGGTCGAGTCCATGAATGCCAGCGCTTCGGAGGAGATCCATGCCGGACGTTTTTCCCGCCTCTTCGCGCAATCGCTGAATAACTTCTCGAAGTTTCTGTTGACTGGCAGTCAAGTCTATGCGGGCGGGATTCGAGACATCGATCGGGGGTTGCAGGCCGTTCAACAATGGAGAAAGGATGAGGAGAGCAATCGAGAACCCACCCCATCAACAAAAGCGAAGCAACTTCTGGAATTGGAACAATTCTCCAGGGAGTTCCGTGATTATGCCGAACGGAGTGTGGAGCTTGTTAGAAAAGGGCAGAGGGCTCGAGCCATTAGCTTCGTGCAAACTGCGCTGGATCCGCTTATCTACGGCCCGCTCCTGAAAAACATGAATGACCTGACGGCTGGCGAAGAAAGGAAGCTTTTCGCGGACTCGCAGTTCATCGCCCCCAGATTAAAGCGCGCCATGTGGTTGACAAGCAGTTTGCTTATGGTCGTTCTGATCGCTGCCGTTGGCAGCCCAATACTGCTTTCAAAAGCCTACCTCGGGGCCGTCCGCGAAATCACCGAGCGAAAAAAGGTGCAAGCGCAGCTCCAGGAGGCCAAAGAAGGAGCGGAAGCTGCCAGCCACGCAAAGAGCGAATTTCTGGCGGTGATGAGCCATGAAATCCGCACGCCGATGAATGGAATCATGGGAATGACCGAACTCGTTCTCGGTACGAAACTGGACTCCGAACAACGCGAGTACTTGAACATGGCAAAAGTATCCGCTGACGCCTTACTTTCTTTGATCAATGACGTCCTGGATTACTCCAAGATTGAAGCCGGAAAAATGGTTATCGAACCGATTCCGTTCGACCTACAATCCGCCGTCGAGGAGCTGGCCGAGACGCTGGGCGCGCGGGTGCGCGATAAAGGTCTCGATTTCATCGTGCGCTACGCTCCCGACTCTCCAGCCCACGTCGTGGGTGATCCGGGCCGCATTCGCCAGATCCTCCTTAATCTAGCGGGAAACGCTGTCAAGTTCACCAGCCGGGGGCACGTGTATGTCAATGTGGAATGCCTGGAGAAGAGCAGTGAATCAGCACAGATGCGATTCTCCATCGAAGATACGGGCATCGGGATACCCGAGGACAAGATCGAATCCATCTTCGAGCAATTCACGCAGGTCGATTCCTCGACGACACGGCAGTTCGGCGGAACGGGTCTGGGCCTTGCAATTTGCCGACAGCTCGTGAGTTCGATGGGCGGCAGGATCGGCGTTCAGAGTCATCTCGGACAAGGTTCGACGTTTTCGTTCACGTTGCGCCTTCCACTCGACAAAGAAGCAGATAAACTTCCGCTGCCGCGGGCGGACCTCGAAGGTGCTCGCGTGCTATATGTAGACGACATATTGCCCAATCGTTTCGTGCTGCAGGAGCAGCTCAATACTTGGGGCGTGCGCAACGACGTCTGTAATTCCGCCGAAGAAGCGTTGCTAATGCTGCGCGAGGCCCATGCCGCGGGCGATCCCTACCACATCGCCATTCTGGACCAGCAGATGCCGGGCATGGACGGAGAAACGCTTGGGCGAGTGGTAAAGGCGCACCCGATGCTCAAGCAAACTCTATTGGTGATGCTCACTTCGTGGGGACGTCCCGGGGATGCCTCCCGCATGAAAGAAGCAGGTTTCTCCGCGTATCTGACGAAGCCGTTGCGACAAAAACAGCTTCTGCAAGCCCTCGAAACTGTCTGGGGCTCTTACCAGCGAACTGGGCAGCAAACGAAAGGACAGGCGCAAACACTGGTGACGCGGCACACTTTAAAGGAATCGCAGACCCTTTCTACGGGAAGTGCTGTTCCTGACTCACCGGTAGCACAACCTGCCTTTCAAGGGCGCGTGCTTGTCGTGGAAGACAACGCAGTCAATCAGATGGTGGCTTCGCGGCTATTAGAGAAATTTGGCTGCCACGTCGAACTGGCATCCAACGGTAAGGAGGCCCTTGAAATGACCGGAAATGTAGCCTACGACCTGGTATTCATGGACTGTCTCATGCCGGTGATGGATGGCTACGAGGCCACACGCTACATGCGCGAACAGAAAGATGGAACACATATCCCGATCGTGGCCATGACGGCGAACGCGGGCGATACCGAGAGGGAGAAATGCATTTCCTCGGGAATGGATGATTTTACTTCGAAGCCGATTATCAACGCGGAGCTGCTTCGTTTGCTGAAACAATACCTCTCCCAAAGCGCACAAACCGCCGGGATTCTGGCCTCCGAAAAAGCGCTCTGACCTTTCGGGGTAATCACAGAAGCGGGCCAAACAAGCGGTGAGCGCGATTGTGCCTGGATCACAGGGAAACTCGGGTAGCATGGATTATGGAAGAGTACGCGACATCAATGCGAGGAGCAGAACTCCGGAAAGGAAACAGCATCTTGGGAAGGCACGGCTGCGGATCAGACGGATC
>Ga0209011_1000726_pt1 | contig 12110 bp, 13 predicted proteins | sample BlaSpr_A8_OM1_M3_FD_187986 | JGI IMG/M metagenome (GOLD analysis project Ga0209011, IMG submission 187986) | Forest soil microbial communities from Thunder Bay, Ontario, Canada - Black Spruce, Ontario site 2_A8_OM1_M3 (SPAdes) (version 2) | ecosystem: Environmental > Terrestrial > Soil > Boreal... | reverse complement strand
ACTTTTCCATCGAGGGCGAAACTGTCGGCATTGTCCACGTCGGAATATTCGAAGACGCCCATCCAGTCAAGATTCGCGCCGCGCACGAAGTGGATGCGACCATCCCTGTCATCGCGCAGATGACGATCGGCTCTGATTGTCACACACCCTATGGCGTAACGGTAGAGGATGTGGCCCAATCGCTGGACGCGTTTGGAGCCGATGTGATCGGCCTAAACTGCTCCGTTGGTCCGCAGATCATTCTCGATGCGATCGAGAAGATGGCACCGATCAGCAGGCGCAAGCTGAGCGCGCAGCCGAATGCCGGAATGCCACGCGACGTGAGCGGACGCAGCATGTACATGGCGAGCCCCGAATACATGGCGACCTACGCGCATCACCTCGTTCAGGCAGGCGCCAAGATCGTCGGTGGCTGCTGCGGAACCACGCCCGAGCATATCGCGGCGATGGTCGAGGGCGTGCGTCCCCTGTCGCCAAGGCAGCCGCGTGTTCCAGCGAGGGAGCGGCGGCAGACACAACCCGATCTTCCTCCCGAAGATCCTGGCGTTCAACCAATTCCACTCGCGGAGCGATCGAGATGGGGCGGCAAAATCGCGCGTGGTGAGTTCGTCACATCCGTGGAAATAGTTCCGCCCCGCGGAGTCGACGCGACAAAAATGCTGCGCGACACCGCGGCTTTGCGCGACGCAGGTGTGGACGCGGTCAACGTGCCCGATGGGCCGCGGGCGCAGAGCCGGATGGGTGCGCTGCTCACGAGCGTCCTGATCGAGCAGCAGGTCGGAATCGAGACGGTGATTCACTATTGCTGCCGCGATCGCAACCTGCTCGGCATGCTGAGCGACCTTCTGGGGGCAGCGGCCGTCGGCCTTCGCAACCTTCTTCTCATCACTGGCGACCCGCCCAAGATGGGGCCGTATCCCAACGCGACGGCGGTGTTCGACATCGATGCCATCGGCCTGACCAACCTGGTGAGCCAGCTGAATCACGGGCTCGATCCAGGCGGTAACGCCATCGGCGCGCCCACGAAGTTCACCATCGGGGTGGGCGTGAATCCGGCGGCGCTCGAGGCTGATCAGAGCCGCGGCGGCCAATCCATACACGACGATCAGCACGACGATGTCGGCATCGCTCTGAGGCCAGGTCACGCCGAGGCCCTCCAGCGACCAGAAGGTGCCGAACGACGTCAACAGCGTCCCAACCACGAGCTGGAGAAGGCTTCGAGGAATACGGGTCACAAGGCCCTTCGTGGCAAACCCCACGACCGCGACCACAACCACAGCCGCGACCGCCCCGACGATCGAAAGGCCGAGCTGACCGACCGTGACACCAAAGGAGACGACGATCAAAGCAATCTCGAGCCCTTCGAGCAGGACGCCCTTGAAGGTGAGGAGGAATGCGACCCAATCCATGCCGCTCGCCGGAACGTCGTCATCCCGTACCTCCGTCGCGCCCATGCCGGCCAGGCCCCGAGCTGCCACGCGGGCGATGCCCTTGCGGTACCACTGCAGGCCGAACAGCAGGAGCAGGGTTCCGATCAGCACGCGCAGGGGGCCGATGGGAATCGCCGTCAATGCCACTCCGAGGACCGCGACCACCACGGCCAGCACAGCGAAGCCGGCGGCCGCGCCGATCAATGCGGACCGCCACCCGCGCGTCGCGCCGACGCCGAGCACGATGATCACCATCTCGATGGCCTCGACCGACGAAGCCAGGAAGGTGGTCAGGAGGACGACGCCCGCTCCGCTCAACTTGAAGTCTCCACCCGTGAAGCGCCCAGTGCCTGGAATCGGCGAAACCATCTGTCAATTCCTTGCCGGCGGTCCTCCATAGACTGACGTTGATGAGCAGTTGGCCCGAGCTGCCGTACACCGCCTGGCAAGACACGCTCGAGACGCTGCACATGAACGTGCAGATCGTGGGCAAGGTCCGCCTATCGCTGACTCCGTTGGAGCCGCAGTGGGCCAACGTTCCCCTCTACCTGACCGCGCGCGGGCTGACCACGACGCCGATGGCTTACGCCGGCCTGATCTTCCAGGTCGACGTAGATCTCGTCGACCACCACGTTGCGATCCAGACCGTGCAGGGCGAGACCCGCCGGGTGGCGCTGACCGCGCGGCCGGTGGCCGATTTCTATGCCGACTTCATGTCCAACCTGGGCGCGCTGGGCATCAAGCCCGACTTCCGGCCCATCCCCGACGAGGTCGACGATCCGATCCCATTTGCCGAAGACACCGTCCACTCGTCTTACGAGCCGGAATTGGCGAATCGTTTCTGGAGGGTGCTGTCGCAGGTCGACCTGCTGCTCAAGTACCACCGCTCTCGATTTCGAGGCAGGACCTCGCCGGTGCACTTCTTCTGGGGCAGCTTCGACCTCTCCAACACCAGGTACTCGGGCCGCCCCGCTGAGCCTCCGCCCGGGGCGGGGCTGATCGCGCGACTGTCCGAGGACGCCGAGCAGGTGTGCGCCGGCTTCTGGCCCGGGCACCGGCGGTTCCCTCAGGCCGCCTTCTTCTCGTACACGTACCCGAAGCCGGACGGAATCGAGCAGCAGCCGGTCCTGCCCAAAGAGGCGGGCTGGAGCACAGACCTCGGCGAGTTCGCGATCGCGTACGACGATGTCCGCAGCAGCGCATCGCCGGAGCAAGCCATCCTGCAGTTCTTTGAGAGCAGCTATGCGGCGGGCGCCGGCCTGCGCGAATGGGATTCGAGCCTGGTCGCGCGACCTTAAAAGAGGCGCGACATACTTCGCGATGGTGACCGACCGCCGCCTCGGCCTGTTCCTGCTGGTCGCGGTCTGTCTTGCGGCGATCGGAATCGGGGTGGCGCTCGCCTGGAATTCGCAGCAGCGCTCGATGGCCACCCCGCTCGCGAACGTCGCCGGCACCCCGACCGCCTCCACCCCGACGCCCGCCGCCACGACGCCCGCCACCCCGACACCCGCTACCCCGTGTCACTCCCTCAACGGCCTGCCCGACCCAACCTGCACGCCGGGGCTCGCCGACCCGCGTGTCACGCAGGACAACATCCATTCCACGATCTGCGTCAGCGGCTATACGACCACGGTCCGGCCGTCATCGAGCTACACCGACAGCCTCAAGCGACAGCAGATCAAGGCCTACGGCTACAGCGATACGCGGCTCGCGGACTACGAGGAGGACCACCTCATCCCGCTCGAGCTGGGAGGCCACCCGACCGATGCGAAAAACCTGTGGCCAGAACCTCGCGCCGGAGATTTCCCGGCGTCGAGAAAGGACGCGCTGGAGAACTCGCTGCACGCCAGGGTCTGCGCCGGGCTGATGACGCTGGCTGCCGCCCAGGCTGCGATCGCCACGAACTGGGAGTCGGCGTGAGCCGTCAGCTCGGCTTGATCGTTTCGTCCCACATTTGCAGGTCGGGGCCGGCGGGGTGGTCGTTCACGTAGTCGAAGGGGCGCACCAGCTCCCTCAACGCGACCTCGTAATGGAAGGTGCCCGCGTCCTTTGCCGTCCCGACGATCGTGAAAGACGCGGTTTCGCCCGCGCCGATGTCGCCACAATCGAATGCCGATGCGTCCGGTGCCACCGTGCAGCCGCCAAGGTCGGACACTGCGTGATGCTCATACCACTTGTCGGCGGTCCTGAAGACGAGGCCGAGGTGGGGGATGGGAGGTCCCGTGTTGGTGACCTGGACCACGAGCTGGGCGCGGCCTCCGACCGCTACGTCCTGCGTCGCCGCCGTCTGGACAGCAGCCGTGAGCGGCACCGGATCCGTGCAGCTGGACACCAGGAGCACCGTGGCCACGAGCCATCCCAGCCTCATTACAAGCCCGTCCTTAACCTGTCGCTAACCCAATCGGTAAGCGACTATTCTGGGCGCCTTGCCTGAGAACTGGAATCGCGTAACGCCGTGCGGCCGGCAGGCGTTTCATCCTGCTGTGAGGAGGGGGTTGGCACTCATAGGACTCCTGCTGGCCGTCGCCGGCTGCTCGGCCAACGGCCCCGCCGTCGCTCACTCCAGCCCGTCCGCCTCGCCTTCTCCAAGCCCGACGCCGATGCCAACGCCGAGTCCGTCGCCCAGCCCCACGCCGACACCCTTGCCCTCGCCGATCCCGACTCCGAGTCCGGTCGCCGTACCGGCGTGGGCCGCCCTGCACGCGACCTGTCCGGGCGCGCCGGCAACGCAGGAGGCGCTCGTCGTCATACAGGGTTCGACGTCACCGGTGCTGGCCGACGTATCGGACGCGCGCAACCCGCGCACCATCTGCACCATCACGGGCAGCTGGTCGCCGCAGCTGGTGACGCAGACCCAGATCTCGTGGTCGGCTACACAGGGAAGTCCGGGCACGTTTGGCGACAGCCTGGTCGGTGTGCTGGACCTCTTCACGGGCACCTCTACGGTGGTCGCGACCTGGTCTGGCGGCGGCTTCATGGATGGGCTGCACGCGTGGAGTCCCGACCGTGGATTCCTCGCGTATGTCACGTCGGACGTCAACGGCGTCAACGTCCACCTCCTGAGCGGCGGTGGTGACCGCGTGGTCTCCACCATGGGCCCAGTCCCCGGACGCGGTGCGAACCCGGCCGAGGACGACGCGTACCTCGGCTTCTCGCCGGACGGCGCGTACTTCGCCTTCGTCCAGACCTTCACGGCGAACGGCGACCACCTGCAGGTGCGTCACACCACCGACGGCAGCCCCGCGTACGCGCAGGCCTCCGGCACGATGGCCACCTGGGGCAGCAGTGGAAGCCGCCTCTACTTTCGCGCGCCGCTTGGCACCATCGTCAGCCTGTGGGACCCGAGCGGTGGGGTCTCGCAGGCATTCGGCCAGCAGCTGCCGTGGATCCGGCCGAGGGCCGACTCCGGAGAGGACAATCTCGCCTTCACCGTGCGCGATGCATCCGGAACGCCCCATGTGTGGGCGTATGGGCACGGAGGTCGCAGCGGCGGCCAGCTGCCCAACCTGCGGTCGTCGCCGGCGTGGCTCAACACCGCGGCGGTCTTCTACCTGGAGGAGGCTCCGTGCGGGAACAACTGCGGCCCGGGTCCGGCGACCCAACCGGACGGCAAATCCTTCACGTATGACGTGGGCCTGCAGGTGGAGAGCGCATCGCGTATCAGCCAGGTGCTGGGGGCGTGGCCGAGGCCGGGCCAAACATGACGAACGGCACCGGGGATGCCATCATGGCTCCGGCCATGGAAATCACGACACCCTCGACCGAAGAGGCGACGCTCGCACCGGCCGAGGAGTACTCGCCGCCTGCGTACACCCCGCCTACGCCTGTCAGGTCGGCCTGGTCGCCGGTCACCGTGGCCGGCTCGCGCCGGTTCTGGACGGCGGCGCTGGCCGCGGCTCTGCTGTTGACCGCCGGAGGAGTCGGCCTGCTCTACGTCGATGACACGAACAACCAGGCCGCCATTCGCGCGCTGAACAGCGCGAACCAGTCGCTGACCGGCCGGACCCAGAACCTTCAGGACCAGCTCACGGTCACCCAGGGCAAGCTGACGGCGTCGCAGGCCCAGGTCGACAGCCTCAGCACCGAGCTCAAGCACCCGACCCTCGGTGTGTGGAACGTTCCGATGACTCTGCACAACTCGACCGAGTTCCTCTCCGCGACCGTCCCGGACACTTTTACCTTCCACTTGAAGCTCAAGTCGAGCGGGCCGATGTCGGTGAGCATCCTCTCCACGACGCAGTTCAGGGACGCGATCCTCTGCGTTTACAACGGCCGCGGCAACACCAACTGGTGCATGCATCACGTCGGCAATTCGCAGGGCGCCGGCTTTCTCGGCGTTACGAGCGTGAATTCCGACTTCACTCTTGCGCAGGGCTGCGCCGCCTACCTGGCAGTGATCACCGCGGAGCGCCAGGTCACCATCACGCCCGACGTCAGCGTCACCTACAACCCCGCCGCCGCCGCGACCGGCACCTGCGCGTAGCTTCCCCGCCTGGCTTCCCCGGCTTAAGCTAGTCGCTGCAGCCGAGAGTTAGGCTATCCTATCTTTCGTGGTAGGCAAGCCAGCGACTGGAATTAGGGAGACCTAGGCTCGATGGTCGACCAGCTCGAGCGACGCAGCAACTTCACCCGATCCCAGGAGGATTACCTCAAAGCCCTCTACCAGCTGCACGGGGATCAGCGCCCGGTGCCGACCCGCGAGCTCGCCCAGCGCCTGGGCATCTCCTCTCCCAGCGTCAGCGAGATGGTCACGCGACTCACTGCCCAGGGTCTCGTCGAGCACGACCGCTACAGGGGCCAGCAGCTCACGCGTGAGGGCCGCAAGGTGGCGCTCGAGCTCGTCCGGCACCACCGCCTCCTGGAGATGTTCCTCGTCCAGGTCCTCGGCTACAGCTGGGACGAGGTCCACGACGAGGCGGAGCGCCTCGAGCATGTGATTTCCGAACGGATGGAGCAGCGGATCTTCGAATTGCTCGGCCGCCCGGAGCTCGACCCGCACGGCCACGCCATCCCGTCGCTCACCGGCAAGATGCGCCCGCTCAGCGACCGCCCGCTGAGCGCATGCCGAGTGGGGGAGAAGGTGGCCGTGCAAGGTGTATCGGACGACGACCCGGTCCGCCTGCGCGAGCTCGACCGGCGCGGCCTGCTGCCCGGTACACGCCTCGAGATCGTGGGCGAGAGCAAGTTCGAAGGCCCCATCGGCGTTCGCATCAAAGGCCGGCGCGTGAACGTTCCGCTCGGCCTGGCTCGCGCGGTTTTCGTTGAGGAGATACGTGACAGCAGCCGTTGAGACCGATCGCCCGAGGCCCGCGGCCCCGCCGCGGATGGAGAAACAGGTGCTCGGCGTCGAGAACGCCCTCCCGGGCGAGCTTCGCGTGCTCAAGGCCGCGGAACGCTCGCTCAACGGCCAGCAGCGCGGACTTCGCGCGGTGCTCCCGTTCCTTGGACCGGCGTTCATCGCCGCGGTGGCCTATGTCGACCCTGGCAACTTTGCCACCAACATGGCAGGCGGCTCGCAGTTCGGCTACATGCTGCTGTGGGTCGTCCTGGGGGCCAACCTGATGGCGATGCTCATCCAGTCGATGAGCGCCAAGCTCGGCATCGCGACCGGGCGCAGCCTGCCCGAGGTCTGCCGGGACCGCTTTCCGTTTCCGGTCGTGATCTTCCTGTGGATCCAGGCCGAGTTCATCGCCATGGCGACCGACCTCGCCGAGTTCGTCGGCGCCGCCGTGGGGATCAGCCTCGTCTTCGGTATCCCACTCTTCATCTCCGGGCTTCTCACCGGCGTGATCGCCTTTGCGATCCTCGGTCTTCAGGCGTGGGGTTTCCGGCAGCTGGAATCGACCATCGCCGGGCTGGTCGGCCTGATCGTCATCGCCTTCGGCCTCGAGGTGTTCCGAGCGAGCCCGTCATTGCCTGGGATCCTGGGCGGCACGTTCATCCCGCAGCTCGACGGGCACGCTTCGCTGGTGCTCGCCGTGGGCATCCTCGGCGCCACCGTCATGCCGCACGTGATCTACCTGCACTCGGCGCTCACCCAAAAGCGCGTCATCGGCGCCAACCCGCAAGCCAAGCTCAAGATCTATCGGTTCGAGCTGATCGACGTCATCATCGCGATGGGGATCGCGGGACTGATCAACATGGCGATGCTGATCACGGCCGCCACGGTCTTTCACGCGCGCGGACTCGTCACCGTCGGCAGCGACCTCACGCAGGTCTTCCACTCACTCGACCAGTACCTCGGCGCGCACAGCGGCCTCATCTTCGGCATCGCGCTGATGGCTTCCGGTATCTCGTCGGCGAGCGTCGGCACTCTGTCCGGCCAGGTGGTGATGCAGGGCTTCATCCACCGCCAGATTTCGATCTTCCTCCGCCGCGCGATCACGATGATTCCCGCCCTGGTCGTGATCGCCGTCGGCTTCGACCCGTCACACACGCTTGTCATCAGCCAGGTCTTTCTCTCGTTCGGAATCCCCTTCGCGCTGATCCCGCTGGTCCTCTTCTGCCGCGACCCCAAGCTCATGGGCAATCTGGTCAACCACCGCGTGACCAGCTGGGCCGCTTACGGCGTGGCAACGCTGATCATCGTGCTCAACGGCTTCCTGCTCCTCCAGACCTTCTTCTAAGCTCCACAGCGTGAAGCTCGGGGTCAGCGTCGGCTACTGGGGGTTTGGGCTGACCGCGGCGCACCAGCTCGAGATCGCCCGCACGGCCGAGGAGCTTGGCTATGACTCCGTCTGGGCGGCTGAGGCATATGGCTCGGACGCCGCGACGGTGCTCGCGTGGCTGGCCGCAGGGACCACCCGGATCAAGCTCGGCGCGGGCATCTTCCAGATCCCCGCCCGCAGCGCGGCCATGACCGCGATGACCGCGGCGACCATCGACCAGCTGTCGGGCGGTCGGTTCCTCCTGGGCCTTGGCACGTCTGGGCCGCAGGTGTCCGAAGGGTGGCATGGAGTCCGCTTCGCGAAGCAGCTGCAGCGCACGCGCGAGTACGTCGCGGTCGTACGCATGGCGCTCGCGCACCAGAAAGTCGAGTTTCACGGCGAGACGCTCGAGCTGCCGCTGCCGGACGGTCCGGGCAAGGTGCTCAAGCTCACCGTCCGTCCGGTGCAGGACCGGATCCCGATCTACCTCGCCGTGCTCGGCCCGAAGAACGTGGCGCTCGCGGGTGAGATCGCGGACGGATGGCTGCCGGTCTTCTTCTCACCAGAGCACACCGCGGCGCTGCGAGTGCCGCTCGAGGAGGGCGCCGCGCGCGCCGGCCGCTCGCTGGATGACTTCCGCATCTGTCCCAGCGTCAACGTGATGATCGGCGACGACGTCGACGCGGCGCGCAGCGCGATGCGGCCGATGCTCGCGCTGTACGTCGGCGGGATGGGATCGCGCGAGCAGAACTTCTACAACCGGCTCGTCTCGTCATACGGATTCGAGCGCGAAGCGCAGCAGGTCCAGGAGCTCTACCTTGCCGGACGGAAGAGCGAGGCGATGCTCGCGCTCCCCGACGACCTGATCGACGCGGTCAGCATCGCCGGGTCACCGCAGCGGGCGAAAGAGCGCATTCGCGCGTTCCGCGATGCCGGCGTAGACACGTTGATCGTCTCGCCGATGGCATTCGACAACGACGAACGCAAACAGCAGCTCAACCTGGTCGCTGAGCTGGCGAAAGAGGTGGGCTGACGCCACCCCGACCTGCCGCGCCGGAAAGCACTTGCCAAAGTGGAAAGTCAGTGTTAGTGTGTGCGTGTGTCGGAGTCTTTCCCTACCCCAAGCGAAGCCCAGGCTTCTCTAGCTGAGGCGGACAGTCAGGCGGCGCGCGTCCGCCGCGCGGACCATCAACTCGGATGGATGCTGGTGGGCATCGCCGTCATCTACCTGGCGGTCGGAGCAGTCTTCAGCACGCTGCCCGACCCTCGGCAGGGCAGTCCAGTGGTTGGCTTCGGGATCCTGGCGATCATGGTCGTCGGCCTGGTGGGAATCGTATTCGTCGGCGTGCGTATGCGCGCCTACAGCCGCACGGCGATTTTCCTTTACTTCGGCGGCGTCATAACGTTCAACCTCTGGAACGCGGCCGTGTCCGGCGTGAGCATGCTCACCCGATGGTGGGCGCCGGGCCAACCCAGCTATCACTTTGGTGCCAGCGTGGCGGTCGGCGTGATCCCGCTGCTCGTCGCGGCCTGGCTGATCTGGCGGCGTTGAGCCATCCGCGCCACGCGCTGGACGACCTGCTCGGGCATCCGGTCCGCTTTTCGATTGCCGCCCTCCTCGCGGCCGCCAGCAAGGTCGAGTTCAGTTTTGTCAGGGACCACCTCGAGGTGAACGACTCGAATCTCTCGAAGCAGGTCAGCACGCTCGAGCAGGCCGGCTACGTCAAGGTCGACAAGGGATTCGTCGGCAAGCGGGGCCGCACGTGGCTGTCGCTCACGCGCGAGGGGCGGCGTGCCTTCGAGCGCCACCTGGCCGCGCTGCGTGAGATTGCGCAGAGCGACGGAGTCGGCGCCGCTCTCCAGCGGCGTTAGCCTTTCACCGATGACGGACGCCGTTTTCAACCAGCCTCCGCCACTGGTCGACTACAACCTCTTCGATGCCGACGCGCCGTTGCGCGAGTCGCTCGGACGCGAGGGCGCGGCCTGGGCTCACGACCTGGTGTTCGACCTCGGCCGGCTCGCCGGCACGCAGGAGGCGATCGACTGGGGCTTCCAGGCCAACGCCAACCCGCCGCAGCTCAAAACACACGACCGGTTCGGCAACCGGATCGACGAGGTCGAGTTCCATCCTGCCTGGCACCGGCTCATGGAGGTGGCCGTCGGCCACGGCCTGCACTCCCTGCCCTGGCGCGAACCGCGCCCGGGGGCCCATGCCGCCCGTGCCGCGGCGTTCTACATCTGGTCGCAGGTCGAGGGCGGACACGGATGCCCGATCTCGATGACCTACGCCGCGGTCCCGGCGCTGCGCCAGCAAAAGAAGCTCTCCCAACAGTGGGAGCCGCTGATGACCGCGCCCGAGTACGACCCGGGCCTACGCGCTCCGTCGAGCAAGCGCGGTGTCCTCTTCGGCATGGCGATGACCGAGCGGCAGGGTGGCTCGGACGTGCGCAGCAACACGACGCGCGCCGTGCCAACGGGGAGCGACGGCGAGCATTTGCTGACCGGCTCGAAATGGTTCTGCTCAGCGCCGATGTGCGACGCGTTCCTTGTCCTGGCGCAGGCGCCAGGCGGGCTCTCCTGCTTCCTGCTGCCGCGCGTCCTGCCTGACGGCACGCGCAACGGGTTCCACATCCAGCGCTTGAAGGACAAGCTCGGCAACCGGTCCAACGCCTCCTCGGAGATAGAGCTCGATGAGGCATGGGCGGTGCTGGTCGGGGAGGAGGGGAGGGGCGTGCGGACGATCATCGAGATGGTCAACCACACGCGCCTCGACTGTGTCATCGGCTCGGCTTCCCTGATGCGGCAGGCGGTCGCGCAGGCGACGCATCACACTGCGCATCGCCGCGCGTTTGGAAAGCTGCTGAGCGAGCAGCCGCTCATGGTCAACGTTCTGGCCGACCTCGCGGTGGAGTCCGAGGCCGCGACCATCCTGATGATGCGGCTGGCCGGCGCCTTCGACCGCGTGGCAGATCCGCTCGAAGCGCGATTCCGCCGCCTCGCCCTCGCCGTCGCCAAGTACTGGACCTGCAAGCGAGCCATCGCGGTCGCCGGCGAGGCGCTCGAGTGCCACGGCGGAAACGGCTACGTCGAGGAGTCGATCCTGCCTCGCCTCTATCGCGAGGCGCCGCTCAACTCGATCTGGGAGGGGTCGGGCAACGTGAACGCGCTCGACGTGCTGCGGGCGATGGCGCGCGAGCCCGAGTCGGTGGAGGCGTTCTTCAAGGAGGTCCAGGCCGCCTCGGACCCGAGGCTCAACCGGTCGGCCGGCCAGCTCAGGCGCGAGATCACCGACTCCACCGATCCGGAATCACGAGCCCGGCGAATCGTCGAGCGGATGGCCGTTGTGCTGCAGGGCTCGCTGCTGCTGCGGTTTGGCGACCCGGCCACGGCAGAGGCGTTTTGCGCCTCGCGTCTCGCCGGTGACTGGGGACACTCCCTGGGCACGCTGCCTCCGGCCACGAGGTTCGCCGCGATCGTCGATCGTCACCGCCCTGCTACTAATAAGTAGTGCTCCAGACCGATGAGCTGCTCGACGCCTGGCGGAAATCACCCGTCGCCGCCGTACCGCCCAGCGAGGTCGTGCTCGTCACGGACTTCGACGGCACGCTCGCGGAGATCGTCGAGGACCCGTCGAAGACCGTCGCGCGGCAGGACGCGCTGCTCGCAACCGTGCACCAGCAGATGGTGGACGAGGCGCTGATGCTCTGGGTGGTGCACGACGTCAATCCGCACGTGATCTCGCCCAAGGTGAAGGAGTTCGTCCAGGCGCAGCACTGGTTCCAGGACCTCACCACGGTGCGCATGTCAGAGTGACCGGCTATATCCTGAGGCGGCTGCTTTACGCGATCCCGATCGCGTTGAGCGTCACGCTGGTGGCATTCCTGCTGGTGCACATCGCGCCGGGCGATCCCATGAACGCGATCGCCCCGCCCGATGCGCCCGCGGAGCTGGTCGCGTCGCTGCGCACCATGTACGGCCTCGACCGGCCGCTCCCGGTCCAGTACGGCCTGTGGTTGAAGCGCGCGCTGTCCGG
>Ga0209011_1000725_pt1 | contig 12113 bp, 13 predicted proteins | sample BlaSpr_A8_OM1_M3_FD_187986 | JGI IMG/M metagenome (GOLD analysis project Ga0209011, IMG submission 187986) | Forest soil microbial communities from Thunder Bay, Ontario, Canada - Black Spruce, Ontario site 2_A8_OM1_M3 (SPAdes) (version 2) | ecosystem: Environmental > Terrestrial > Soil > Boreal... | reverse complement strand
TGACACCCAGCTGGTACGCCCAGAAGGAGTGGATGACGTCGAGCGAGGTCACGTGCAGCTCGACCGGATGGTTGACCGGAAGGTAGAGATGCGTGGTCTCCACTCCGCCGTAATCCGGATAGCGGTAGGTGAAGTACCACTGCTGGGCAATCACCTGGACATGGATTTCCTTGTTCTCCTCCCCGGTGGTGCCGCTCCCGGTCTGGCCGCCTCCGATCGATCGGCCCGGTGCGCCCACCAACTGCGCGACATTTTCACTGGACAGCGTGGCGATGCCGACGACCGCCAGGAAAAGCACGAGAATGGCACTGATCGTCACCCAGGCAATCTGGACCGGCGTGTTGCCAAGCATCGGCGGGCCATCGACCAGCTCCGGGGTCGTGCGCCGGAAATAGATGGCCGAGTAAAGGATCATCATGACCACGCCGATGAAGACCGGTGTGGCCAAGGCGGTCAGGAGCTTGAGCGTGCTGGCCTGGTCCTGCCCCTGGATCGACTGGTCGTAGGGAGGATAGTTGATCTGCAAGACGGCGACGATCCCGATCGCGGACAGAATCACCCAGATGATCAGCAGCCGCACCATGTGCGGCCGGTCGGCCTCCTCGATGTGGAAAGCTGCCATGGCTAGGTAACGATCAGCGTGCCGCCCATGTAGCCGATGGTCGACATGGGGCCGCCGTTACCGAAGACCGTTTTGGCCGCACACGGAACGAAACACTGCCAGCGGTACTTACCGGGGCCTTTGGTCTTGAACGAGAAGGTGATCACGTTGGTACTACCGGCCGGCGCGTTCGCATTGACGCCCAGCAGCGGTACGAAGACGCCCAGGTCGGGAATGGCGAAGGTGTGGGCGGCCTGGGTGGGATCGATGGAGGTCATGTCGCTTTCCTGCGGGTTGCCCTTGTCGTCGAAAAAGGTGACGTGCATGTTGCCGCCCTCAGTGCCGAAGACCTTGCCCCAGAACGGATTTCGGAGCCCGCTCGCTCCATCTTCCTGGTCGATCTGGACCTGGATCGTGGAGTTGGCCGGCACTGTCCACGTCGTGGTCGGCAGGTAGCCGACCCAGTCGGGATGCGGATCGTTCGGGCGCGGCCACTCGAGCGCCTGGCCGACCGCCGCGACGGTTTCGAGGTGCAGTGTTGTCGGCGGCCCCGCCAGCGGACCCGGCCTTGGCAACATGAAAAGCCCGACGAAGGCCACCATGGCAGCGACAACGATGACCACCCCCGCGGCGACAAACGAGACCCTTCGGATCATCGGTCTACCTCATGACAGGCGCTGTCTGCGTCCCCGTCGATAAGTCTGAGCCTCGCCTGGCGCCTTGAACAGGCGTTGGGGATTACAAACTTGTCAGAAAGCCGATCCCCCTTATTGCGGACGGTTGTTTCCCTTCAAGTAGCCGTGGGACAATCCGCGCATGGCCGTCGTCGAGGAAGAGCCCCAACCGGGAGCGGGACCAGCAGTCGTCATCATCACGGTTGTCGTGCTGATCATCCTGATCGGGGTGCTGTTCTACGGACTGGCCGGCCTGCACTGGTTCGGCTTCGATCAGCCGGCGACGGTGGGCGCGGCGCCATCGGTGACACCCACGCCTGCGCCTAGCGCGTCGGCAGCGGCGTCGGCGTCGGCGTCGGCGAGCCCCTAGTCCCTTCCCCGACGCTCACCGCAGAGGGGAGCGAGATCGTCAGTTCGGTTCCCTTGCCAACCTCGCTGCGGACGCTGAGCGTCCCACCGTGCGCCTCCGCGATCGTCTTGACGATCGCCAGTCCCAGGCCGAGCCCCTCGTTGTCGCGCCGACGGCCGCTATCCGAGCGGGCAAATCGCTCGAAGATACGGTTGAGGTCTTCCGCCGGGATGCCCCTGCCCGAGTCGGCCACGGTGATCTCGACCCCGTGGTTGCGACGGACCCCGAGCTCGATCCAGTCGTCGGGGGTCGTGTGCTTGACGGCGTTCTCCACCAGGGCGTCGATGACCAGGGCGAGCCGGTCGGCATCGGCATCGACCACCGCTTCGTCGGTCGTCCCCAGCCGCCACTGCCGCGGCGTCGGGGACCAGCGCTGCAGCGCGCTGACGAGCACCGGCTCCACTTCGATCGGTTTCTTGTGAAGGAAATCGGGATCGTCCGCCGCGGCCAGCAAAAGGAGACGATCAGAGAGCCGCCGAAGCCGCATCAGCTCCTCGAGCACGACCTTGGCGTCGGACGCCTTACGGGATGGATCGGTCGACCGCTGCATCAGCTCGGCATGACCGATGGCCACCGTGATCGGGGTGCGCAGTTCGTGTGAGGCGTTCTGAATGAATCGGCGCTCGCGCTCGAGCAGCCGAAGGTTGGCGTCGGACACCCGCTTCATCTGATCCATGACGGAGAGGCGCCGGCGCGCGTGCCAGACCATGGCGAGAAACATCGCCGCCATCAGTGGTATCTCGGTGAGTTCGCCCAGCGGCTGGGCGTGCCGTGACACGTCGATGGCCAGAGGGACGCTGGTGGCAACGATGATCACCGCTAACACGCTCAGCGTCGACTTCATCCGCCAGACCCGGAAGCCGTAGAGGATCGTCAGGCTGACCCAGATGAAGTGGAAGGGAACGGTCTCCCAGGCGGCGAAGACATAAATCGCGCCAAGGTTAAGCACGGCAAAGACGCCCCAGGCGACATCGATCCAAAGAAACCGGTTGGATGACCAGGGCCAGCGGTCAGGCCGCATCAATCCGGTATCCCTCGCCGCGGACGGTTTTGATCGCCTCCCCGCCGAGCTTGGCGCGGAGCCGGCGGATGTACACATCGACGACGTTAGAGCCGGGGTCGAACCGGTAACCCCAGACACTGGCGAGCAGGCGCTCCTTGCTGACGGTGTCGCCGGCGCTGGACATCAACTCGCGCAGCAGCAGAAACTCGCGTTCGGCCAGCAGCACCCGACCGGACTCGGTTTGCACCTGGTGGGCGATCAGGTCGAGCGTGAGTGGCCCGGCCGTCAGACGGGTGCGCGTCGAGCGCGACTCGCGCAGGCGCGCCCGGACCCTGGCCAGCAACTCTTCGAAGGAGAACGGCTTGACGAGGTAGTCCTCAGCGCCCGCCTCGAGCGAGGCGACCTTCGACGGGGTATCGCCGAGCGCGGACAAAACGATCACCGGCTGGCCCGGATGCTGCCGGACGAGACGGTGGAGCACGTCGATGCCGCCCAGGTCGGGCAGCAGGAGGTCGAGGATGATCAGGTCATAGGGCGGCCCGAGCGCCGCCTGGAGGCCTGCGTTCCCGTCCGCCGCAAGATCGACCGTAAAGCCTTCCTCGCGCAGGCCGCGCGAGACGAAATTGCGGATCCCGGATTCGTCATCAATAAGAAGGATGCGAGCGTGCACCGGGATCGCTGCCGTCAGCGCCATCAGGCCGCCGCGCTATCGAGGAGGCGGACGTCGTGGGCCAGCAGATCGGGTTCGATCGGGCCGGCCCAGCCGGCCCGCTGGAAACCGTTCTTGTCGACGAGGTAGAGAACGGTGCTGTGGAGGACGTTGTCCGGCGTGTCTTCGACGGCGATGCTGTACGCCTTCCAGACCGCGGCCAGCTGGTCGTGGGTACCCTGCAGCCAGTGCCAGTCCCCGCTCCACTGGTGGGTCTTGGCGAAGGCGCGCTCGCTATCCGGCGTATCAGTCGCCGGCGCCACGCTGACGACCAGTAGCGAAAGCTTGGCGGCGGACCCGAGCGCCTTTTGAGCCTGGCCCACCTGGTCGCCGGTGAGCGGGCACAGTTGCTTGCAGTGCGAGTCCAGGAAGGTGATCGCCAGCACCCGGCCGCGAAGCGCCGAGACCGAGACCGGCTTGCCGTCCTGGTCGGACAATGTGAAGTCGGGCGCCGGCATCGACTTGGGCGGCATCACGATGTCCGCTCGAAGGCCCGATGGCGCCGGCGTCGGACCAGCTGTCGCCGACAGCTGCGGCGAGAGTTTCGCTACCAGAAGCACCACAAACAGGACGGCGGCGAGCGCCGACAACGAAAGCCAGGTGAGTGGTTTGCCCAGCATCCCCATCCAGGTCGACCCCTCCCAGCTTACTCAGTACCAGGCGGGCGGCGAGGTCGCGCTGAGGTCGACGCCCTGCGTCACCTGCACGGGCACCGGGGTCGCGGGTAGGGATGGGACGAGAATCGACGAGGCAGCCCCGCCTCCCGACGGCGAGTGGGTTGCGGTCGCGGTCGGGGTCGGCGACGGTGTGGCCGCCACCGGCACGGCGAGCCACCAGAGCTCGAAGTGCCCCGCCGCCCCGCTTGGAGCGAAGTAGACAAGCGCCTGGCCGTCTGGCGACCAGGTCGGGGACGCGTAGAGGCCACCCTCGAGGAGCACGCGTGCCGGGCCCAGGCTGGTGCCGTTGAACGGAGCCACCACCAGCCGGGCGATTTGTTTTCCGCTGGTGCAGATCATGGCAAGCTGCGTGCCATCAGGTGAGAGGGCGGGCTCGCTGCAGTTGTCCGCCAGGCTGGTCAAGGCTTTGCCGACAAAATCTCCGGGCCGGCTTTGCAGCTTGATCTGGGAGTGGACCGCGGTGGACGAATCGATCGAATGCTGGACGAAGAGAAGGCCAGTCCCGGCCAGTGGGATAGGGCTTACGTCGCCGCCCGTGTACCAGTAGGGATCGGTGCGCCGCCGCGCTTGAGATTGCGAGCCATTGAGCGGCATGGTCCAGATCGAGAGATCGTCGCCCGGCGCGCCGTCGACGTGTTTGGGGCCGTCATAACTGTAGAAGACGGTCGCACCGTCGGGTGACACGCGTGGATAGAAGGCCCAGTGGTTGTAATCGACGATGCGTGAATCATTTTTGGTCAGCCGCTTGATGACGTGACCATTGAGGTCCAGCAGGTAAAGATCACTCGAATAGCCGCCGCGTAAGACGGCGATCAGATGCGTGTGGTCGGGCGTGAGAGTAGGTTGCGACCAGTCGCCCGCCGTGCCGATCTCGGAAAAGCCACCGTCCTTCAGCCTGAACAGCCGGCCGTCCTGGACCACGATCATCGTCCCGGGGAGTACGAGCCGGGGCTTGGTTACCGTCGGGATCTCGGCGCGCGTTTTCACGGCTTTGCTCTTCAGCGTGCCCAGATAGACGTACACGCCCGACCCGAATGCCAGCATCAGCGGGACGAAAAGGATAGCCGCCAACCGCCGCAGGATCATGGGAAATTTTCCTTGGTCACAGCAAGGATTTGCGACCAGTGGGGATAGATGACGCTCTGCCCACTGATTTGTGGTCCATAGTTGGTGTAAAAGGGGGCGTAGAGGACGATTTGTTTGACGTTGGCGAGGTCGAACGCACTCGCCACACCCAGCAAGCTGCGCACCCGATCGAGTCCCATGCTGGTCTTGAACTCGCCCTTGAGCGCGTTTACGATGTCGGGCAGGTCCGCCGCGTTCAGCGTGCTCGCCTTGATTTTCATCGCCAGCAGAACTTGCTGCTGCCGGGCGGAGCGACCGAAATCGCCATTGATGTCGTTGTGCCGCGACCGGACGTACTGGAGGGCGTGGCTGCCATCGAGGTGTTGCGCACCCGGCAGCACCGCGACCGTCTTGTAGCCGTAGAGGAATCCCCCGTTGATGTCGTCCGGATAGGCATCGTCGAGGACCGGGTTGGTGATGAACAGGTCGACGCCACCAAGCAAATCGATCATCTTGATCAGACCCTTGAGCCCGACCCACGCATATTCGTCGACGTGAACGTGGAAGTTCCGCTCGACGGTGGCGATCGCGCCGGCCGCGCCGCCGTAGGAGTAAGCGGCATCGATCTTCGCATTGCCGCCGGTCCACAGCGGGACCCACAGGTCGCGCGGGATGGACATCATGGTGACGTGCTTGCCGGCCGGGTCGACCCGCACCAGGATCATCGACTGGGTCAGCACGTGGTCGGCATTGAACTTGGAGTCGTCATCCGAACCGAGCAACAGCACGGTGAAGGGAGCGCCCGGGGCGGCGGCTGGCGTCGGGGTGACCTTCAGACCCGGACTGTTGCTGGGTGGTACGACGACGGTCTGGCCGGTCTGTCCGACCCCCGCCACCACCACTGGAAGAAAGTAGGCAGCGGCGCCCGCCGTCCCCGACAGCAGCAGGCAAAGCAGGGTCAGGGTGACCAGACGCACAGGGTGCAAACGTGAGGCACGACGCCGCCTTGCAGGCGCCCGACCTTCCATCAGAACGTACGAATCATGCGCTTTTCAAATGGGAGATTGATAAGAGAGTACGCATAGTCATACCACGCCTTCTGCTTCAGGCAACGGGCTGAGCAATAGAAAGGCTACGGTTTTCCGCAGCCGGTGCTACGTTCTCAGGCGCGGCTCAGCAGGTGTAGTTGGTGTCGAAGCCGGCGCGGAGGTACTGCACAAACCAGACCGGACGTCCCGAAAACCCGGTCTCACAGCTGACGCGGGCCCGTCCGGCAGAGGTCGACCCGGTAGCCACCCAGTCGGCCAGGACGCCGGAGACCGGCAAGTTTCCAACGATCGTTCGCCACTGGTAGGCGGTCGAGTACACACCGACGGCCGCCGGCGACTGCCGGAGAAGGGTGTCGACGATGCCCTGGATCGTGTACTGGTTCAAGCTCAAGTCGGTGGACGACCAGCTGTTGCTGGTCTCGACATCGAGCCACCAGCTGCTTGGGCTGCTTGCGCCCTGCGAGGCCGCGTAGGCAATCGAGCGCGACGCCTCACTGCAGCCCACCGCCCAGGCCGCCTGCTGCGCCGGACTGCCGGTGGTCGTGGCCGACTGCGTCACACACTCCGCGGTGCTGTGCTTGCCATCGACCTGCGTATAGCTCGGGTCGTATCCCGTGTTGATGTAAAGCGCGGCGTTGGTGGTGTGACTGTATTGATCACTAAGGCACGGGTTGTAGTAGACGAAGGGGTAGCCGCCGTTGACGCCCACGATGCCGAAGCCACCGGTGGGGTAGGGGCCGCCACACTGTGGGTAACTGATGTCGTAGCCAGTCGATCCCGACGTATAGGCCATGGCCCCGACCTGATTGGCGATGAGGAGCCCGGCGCTGGACAGTACCGCCGCGATCGGCAGGAGGCGGCGAAGCCAGTGGTTCATGGGGCTGCACTATTGTGGCCGCAAGTAGACCTTCAGTCAATCCAATGCCCCTTTGCTGGAGGTGACAGCTTGACTGTCAGGAAAGGCTGATCTCGTCTCGGCTGCGCGCAGTTTCCTTCTCGATGCAACGTCTGGCCGACTGGGTGTGTCTCATAGGGTGTGGCATACGCTGTGAGCCTGCCGACTGACGAGCCTCTTCGTCTCCGAGCGGTCGCCGGCGACGAAACGGCGTTCGAGCTGCTGATCCGGCCGCTGGTCGAGCCCGGTTTGCGCCTCGCGCTGTCGATGCTGGGGAATCGACGCGACGCCGAGGACGCCACCCAGGAGGCGCTCACCCGCGCCTGGCGGAAGCTCCATCAGGTCCGACCAGGGATGCCCGTCCGCCCCTGGTTCTTCGCGATCGTCGCCAACCAGTGCCGCAACATGCGTCGGATGCCGTGGTTCCGGTTGACGTCCGTAGTTGATGTGGTTCACCGCCAGGCGGCGCCGGAGCCCGACATCGAACACCTCGACCTCGAACGCGGACTCGAGCAACTACCGGCGGCTGACCGCGGCGCTCTCTTCATGCGCTTCTACCTCGACCTTTCAATCGAAGAAGTCGCCGCCACCCTCGGCGTCTCGCCGGCGGCGGCGAAAGCGCGGATCTATCGGGCATGTCACCGGCTCCGGCCGAGCGTGGCCCTGGAGGAACTAGGATGAACGACTTCCGCAAAGACATCAATGCGGTGTTTGCCCGGCAGCAAGGCCAGTTGGGCGACGTGACGTCCGCCGGTAACCGCATGCTGGGCGTGGCAACCGCCGGCCGACGTGGCAATCGCCGGGTACGGACGGCGTTGGCCGGGGTCGCCCTGGTCTTGGTCGCGGCTACGGCGGTCGGCGTATCGGTCGTGATTCGGGCACTGCATCCGACGAATGTCGTCGCCACACCACATGCGAAATCGATCGTGGTTTATCCGCCGTTGTCGCCGACAGCGGTCGCCGCAAACGGGCTGATCGCCGTCTCGGCGAACCCGAAGAACGTCAGCGGCGGTGAGGTTGGCGACATCTATGTTGTGCGCGAAGGCGCTGCCGCACGACGCATCATCGGTTCCGACGGCGACGGCGTCGCCCAGGCATGCCCAAGGTTCTCCCCGGACGGGCGGCAACTCGCCTACGGCGAAGCCCGCGCCTCCGATCCGGTCACGACCTTCCGAGGCGTCTGGCCGGTTTCGGATCGAGCGGTCGTCGTGGTCGGAGTGAACGACCGTGGCGACCCATCCTCACCGATCGTGCGGGTCGCTCTTCCCAGGGATCCGGGGCAGATCGCGTGCCCCAAGTGGTCCCCCAGCGGCAGGCACGTGGCCTTCCGCGTCGGATCCGAACTCTGGGTCGCCGACGCCGCATCAGGGAAGACGGCCGTGTTCCCGGTGACCGAGGCGCCGTGGGGCCAGCAGGGGTTCGAGTGGTCTCGCGACGGGTCCATGATCGCTGTGTCGGAGCCCGGGCATCCTGGGCATATCCGGGTGGTGCGTATGGACGGCAGCGGGTCGACACTCATCCCGGTGACTGGCGCTACGCCTGGGTCCCTGGGTTGGACCGCCGGCGACGCGAGGATCCTCTACACCGTCACCGACGATCCGGGCGATGGGCTAGCGGTCCGCGCTGTGGGCGTCGGTGGAAACAACGACACGAAGCTCCCGGACTCGAGCAGTCTCCACCGGTTCTACTACGCCGTCATCTCGCCAGACGGCACCCGGGTCGCATATCTCCAAAGTACGAATGGATGCGTGCCCGTCGGTTGTCGCGAGGAACCGGCGCACCTCCTGACCATGCGGATCGATGGCTCGAACGTGGTTGACGTGCCGATCCCACCCGGCTTCGGGGTGGTCGGGCTGCAGTGGTCACCGGATGGCAAGCGCTTGCTCTTCGGATCGATCGCCGGCGTGGTCTCCGTCGGCGTGGCGCCCGGTTCACCAGTGGTCGTGTACTCGCGAGGGGAGCTCAACCTCGAGTGGTCCGGTTCGGAGGTGACGTGGCAGCCGGTCTTCCCCTGACGACGAACGAACACTAGCCACGAGTCGCGCGGACGGCTGCGGGATCTCCCCGCGGCCGTCCTTGTTTTGCGCCACAATGGGCGCGGATGAGTCTCGCGGGCACTCCCGTGACGGCCCCGATCACCCTCGCTGCGGCGACCGGGCAAGCGCTGCCTCGTCGCCTCGGCGCCCTCATCGTCGACGCGCTGGTGATCTCGCTGCTCGACGCGATCGTCAACGGGACATTCGGCGTGACGCGGGTCACAAGCGGTGTCGTGCCATCGATGACCACGGGCAGTTTCGCCTCGTTCACGACGCAAACGACCGTTGACTGGTTCTGGCTAACGCTGCTGTGGGTCGCCTACTATGCCGTGCTCGAGGGCTTGTTCGGCGCCACACTCGGAAAACGCCTCGCCGGCCTTCGCGTGACCGACTTGCAAGGTCGGCGGATTGGCTGGCAACCGGCGATTCTTCGCAACCTCGGCCGGCTGCTCGACGCGCTTCCCTTCCTTTATCTATTAGGTGGGATCCTAACGCTCAACTCGCGGCAGCATCAGCGCCTCGGCGACCGGTTCGCCGGCACGCTCGTGGTTCCAACGACCGCTGTTGTCAGCCCTCCGCTTCCGTCGGATGTCCGACGCCGCCGAACGATCGCGCTTGCCGTAGTGACCGCCTTACTTCTGGCGTTCTGCGCCGGGTTCGCCTACTTCGGCCGTCCGCCGCTGGTCATCGAAGGCGCGAAGAACACGGGCGACATGTTTTTCAGAGATGGCGTCAGCAGCTACACGCTGGGATCGCCGCGCTGGGGAATTGGAACGGTCAGCTATCCCATTACCTATGAAGTCGCCCGAACGGCCCAACCATGCCAGGGCACGATCATCCTGATCTGGAACTGGCCTCAAGCTGGCTGGGTGCTCAGTGGCGGCGAGACTCACTGTTCGGCGCCACTCTTCCCCTAGGAGCGATGCCGAGCTAGCCCTGCGGTTCCGCCTGAAGCGCCGCGACCAGGCGGTCATTCTCCTCTGGGCGGCGGACCGTGATCCGGATGTAGTTTGCCAGTAGCGACGTCGCCGGGAAAGTCCGGACCACCAGGCCCTTTCTCAGGAGCGCCGGAGCGGCCGCACGACCGGTCTTCACCAGGAGGAAGTTGGCCGCGGACTCACGGACCCCGAGGCCAAACGCTTGCAGACCGCCACGGAGTCGGGCCCGTTCGTCGACGACCTGTCGCACTCGCTGGCGCATGCCATTGACATCGGATAACGCCTGAACGCCGAGCGCCGCCGACACCACGCTGATACTGCCGGGCGGTCGCACCCGACGCAGCGCCTCACTGATGGGCGCCCCTGCCAGAGCGTAGCCGACCCGGACCCCGGCGAGCCCGAACCCCTTGCTCAAGGTGCGAACGATGACGACGTTGGGCAGTCGGTCGATCAACGGCAGAGCGGTAACGCCCGAGGTCTCGAAGTACGCCTCATCGACGACCAGCACGCCGTCAGTTGTGACCGCCAGCTCCTCGACGTAATCCACCGGCAGCAGCTCACCGGTCGGATTGTTCGGGTTGGACAGCCAGGTCAAGCGAGCGTGTCGCGCGTGCTCCAGGAACGTCCCACGGTCGAGCTGCAGGTCGATCGCACGGACCTCGTCGATCGAACCGCCGGCCATCTCGGTCAGGATCCGGAACATCGGATAGGTGGGGTGGGAGACGACGACCCGGGATGAGGCGTCGATATACGACTTAGCGATCAGGTCGAGGATCTCGTCAGCGCCCGCGCCGACCGTGACGCGATCGGTCGGAACGTCGGTGTACTGCGCAATCGCCTCCGTGAGGGCGGCGTAGCTGGTATCCGGATACTCGTTGAGCGGTTCCGGCAGCAGGGCGTCGAGCCTGGCGCCCGGCCAGGGAAAGGTGTTGGTGTCGAAGCGGACGACCTGGTCCTCCGGAACGCCGGCCTGACGGGCGATGCTCGCGCTGGGCGGCTCCCATTCGTACGGATGCATCCGGCTGATGGCGTCGCGGGGCTCTGGCGGCGTCTTCACAGTCGTGGGCATAAGAATAGGTTGAACCGTTTGCAAGACCGCCCGGCCGGGGTAGTTTTAGCAAGGTGAGACCACGATGGACCAGGCCCAGGTAGCTTCAACCGGTCGATTTGACAGCAAGGCGGTCGCCGCGCTGTATTCCGTCGCGGTCAACGTCGTGTTGATCGGCGCCAAGCTGCTGGTCGGGTTGCTGACCGGCAGTGTCGCGATCCTCGCCGACGCGGCCCACTCCTTCCTGGATCTGTCGGCGAGCATCTTCGCCTACGCCGGCATTCGAACGGCCGCCAAGCCGGCAGACGAAGACCACGCCTGGGGCCATGCCAAGGCGGAGAACATCTCGAGCCTGATCCAGATGTTCCTCCTGGGTGCCACCTGTATCGCGATCGTCATCGAGTCGGTGCGTCGACTGGTGGTCGCCGGCACGGTACGCGTCGCCTGGTACTCCTTCGTGGTGGTGCTCGCCGCTATGGTGATCGACATCGTGGTCAGCCGTTACCTGCAGCGCGTGTCGCGGGCCCACGGGGGTAGCGCCGCGCTCGAGTCGGATGCGCTACATTTCGCCTCCGACCTATGGGCATCGCTGGCGGTGCTGATCGGCATCACGCTGGTCGCCGTCTTTGATTTCAAGCTCGCCGATCCGCTGGCCGGGATCGCGGTCGCCGTCATCATCGGGACCACCGCGATCGAGCAGGGTCGCCGCACCACCCAGGTGTTGCTCGACGCGATGCCCGATCGGCCGACACTCGACGCCATCGAGCGCATCCTCAAGAGCGATCCGCGACTGCACGGATACCACGCTCTCCGCGCGCGCCAGGCTGGCAAGCACGTGCTGCTGGACGTGTCGGTGCATGTTGATGGGAACCTCTCACTAGCACAGGCCCACGAGGTCGGCCATGCCGTTTCGGAGCGGATCCAACGAGAGCTGCCTGTCGTGACGGACGCCGTTGTCCATGTCGAGCCGGTCGATGACGAAGCTCACGGATAAGGCCGGGCGGCTAGC
>Ga0209011_1000723_pt1 | contig 12122 bp, 8 predicted proteins | sample BlaSpr_A8_OM1_M3_FD_187986 | JGI IMG/M metagenome (GOLD analysis project Ga0209011, IMG submission 187986) | Forest soil microbial communities from Thunder Bay, Ontario, Canada - Black Spruce, Ontario site 2_A8_OM1_M3 (SPAdes) (version 2) | ecosystem: Environmental > Terrestrial > Soil > Boreal... | reverse complement strand
ACTCACGAGCAGACCGAGCCACAGCAGCGGCAGCGAGAGACCGTCCGGCAGCAGCTGATGATCGACGTCGATGAAAGTGAGGGCGATCAGGAACCAGGTCAGCACCAGCGCCGCGAGTGCAGGCCAGCCGAAACCGAACTTCCAGGCGACGGCTGCGCACAGAACCCCGCTCAAGGCCTCCACGAGCGGGTAGCGAACGCTGATCGGCTGGCCGCAATGGGCGCAGCGCCCCCGGAGCACGAGCCAGGAGATGAGCGGAATGTTCTGCAGCGCGCTGATCGGTGCCTGGCACGCCGGGCAGGCCGAGCGAGGCACCGCCAGGTTGAACCGGTCCGGCGCAGCGGCGGGCACCGTGGCGCTCGCCGCGTCGTCGCTGAGCTCTTTGCACTGCTCGCGCCACGCGCGATCGAGCATCACCGGCAGTCGATAGATCACGACGTTCAGGAAGCTGCCCACGGCCAGACCCAGCACCAGGCAGGTGCCGACGAACACGGCGGGCGAGGACGCGAGCAGCTCGATCACTGACATGGTCGCGCGGAGCGCGGCGCTTTCGAGCCTCTCAAGGCGAATGTCCGCTCGTCAGACGACCGATCCGAGCTTGAAGATCGGCAGGTACATGGCGATCACCAGGCTCCCCACGAGCACGCCCAGGATCACCATGATCATGGGTTCGAGCAGGCTCGACATGGCGTCGACCGCGTTGTCGACCTCCGCCTCGTAGAACGTCGCTACCTTGGCCGACATCTCGTCCAGTGAGCCCGATTCCTCACCGACCGCGATCATCTGGTTGACCATGTTGGGAAACAGGCCGGTGTTTTCCATCGCGCGCTGCAGGCGCTGACCGGTCGAGACTTCATCGCGCATCCTCAGGACCGCTTTCTCGTACACGATATTGCCGGTCGCGCCGGACACCGAGTCGAGCGCCTCGACGAGCGGCACGCCTGCAGAGAACATCGTCGACAGCGTGCGCGCATAGCGTGCGATGGCGGCCTTGTTCAGGATGGGCCCGATGACGGGAACCTTGAGTGACGCCCGGTCGAGGAATTCGCGCATGGCCCTGGAGCGCTTCTTGAAATAGAAGAAGGCGTACCCGGCAAAGCCCAGTGCAATCGCGATGTAAATGCCGTTGTGCTGCAGGAACCGCGAGAGGTTGATGACCGCCTGCGTGAATGCCGGCAGGTCGGCGCCGAATCCCTTGTACAGGCTTTCGAACTGCGGAATCACGAACAGCAGCAGCACCACCGTCACGATGACCGCGACGACCAGTACGGCCGCCGGGTAGAACAGTGCCTTCTTCACCTTCTTCTTCAGGGCCTCGGTCTTTTCCTTGTAGGTTGCGATCTTGTCCAGGAGTGATTCGAGGGCACCGGCATGCTCGCCCGCTTCCACCAGATTCACGAACAGGTCGTCGAAGTAGAGCGGATGCTTGGCGAGCGCCTCGTGCAGCGACGTACCCCCTTCGACGTCGGCCTTGACGTCGAGAATGAGCCTTTGCATGGCGGCCTTTTCATGGCCGTTGCCGACAATTTCGAACGACTGCACCAGCGGAATGCCCGCGGCCAGCATGGTGGCGAGCTGGCGGCTGAAGATCGCGACATCGCCCGCATTGACCCTGCCGCCCGCGCGGCTCTGACGTTGCTTGCGGATGCGCGAGGGCGCCACGCCCTGCCGGCGAAGTTCTGCGCGCAGAGTCTGCTCATCGGGCGCGAGGCTCTTGCCCTTGACGCGCGCGCCGCGCTTGTCCTTGCCCTCCCAGGCGAAGGGAGTGTCGCGTTTGATCGACCTGAGTGTGCTGCTTGCTGCCGGAGCCATACGTTTGTTCCGTCCTGCGTCACTCGACGGTGACGCTGTTGACTTCCTCGAGACTGGTCAGCCCGTTCTTCACCTTCTCGAGCCCGGCGCGCCGCAGATCCCACACGCCTTCCCTGGCAGCCTGGTCGGAGATCTCCACCGCGCTGCCCATGGCGAGAATGATTCGGGCAATCGCATCCGTAACCGGCAACACCTGGTAGATACCCGTCCGGCCCTTATAGCCGTCGGTACAGTTCGAGCATCCCTTGGGCGCGAAGATCTTCAGACCGCGGGCGAGATCCGCTTCGGTAAAGCCCTCCTTGAGCAGGGCATCCTTCGGAATATCCACGGGCTGCTTGCAATGGGTGCACAGGCGCCGCGCCAGGCGCTGCGCAATGATCAGATTCACCGAGGTCGCGATGGCATAGGGTTTGACGCCCATGTCCACCATGCGGGTCAGGGTCGACGGCGCATCATTGGTGTGCAGAGTCGACAGCACCAGGTGGCCCGTCTGGGCCGCCTTGATGGCGATCTCGGCGGTCTCGAGGTCGCGGATCTCACCCACCATGATGACGTCGGGGTCCTGGCGCAGGAAGGCGCGCATGGCGGCGGCAAAGGTCAGTCCCACCTTGTTATTGACGTTGACCTGGTTGACGCCAGGAAGATTGATTTCCGCCGGATCCTCGGCGGTGGAAATGTTCGTGTCCTCGCGATTCAGGATATGGAGACCGGTGTACAGCGAAACGGTCTTGCCGCTGCCCGTCGGACCGGTGACGAGGATCATGCCCTGGGGCTTCGCCAGGTACTTGAGGTAGAGCTCTTTCTGGAAGGGCTCGTAGCCGAGCGAATCGATCCCGAGCGTGGCCTGTGCGGGATCGAGAATACGCAGCACGATCTTCTCGCCGAACAGCGTGGGGCAGGTACTCACGCGAAAGTCGATGGCGCGATTCTTGGACAGCTTCATCTTGATGCGGCCGTCCTGGGGGACACGCCGCTCGGCGATGTCGAGGCGCGACATGACTTTGAGACGAGCCGACAATTTTTGTGCCAGTTGCACCGGGGGCTGAGCAATCTCCTTGAGCACCCCGTCCATGCGCAGGCGCACGCGGTAGATCTTCTCGAACGGCTCGAAGTGAATATCCGAGGCGCCGCGGCGGATGGCATCCAGCATGACCTTGTTGACGAAGCGCACGATCGGGGCGTCTTCGACATCGTCGCGTCCGATCTTCTCGTCGAGCTCGTCCTCGCCGCCGGTGACTTCAAGGGACTCCAGATCGACGTCCGAGTCATCCGTGAGCGCCGACATCTGGTTGTCGACCTGCTCGAGTGCCTTGTCGACCGCCTTCTGGAGCTTGTCGTCCTCGACGATGACGGCTTCTATGCCGAGGCTCGTCTGAAACTTGATCTCGTCGATGGCGTGAAGGTTGGTCGGATCCGCCACGGCCAGAAACAGCCGCTTGCCGCGACGGAACACCGGCAGGAGGCGATGCTTGGCGAGGAGCTTGTCGCTGACGAGTCGGATGGTCTCCAGGTCCAGGTTCAGCGCGTCAATGTCGAACAACGGCACGCCGAATTCGTTCGAGGCGGCCACCGCGATGTCACGTGCGTTGGCTGCGCCGCTCGACACCAGCTGGGTGACGACGCTCGTCTTGCGCTCACGCGCGACATTCATGGCTTCCTGCATCGCGGCTTCTTCAACCACGCCGTCCTGCACCAGACGCTGCGGCAGGCCGCCGAACCCGCTGCGGGCACTGCCCTGAGCTAAAGAAGCGTTGTCATTCATGGGCTTATGGCAAGCGAGTCTCGTCCGCGAAATTCAGTGTACCGGACAAGGGCGCGAAGGCAATTGTCAAATTCCCGTCGATTCTGAATGACCGGGCCGCCCGGGCGGCGGGGTGCGCGTCACAATTGGATCAGGGGGTCCCGAAAAAGAAAGCCCCGGCACAAAGGCCGGGGCTAAAGGACCTGAAGGGACTAGAAATCAGCTTATTTGCAAGACGTCGGCACGTATTTGGGGTCGATCGTGCCGGCCACCATACCCGTCAATCCCTGGGCGGTTGCCGTCTGGTTCTGGGTCGACGCGCAGGCCCAGTCCATCGCGCCGGTCAAACCCGTTGCGACGATGACCTTGTTGATGTTCGGCGTCAACTCAACCGTCTTGGTTGAGACCTGCGGAATGTTCGCACTGTAGGTCACTTTGATGTCGTAAGGGCTCGCGGTGTTGATCGCGATAGCGCTGACGTACTTTGTCTGACTGAAGCCGGCGTTCCAGGCGGTCGCAGCGGCAACCAATCCCGTGATGTCGCCGGACTGGAAGCCCTCGGCCACTGCGGTCTTGGCCGAGGAAGCCAGACCTAAGCCTTCCGTCACCTTGCTGCGGACCGTGTAGTCCTGATAAGCAGGGATCGCGATCGCGGCAAGAATGCCGATGATCGCAACGACGATCATCAACTCGATGAGGGTAAAACCCTTTTGCACAGCCTTCATTTAAGAAACTCCTAAAAATTTGAGGTACAGAACCAGCGGCGCAAAAGGCGCCCCGGTCGGATCAAAGCAAGGGGCATGCCAGGAGGTCAGTGCGCGCTTAACTGATTGATGTTTAAGCAGAACTAGTTATTGCCCCGGCGTCCGCTTTGACATACTTCTGTCGCTTACTGACGCCACCGGCTGGATGTTCTGTCAGAAAGTGACCCAAAACGTCACCTGAGCCGTGGCTCCATCGAGCCGTCGGGGCTATTCGATTCCGAGCTTCTTGATCCGGTAGCGCAGGGCCCGAAAGCTCATTCCCAAAAGCTTCGCCGCCGCCGTCTTGTTGTAACGGGTCTTTTCGAGCGCCTTGATAATGGCGTCGCGCTCGATGCTTTCCAGCTGGCTTCCCAGCGCGGTGTTGCCGCCAGCAGCGCCCGCCGGCGCGGGCGCCTCCGGCGCGGAGGGACGCGCGTTGCTGCGCAGGCGGATGTGCTCAGCCGTGATCACCCCTCCGGTGCTGAGCGTCAGTGCCCGTTCCAGCGCGTTCTCGAGCTCGCGCACGTTGCCGGGGAAGGGGTAGGTCTGAAGGGTCTGCACGGCGTCCGCGGACAGCTCGGGCGGGGCTGAGTTCGTGCGGCGCGCCAGGCGCAGCAGGATGGCCTCGGCAATCTCCGCGATGTCGCCGCTGCGTTCGCGCAGCGCCGCTACGCGCAGCTCGATTACGTTGATGCGGTAGAACAGGTCTTCCCGGAACAGCCCCTGGGCGACCAGATCGGCGAGATTCTTGTGTGTCGCCGACAGGATGCGCACATCGACGGTCTCTTCGCGGGCTGCGCCGACCGGGCGCAGGGTCTTCTCCTGCACGACGCGCAGCAGCTTTACCTGCATGTGCAGCGGCAGATCCGCCACCTCATCGAGAAACAGCGTGCCGCCTTCGGCGCTCTGGATGAGCCCGGTCTTGTCCACCACCGCGCCGGTGAAGCTGCCGCGCTTGTGGCCGAACAGCTCGCTCTCCATGAGCTCGGTCGGAATGGCGCCGCAGTTCACCGCCACGAACGGACCCTCGTGACGGGCGCCACACTCGTGGATCATGCGTGCGACCAGCTCCTTACCGGTGCCCGACTCCCCGTAGATGTGCACCGGAGCCTGGCTGCGGGCGACCCGCGCGATCATGTCCCGCAGCTGCTCCATGACGGCGGAGCTTCCGAGCAGGCGCGGACCCTGCAAGGTCGCGGCCGTGCGCTCATCGGCTCCGGCGCGCAGCTTGATCGCGCTGCCCACCAGCTTGCGCAACACGCCCAGGTCGAGGGGTTTGGAAACAAAATCGAAGGCGCCGAGCTTCAAGGCGCGCACCGCCGACTCGATATTGCCGTGGGCGGTGATGACTGCGACCGGCACGGCGGCGCGGTTTTCCTGGATCCAGGCGACCAGATCCAGCCCGTCGCCGTCTGGCAGGCGCATGTCGGTGAGACACAGGTCGAAGCGCTCCGCCTTGAGGAGCCGCCGTGCACCGTTGAGGTCGGACGCGGTGCGCGTCGTAAGATTCATGCGGCTCAAGGTCAGGCTCACGAGCTCGAGCAGATCCGGCTCATCGTCCACGACGAGCACCACGGGCTGATCGGACACATTGCGACCGCTCGGCGCCGCCTCGTTCATCAGATCTCCCACCGGCGCGGGTCCGTGAATACCAGTCTGAAAACACTGCCACCGCCTCCGCGCGGCTCGTAGAGCAGCGTCGCTCCATTGGTCTGCGCCAGCTCGCGGGCGAGGAACAGCCCCAGCCCGGTGCCGCGGCCGCCACTGTAGAACGGCTCGAAAATGCGCTCGGCGTGCTCGGGCGCGACGCCCGGCCCGCGGTCGGCGACTTCCAGGAACGGGCGGGCGTTCGGGACCATCCGGCCATATCGTATCTCGACGCTGCCGCCGGGGTCGTCCTGCGCGGCATGCTTGAGCGCGTTATCGCACAGGTTCCACAGAATCTGCCGCAGCTGGTCGGGATCGACGCGCACCTCGACGTCGGAGTCGGCCCCGCCTACGGTGAGCCGGGCGCGCGGCCACTGCATGGTCTCGCAGAATTCCGCGTGGAACTCTTCGGTCCAGGCGGGCAGCGACAGGCGCTCCAGGCGCGCCCGCTCCCGCCGGGCGAGCCGCTGCACATTGTCGATGATGCCGCTCACCCGCTCGGCGTTGGTGCGGATGATCTGGGTCAGCCGCCGGTCTTCCTCGGCCAGTCGAGGCGATTCCGCCAGCAATTGTCCGGCGTGGCTCATGGCTCCTACGGGGTTGCGGATCTCGTGGGCGATGCTCGCGCTCAGGCGTCCCAGGGCTGCGAGCTTGGATTGCTGGACCTTCTCGCCGAGGAGGCTGGTGTCCTCCAGGAAGATCAGCAGCGGCCCCGGGTTTCCGGAACCCAGGGGCGCGAAGTGCACCCGGATCACGCGCGCACCGTCGGCGGCGACGAACGTCGGGTCCACGGCGGGTAGTGTCGCGCTGACACCGCTGCCCTGGCGCCAGGACTCCAGTAAAAAGAGGAGTCGGGGGCAGGCCTCGCCGATCAGGGCCTCGGGGTAGGCGTTCTGATCGCCGAGCATCTCGGCGGCCGACTCGTTGATCAGCCGGATACGGTCGTGGGCGTCGATCACCAGGATGCTCTCGCGCAGGTGCTGCACGATGTACTGCGAGAGCTGCGCCAGGTTGGCGAGGTCGATCTCCTGGCGGCGCACCAGCGCTTCGCTCTCGCGCAGGCGGTTGGCCACCGGCCAGGTGGCGAGCGCGACGACGAACACGAACACGCCCAGGAGTCCGGCGGTGGTGTAGTCGGTCGTCGGTGTCGTACCGGAAAAACCGGTGAACACCTGCTGCACGAGCACGGCGAGCGCAGCCACGGCGGCGATCAGCAGGGCGTCGCGCCGATCGGCCAGCACGGTGAGTGCCAGGACCGGCAGCACCAGCAGGATCCCCAGGCCGCTCGCGACTCCGCCGCTGGCGTACAGGATCAGTCCGAGTGCCACGGCATCCACGCTGGCGTTGACGAGCGCTACGATGCGCAGGCTCGACCACTTGAGTCGCCGCGCGATGATCAGCAGCACCGCTGCGGTGAAATAGGTAATGCAGGCGGCGACGAACAGCGTCGGTCGCTGCGCCACCAGACCCCAGGCCGGACCCGCGAGCGCCTGCATCGCCAGCAGCATGAGCGGCACCAGCACGCGATACAGGCTCAGGAGCCCGATCACGCGCCAGGCGAGATCGCTCGGAGTAACGGATGGGGCGGCGGCGCTGGCCGGCGTTCGGGGCAAGATGTCTGGCGGGCGTTGAAACTTGAGGCGACTGTAGCATCTTCGCCTGCGCCCGGAACGCGACCCGTATCGCAGGAGCGGGCGTTTTCGAGGAGAATGCGCGCCTTACGCGTCACCGGCAGCGACGATGAATCTGCACGAATACCAGGCGAAGGACGTGTTCCGCAGCTACGGAATCCCGGTCCCGGCCGGCAGGGTCGCAGCGAGCGCAGAGGAAGCCGCGGCGGGGGCGCGCGCGCTGGGCGGCGCCGTGTGGGTGGTCAAAGCCCAGGTTCACGCCGGCGGCCGCGGCAAGGCGGGAGGAGTGAAGGTGGCGCGGGACGTGGAGGCGGTCCGCGCGGCCGCCGCCGGCATGCTCGGCAAGCGTCTGGTCACGGCGCAGACCGGGCCCGAGGGTTTGCCCGTCGAGCGCGTGTACGTCGAGTCCGGGTCGGACATCGCGCGCGAGATCTACCTCTCGCTCACGCTCAATCGCGAGCGCGGGCGCATCGCGCTGATCGCTTCCGCCGCCGGCGGCATGGATATCGAGGAGGTGGCGCACAAGACCCCCGAGAAGATCCTCACGGCCAACATTCATCCGGCGGCGGGCCTGCAGGCGTACCAGGCACGCGAGCTCGCCTTCGGGCTGGGTTTGAGTGGCGCGCAGATCACGCAGTTCCAGTCCCTCACCAAGGCGCTGTACCGGCTGTACCTCGACAAGGACCTGAGCCTGGTCGAGGTGAACCCGCTGATCGTCACCCCGACCGGCTCGCTCGTGGCCCTCGACGCGAAGATCAACGTGGACGCCAATGCGCTGTTTCGCCAGGACGAGCTTGCGCGGCTGCGCGATGCCAGCCAGGAAGACCCGATGGAGCGGCGCGCCAGCGAGCACGATCTCAACTACGTGTCCCTCGACGGGGACATCGCGTGCATGGTGAACGGCGCGGGACTGGCGATGGCGACCATGGACCTGATCAAGCTGCACCACGGCCGGCCGGCGAACTTCCTGGACGTCGGCGGCGGCGCGACCAGTGAGCGCGTGACCGCGGCGTTCGAGCTGATCCTGTCCAACTCCCGGGTGCGCGCGGTGCTGGTGAACATCTTCGGCGGCATCGTGCGCTGCGACACCATCGCCGATGGCGTGATCAACGCCGTGAAGAAGGTGGGCGTCAAGGTGCCGGTGGTGGTGCGGCTCGAGGGCACCAACGCGCAACTGGCTCGTGCGAAGCTCGCCAGCAGCGGGCTCACGATCACGGCGGCTGCGGATCTGACCGATGCCGCGCGCAAGGTCGTGGCGCTGGCTGCAAAGGGCAGAGCATGAGCATTCTGGTCAACCGCAACACCCGGGTGATCTGCCAGGGATTTACCGGCAAGCAGGGCACCTTTCACTCGGAAGCAGCGCTGGCCTACGGCACCAGGCTCGTGGGCGGCGTGACTCCGGGCCGCGGCGGACAGCAGCACCTGGGACTGCCGGTCTTCGACACGGTGCGGGACGCGGTGCGCGCGACCGGCGCCACGGCCAGCATGATCTACGTGCCGGCGGCCGGTGCGGCGGACTCGATTCTGGAGGCCGTCGATGCGGGCATCGAGCTGGCGGTGTGCATTACCGAAGGCGTTCCGGTGAATGACATGGTGCGCGTGAAGACGGTGCTGGCCGGCTCCGCTACGCGCCTGGTCGGCCCCAACTGCCCGGGCGTCATCACGCCGGAGGAATGCAAGATCGGCATCATGCCGGGCTTCATTCACAAGAAGGGCAGCGTCGGCATCGTGTCGCGCTCGGGCACGCTCACCTACGAGGCCGTATTCCAGACCACCCACATCGGGCTCGGCCAGAGCACCTGCGTCGGCATCGGCGGTGACCCGGTGCGCGGCATGAACTTCATCGATGTGCTGGAGCTCTTTCAGCGCGATCCGCGCACCGAGGGCATCATTCTCGTGGGTGAAATCGGTGGCGGCGACGAGGAAGCCGCCGCGCATTACATCCGCAGGTTCGTCTCCAAGCCCGTGGTCGCCTATGTCGCCGGCGTCACCGCTCCTGCGGGCAAGCGCATGGGGCACGCCGGGGCCATCGTCGCGGGCGGCAAGGGCACCGCGGCGGACAAGTACGCGGCATTCGAGGCGGCCGGCGTTCGTACGGTGAAGTCGCCCGCCGAGCTGGGTACGGCCATGAATGAGCTGCTGCGTCAGCGGCGCTCGCGTGCCAGGCGCGGCGCCCCGGCACGTGCGCCGGCAGCGCGGCCGGCGAGCGCAGGCGCGAAAGCGCTCAAGCGTGCCGCGAGGCCAGCCAAACGGGCCGTGGCGGGGCCGAAATCGCGCCCCGCAGCTGCGCGCCGCTTCCCGGCTCGCAAGGCAGCGCGCACGCCGCAAGGCCCTACGCAGGGCAGGCGGCGCTGAAGACCGGTGGCACATGAGTGATTCTGTGCGGATCGCGCTGGCGCAACTCAATCTCCTGGTCGGAGATGTGCAGGGCAACGCCGCACGGGTCATCGCGGCTACGCGGCACGCGCACCTTACCCTCGGCGCGGACCTGGTGCTGTTTCCCGAGCTCACGCTGTCCGGCTACCCGCCCGAGGATCTGCTGTTTCACCGCGGCTTTCGCCGGCAGATCGAGGAGGGGCTGGCACGCTTACGGCGTGAGCTGACCGACGCCGCGGTGATGGTGGGATTCCCGGAGTACACGCTCGGCGGCATCTACAACTCCGCTGCCCTCATCGCGCACGGGGAGATTGCCGCCATCCACCGCAAGGCGGAGCTGCCCAACTACAAGGTGTTCGACGAAAAGCGCTACTTCCAGGCGGGCACGCAACCCACGGTTGCGGACTGTCAGGGCTTCAGGGTGGGACTGCTGGTGTGCGAGGACATCTGGCAGCCCGAAGCCGCGCAGCTGGCGCGCGCCGACGGCGCGCAGCTGCTGCTCGTCATCAACGCCTCACCTTACGAGATCCACAAGCAGCGTGAGCGCGAGGACATGGCGCGCGAGCGCGCCCGCGACGTCGGATTACCGCTCGCTTACGTGAATCTGGTGGGCGGACAGGACGAGCTGGTGTTCGACGGCAACTCCTTCGTCATGGATGCGCAGGGACAGGTGCTGATGCGGGCGCCGCCGTTCGAAGAGGGCAGCTACGTCACGGAATTCGTGCGCGAGGGGCGCGGTGAGGTGGTGCCAAAGGCGGGGGAGGTAGCGCCCGAGCTTTCCGACGAAGCCAGCATCTACAGTGCGCTGGTGCTCGGGGTGCGTGACTACGTGAGGAAGCACGGCTTCCCCGGAGTGGTGATAGGGCTCTCGGGCGGCATCGATTCCGCCCTCACCCTTGCGATCGCGGTGGATGCCCTCGGCCGGGACTGTGTGCAGGCGGTGATGATGCCCTCGCGCTATACCTCCGCCATGAGCCTCGCCGATGCCAAGGAGCAGGCCGAGATCCTGGGCGTGCACTACAGCGTGCTGTCCATCGAGGGCATGTTCGAAAGCACGCTCGCGACCCTCAAGGGCGAGTTCGCCGGTCGGCCGCAGGACGCCACCGAGGAGAACATCCAGTCCCGCTGCCGCATGCTGCTGCTCATGGGGCTCTCGAACAAGACCGGGCGCATGCTGCTGACCACCGGCAACAAGAGCGAGATGGCGGTGGGCTACGCGACACTGTACGGCGATATGGCCGGCGGCTTCGCGCCGATCAAGGACTGCAGCAAGCTCCTGGTGTACCGCCTGGCGCACTACCGCAACACACAGGGTCGCGTGATTCCGCAGCGGGTGATCGAGCGTGCGCCGTCCGCGGAGCTGCGGCCCGGGCAGAAGGACTCCGACTCGCTGCCACCGTATGAGGTGCTCGACCCGATTCTAGAGGCGTTCATCGAACAGGACCTGTCGGTGGATGAGATCGAAGCGCGCGGCTTCGACCGCGCCACCACGGCCAAGGTGCTCGATCTGGTGAAACGCAACGAATACAAGCGCCGCCAGGCGCCGCCGGGCGTGCGCGTCAGCCGCCGCGCCTTCGGGCGCGACTGGCGCTACCCGATCACCAGCGGCTACCGGCGCTAGAGGTGCGGCCGCGCGCCGTTACCAGATCTTCCACCAGGACTTCTTGATTTCGGCCTGCGACTGAGGCACATCGCCTGTGTAGTTGGCCTCGTACACCTGGCGGGTCTGCGCGGCGAGCGGCTGCAGGTTCAGCCGATCGTAGGATTCGATCATGATCTGCAGCGCTTCACGCACCGCGGGCGCCCCGTCGTACTGCTCAATCACCCCCTTGGAGCGCTGGGCGGCGGCGACGTACGCGCCGCGCTTGAAGTAGTAGCGCGCGACGTGCACCTCGTAGCTCGCAAGGCGGTTGCGCAGATAGATCATGCGCTGCAGGGAGTCGTGCGCGTACTCGCTCTTCGGGTACTGCTCGACCACGGTCTTGAAAGCAGCGAACGCCTTGCGTGCCGTGCTGGGCGGGCGCTGCGTGAGGTCGGCGCGGAACAGATGCTCGATCACGTTCGGCGTGCGCTCAAACTCCACCAGTCCCTTGAGGTACCAGGCGTAGTCGACGCGCGGATGCGTGGGATTTTCGCGGATGAAGGTCTCGGCGGCATCGGTCGCGGACTCGC
>Ga0209011_1000722_pt1 | contig 12143 bp, 12 predicted proteins | sample BlaSpr_A8_OM1_M3_FD_187986 | JGI IMG/M metagenome (GOLD analysis project Ga0209011, IMG submission 187986) | Forest soil microbial communities from Thunder Bay, Ontario, Canada - Black Spruce, Ontario site 2_A8_OM1_M3 (SPAdes) (version 2) | ecosystem: Environmental > Terrestrial > Soil > Boreal... | reverse complement strand
GGAACGAAGTCGATGGCCAGGATCCCGCTGCTGGTCCTGACGCTGCAGTTCGCCGCCTACTTCACGGTCTTCACGCTGAACCCGGGCGAGATCGTCGGCATCGTCGACCGGCTCGCCATCCAGGCGACACCGGCACTGGTACTGCTGCTCGGGCTGGCGATCGCCGCGCCTGCCTCTCGGCGAGAGAGCGAGCGGGCGAGCGCCCATTTCGAAGCGGTTTCAGTCGAGCCTGGCGTGCAGGCTCAGCTCGCTCACGTCCCCCAGTAAGACGCCTTCCAGGAGACCGCCGCCAGGTCGTTCTGTCCGGCCAGGTTCGGATGGAAGAAGTCAATCGTGCTGACGTCGGCGGCCGGGAACTTGAACGTGTTGGTGGCGTAGTTGTCCCAACGGCAGTTGGGGAACACGAGGCAGACGTTGGCCAGGATGTAGTTGTCCACCGCCTCTTGCTGGACGACCGCCTGACGGTCGGCATCGGTGTTCGAAGCGGCAAGCATGCTCTGGCAGATCTTGAACAGGCTCCATGCGTTCAGGGCGTTCTGGTTCGTGTGCATCGTGGCCCACAGCTGAAAAATATCGGGGATCGACGAGACGAAGACGTGCCCCCCGGGGTTGTAATAGAAGTAGTAGCTCAGCGCGGTGTAGAAGCTGTTCAGGAACGAGGCGGTGGGCGTCATGGTGGCCGCGCTCGACGTGCACAGGTCGTTGGCGCCCATGAGCACGGTCACGTAATCGGCCTTGAAGTACCCGGCGTAGGCGAGCTGGCCCACCAGGTCTGCCACCTTCGAGCCCGTCTTGGCGAGGCTGTAGTTGTGGCCGGAGATCCCTGGGTTCACCGCTAGCAACCGCCGGTACTGGCTCAGCACCTGTGTGCTGTCGCCGGTCGACCAGGAGTACTGCGGGCAATCCTTCAACAGGCAGTCGAGGTTCATATCGAAGGCGCGCGTGATCGAGTCGCCCGTCGACACCATGGAGTTGGGGAAAGGCACTGCGGCCGCCGCCGCCTGGGAGGGTCCAAGCACCGCCGCGAACACCGCGATCAGCGCGCCGGCGCCCAATTTCTTTCGCATCCTGCCTGCCTCCTTAGGGTTTGGCGTGAAAGACGTCAGCCTGTGCGCGCGTGATGTCGATGTACTGCCGGCCGTACTCGACGCTTTCGCAGATGTCGCTTGCCTCGTGCATCTCGTTCCAGGTTTCGAGCGCGATTATCCGCTTACCTGAGTTGACCGCGGCCTGGAGATTCGTCCGATAGAAGGTGCCGCCGGCACGGTCGCGGTAATCCCCGCTGCGGCCCGGGATTCCCCGCTCGTTGAAGCCCGGCCCGACCTCCGCAACACCGCCGCTGTTGATGTACCCGTGTATGGCGGCCGCCCACTGGTAGCTGTTATCGGTCTGAATCGGGTGCTGCAGGTCGCGGATGCGCTGGTTCCCGTTCCACCCGAGGATCGGGTAGTTCCACGACACCTCGCGAATGATGTATGGCCGGACGCCGAAGTCGGTCTGGAAGTGGCTGTAGACATAGTCGAACGTGCCCTGGTTCACCTTGTCGGTGAAGTCGGAGGTGAAGAGCGACACGACCGGCCGGCCGTCCACCTTCGCCCATTCATCCCTCGGGATGCGCGAGAAGAAGTCCTTGAAGTTGGCGTAGAACCACGCGTTTCCATCGGGCGTGGTGAGGTCTCGCTTGTTGACGATCGAGGTGTCGAAGAACATCCCGATCAGGGGCGGATTCTGTCCCTGCGCCTTGGCCAGCCGCCAGCCCTGGGCTAGGATCGGAAGCCCCTGGGTGCTCCACCCGTCCTGCGGCCGGTCAAAGCCCCAGTACACCGGCATGACGATGTCGATCCCGGCCGCCGCCATGTCCTGCAGCTGCTTGCGATGCCATTCCGCGCTTCGCCACGAGGGCGGCGGGGATGGCGGGAAGTGGTTGTTCATCACGGCGGGCGGGTTTAGGTGGGCGCCCGTCGTCGCGTCGTACCAGTAGAAGTAGTAGGTCATGAGCAGGCGGCCGTTGGTGGGGACCGGCGCGACCGGCGACGCCGGGCGCGGCGACGCCGTGGGATGGGCTGCGGAGGGAACCGGGGTTTTGCCGCTTGCCGCCGGCGAGGCCGTCGGGCGAGCCGCGGTGTTCTTGCTCTGCTGATTGGCCGCTATGGCCACGACGACGATCAGGGCGAAGCACAGTGCGACGACCACGACAAGGCTTCGGAGGCAGCCCCCTTGCCGGCTGGGGGGCGTGCCGGGCGCGTTCAACCCCGAGGAGTTTAGACCTCGACCAGCCCTTTCTTGACCGCATACAGGACGGCCTGGGAGCGGTCGTAGATGCCGAGCTTCTCGTACGTGTTGCTGACGTGGTTGCGCACGGTCTTGTCGCTGATCTTCAGCCGGTAGGCGATCTGCTTGTTGGCCATGCCGTTGGCGAGGAGCCTCAGGATCTCGATCTCCCGCGTCGTGAGACCGTCGTAGAACTCCTTCGCGGTGGTCGTTCCGGTGAGCATCTCGAGGACCCGGTTCGCCACGGTGCTGGCCATCACGCGTTCGCCGGTCATGACCGCGACGATGCCGCTCACGATCGCCTGGGCGGATGAGTCTTTCAGTACGTGCCCGCTGGCGCCTGCCTTCAGCACCTGGATCACCTGGCTGTCCGTCTCGAGCGTCGTGAGGATGATGATCTTGACGCCTGGATCCGCCTCGAGGATCTTGCGAGTGGCCTCGATCCCGTCGACCCCCGGCATCTTGATGTCCATGAGGACGACGTCCGGCTTGAGCTGGGCGGCGTGCTTGATCGCATCGGCGCCATCCGCAGCCTGGCCGACCACGACCACGCGGGGATCCTCATCGAGAAGCCGGGCCAGGCCGGCTCGGAACAGGGTCTGGTCATCGGCGATGAGGACTCGGATCGCCCGGGCGGCGACGGTCCTGCTGGCGGCCCCGTCCGAGGGAGCCGGTTCCGAGACCGGGTCAGCCGGCTGTAAGACATGGGGGGCTTGCTCGGTGTGAATGCGTGTGGGGACGACGGCCAGGACCGTGGTACCGCCGCCCGGCAAGCTCGCGATCCGCAGCTCTCCGCCGAGGAGAGCGGCTCGCTCCTTCATCCCGATCGTGCCGAGACCGACGCGCCTGGCTTCGGAGGGGTCGACCCCCCGTCCGTCGTCCCAGACGGCCACCGACAGCTCGGTGTCAGAGTGCGGTTGGAGGGTGACCGTCACGGATTGGGCACGGCTGTGCATGCGGACGTTCGTCAGCGCCTCTTCGATGAGGCGGTAGAGGTTCACAGATGAGGTCGGCTCCAGCTCAGGCGGCCAGCCAGGAAGCACGGTCAGCTGGGCGCTGATCCCTGTCTTCTCCCCGAATTGCGAGACCAGGCTTCCCACTGCGTCGACGAACGTGTCTCCCAGAGGTTCCTCACCGCGCAGGTCGTGGAGCAGCTGCCGCAGGCTGGTGAGGACCTGCCGGGTCGAGTTCTGGACCGAGTCCAGCTGGCGCCGGACGTCCTCCCATCCCACCGGTTGTGTCTTGAAAGACTCGAGCTCGACGAGCATGCCGGTGAGCGTTTGCGCCACGCGGTCGTGGAGCTCCCGCGCCACGCGCTGCTTGATCTCGTCCTCGATCGCGGCGTGTTGGAGGCGTGTTTTGACGCCCGCGCGTACGGCAATTGGTGGCGAAGCCACGTTAAAAACCCCTTCCCTTTACTCGCTGACCGACGAATAACCTGCTGCCCCGACAGGACTATGAGCCTGTGCACCCGGGAGAAAGATCCCATCACAGATGGGCACTACGAATGATTAAGGAACCCTGGCGGAAACTCTACGTGTTCCTAACACGAATGGAACAACATTCTTATGGATTTCTGGTTACGAACCGCAAACATCCGCGGAATTCAGGTCAAGGAAGGATGGCTGTTCCTGGACTCGAGCAAAGAGCTGGGCTGTGCCCGGCGAACGTCGACCCGACCATCGCGAAGAGCTCGTAGCAGGTCGGAAGCCACTGGAGGTCGTCCGTGGCCGAGGTGGCGGTCCCGGGCACTGACGTATACCTCGGGCTGGCGCCGTTCATCGGGTAGGCGCCGAGAGAGTAGGCGCTCTGGCCACCCGGTGCGGTCCAGGTGAGCGTCGCGGCCGGCGACTCGTTGAGAGCCATCGTGAAGCCGGCAATGCCACCGCTCGCCGACTGGCTCGCCGGCCAGGCGCACAGGATGTCCGAGATTCCGAGCAGCCCGGTCGGGCCGGTCGGGATCAGCTGGTAGCAGGGGAGCGTCTGCGTGAGCGCCGACGAGTCGACGTACGAGGTCGCCGAGCCAGGCAGCGTCACGGTCGGTCCGCTGAGCAGGTTGAGGCGGTAGCTGGTCTGGGCTGTCCCACCAGTCCACTTGAAGACGCGGTTGCCCGCCGCGTCCAGGCTGATGCTGAAGTTGTGCCCGCCGACCTGGTCTGCAGGCGTCGAGGTGAACGTGTAGTTCGCGATCTGCTTGCCCAGCGTGATGAACAGCTGCCCCACGGCCACCCCCGACCCCGTCTGCACCCCGGCCGACAGCGAGGGGAAGTGTGTGATCGTCGGGCCCGGCCACGACGCGTACCGGATACGACCCGTCACCGGGTCGAGCGCGTACAGGTAGCCCTCCCTCGACATGACCCACACCACCCCACCCGACACGACCGGCGCGCCGGGAGTGGTGCCTAGAGGACCGTGCCACGCGATGCTGAAGCTCGGACCCGCGCCCAGCTTGATCGCCACCAGGCCCTCCGCGCACGGCACGTAGATGTACGGGTCCAGGTAGGCGGCTCCGCCGTAAGCGCCGTCTGAGCCGGGCGCACAGATCGGGCCGGCGAAAAGCTGGCCGTTGAGCCCCCCGAGGTGGTTCACGTCCATCAGGTACCCGACGCCCTGCTTGCCGACGACGAACATGAGCCCGTTGGCGAGCAGCACCGGACCGACCGACCCCAGGTCCAGGTCGAGCACGTTGAGCTGCACGTAGTTGTAAGGCGCAAACCAGTCGAGCAAACTCAGGGTGGGCGACAGCTTGAGCACGCTGTCCGAGTAGTCGTAGCCGGTCGCGCCGTAGCTGTTGGAGGTGACCACGTAGAGATTTCCGGCGCTGTCGACGGCCGGGCCTGACGGCGCCCACAAGGAAGCGCCGTAGCCCTGGGTGGCCGGCGGCACCATGAAGGAGAGGACAGGCCCTGTCCCGCTGGTGGAGGTGGCCAGCACCCAACCGTGGTAGATGCCGCAGTCGCGCGATGCGTAGTTGATGTAGATCATGCCCTGCGACAGCACCAGCGCCGAGCGCACGCGGACCTGGGTCGGCTCGTCCTGCGGGGGGTCGACCACCTTCCACCACAGCACCGCCCCCGTGTCGAGCCTGAGCGCGACCAGGGCGTTGTGCCCGGGCTGGGCGAGCATGACCACATAGATCACACCCGCCGCGAGGTCGATCACGGGAGTGGCGGTGATCCCGTCGAACGGAATGCTGCTGCAGGACGTGTTCGCCACGACCGGGGTTCCGAGGTGCGCCGACCAGACGACGGTCCCGGTGGCGGCGTCGAGCGAATAGACGGTGTCGTTCTCGGTCGCCACGTAGACGTTGTTTCCCACCAGCAGGGGTTCGGTGAAGATGGATCCGTCAAGCTGGGGCGAGGTCCAGCCGGGCTTCGCGGACCCGAAAGCGGGCCCGGTCGTGTCGACCCCGGCCCTACCCAGGTCGTGGTGATAGGTGGTCCACGGCGGCAGCGGGTTGGTTGCGGCCTGGGCGGCGACTGGCAGGGCGGCGGCAAGCGCCACCAACAGTGCGACGAGTCCACGCCGAAAGCTCTTCATCCCAAGCACCCAGGGCATTCTGGCCTGCCACCGGATTCCCGAACATGGGCGAAAGAGGGCCGTCCGGGACAATTTGCCCATTGCCCTGGGATGGCTTCGAAGAGCCAGACTGGATCCCGTGCGGCAAGCTCCTGGCCGGCTGCGGCGACTCGCGACCTCAGCGGCCCTGCTGGTCGCGCTGGTTTCGGTCGCCCCCGCCGGAGCGATCTCCGCCCATGCGGCCGGCCCGACCTTTTACTACCTGTCGCTGGGCGATTCGCTGGCCTACGGGCTCGACGTCAAGCAGCTCCGGGACGAGCTCGCAGCCGGCACGTTCAGCCCAGCCAGCTTCAACCGCGGCTACACGGACCTGATCGCCGCGCGGCTGGGCACGTTTGCTTACGGCGCGGGTATCCAGGTCGTGAACTACGGCTGCCCCGGAGCGAGCCCGGACAACTTCCTGTACGAGCCGTGCGGCTTTGGGCTGCCGCTGCACAACGCCTTCACGGGCACCCAGATGGATGCCGCGCTCGCCTTCATCGCCGCCCACCCCGGCGCGATCGCGCTGATCACCCTCGACCTCGACGTCGGCGAGCCGGAGATGGGCCAGCTGGTCAACTACTGCAAGTTCGACCCGACATGCGTCCAGATGTGGCTGCCCACCGCGCTCGCGTACTTGAAGGTGCGGCTGGACACCATGTTCACGAGGCTGCGTGCCGCCGCGCCGGGCGTGATGATCGTCGTCAACACCGCCTTCAACCCCTACTCGACCGTCGCACCGTGGACCGACAGCGTGGTGGTTGGAGGCAACAACATCCTGGCCACGTCGGCACGCGCGGCCGGCCTCGCGGCGGCGGACATGTTCCCGCCCTTTGACCTCGGCGTCGACCGCAACGTGACGCTTTGCACTCTTCTCTATTTTTGCCAGGCGCCCCTGTACGACGTCCATCCGACCCCGCAGGGGTACTCGGTCATGGCTTCCACCATGTGGGCTGCCACCGGCTGGCCGTGATCCGCTGACCTCCCGGATTCCGCGCTGGCTGCCGCCGGCCGCCGTCGCGCTGACCATCTATGCCGGAATCGTCCTCGCCGGCGGCGCCACCGACCACCTTCGGTTCTGCGACCTCATCCGCATCGGTCACTTCCTGCGGCCCGGTGTGCTGGCTCCATGCCCTGCGCATCCGGCCGCGGCGGGCTACGACGGGCAGTTCTACTTCGCGATCGCCCACGACCCTTTCCTGAGGAACGCCGACACCGCCGCAAGCCTCGACGACAGCCTGCGCTTCCGCAGGATCCTCTACCCGCTCGCCGCGTGGATGGTGAGCGCGGGCCGCGCGTCGCTGCTTCCGTACAGCCTGGTCCTCGTGAACGTCCTGGCCGGCGCCGCGCTGATCGCGGTGCTCGCGGCGATGGCGATACGTTTGCGCTTGAGTCCCTGGTGGGCTCTTCTCGTCGGACTGTTCGGCGGCGTCTGGATGCCCATCGCCCGAGACCTGACAGAACCTCTGCAGCTTCTCTTCCTGGCGATCGGCATGTCCGCCGGCTCGGCGATCGCTCTCCTGCTCGCCTCGCTGGCCAAGGAAACCGCGGTGGTCGCACTGGTCACGGAGACGCTGCGCACCCTGCGCGCGCGGCTCTGGCGGCGGGCAGGCGCGTTCGGGCTGGCGGCGCTCGCGGTGGTCGGATGGGCGCTCTTCGTCCGCTTCTTCGTCAGCGGCCCGCACGAGAGCTCGATCTTCGCCCAGTTCCTGCGCCCACCCGGCGCGCCGCTGATCGTCCTGGTTCAGACCCTTCCGACCGAACCCATACGGTCGATCCTGATCGCCGGGGGGCTTGCGATTTGCTTGCTGGTCGTGGTGAGGCTTGCGCGCGTGCGGGACGGAGCGGCCTGGGCCGCGGCCGCGTATGCCGCGGTCGAGCTTGGGGCCGGGGCGGAGAGCTGGCACGACCCGGTGGATTTTTACCGCCAGATGGCGGGAGCGGTGGTGCTGGTCTTCGTCAGCTGGGCGCAGGCTCGTGATCGGCTTGGGTTCGCGGTGCTGTGGCTGGGTGCTCTGACGGGTGGGTTCAGCGCGCTTCTGCTCGCGGTTGGGCACCTGCCCAGGTAAGTCAAAAGCCTCGCTGAGGGTTATGGTCTCGTCAACGATTCCGATCCGTTTGCATGAGAAGCGGCGCGATGCGCCCAAGGAGTAGGTCAATGGGTTCTAGGCTCCGGACTCGAGCTGGGCTCCTCTCCACGTTGGTGGTCGCAATCCTGCTGCTGGGCGCCACGCCGGCCCAGGCATTCATCTCGCCCTATTTCCCGTCCACGATCCTGGGCCAGGAGTTCGGCTCGTTTGCGGGGGGCTGCGGACCCGGACAGACGTCTGAGTGGTATGGCGGGTGGTACCTACCAATCAACGCGGCGGCCACGGTTCCCGACTTCCAGCTCGCCCTCTGCCGCCCAGACCTTCCTCAGACTCCGGGGGACAGCGTTCCGGTGACCGGGTTCTTCACCGTGGTGAGCGCCCTTCCCGCGACCTGGGCGACCATCCCGATCCAGGGCCATCTCACCTTCCTCGGCGGAAAAGGTTCCCCAGATTTTTGCTTCCTTGCCTTCGCGCTCGACTACTCAGGCGACAACGCCGTGTTCATAACCCAGACCACAACCCCGGACACCACCGTGCCCACATTCACGCCTCCGCATGGCGCTCTAGAGCTCGACTACGACGCGGGCCCCGGGTGTCTGGACCTGAGCCATGGCAGCGTGGGCGGCGTGGTGGCGAACAACATCCACGTCAGCTAGCTCGGCGGAGACCCTCAGCCGGCCGGGATCTTTTCCGGCACCTGCCGGCCGGTGGTGTCGCGCTCGCCGACCCTGATGTCCTCGTGGTAGACCGCGTCCGCGTTCACCTTCCAGGGGTCGAGCGCGGAGCCCGCGGCGATGTTTCGCGCCACCACCAGCGCCGTCATCATCGAGTGGTCCTGGTTGTTGTACTTGTGCATTCCGTTGCGCCCGGCCAGGTGAAGGTTCGGCAGGTGTGACCGCAGGTAATCGCGGATCACGTCCACGTGCGATTGGTACGCGTCGTCGTAGACCGGGTACGCCTTCTGCTGCCGCACCACCACGCCGTCGAAGACCTCGCTCGCCGAGCAGATGCCGAGCTGCTCCAGCTCCTTCGTCGCCAGCGCGATGAGCTCGCCGTCGTCAGACGTCCACAGCCCATCGCCCTCGAAACAGAAATACTCGAGGCCAAGGCACGTCTTGCTTTGGTCCGGCACCATGTCCGGGCTCCAGTTCTTGAAGTTCTGGATCCGGCCGACCTTGACGCTCGGGTCGTGGATGTAGATCCAGTTGTCGGGAAACACGTCGACCCGGTCGATCATCAGCGCGATGCTGATGAAGTCTCGGTAGGAGAGGCTTTCAGCCGCGCGCCGCACGGCTTCGGGCGCGGGAGGGTCGAGACGGGCGATCAGCTCACGGATCGGGATGCTGGACACGAAATCGGTGCCCGCATGTTCCTCGACCTTGCCCTGCGGTGAGCGGACGGCCAGCGAGGTGACCGCGCCGCCTTCGTGCTTGACTCCGTCGATCGATCGTCCGAAGAGGACAGGCGAGCCCTTCTCCCGGCTGATCTCTGCGACGCGCTCCCACATCTGCCCCGGTCCGAATCGCGGATACCTGAACTTGTCGATGAGCGTCGTGACGATCTCGCCGCGATTCTTGGCGGCGCGGCGTGGGAGCAGGGCGCTGCGGATCACGAGCCACAGGTCGAGGCTCTTGATCCGCTGCGCCGCCCAGTCGGCGGACAGCTCCTTGGTGCTGATCCCCCACACCTTTTCCGTGTAGGTCTTGAAGAAGATGCTGAAGAGACGCCATCCGAACTGGTTGCGCACCCAGTCCTCCAGGCTGCGAGGGTTCTTCACCGGTCGCGCGCGCGCCCACGCGTAGCTCGCCATGCAGCGAGCGGCCTCGATCGGCCCGAGGTTCCAGAGCGCGTTGGCGGCCTTGATCGGATAGGCGAAAAAACGTCCTCGGTAGTAGATCCGCGAAAGGCGGCCGCGCGTGAGCATCTCGTCCCCGAGGATCTCGGTCCACAGGTCCTCGACCTCCTGGTTCTTGGAGAAGAACCTGTGGCCGCCGATGTCGAACCGGTATCCCTTGTGCTCGACGGTGCGGGCGAGTCCACCCACCTGCGCCGGGTCCTTTTCGAGGATGGTCACGGGGACGTCGTGCTTGAAGAGCTCGTAGGCGGCGGTCAGCCCGGCTGGACCTGCACCCATGATCACGACGTGCCGGCGCCCGCCCTCGGCGATCAAAGTGGCCACAGCGTAGCAACGGAGCCCGCCGGTTCAGTCTTGCTAGTTGAGCGGTCCCTTGCCTCGGGCCTCTTCGACCTTGACCAGCGCCTCTCGAAGCCCTTTGATCCAGTCGGCCTGGTGCATCCCGACCAGCCGCACGCACCAGGCCAGAGCATCGCTCCTGCTGCGCGCGACGCCACCCGCCACCAGCGTGTCGAGGATCGAGCGCTCGGTCATGCGAAGCCGTGTCATGACGGGCACGCTCAACGTCGTGAACACCTTGACCTGGTCTCCACACCTCGCCCCCCACGCGACCTTGCGGCGGAAGTGCCGCTCGGCTTCGCGGGCGATCCTGACCCGCTCGTCCCGGGTCTCCTCGCGGAAGCGGTCGATCCTGGCGACCCTGGCCGCGGCGCGTCCTTCGTCTGAGGTTGCGCCGGCCAGCTCCACGTCAGGCAGGAAGACGATGACGAGGATCTCGTCGCCGTCGCTGTTCACCTCCGAGGCGCCGGCGGACCAGCCCGCGGGCAGCTTGCCCGCAAACCACGCCTGGATGTCCTCAGCCATCAATTACAAGATTACCCGGGCGGCCCCGCTCTGGACCGCCCGGGTGACGAGACGGTCAGGCGGCGGCTTTGGCCAGGCGCGGAGAGGTGCGCTCGAGCTTGCGCGCGGCCGCGACCTCCTGCTGCCGGTTCTCCGTCAGGAGCTTGACCGCCTTTCTCATCTTCAGCATCTCGGCGCCTTCGATCAGGTCCGCGTAGCTGACCATCTCGTAGTGCTCCGCCTTCGTCGCGCCGCCGACGATGAACTGGTCTCGAATCTCGTCGGTGGCAGCCTCCTCCATCGCCTTCGAGCCTTCTTCGATGATGCCCTTGGCGCCGCTGCATGGTTGGCGCTTTGGTTGCTCATCGATGGATGAGAAGACCTGCTCGAGCTTCTGGATCTGCTCACGCGTCTGAGCCATGTGCTCTTCCAGCATCGTCCCGAGCTTTTCATCCGTAGCGTTGTCGTGCATCTTCTCCATCGCCTCGAGGAACTGGTGCTCGGCGTCGTAGATGTCGGCGAGCTCGTGGACGAACTTCTCTCGTGAGTTTGTGATTGGCATATAGCCCTCCCTTTCTTGTGATCCGCTACATCTAAGAAACGCCATCGGGAGGACTACCTACCGACCAATCCGGCATCGGGTAAATGCCTGTTAGGCTGCGGACTCCTGCGGCTTGTGACCCACAAACTTCAGCTCGTCCAGGATCACCTCCGTGCGGAAGCGCTTCTGTCCTGCGGTGTCCTCCCACGAGTTCGTGCGCAGCCGTCCCTCCGCATACACGGCACGGCCCTTGTGGAGGTACTGGCCGGCGAACTCGGCGAGCCTGCCGAAAGCGACCAGGCGGTGAAACTCGGTCTCCTCCTTGGCCTTCCCCTCCTCGTCTTTGCCCACATACGTGTGCGTCGCCAGGCGGATGTTGGCGACGTACGTCCCTTTCGGCGTCGCCTTCACATCGGGTTCTGCCGCCAGGTTGCCGATCAGGATGACTTTGTTGACCATCGAAACACCTCCGTGAATTTGTGGCCAGCGTAGGTGTGAAAAGAGCGCACGCCAACCCAGGCTGTTAAGAGGCGAGCCATGCCACCGGGTCGATCGAGCGCCCATCGACCTGGACCTCGAAATGCAGGTGAGGGCCGGTCGCCAGCCCGCTTTCACCGATCGCCCCGACGACCTGGCCGGTGCTCACCGCCTGCCGGTCGGCCACGGCGGCCGACGACAGGTGACAGTAGAAGACGCGCGTGCGCGCGTCGACGATGACCAAAACATAGAGGCCTGCCCCGTTGGGATCGAATTCCACGCGAGCGATGCCTGCCGCGGCCGCCAGCACCGCGGTCCCCATCGGAGCAGCCAGGTCGATGCCGGTGTGCACGTGACGGCCTGGACAGAACGGGTCGTACGGCTCGAGCTTCAGGCTGGTGCAGCCGAACGGCTATTGAAGGCCGAGCCGCGACATGGGTTCCGGTCGCGCGCGACGCAACGATGAGCTGGGCGGCAGATAGCTTCTCGTACGCCGAGCGCACCGTGC
>Ga0209011_1000720_pt1 | contig 12167 bp, 5 predicted proteins | sample BlaSpr_A8_OM1_M3_FD_187986 | JGI IMG/M metagenome (GOLD analysis project Ga0209011, IMG submission 187986) | Forest soil microbial communities from Thunder Bay, Ontario, Canada - Black Spruce, Ontario site 2_A8_OM1_M3 (SPAdes) (version 2) | ecosystem: Environmental > Terrestrial > Soil > Boreal... | reverse complement strand
CTGCTTTGTAGCTACGGGTAAACATTCTACTGGTCAGAACTCGGCCAGCAATCGGATGAAAGACCGTCTCGGGACTTGCAGCGTCTCGCTGGTGGCATTGCCATCTACACTCACACGAACGGTTCGCTGTCTCGCTGCGGGAATCGCGATCGTTGCAGACCGGTGAACGGCCGTTGGGTTGTACAAGATGAAATTTAGCTCTCGTGACGGAAACTCTTTTTCATGGGCCGCGTCGAGGAGGTCTAAGTTCACCAGCATCAGCTCCCGGTCACTGACCTGCCCCAGCGCTTCAAACATCAAATACATCCAAATCGATTCACCCGCGCCGTAGATTTCCTTGCCCACATTTCCGGTCATGCCCGCGAGTTCCAGGGTGCCCAGATTTTCGAACGGAATGAATGCGGAGCGACTCCGCTTGCGTTTGGCCGAGCAGTCCTCGAAGAAATAGAAGTTGTTGCGCCGCTGCTGGCCCATGAAACGCAGGAGGCCTTCAAAGACGATTCCGCGTTTCATGACACCGGTCCAGGGGAGAATGGCCTCCACGTTCTCTTTGAAAGCGGGATAGAGAATGGAGGCGGCAGCCTGAACCATTCCGCGAATGTCGTGAGACTTCTGACTGGGATCGGAGTACCAATAAAACATTCGAAACTGTTCGTACAGCAGGTACTTCGCCTCTTCCAGCATACCGAGTTCCGCCGCCGCGAGCGCACCGTAGGCAAGTTCCTGGGGCTCGTGGAAGAGGCGTTCTGCGGGTACCGTGTACAAAACCCGGATCGCGTGCCGGGCTTCTTCGAGATAGTGCTGTTCTCCAGTCAATCTGCTCGCCAAAATCGCTCCCCAGGCATATAAGCCACCGACGGCGTAATTTGTGCCGGCACCTTCAGCTCGGAGAGTAGCGACCCGGTAATAAATCGGGAAAAGATAGTCGTACTGCTGAGCCATCTTTTGGGCGGTCTGGAAGGCGTCGAGGAAATGATCAGTGACTTCCCCTGATCCCGCTAGAGAACCGATCATCGGATACTTGATGAGGGCGTTTTCAAAGGGATACCACGAATCGGCTCTCTCATCCTGTGGACGCGTGAAATCGTTGCCAATGCTATGGGTGTCCGAGTGGTAGAAAGCAGGAAGGTCCGCTAGAAGATCGTTGCATTCGTGTTCGAAACTCGGCGAAGGGTGTAGCCGGAGGTAAAGAAGCGAGGGCCATAGGACGTCGGCAATGGTCATCAGCTCGAAGTTGTCGGGGGAGTCGTTCCAGAGATGGGAACTAGCCTTAACGTAGGCGCGCAACCCGGTATGCCCCTTAACCTCGATCTGCGTCACGCTCTTGTCCTGCAAGTCTTCCACCGTACCTGAGGCGAACTCTTTCCAGGAAGTAGCGCAAGTCGGCCAGGTAAGTTTTTCCTCGAACAGGGGAAGCAGAGCTTGCATCCTTCGCGCTACGGACTCCTGTTCCGTGAGCAAGCGAGTCATGGGCCTTTGAAATAGCCAGTAGGTGAAGTTAACGTCACCCGCCGGCAGCACGTTGCCCGTGGCCTGATCTGCCGGCAACCCCACGCCAAGCCGCTGGGTGCCGTCGCGTTCGATGCGTGAGATACTGGCGCAGCGATAAACGAGAAAGCGCGGAAGATTTTCAATCGACATCCAACCCATCTCGCCAACATCGAAGTACATCATGGTCTCGACGCCGACGCTCTGGTCCAGAAGATAAACCGCCGGAAGATCATTGCCGTAAGTGCCCAAAGAGTTTCGCGTGGGCTGTTCCAACAGCACACGCCTCCAGCTTCCCGACTGGCCTTCCATCAGAGTGGAAGAGGAACTCAACCAGGTGATGATCTGTGGTTCAATGTGGCTGTCCTGGCGCAGCCTGACCGGCGCAGGGAGGTGGAGTTTGGTTCGAAACCGGAACCAGGGCGCATCTGCATCGTGGCTCAGAGCGGTGATTTCTAAGTCCCAGCTATAGGACACAGCTTTGCCCTCCACGCCTTCCGCCTTGCCCTCCCCTTGGCACAGAACTCTCGAACCCTCACGCCGAACACGCGAGGTAACCAGCGGAAAGGAAGCGCCTGTTACGACTGCGTTGTTCGCCAGCGTGGCTGGTTTCCACTCATCTCCGACACGCAGGAAGTTCTGAAAGGTGAGCCGCGAGCCAGTTGGAGATATGCGGAGTTGCTGGGCTCCGTTTTCAAGACTTGTGGAAAGCGATGGGAGATCTGATTCGAAGGATGGCAGAGCGATTCTTGCGGGAGAACCCGCATAAGCTGGGGCAGCACCCACAGCGGTAACCAGCAGCGTCTTCATGAAGCGACGCCGATTGAACTGGCTCATATAACTATTACTCCGGCATTAGAGAAGTGGGTACGGTACTGCCTAGTTTACCTTCCGAGCAGAACTTCCCGATATCAATACGCAATCTTTAGGCCAAATTGAATGGTCCGCGGTCCGCTAGCATCCGTAACGGCGCCGAACCCGCAGGCGAGTGGGCCCGCGCATACAACATTACCCTTAGAATCCTTAGCGCCAACAGGCAAGAATGGGCTAGCTAAGCCCGGCGCGAATCCGCCGGGTGCCTGGTAGATGTGCCGATTGAAGATATTGAAGAACTCGGCGCGAAAGTCGATGGTTGCCTTTTCACCAAATAGGCGAGTTTTCTTACCCAGCGAGATGTCCTCGTTCCGGCCGCCAAAGGTTCGAGCGTGGGAGAGGGAGCGCGGTTCGTTGCCAAACGTCAGTGGAGCTGCGAGTGTGAAAGCGGCAGAATTGTAAAATGAAGTCGTTGCCGTATTGAAATTTGAACTCTTATTCGTTTCGGGCACCCCGGGCACGACATTGACTCGGGCAATGCCGGTACCCGCTGATGCGCACCCACCAAACAAGACATCTCCCGCAGTGCCGTTACAAGGCTGATATACCGTCGTAGGAGTTCCGGACTTGTAGGAACCGACACCGGAAACGTACCAGCCTCCCACTAAACGATCTACCGCCCCACCCTCATGCAAGTAACGCTTGCCATGCCCGACTGGCAATTCATAGAAGAAGCTGGCCACAAGACTTTGCGGCGTATCGAGTTGGCTAACGGCCTTTTCAGCTCCGCGATTGTAGGAATTTTGTCCGACAAAGCTATTTGTGCCGATGAAACCGGAAACGCCGGGTCCGGCGGAGTCGGCATCGGTAATGTTCTTCGAGACGGTATAAGACACGAGGAAGGTCAACCCCTGCGCAAAGCGCTTGTCCACTTGCAGTTGCATGGCGTGATACGTGGAGTTGCCAGTGCGATCGGGGGTAAACGAGTTATCTTCTTGGTTAAAGTTGCCGTACTGAGGAAACGGTCGAAATATCTGGTTGATGTTCCCAGTGAAGCCCGGGTAGGGCAACTTGACACCGGCAGCAATGGCAGCTGGACATTGGGGTGCTGGTGGCGGCGCGCCCGCGAGGCAACTTGAGTTCGTAGTGAGATCAGCGCTAAAGGTGTTCAAAAACGGTAGCAACGAAGGATTCGTTTGATTTGGAATAACATTCAAAGCCGGCAAGTGCGTGCCCTTGGAGCCGACATAGGCCACGCTTATCACCATGTTCGTGGTGATTTGGCGTTGTACGTCGAGATTCCAAGTCTGGATGTCCGCGGGCCGCCCGCTGCCTAGCGGCACCAGGATCACTCCATTCTGGTTATTCTGCGCGTCGGGCGTCAAGGGGCCGAAGAGAGGGAAGATGCGTGTCACGCCGCTATCAATTAGGGTCGGACCTCCATTGGTAACGTCGACAGTCTGCCGGTTGAAGAATCCCAGGCCGTCCTGGTCCGCAAACGATCCTTCTTTCAATGGCTCGTAGAAGATGCCATAACCGCCGCGAAATACGGTCTTATCGTTGATGCTGTACGCGAACCCTACGCGCGGGCCGAATGCTTTCTTGTAGGTATCCTGCGGACGCGTCCGTCCGTTCCGCCCCGTCCCAGTTCCGAAATAGGTGTAAGCCCCGAGGATGTTTCCGGCACCCGGGTTGGCGAGCGTAGGGTCAACCGCTGAAAACCGATTGAACGCTTCGGAAGCCGGCAGGTCCAGATCGTAGCGCAGGCCGTAATTCAAAGTTAGGCGAGGCCTCAACTTGAACGAGTCCTGCGCGTAGAAGGAGTAATCCTTGTATCGCACACCGCTAAAAGCGCCGTAGTTCAGTGTCGCCGTGTTCACGCGGCCAAAGAGTGAGCTGGCCACTGGATCTCCACCCGTTCCAGTAGAGGTGCCGGTGCTGCTGGTCTCAGCGGCGTTAAAATCGAATTCCCCGGAGGACTGAGTCAGCCGTCGCACGTTAAATTGAAGCATGCGGACACCTCCGCCAAACTTGAAGTTGTGCTTGCCCTTGATCCAGCTGACAGAATCATTCAGTTGGTATACGTTGTCCGCAAATTCCGAATCGCCGCAGTTGTTCAGCAGGCCTTCGTAACCGAAAGGGCTGGCGGTAAATTTCATGCATGGGAAGGTGGTGTTCTGTACCCCGCTGAGGCCGATCTTTGCCGGGTATCCCTGGCCGAGGCTGTTGGCGACTTCACCGCGGAAGCGGCGGCTGAATCCGAACAGGAATTGGTTGACGACCGACGGCCCGAAAATATAATTGTGGCTGAAACGCGCATACCGAGTGTCCTGCGGCAGGCTCGACCCAAAGATAGGTGTCAGGCTGGAAATACTGCCCGTTTTCGTGTTGTCGTAGTCAAAGCCGCCAGAGATCCGCTGCTTCTGCGAGATGATGTGGTCAATCTTGACATCAAATAGATTCGCGGTCGTACTCGATAGGGTATGGTCGATTACGTTGTTGGAGAGGCTGCCGTTCGTCGGAGGAAGTAGCGCAAATACCTTGGTCATCACCGCGCTCGCCGTGAAATTCGGGTCGTTAGTTAAAATATTTTGCGGCACGAACTTATGCGTGGTGGGGTCATATAGTTGCGTGTGCGACTTTTTCGGGTCCGGTTCGTTGCAAAGTCCATTAGCGTCGTAGCTATCGCAGAGAACCGAGAAATTGCCCTTGCGAAAATTTTCGTTCGGGACCGAAGGTGTGCCAGTGCCACCATTTCGAAGCCGAAATCCCTCGTAGGAAAAGAAGAAGAAGGTCTTATCTTTTCCGTTATAAAGGTGTGGAACCCAAACGGGACCGCCACCTGTGAAGCCGAAGTCGTTCTGCGTATTAACTGATTTGGGTTGGCCCAGGGTGTTGTTTTTCCAACTGTTGGCGTCCAGCGCTCGGTTACGCAGAAAATCATAAGCAGACGCATGGAGTTCGTTGGTTCCTGATTTTAGCGTGAGACTCACGATCCCGTCGCCGGATTCCCCATACTCGGGCGAGAAATTGCTCTGCAACACTTTGAATTCTTGTACCGCTTCCGTCGAGACGCCCTTATTCCACTGTGTATTGGGCGAAACCAAAGAAATCGACACGCCGTCGACGAGCACGTCAGTGCCGCCCTCCTGCCCTCCGTTCACCTTGAAGTCGTCCGTTGAATTGCTGCCTGGGTCGTTCCCCACATTTCCTACGAATCCCGGCACCAGGGTAATGAACTGCACGGGGTTGCGGATAGTACCGGAGACCTCCAGCGGCAGGTTCGCAACCAGGCTTCTCTCCACGGTTGCCCCGATATCAGAGGTTTCGGTTTCAAGCTGGCTGGCGTCGGCAATGACTGTCACGTTCTCGGAGACCGCGCCGACCTGCATCTGGACATCCAAGGCAACAGTAGCATCCGTATGCACCGTGACGCCTTCCCGCGCGTATTTTTTCAGGCTCGGCCCCTCTACGGTAACGGAGTACCGGCCGGGCGGCAGGTTCGGCAATACATAAAGCCCCGCGTCGGTGGTCACAGTTGTAATCGTGAGCCCGGTATCCAGGTTTCGACCCGTCACGCTGGCTCCGCCGATTGCTGCACCACTCGGATCGGTTACGGTGCCCTGAATGCTGCCATTCGTAGTCTGGGCATAAAGAGATAACGCTGATGCCAAAAGGATAAACGCAAGAGTACAGAGAAGTCTTTTCACTGATTTTCTCCCCTTAACACTCTGAGAAAACTCTCGGAAGGGCGCGAAAGTTGATGTAGCGAAATTGAGCTCTCACATCCAAAACTGAGCACCCCAATGACCTGAAAACTGCCGTACGAACTAGTACTTTTATACTATGCTAGCGCTGTGAGCGCATAGTCCACCTCTTGAAATTGAAAGGAAAGGGTCTAACACGTGAATTCATTGTGATTCACAGGGACGAACGTCCGTAAAACGCTCCTTAATCACACCAAGCTATAGAAAAGAAGTTGGTTAGGTACTTATTTCCAAGAGGCTCGAGTTCGCCCTGTCCCCAGCAATCTATGCCGTTCAACTTGCGCGGCGAGACGAATGCATCGATCCCCTCAGGAATTCATTTTGTGAAATTGTCAGGATCCATATCTGGCGTCCGCAGGGCTGCCTGCTCCAGCGCTTGAAGGATGAACGAATTCCAGGCAAAGACGCGATGGTAGCCAAAAAACGGGTGCGCCGCGTCGGTGGCAAGGTATTCCTGGCTGGTCGGAAAGTCAGAGGCAATATTGAGTTCTGCCCATAGCCGGTTTGCGATGGCCTTCCCGGCGGCGCTCCATCCGTGGAGCTTTCCGGTAACGTAACCGCAGACTTCAATCCGCATCCAACTGCCACCGTTGTAATAGATTCCGTCCATGCCGTGATTTGCGTAGCTAGCCGCGAATGAATTACTGACCATCGGGTGCCAGCTCTCATTGAAGTAGCTCCACCCCCTACCTCCTTCTGGAAGTCCGATGAGGATCGGCCGCACCGTGCCACCGGCTTCAGGATGCGGGCAATCTTTTCGCGGCATCATCGCCGGTATGCGATCGAGATGGTTCACGACGATCTCGTCCGTGAGTATTTTTCGGCCAAACAGCCAAAGAGAAAGGTATTCCGGGAAGATTTCTGCAAACCCGATGGCATCCGCGATGTCACGCGCCGGGCGCAGGAACTTTCTCGCGGGATCATAATAGCTACGATAGAGTTCTTCTGCCTCCCCAAGATACTCCTCGGAAATCGTTTCACTTACACCGGGAATCTGCAATTCCTTGATCACTCGCAATGTGACGGCCAACATTCCCTGGTTTTCACATATGGCGGACGTGCCCTCCGGGTATCGGATGACGTCGAGCTGGCCCATCACGAACTGCGCCCAGCAAAGGCCCTCGCGATGGAGATCGTAAGTTCGAAGACAATATTCCGCGGCTTTCCGTACCTTTTCCATCGGCAACTTAGTGCCGAACCGGCGACGATTCAGAAATGCCCACATCAGCCAAAGGGGCGTCGAATCGTTCGACTTGCGCTCCACATTGGCGCGATTCGGTTCCACTAACGTGTTGATTGCCCCATCCGTCCCCTGATTTTCGGCCCACAAATTGAAAACGTTCTCGTTCAATTCGCGATTGTGAATGCCATTTAGCGCGAAGAAACTGTCGCGAAGATACATCTCACCGGCGGCGGAATACCAAATGCTCGGTGCGCAAATCGGCCGAAAGCTCTCCGGTCCCGCGATCCAACAAAGCATCATGAAGTCGGCGTAAACTGCCTTTTCGGTCTCTCCACCCTTGAATCCGAGTCCGTCAGCCAGATAAAGCTGACTGGCTACCCGATGACCTCGAACCGTGTCAGGTACCTTTTCATCCGCAAATACGAAAACCGTTTTCTCCGCGGGCTGACCCATCTCCAGGCGATGGTATGGTTCACTGCGAGTGGCGATGCGGCGAATTTGCAGGCCGCGCACCTCGATTTTCGCGAGGCGTGGCGGTGCCTCCACTCTTTGAGCTTGCTCCGATGGCGCAACGGAAATGAAGACAGCGCAGCCATGTCCTTGCAATCCTGATACAAACACCGTCGTTCGAAAATCGGACCACACTCCGGGCGATTCAGGCACTCCATCGTTGTACAGAGTGATGTCGCCCACCTTCTGCAATCGCTCATCTACACTCCAAATCTCAATTGCCACCGGCACAGCCGAACGATACTCCACATGCACCGAGTAAACCTCGGTGCCTTCGGCCGCAAACGGAATGATCACCCCGTCTTCGGAACTCTGTGTGGACAGGGTCGCCACACCATCACGCTCGTCCAGAGTCACCTCGCCCTGTTTCTTCCACGACGAAATGTCCGGCAGGACAATGGCTTGAGCGTTCTTCTCTCCGGCTACTTGCTCCATGACTTCACCGAACGTCTGCTGAACGAAAAAATCGCCCTTGCTGCGTTCCTCCGCACGCGAACCGGAGTACAGATTGGGATCCGGAATTCGCCGCGGCGCGGGCTTCACAGGTCTGCCGTCCCGGCGGATGATTCGCGTCCACTGGTTACGATAGCCGGAGTCAGTCAGTAGGCCGACGCACAAACCATTCTTCGTGCGAAACCCGGCGGCTGGAAAATATTCGTGCAACGCCCCGCCTTGCCAGTCCAACTGATCAAAACTCCAAAACTTCACGGGGCTCTCCTTAAGCTCCAAGCGATTGCTCAACTGGTAGAACAGCATAAACATATCGGCTTGGTGTAATCGGATCTTCTTCCGCACGACGTGAGGAGTAATCAGTTCATAGTCCACATGCGCGAGCACGGTAGTGTTTAGATTCTTGAGCTTGCACTCACCATCGAGCATCACGTGTGTATAGTTGCCCGCCCATGTGGTCGCCCTCCAGTCATTCACGCGATCTTCCACGCTGCGTTCTTCGTTTTTGAAGGATGCCGAAAATTCGCCGCCCCGATTGTGCTGCGCAAAAGGCTGGCCATTGAAAAGAAGAACGACACCGTAGCCCTGCTTGGCGTCGCCAGTAACTTTTATCGTCAACCCGTCGGTGCCAGGTGTTATTGCCGAGGCGACTGCTCCTAGCGGTCCGCACCCCGACCCTAGACCGAAGGCTAGACTACCCGTGATTGACTCCTCGATGAAATGACGACGCGAAATGATTCTGTAGGCCATACTTTCTTAGTTCTCCTTGTCAAGCGAGCCGATATTCATCTCTGCAATTCAATCTAGCGTCCTTAGTATTATCCAAAAGCGCGAGCGGATAGTTGACCTCTTGACGTTCCAAGGAAAGGGTCTCACACGTGATTCCATTGTGATTCACATGGATTGACATCCATGTGACGCCCCTACAATCGAGCAAACACATTGGAAGGAAACGGGTTAGGTTCTTGACTTGAAAAGGGTCTGTGATAAAATCCGTTCGTTCAATTAATTCAATTGAACGAATCGATACAGTATGGCCTCACCGCAAACGTCGTTTCCACAGCCAATAACGACTGACGACCTCCTTACTGATAAGCGCTGGCAGCTCGTGCAGCGGATAGTGTCTAGTCCACCCTTTCAGAAGAGCACCCGGCTCAGAGATTTGTTGCAGTTCGTCACCGAGCAGACCATTCACGGGAATGCGCACGAATTAACCGAGCAACACATCGGCAACGCGCTGTTCCACAAACCTTCCGATTACAGCCCCCTGGAGGACAGCTCCGTACGCGTGCACGCTCGGCAGTTGCGCCTGAAACTTCACGAGTATTTCAACGAAGAAGGTCGAATGGAGCCGGTCATACTGGACATACCCAAAGGCTCCTACGCCCCCGTATTCAGGACGGTTCTGAAAACTGCCGACCTCCCCGCGGCGATAGCATCTACGGTGATTCCAGTCGTGGCTTGGCGCCGCCGAGCGATGGTTCCTTGGGCCATATGCGGCATTCTGGCCATGCTGTGCGCGGGGTTGTCGTACCGCGTCATCTCGCACCGGACGGCCGGCGCAGTTGTAGGCACCGGTTCTCTTCCTTGGCCGTTTTCTCAGATATTCGATGCTCGGCACCAGACAATCATTGTGGTGGCCGACAGCAACTATGGGATGTCTCGTATCCTCACCAGTCAGCCAGGATCTCTCGACCAGTATCTCCGCCGGGATTTTCTGCGGAGCCCGACGGTCAGCAAGATTGGTGAAGCTGATTCTCGACTGAGTGAGTATATTTCGAACTCGACGCTCACTTCATTCGCGGATGTAGCGGACGTCGTCTCCCTTTTCAAAATGGCGGGTGCACTGCAATCGCAGGTCTACGTGCGGTATCCGCGGGACCTGAGGATGCGTGACCTGGACCACAACAATTATATTTTTATAGGAAGCCCTGGCTCTAATCCCTGGGTGACGCTTCTACAGGACAAGCTTAACTTCCGTGAGAGTGAGGCAGTCGTCGGTAAGAGCGCCAAAGTATTTCTGAACAAGAACCCTTTACCCGGTGAGCAGCCACAGTATGAAGGACTGCGGTGGACAGGAACGATGGGGGAAGATTACGCTACCATTTCCCTTCTTCCAAATGCGACTCACGACGGAAGCGTGCTCGCATTCCAAGGCCTTCAGCAGGAGGGAACAGAAGCAGCGGGCCGGTTCCTTGCGGACGAGGAAAATCGGCGACAACTCATGAGCGCGCTCGGCATTTCTGCCTCGGATAGCATCTCTCAGAATATCTGGTTTGAGGCTCTCATTCGGTCCCGCACAGTTTCCGGGGCGCCGAATTCCACGACCCTTGTCGCCGTCCGCCGAATTCGTTAGCAATTCGGTCAGCGGCGCTGATTCAGGGCCGCCGCTCATTTCCTCCTGAACGCAGTGCCGGGGGAGGTTTCTTTGTCTCCGACAACATCCTGCGAATACATGTCGCTGTGGCGCGTACCTTGAGGCAGCTCACGCGAGCACATCTGCGCTCGCGTGTGGGGGCGTAGCCCCTTCTGTCTTTTCTGAGCGCCGCGTGAAGCAGACTGATATACTTTCTGCAGAACATTCGTAATTTTTCGCGAGTTCACACAAAGTGAAAGATAAACACGCGGACAGCAGGCCCCCAGAAGAATGGATGCAGTTAATTTTGGCCCCTCCCCCGACTCAGCATTCCGCATTGCGTACGGTTGCCTCTTACCTGTTATTCGCTGCTCTCGCCGCGATCATGGCAACCACAGCCTGGGCAACGCAAAGCAACGTGGAAATCCTCCTCGAACAAGCGCATAGCGAAGAAAAGACCGGAGACTACGCAGCTGCGGAACGCATTTACAGACAAGCCCTAGCGCTTTCTCCCGATAGCCTTGAAGCCCTTAAGCGTTTGGGCATTCTGGAACAGACGGAATTTAAGTTCGAAGATTCCATTCAGCTGTTCAAGCAAATACTGGCCATCGACGCGCGATATCCGGGAGTCAATTTCTTTCTCGGAGTTTCTTACTTCGGAAGAAATGAATTCAGTCAGTCGATCGATAGCTTTGACCGTGAACTCACGACACCCAAACCGCACCCGCGTTGCCGTTATTATTTAGCACTCGCTCTACAATCTTCAGGCCGAATCGAAGAAGCTACCTCGCAGTTGAACCAGTCGCTTGCTCAGAACCCCAAAGACGCCGACGCCCTCTACGAGCTCGCGCGTATTTACAAAAATGCATCTCTCCGTTCTATCGAATTGCTCAAAGCGCTGGACCAGGACTCCTTTCAACTACATGCCTTGATGGGTGAGGTCTACGCGGATGAGGAACGCTATCCCGAAGCCATCGAGGAATACCAGGCAGCTCTTGCCAAACGTCCTGACGCTCGGGGGATACACTATGCGATCGGAGTTGCTTATTGGGCCCAGCAGCGAACGGATCTTGCAGGGAAGGAATTTAAGGACGCCTGGAATGAAAACCCAGACGATGCCCTGACGAATTTGTACCTGGGTGACATCGCTGTGCGGGATCAACGCTTCCCGGAGGCTTTAGCATTCTTGCTTGTAGCGCAGCGAGGGCAACCAAATATGTCTCAAGTGTACGTTCTGCGCGGGAAATGCTATCAGGGCCTGAAAGAACCCGAAAAAGCAAAAGCTGAATTCCTTGCGGCGATCAACGCCGACCCAGCGGCTGCCCAACCTCACTATTTACTGGCGAAGGTTTATCGTGAGTTGCACGATCAGCAGGCAAGTACAAACGAACTCGCCCAATTTGAACGTCTTTCAAAATTGGAAAAAGAGAAAACCCTGCCGCGCAATCCTCAGAACTAGAATGAGCCATCCCACAATTTTCGGGCGTGGACCCCAACCATGAGCGCTCAGTCGATCTCGGCGGGCATGATTGCATTTCGATTCCGGATTCTAGTACTCCTGCTTGTTCTGCTGACGACTCCTGCCTTGGAATCGGCGGGG
>Ga0209011_1000718_pt1 | contig 12174 bp, 10 predicted proteins | sample BlaSpr_A8_OM1_M3_FD_187986 | JGI IMG/M metagenome (GOLD analysis project Ga0209011, IMG submission 187986) | Forest soil microbial communities from Thunder Bay, Ontario, Canada - Black Spruce, Ontario site 2_A8_OM1_M3 (SPAdes) (version 2) | ecosystem: Environmental > Terrestrial > Soil > Boreal... | reverse complement strand
GGCAGGGCGCGACCCTGGCCTGCTCGCCGGCGTCCCATTCGCGGTCAAGAACCTCTACGACATCGCCAATATCGCCACCGTTGCCGGTTCCCGCATCGACCTCGACCGCGCACCGGCATCGCGCGATGCCGCCCTGGTGCGCCGGCTGGCCGAGCACGGCGCGGTGCTGGTCGGCGCATCGAACATGGACGAATACGCCTACGGCTTTTCGACCGAGAACACCCATTACGGCGCGACCCGCAACCCGCACGATCCCGCCCGCATCGCCGGCGGCTCCTCGGGCGGCTCGGCCGCGGCGGTTGTCGCAGCGCTGGTGCCGTTGGCGCTCGGCTCGGACACCAATGGCTCGATCCGGGTGCCGGCGGCGCTGTGCGGCGTCTTCGGACTGCGACCGACTTTCGGACGGTTGAGCCGCGCCGGAATGCGGCTGTTCGCGTCGAGCCTCGACGTCGGCGGCCCCTTCGCACGTTCGGTCGAAGACCTCGCCATTGCTTATGATGCGCTTCAGGGCGCGGACCCGGACGATCCGGCCTGCGCCATACGCCCGCCGGAGCTTGTGACGCCGACCTTGCGGCAGGGTTTTGGCGGAATCCGCATCGCAGTAGCGACGGGTTATTTTTCCAATCAGGGCGCCCCCGAGGTATTTGCCGCGGTCGAGCGCGTCGCCAAAACCCTTGGCGCATCGCAGCGGATCGAAGTACCGGCGGCGGGATTGGCTCGCGCCGCCGCGATGATTGTCACGTCGGTCGAGGGCGCCGAGTTGCATCTGCCCGATCTGATCGCGCACGCGGCGGAATTCGACCCGATGACTAGGGCGCGCTTTCTTGCCGGAGCGCTGGCGCCCGGTGCCTGGTACGCCCACGCCCAGCGGCTGCGCCGGTGGTACTGCCAAGAGCTGACCAAGCTATTCCGCAATGTTGACGTGGTTCTCGCGCCGGCCACGCCCTATCCGGCGTTTCCCATCGGTCAGGGTTTGATCGAGCTCGGCGGCCAGCAACTGCCGGCGGCGGCACATCTCGGGGTGTTCACCCAGCCGTTTTCCTTCGCCGGTCTGCCGACATTGGCCGCGCCGGTCGTCCAGACTGGGTCGCTGCCGCTCGGCGTGCAGATCGTCGCCGCGCCATGGCGCGAGGATCTCGCTTTCCAGGTCGCCGCCGCCGCGGAAGAACGCGGCGTGCTGGTGTCGCCATCTCCCGTCGCCGCTCAGGACATTGTCGCATGCTAGAGATCAACATTCCCGAAGTCGTTGCCGAGGTCACTGCGGCGTTCATGCACTACGAGCGCGCGTTGGTCGCCAACGATGTCGCGGCGCTCGACGCCATGTTCTGGAACAATCCCAATACGCTGCGCTTCGGTATTGCCGAAAACCTTTACGGCTACGAGGCCATCGCCTCCTTCCGCAGCACCAGGCCACCCATCGATCTGACGCGGCATCTGAAAAATACCATGATCGTCAGCTATGGACGGAATTTCGCGACCGCCAATACCGAGTTTCAGCGCATCGGTTCGAACGTCACCGGCCGGCAAAGCCATGTCTGGGTTCGCACCGCGGACGGCTGGCGCATCGCGGCAGCCCACGTCAGCCTCATGCCGGCGTCCTTGCGCGATGCGACGCGCAGTGCCGGCAATACGGCGGCTCCTGCGACCGGTACGTCATAGGGCGATGCGACGGATAGTTCCGGATTTCACCGGCAGTGAACCAGCGCCGGTAGCTCCGCGATACTGGAAATTTCGTGCTTGGGCGCAAGCTTCCGACAGCGCTCCGTCTCGCCGTAGCCATAAGATGCCCAGCAGCAGGAAATTCCGGCTCTTTTCGCAAATAAAATATCGACCTCGGTGTCGCCGACCGCCAATATTTGCTCCATTTGTAATTGCCCATATCGGGGCAGAATATGATCCATCAATATTGCCGGGTCCGGCTTTTTTGGTAGCCCCGGTTCATCGCCAAATACCAGTTCCACGAAGGAACTCAGTCGGCTTTGATCGAGCGATTGGCGAATGGCCGCGATACCTTTGTTGCTGACGATGACGCACTTTGCCCCGGTCGCATCAATGTCCCGGAGCGCGTCACCCACTCCGGCAAATGGCTCCGCCAGCGTCGCGCCTTCGTCGAGATAGATTTTTCGGTAGGTGCCGACGATTTCATTCAGCGCGGCCCGCTCGACGCGTAGATTTTTGTCCAAGGCAAAGAACGTTTCCTGCAGCGGCAGGCCGGTCCTCACGGTACCGGCAACGGCCTCAAGCGCTGGAATCGAGCGGCCGCACTCCGTGAAGGCGCGTTGGATGCAGTGAACAATGGCAGGGCGCGTGTCGAATAGCGTGCCATCGTAATCAAAAACGATGACTTTATACCCACTCATCGGCAAGGGCGCGTGGCGGTCAATGCCCCGCCATGTGCTTGCCGATGGTGGAGCGATCCGTCTCGCCGACCGGGGCCTGATAATTGATGGTGCCCCCGGACATGACGGCGACCCGGTCGGCAAGCTCCAAAATCTCGTCGAGGTCTTCCGATACGAGAAGCACCGCGGCACCGCGGTTGCGCTGTTCCATGATCTGGGCGCGGATTTCCGCAACCGACGCAAAATCGAGACCAAAGCAGGGATTGGCGACAATGAGTACGTCGACGTCGCCGGAAAGTTCGCGCGCCAGAACCGAGCGTTGCACGTTGCCGCCGGACAGATCGGCAATCGCGGTTTCCGGCGACGGTGTCTTGACGCGATAACGCGCAATCAACTCGCGGGCTTTCTCTCGCATCGGCCCCGGCGAAAGCCACCAGCCGAGCTTTGCCGTCGGCGGCTGATCGAAGGTGCGGAACGCCATGTTCTCGGCGACGGTCATCCGCGGCACGGTTGCATTCTTGAGCGGTTCCTCGGGCAGCCCGAAAATCTTCAGGCGATAGAAACTGTCGCGGTCCGGTTCGAACGGGTGCTGTTTGATGATGATGCGGCCGTCGGTGAGTGGCCGCTGGCCGGCCAGCACCTCAACCAGCTCCGATTGGCCGTTTCCGGACACGCCGGCTATGCCGACGATCTCGCCGGAGTGAACCTTCAAATTGACCTGATCGAGCGCCCGCATTCCCTCGTCGTCATCCGCATAAAGCGCGGCAAGCTCGAGCACGGTGGCGCCGGCCGGCTTGGCGCTGCGCACGGCGCCTTCACGGATTTGCGTATCCCCAATCATCATCCGCGCCATGGCGTCGGTCGTGAGGTCGGCAACCTGGCCGCCACCGACCTTGCGGCCGCGCCGCAGCACCGTCACGCTGTCGCAGAAGCTCAACACTTCGCGAAACTTGTGCGTGATCATGATGACGGTGATCTCTTTGCGCTGGGTCATGCCGCGCAACAGCCCCAGCATCTCGTCGGCCTCGCCGGGCGTGAGCACCGATGTCGGCTCGTCGAGGATGAGCAAGCGCTGATCGAGATACAGAAGCTTCAGGATTTCCAGTTTCTGCTTCTCGCCCGCCGCCATGGCCGAGACCGGCACGTCGAGCGGAACGCGAAACGGCATGCGGTCGAGAAAGGCTTCGAGCGAACGCATCTCCTTTTTCCAGTCGATCACGGCGGGCGCATCAGCGCGGCTGATGACGAGGTTTTCGGCGCCGGTGAGCGAGGGCACCAAGGTGAAATGCTGATACACCATGCCGATGCCCAGCGCGCGGGCATCGCGCGGATTGCGGATCGGCGCCTCCATCCCATCGAGCAGGACTTGGCCGCGATCCGCCGCGTAAAAACCCATGATGCATTTGACCAGCGTGGACTTGCCGGCGCCGTTCTCGCCGAGCAGCGCATGGACCGTGCCCGGCTCGACCTTGATCGACACATCATCGAGCGCCACCAGCGACCCGAAGATTTTCGTCATCCCGATCGTTTCAAGCGAGGGAGCGCGCAATGTTGGGGCGGCATCGTTGCCCGCCGCGGTGATCGTGGCGGCGCTCATGGCAGATTCTCCACAAAGCTCTTAGAATTGGCGACCGAGCCGAATACGCCGCCCTGCATCTTGATCATCTTGATCGCGGCGAGATGGTTGCCGTAATCGGTGGCGGCGCAGCAATCCTCGAGCAACAGGCATTCAAATCCACGATCGTTCGCCTCGCGCATGGTGGTATGGACACAGACGTCCGTGGTGATCCCGGCGAGCACGATGTTGCGAAAGCCTTTGGTGCGCAGCATCAGCTCAAGATCGGTTGCGCAAAACGAGCCCTTGCCGGGCTTGTCGATGATAGGCTCTCCCGGCGACGGCTTGAGCTCCGGGATGATTTCCCAACCCGGCTCGCCGCGCACCAGGATGCGGCCGCACGGTCCCACGTCGCCGATGCCGGCGCCGATGCGTTGCGAACGCCAGCGCTTGTTCTCCGGAAGGTCGGCAAGATCGGGCCGGTGGCCCTCCCGCGTGTGAATGACGCCGTAACCTTTGGCGCGCATGGCCTCGAGCACGGCGCGAATGGGTTCGATCGGTGCCCGCGTGAGCGAAAGATCGTAGCCCATGGCGTCGACATAGCCGCCCTTGCCGCAGAAGTCGGTCTGCATGTCGATGATGATCATAGTCGTGTTCTGCGGCGTGATGTTGCCGTCGAACGGCCAAGGATATGGATCGCCAGGGACAGTGGGCATGGCTCACTCCGCCGCCCGATGAAGCTGAGCCAGCCCCAACACGACGCCGTTTGCAGTCTTGTTCAATCCGCCATGAGCGCTCATGGAAAGCCGCCCGCCGTTATTTGGTGATGCTCAGTTCGCCCGGCACGTCGCGCGCCGCACGCTTGGAGCCGGCCGACGCGATCATAATGAACAGCGTCAGGATGTAGGGCGCGGCATTGAAGAAGTAATAGCCCTGAGTGATGCCGACCGATTGCAGCGCCGGCCCGATGGCGCCGGCGGCGCCGAACAGCAAAGCCGCGATCACGCAACGGATCGGGCTCCAGCGCGCGAAGATCACCAGAGCCACCGCCATCAGCCCCTGACCAGACGACAATCCCTGATTCCAGGAGCCCGGATAGTAGAGCGACAGGAACGCGCCGCCGATGCCCGCCAGAAAGCCTCCGACGGTGGTGCAGAGGAAGCGCACCAGATCGACCGACACGCCCATCGCCCGCGCCGAAGCGGCGCTGTCGCCTGTCATCCGCACGATCAGGCCCCATTTGGTATTGGCAAAGGCCCAGGCCATCACCAGCGCTACGACGATGCCGACGATCAGCAGCGGGTTGATCTGCAGCGCGGTCGCGATCTCCTGACTGCCCGTCCACGCGCCGAGCGAAAACGAACCGAGCCGCGGCGCCGACGGCTGGATGTAGGGCTTGCCGAAGAAGAACGCGACGCCGGTGCCGAACAGCATCATCGCGATGCCGACCGCGATGTCGTTCACGCGCGGCAGCTTGCAGATATAGCCATGCATCGCGCCTAGCACCGAGCCGGCGCAGCCGGCGCCCAGAACCCCCAACCACGGCGACCCGGTATGGTAAGAGATCGCGTAGCCCGACATTGCGCCAAGAACCAGCGTGCCCTCGAGGCCAAGATTGACGCGGCCCGACTTCTCGGTGAGGCACTCGCCAAGGGCGACAAACATAAAAGGTGTCGAGACGCGCAGCGCCCCGCCGATGAGCGCGAGAACGACGATGATGGAGGCGCTTTGACTCATGTGCGATCGGCCGCCCCGCGCACTTGGAATATCTTGAAGCGGCCATACAAGGTTTCCGACATCAGCAGCACCACGAAGGTCAGTCCCTGCAGCAGCAGGACCGTCGCGTCGGGCAGGTCCATGCGGCGCTCGACAAGTCCGCCCGAGGCGACGATGCCGCCGAACAGGATCGCGACCGGAATGATCGCCAGCGGATTGTGGCGGGCGAGGAACGACACCAGAATTCCGGTGTAGCCGTAACCGGCGGCCAGCGACGCATTGGCGCGGCCCTGGATCGCCGCGACCTCGAAGAAGCCGGCAAGGCCGGCGCAGGCGCCGGCGATGGCGCAGCAGATGACGATGAGCTTGCCGACCGGAAGGCCCTGCGCCAGCGCGGCACGAGGGTTGCCGCCGGCGACCCGAACGGCAAATCCGAACGTGGTCCGCGACAGCAGGATGTACAACAGGATCGACAGCACGATGCCGGCGATCAGTCCCCAGTGCACGTCGGTTCCCGGAATATGTCCGACCATATAGGCGTCGCCGATCGGCATCGTCGACGGCTTGTTGGGGTTGGTCAGATCGCGCAACGAGCCCTCGACGAAGAAATTCATGATGGCGATGCCGATATAGGTCATCAGCAGCGATGAGATCGTTTCGTTGACACCGCGCGCATAGCGCAGATAGCCGACGATGCCGATCCAAAACGCTCCGATCAGCATCCCGGTCGACGCCATGATGAGAAGCGTCAAGAACGGCGACACCTTGCCGAGAACCAGCGGTATGGCAACGACCGCGGAAGCGAAGCCGCCGAGCACGAGCGCACCCTCGCCGCCGATGATCACGAGTCCGATGCGCGCCGGCAAGGCGACGCAGAGCGCGGTCAGGATCAGCGGCGACGAGCGCTGCAAGGTATTCTGCAGCGAAAACGCCGTGCCAAATCCGCCGCGCTCGACGAGCTGGAAGAATTGGATCGGTGATTTTCCGAGTGCGAGCAGGAACAGCGAGAACAGAAACGCCGTGATCGCGAGCGCCAAGAGCGGAATGATGACGTATTCGGCTCCCCGGCGAATGCGGACGGATAGGTCGCCCAACTGGTTGGACGGGACTGCCGCCGTAGGCAGCGGCTCAGCAATGTCAGTCATGCTTGTTCAAGGACTCCCGGACATCCTCTCGTGGCAGCCAAGGCGACACCCAGCCGTGCGAAGGCAATCGATTCCGCCGCACGGCCCGGCGATCAGCCGATTGCCATCATGTGATTGAGCCTTGGACGCCTTCGAGCAGATAGTTCATCTTGTCCAGGAACGGATCAAGATTGTCGTAAGTCTTGCTGATGACGACGTTGCCTTTGTTGTCTTTCAGCGGGCCCACATAGATCGGCTTTTTGCTCTTGAGGTCGGCAATCGCCGCCGTTGCCGCTTTGCGCGCGGCATCGTCAGCGCCCGCTCCGAACGGGGTGTTCTGCACCATGTCGAATTCGTAGCCGCCGCTCACCATGTTGGGCAGCTCTTTGCCCGACTTGAGGTCCTCGGCGTAGCCCTTGTAGATGGTCACCCATTTATATTCGGCGCCGGTGATAAAGCCCTTCGGAGCCAGCGGCGCCTGCGACGCATTGTGGCCGCAGGTCTTGACGCCCCGTTTCTCGGCGGTCTCGATGACGACCTTCGGGCTGTCGACGTGGCAGGTAATGACGTCGTTGCCGGCATCGACCAGGGCGTTCGTCGCCTCGGCCTCGCGCACCGGCAGCGACCAATCTCCGGTAAAGATGACCTGCACAGTCGAATTCGGGTTGGTCGACTTGGCTCCCAGCATGAACGAATTGATGTTGCTGAGCACGGAGGCGATCGGTTTTGCCGCCACAAATCCGAGTTTGTTCGATTTGGTGGACAGGCCGGCCGCGACGCCATCAACGTAATGCGCCTGATTGAGATAGCCGAAGTAGCTGCCCAGGTTCATGGGAAGCGCCGGCGTCCACAGCGGCGCGGCGTGGCGGAACTGAACCTTTGCATATTTTTTGGACAGGTCGACCATAAAGGGATCAAAGTAACCGAACGACGTGCCGAGGATGATATTGGCGCCGTCCAGATTGACCATGGATTCCATGGCCTTAGCACAGGCATCAGTTTCCGGAACGTTTTCCTCCTCGACCACGGTGATGCCCGGAAGGGATTTCAGAGCCTTTGCCGCGACCGCGTGGGCTTGATTCCAGCCGAAATCGTCGCGCGGGCCGACATAAACGATGCCGAGTGTGATCCCTGCGGCGCGGGCGATCCGAGCCGCCGAACCGGTAGCAACGATCGAAGCGGCACTCGCTTTAAGAAAGCTACGTCGATCGAGTGTCATAAGCGCCATGTTATGTCCTCCGCTGTTTTTGAAGCACAGTGCATGAGCATTTTTAGCAAGCATCGTGCCATCGCCATCGTCGGGCGGCCCGGCCTTTGCATCGCGCGATCGGCGCGGAGCTGCATCAATGTTGGATGTTGTTGATCTGGCGGGCCTCGGATCCGGCGACCCGGCCGCTGTGCGTCGGGTCGCCGCAGAACTTGGACGCGCCTGCCGCGAGGCCGGCTTCTTTTACGTTCGCAACCATGGCGTGCCGACAGCCCTGCTGTCGGACATGTTTGCCTGCGCGGAGGCGTTCTTTGCCGCGCCTCGCGCCGTCAAGGACGAGTTGGCGATCGCGCGATCGCCACACAATCGCGGCTATGTCGGCATCGCCACCGAAAGTCTCAATCGCGTCCAAGCCGACCTCAAGGAGGCGTTCAACATCGGCCTCGATCTGCCGGCGTCCGATCCAGAGGTGATTGCCTGTAAGCCGTTTCGCGGCGTCAATTTGTGGCCGCAGATTCCGGGCTTTCGCGACACCGCGATCGGCTATTTCAATGCGCTGTGGCGGCTCGGGCTCGATCTGCATCTGGCGATCGCCGCGGATCTTGCGCTTGCGCCCAATTTCTTCGCCGACAAGTTCGATCGGCCGATGGCGACGCTGCGGCTGTTGCACTACCCACCCCGCGAAGCCGGCGCGCGCAGTCATCCCGGCGCGGGAGAACACACCGATTACGGCAGCCTGACGATCCTGCTTACCGACGATGCCGGCGGCCTCGACGTGCGGCGGCGTGACGGAGCATGGATCGAGGCGCCGCCAATTCCCGGGGCCTTCATCTGCAACATCGGCGATTGCCTGATGCGGTGGAGCAACGATACCTACGTCTCGACGCCGCATCGCGTGACGAGCCCGCCCGGCCGCGATCGCTATTCGGTCGCGTTCTTTTTCGATCCCAATCCGGATGCGTTGATCGAATGTCTACCGGGCTGCACCGCGCCTGGACAGCAACCGAAATATACCCCCATTGTCGCGGCGGATTATCTGCGGCAGCGGCTCGTCGCCACCTACGGCGCGAGTTAAGATCGCCTTTCAATACCAAGCACTCGCAAATGCAATGGTGAGCGAAAGCTCAGGCATGGCCATCGACTTGATCTTGCGCAATGCCCGCGTCGGAGCCCCCGAGCCGCGGACGGTCGATATTGCGGTCGCCGCAGGCCGTATCGTCGACATTGCATCCGGTATTGCCGCGGAAGCGCCCGAGGAAGATGTCGACGGCAGACTTGTCGTCGCCGGCTTCGTCGAAACGCATATTCACCTCGATAAATCCTGCATTCTCGACCGCTGCCAATCGCGGGAGGGAACGCTTGCCGAAGCCATTGCCGAGGTGGCCGCCGCCAAGCGCGCGTTCAGCGAAGACGACATTTATCGACGGGCCTGCCGCACGCTGGAACGGGCGATCCTGCAAGGCACCATGCGCATGCGCACCCATGTCGAGGTCGACCCGCGCATCGGGCTCAAAGGGTTCAACGCCATCCGGCGGCTCAAGCAGGACTACGCCTGGGCGATCGACATCGAAATCTGCGTTTTTCCGCAGGAAGGCTTGCTCAACGATCCGGGCACCGAGGAGCTTCTCGTCGCGGCGTGCGAACAGGGAGCGGATCTCATCGGCGGCTGTCCTTATACCGACAGCGACCCGCACGGCCAGATCGCGCGCATCTTCGCGATAGCCCGGCAATTCGACCGCGATATCGATTTTCATCTCGATTTCGACATCGATCCGTCGCGGATGAATCTCGAAGAGGTCTGCCGGTGCACCAAGGCTGCGGGCTGGGGCGGGCGCGTGACCGTGGGGCACGTCACCAAATTGTCGGCGATCGGGCCTGAGCGGTTCGCTGCGGCGGCTAAACGCCTCGCCGATGCCGGCGTGGCGGTGACCGTGCTGCCGGCGACCGATCTTTTTCTCATGGGACGCAATCATGATCATGACGTTCCGCGCGGCGTGACCGCGGCGCACCGGCTGCTCGATCATGGTGTCGTTTGCTCGATCGCGAGCAACAACGTGCTCAATCCATTTACACCGTTCGGCGACTGCTCATTGATTCGTATGGCGAACCTCTATGCCAACGTCGCCCAGATCGGCCGCCCGGCGGAATTGGCATCATGTCTCGATATGGTGACCAGCTTGCCGGCCAAACTCATGAATCTGCGGAACTACGGCATCGCCGTCGGCAATCCGGCCGATCTCGTCGTACTCGATTGCACGGATCGAGCCGGCGCGGTCGCCGAGATCGTGCGCCCGCTGTTCGGGATGAAGAATGGCCGGCGTACGTTCGTCTGCCCTCCGGCGCGACTGCTGCGCAAAGAGTGAATCGACGGCCTTCGGAACGAGGCAATAATTCTTTTCAGAAACAGGAAGGATTCGGCTCGAAGTGCTTTGCGATCGCGCGTTCGAGCTGAGGCAATGCGGCGGTCAGGGTTGCATTGTCGCGCATGGCGTGGCGCATGCGGCTCAAAACTTCGGCACGCGCACCGTCGGCATCGACGCCGATCACCGACCCGTCCTTCACGACTGTGCGGCCGCCGACGATCAGCTCGCGGATATGCCGGGCGGTGGCGCGCGTCAGCATCAGATCCAGCGCATCGATATCATCGCGCAATCTGTCGTCGTCGATCGCGGCCCAGTCGAGCAGTAAAATGTCCGCAGGCTCGCCGGCGCGGATCGCGCCGACGTCTTGTGTGTTGGTTACGCAGACGCGGCCGTTGGCGAAGGCCGCGCGCAATATTTTTTCGCGGCTCACCGCAACCTCGAAGCCTTTGCCGACGTGCAGGAGATGGCCGAGCCGCAACTCCCGCAACGCATCGTCGTCGTCGTCAAGCGCGCTGCCGTCGATGCCGAGGGCCACGCGGCATCCCGCCGCGAACATCAGCGCCATCGGCGCAATTCCGGAGCGCAGATGCAGATTGGAGCTGGTGTTCACCGCGATGGTAACGCCGCGCTCGGCCAGCAGTTCGAGCTCATCCGGGCGCGCCCAAACGCAATGCGCAAGCGTCAGGCGCGGCGACAACAGGCCAAAGGCGTCGAGGTGCTTGACCACGCCTGCCGGGTGAGTGGCGTCGGCCCATGCCCTCTGATACCGCGTCTCCAAGAGGTGCATATGGATTCTGCGGCCGGTGCGCTGCGAAGCGTCGGCGATCGCGGCCAGCAGCGCGTCGCTGCACCATTGCACGCCGTTGGGGCCGAATTGGACGTCGAACAGCGGGCCGGCCGCGGCCGCCGCGACCTCGTCAACCAGCGTGATGAAGTCCTCCGCCGCCAACGGTGTACGCATGATGCTTTCGATCGTCTTGCGTGCGTCGGGGGGCAGCGCCGCCAGGATCGGCTCGGAGGGGCCATAGACCAGCGGATTGCGGTCGCGCATGGCCACGGCAAAGCCAACACGCACGCCGACATCGCGCGCGGCACGCGCCAGCGCCGCGGCTTCGCTCGGAAGATCGGTCAGACCTTGCGGACGCGTGAGGTGCATCATGACCACGCCAACGCCGCCCCGTGCAGAACGCGACAGCGCGACGATGCCGGCGAGATAGGGATCGACAGACGGAATCAGCGCCTGATATTGCAGCCAGGTTTCGAGCGGCTTGCCGCCTGCGCCGAACGAACCGGTCCGCACCGGGCGGCCGTGATCATGGGCATTGACCAGCGCCGGCAGGACGAACAGCGGCTCGGCATCCGCGGCGGCAATTTTCGCAATCGCATGCAGCCGGCCATCTTGGATCTGAATCTGACGGCCTGAAGCGACCGGCAGGTCGGCGGCTTCGATCAGGTGCGCGCAATTGATTGTCCGCATGACGGGTCAGGTTATAGGGGAGTGGTGGCCAGCGTCCCAAACGCCAACATGGAGCGCGGCGGCTTCTTCTTCAAGCAAGGGGCCGATGACCTCGACGTGGCGCTGGCCGGCCGCAAATACCGTCCGGCAAGGCAAATCGAGGGTCGGGTTCTCGGCGTGATCGCCGGTGATTGTTTTCAGGCGGCGCTCGCTCAGGCTTGGGGGTTGCCGGCTCTTCTGCGACTCGTGACGGTTCCGGTTTCGCAGGCGCGCTCGGTTTTGTGGCAGTCTTCGCCGGCACGGTCTGTTTCTTGCCGTCCCGCAGTGCTGCCAGGTTCTCGATCACCTCGTTCAGCGTCACCTGGCTCAACGTTTGGATCGCCTTGATCACGGCGACCTCGAAATGCAGGCGCT
>Ga0209011_1000717_pt1 | contig 12184 bp, 6 predicted proteins | sample BlaSpr_A8_OM1_M3_FD_187986 | JGI IMG/M metagenome (GOLD analysis project Ga0209011, IMG submission 187986) | Forest soil microbial communities from Thunder Bay, Ontario, Canada - Black Spruce, Ontario site 2_A8_OM1_M3 (SPAdes) (version 2) | ecosystem: Environmental > Terrestrial > Soil > Boreal... | reverse complement strand
GATCGCCGCGCTGATCGAGAAGGGCGTGGAGATCACGCTGCTGGAATCGCCGACGGTCGGGATCATCGGAGTCGGGGAAGGCTCTACGCCCTGGCTGCGGGGCTTCTTCGACAGTCTGGGTATCGAGGAAGCCGAGTGGATGCCCGCGTGCCACGCGACCTACAAATGCGGCATCGCCTTCGACGCGTGGTCGACCAAGCCCGGATTTGAGCGCTACTTCCACCCGTTCGCATCGATGCTGGACAACCTGACCATGAAGCAGTTTGTCCACAACGTCGAGGCGCGGATCAATGGCGCGGACCTGCACGCGCATCCGGACCGTTTCTTCATCGCCGCGCGTCTGGCCGCCGACCGCCGCGCCCCGAAGGCCCGCGAGAATTTCCCGTTCGACATCTGGCACGGGTATCACTTCGACGCAGTGCTGCTCGGGCAGTTCCTCCACAAGAAGGCGCTTGAGCGCGGGGTGCGTTACAAGAGCTGTCACGTGACTCACGCAACCCTCGACGCCGACGGGGCGATCGCCTCGGTCGCCACCCAGGAGGGCGAGACGATCGCGGCGGATCTGTTCGTCGATTGCAGCGGCTTTGCAGGCCTCTTGATCGACAAGGCGCTGCAGACGCCGTACGTCAGTTTCGCGAGCAATCTGTTCAACGATGCGGCGGTGGCCATTCCGTCGCCGATCGGGGCGTCGATCCCCTCGGAGACCGTGTCCACCGCACTCAGGCACGGTTGGGCCTGGAAGATCCCGCTCACCAGTCGCTACGGCAACGGTTACGTGTACAGCAGCCAATTCTGCTCGGCAGATGAGGCGGAAACCGAACTGCGGCAGCACCTGGGGCTGCTCGAGTCCGATGCGCCGGCGCGGCACCTGAAAATGAAGATCGGACGTGTAACGAAGCACTGGAACAAGAACTGCCTCGCGGTGGGACTATCACAGGGATTCATCGAGCCCCTGGAGGCAACCGCGCTGCTTTTCATCCAGCAGACGGCAGCCACGTTCGTCGAGTTCCTCGAGCAGGCAGACCTGAGCGAGCAGGCCCACGAGCGCTTCAACCAGCGCGTCAACGAGCACTTCGAAGGCACGCGCGACTACATCGTCACGCACTATAAAACCAACACGCGGCAGGATACCGAGTACTGGCGTGCCAATGCCGCCAACCGCAATCTCTCCGATGACCTCCAGAAGCTGTACTCGATGTGGATGGCGGGCACGAGCATCGCGCCCGCGGTCGGCCAGCAGGTGCTCGGCAAGGGCTATCCGGTGTTCTCGTGGTATTCGATCATGGCGGGCATGGGAATCTTCCCCGACAGCAACGACCTGCGTCCGCCGACGCCGCAGGAGGCGCGCTTCAGCATGGCCGAGATCGACAACCTGCTCGAGCGCAGCTCGGCGAATTACCCGGACCACCGCGACGCGCTCGGCAGCATCGCACCGCGCCGCATCGACGCCTCGCTGCAGATCTATTTCTGGTAATCACGCCCCATCGTGTCCCAACCCCTCACAGCGATCCGTGAATTCTCGACGCTCGACGCTGACGCCATCCGCAGCGAGGTGATTGCGTCCGGTCGCCCGGCGGTGCTGCGAGGACTCGTCAACGCCTGGCCGGCAGTGGCTGTCGGCCGCCGTTCACCGGCCGCCGTGGTCGAGTACCTGCGCCGCTTCGACAACGGCGGCCTGGTCGACGCCATCATGACACCGCCCGAGGTCGGGGGACGCGTCTTCTACAACGAGGCCATGAGCGGCTTCAATTTCGCGCGCAACCGGCTGCCGATCACCGCGGTCGCGGAGCAGGTGCTGCGCTACGCGGCGTTCGCGCGCGCGCCGGCGGTAGCCGCGCAGAGTGCGCTGATGCGGGACTGCCTGCCGGGATTCTCCGCGGAGAATCCGCTCAGCGTCCTCGACAGCGATGTGCTGCCGCGCATCTGGCTCGGCACGGCGATCACCACGCCCACGCACCTCGATGAATGGAACAACATCGGCTGCGTGGTATGCGGTCGGCGGCGATTCACGCTGTTTCCGCCTGAGCAGATCGCGAACCTCTACATCGGACCGCTCGACTTCGCGCCGACCGGCGCGCCGATGAGTCTGGTGCGGCTGCACGAGCCGGACCTCGAGCGCTTTCCGCGATTTCGTCAGGCGCAGGCGGCGGCAGTCACCGCCGAACTCGGACCCGGCGATGCGATCTTCATCCCACCCCTGTGGTGGCATCACGTCGAGTCACTCGAGCCGTTTAACCTGCTGGTCAACTACTGGTGGCACGCGGCGGGCGGGGCCGAGATCGGCAGCGCGGCGGGATTCGACAGCCTGCTGCACGCCATCCTTAACCTGCGCGCGCTGCCGGCTCCGGTACGCGAGGCGTGGCGGGCATTGTTCGATTATTACGTGTTCGGCACGCCCGGTGACGTGAGCGCTCACATCCCGGAGCAGCGCCGGGGCGTCCTGGGCGACATCACGCCAGCCGACGCCGAGCGCCTGCGGATCGGGCTGGCGCAACGCCTGCAGAAATGCAAGTGACGCACCGCGCGCGACTGGTCCTCGCCTGCGCCGCGGCCGCCGCCTGGCTTGCGGGCGCGGCTGCAGCGGCGCCGGCCGAGCCGATCACGCCCGCGCGGCAGGCAACCGCCAATGTCATTCCCGCCCCGGCGCGCCTCGCTGCGGGCCGTGGCACCTTCGCGGTGCGCGCGCGCACCCGGGTCTTGATCCCGCCGGATCCTGCGGCCGCAGGCAGCGCGCTGTACTTCGTGGATCTCATGCGCAGCAGCCACGCCACCTGGCTTGACGTGATCGAGCGCAGCGGCGCTCGGGTGCCCGAGCGCGCGATCGCGTTCCGTCTCGAGCCAGCGCTGCCGGGCGCGAGCCCCGAGAGCTACCAGATCGTGGTGTCGCCGCAGCGGGTCGTGGTGTCGGCGGGCGATCGGCGCGGCTTGTTCTACGGCGCAGTCACCCTCTGGCAACTGTGCACTCAGAACGCCGCCGCACCCGGGGCTATCACGTTGCCCGCCCTGCGCATCGTCGATGCGCCCCGTTTCCGCTGGCGAGGTCTGATGCTGGATTCGGCGCGCCATTTTCAATCGCCCGCGTTCATCATGCGTTATATCGACTGGATGGCGCTGCACAAGCTCAACGTGCTGGGCTGGCATCTGACTGATGACCAGGGCTGGCGGCTCGAGATAAGAAAGTATCCGCGCCTGACCGGCGTCGGCGCCTGGCGCGTGCCGGCGGGCAGGGCGGCAGCGCGTGACATCGATCCGGCGACCGGCCGCGCGCGCCTGTACGGCGGCTTTTATACCCAGGATGACGTGCGCCGCATCGTCGCGCACGCCGCGGCGCGCAACGTGACCATCGTGCCGGAGATCGACATGCCCGGTCACGCGAGCGCGGCCATCGTCGCCTACCCGCAGCTCGGTGTGACGAGTGAGCCGCCGCAGCTGGTTCCGGCCGACTGGGGCATCTACCCGAATCTCTTCAACGTGGAGGAGTCCACGTTTGGCTTCCTGGAGGATGTACTCGCGGAAGTCATGGAGCTGTTCCCGGGGCAGTACATCCACGTGGGCGGCGATGAGGCGGTGAAGGATCAATGGCAGGCGTCGGCGCGTGTGCAGGCACGCATGCGCGAGCTGGGCGTGCCGAGCGAGGCGGCGCTGCAGGGATATTTCACGCACCGGCTGGGTGAGTACCTGCGCGCGCACGGACGGCGGCTGGTGGGGTGGGACGAGATTCTCGAAGGCGGCGTGCCCGCGGATGCAACGGTCATGTCATGGCGCGGGATGCAGGGCGCGATCGCCGCGGCCGCTGCCGGACATGATGCGGTGTTGTCGCCGGACCCCACGCTCTACCTTGACAGCCGCCAGGGCCGCTCGCCGAGCGAGCCCCCGGGCCGCGGACAGGTCGAGACCCTCGCGGACGTGTATCACTTCGACCCATTGCCGGGACCCCTATCGGGCGAGCAGCAGCGCGTGCTCGGACTGCAGGCGAATCTGTGGACCGAACACGTGCGCACCGAGGAGCGTGCCGCCTACATGACCTGGCCGCGCGCCGCCGCGCTCGCCGAGGTGGGCTGGTCGCCCGCCGCGCGGCTGGACTGGCCGGATTTCCTGCAGAGGCTGCCGGCGGAGTTTGCTCGTTTGCGCCTGCTCGGCGTTCACTATTCGGATGATGTATTCGCGCCGCCGCGCACCGTGGGGCCGGGCGAGCGCCACCTGAGCCAGGATCTGAAGACCTGCACCGACAAGCTCGTCCTGTCGCTCGAAGATGACGCGCCCATCGAAGGCGCGCGCGCGGTCTTCCTCATCGACATCATGAACCCCTGCTGGATTCTGCCGGGCGTTGATCTGTCGCATGCGGCGACGCTGACCGCCGCGGTAGGCCAGGTGCCGTTCAACTTCCAGATCGGCAAAGACATCGAGGCCATCAAACTCAAACCGCCGCGTACGCCCGCGGGCGAGCTCGAGGTGCGTCGGGATACCTGTGAAGGTGAGCCCATTGCGGTGCTGCCGCTCGCACCGGCTGCCGACAACGACGCGGTGACGGTGCTGCCGGCGGTGCCTCTGTCGAGCTCGCGTGGGCCGCACGACCTGTGTTTCACGTTCACTCAGCGCACGCTCGATCCCATGTGGGCGCTCGACTGGGTGCAGCTCGCGCCATGACGCACAGCGGCACGACGATTCTGCTGGCGCCGCTTGCGGGCTGGAGCACCCCGCTCGATGAGGCGCCCGATGAAGTGTTCGCCGCGCGCATGCTCGGTGACGGCGTGGCGGTCGATCCCACCGCCGCCACGCTCTACGCCCCGTGCGATGGCGAGCTGACGGTGGTCGCCGCGGCGCGGCACGCGGTCACGCTCCGTACCCCGGAGGGCTGCGAGATTCTCCTGCACGTGGGCATCGACACCGTGGCGCTCGCGGGCGAGGGCTTTGAGCTACACGTACAGCAGGGCGCGCAGGTGCGCGCCGGGGATGCGCTCCTGAGCTTCGATCTGGATCTGCTGGCGCGGCGCGCCAGGAGCGTGCTCACCCCCGTGATCATCAGCGCCGACGGTGGCTTTCGCATCGTGCGGCGCAGCCTCGATCGCGAGGTCGCGGTCGGCGACTTCCTGATGGAGATCGCCGCGGACGCTGACACCTCCCGGGCGGCCGCGAGTGGGTCCGCGGCGCTGGCACCGCTCACCGCGACCACTGCAGCGCTCACGCGCCGCCTGAAGGTCAGCTTCGAGCATGGCATTCACGCCCGACCGGCGGCGCTGCTGGTAGGGTCGATCAGGAATCTCGCGGCCGACGTGCGCCTCGCGGCACACGCGCGCGAGGCGAACGCGCGCAGCATCGTCGCGCTCATGGCGCTCGGCGTGCAGCGCGGCGATGAGATCGAAATCCGCGCCTCCGGGCCCGACGCGGCGCTCGCGCTGCAGGCGCTGGCGGCGGCGCTGTCAGCGACCGCAGGCACGGCCGGCGCTGCGGGCATGGCCAGCCCCGCGGGCGCCACCAGCCGCGCCGGGGAACCCCCGCCTGCGCAGCTGCCGGCGGCCGGCGCTGACGGGGCGCTGCAGGGGGTGATCGCCAGCCGCGGATTTGCCGTCGGGCAGGCGGTGCAGCTGCGCCGCCCGCAAGTGCAGGTTGCGGAGGCAGGCGCCGGCGCGGATCAGGAAAACGCGGCACTCGATCGCGCGCGCGCCGCGGTTCGAGGGCGGCTGCAGGGCCGTGCAGGCACGGATGCCGCGCGCGAGATCGCCGCGGCGCATCTGGAACTGCTCGACGACCCGGAGGTTCTCGCCGGCGCGCGCGCTCTGGTGAGCCAAGGCAAGAGCGCCGGCTTCGCGTGGCGCGCCGCGGTCGGTTCGAGCGTCGAGGCGCTGCGGGCCCTGTCGGATGCGCGCCTGCGCGAGCGTGTCGATGACCTGCTGGATCTGGAGGAGCAGGTACTGGTGGTGCTCGCAGGAGTCGTTGCGAGCCGCACACCCGAACTTCCCGCTCAGGCGATCGTCATCGGCCGCGAGCTGCTGCCCTCGCAGCTCGCCGCGCTCGATGCGGGACGCGTGGCGGGCATCTGCATGGCCGCGGGCGGGCCGACCTCGCACGCGTCGATTCTTGCCGCCGCGATGGGGATTCCGGCGCTGGTCGCGCTGGGGCCGCAGGTGCTCGCGCTGCGCGACGGCACGGCGCTGGTGCTGGATGCGCAGCGCGGCGTGCTGGAGATCGATCCGGGGCAGGCGCGCCTTGCCGCTGCGCGCACTCAGGTGGCGGGCCGGCTGGCGCGCCGCGCCGCCGAGCAGGCGGCGGCGCAACGCGAGTGCCGCACCGCCGATGGCACGCGCATCGAAGTGCTGGCCAACATCGGTTCGCTCGCGGAGGCGCAGACCGCGGTGCGCAACGGCGCCGAAGGCTGCGGGCTGCTGCGTACCGAGTTCCTGTTCCTCGGGCGCCAGTCCCCGCCCCCCGAGGCCGAACAGACCGCCGAGTACCAGAGGATCGCCGACGTCCTCGGTGCGCGCCCGCTGACCATCCGCACGCTGGACGCCGGCGGCGACAAGCCGATTGCCTACCTGCCGCTGCCGCCGGAGGACAATCCGGCGCTCGGCCTGCGCGGCGTGCGCACCAGTCTCGCCTACCCGCAGCTGCTGCGCACCCAGCTGCGTGCGGTGCTTGCGGTTCGCCCGCCGGAGCGGTGCCGCCTGCTGCTGCCGATGATCACCGACGTGGATGAAATCCACGCCGTGCGCGTGCTGCTGGAGGAAGTGCGCCGCGAGCTGGGTCGCAGCGCTCCCATCCCGCTCGGCGTGATGATCGAGACGCCCGCGGCCGCGATGCTCGCCGAGCGCATCGCGGCGGTAGCGGACTTTCTCTCTATCGGCACCAACGATCTGACCCAGTACACGCTCGCCATGGATCGCGGCCATCCGCAGCTCGCTCACCGGCTCGATGCGCTGCATCCGGCGGTACTGCGCCTGATCGCGCGCACGGTGGAGGGCGCGCGCGCGCACGGCCGTCACGCCGCGGTATGCGGGGGACTCGCCTCCGAGCCGCTGGCGGCGCCGCTGCTCATCGGTCTCGGGGTGCACGAGCTTTCGGCGGTTCCGGCCGTGATTCCGCAGCTGAAGGAGCGCATTGGCAGGACCTCGCTCGAGGCATGCCGCGCGCTGGCGCAGCAGGCGCTCAGGCAAGAGACGGCCGCCGCCGTGCGCGAACTCGCCGCGCGCGCACTCCCGCAAGCCGAGGCGGCGCTGTCGTGAGGGCCTTGCTCGCGAGTCTGCAGAAGGTGGGCGGCGCCTTGATGCTGCCCATCGCGGTGCTGCCGATCGCGGGCCTGCTGCTGCGCCTGGGGCAGCCGGATCTGCTCGATTCGGCGTCGGTGGCCGCGGCGGGCGAGGCCATCTTCTCGAACCTCGGCCTGTTGTTCGCGATCGGCGTCGCAGTGGGGCTCGCGCGCGAGAATCACGGCGCGGCGGGACTGGCGAGCGTGGTCGCCTATCTGGTGGCGACCAGGGGAGCGGAGGTTCTGATCGCGGTGCCGGTGGCGGCGGTTGCCGATGTCGGCGGCCGTGCGCGCGAGCTGGCCGTCGCGGCGTACAAGGCGCACGAGCTCGCCAAGCTCAGTGTGCCGGTGGGCATCCTCTCGGGTCTGACTGCCGGGGCGCTCTACAACCGCTTCTACAACATCAAACTGCCGAGTTACCTCGCCTTCTTCGGCGGGCGGCGTTTCGTGCCGATTGCGAGTGGTTTCGCGGGCCTGGTGCTGGCGGGCGCGTTCGGCACTCAGTGGCAGCACCTGGAGCAGGGCATGGACGCGCTCAGCCGCTCGGTGCTGCACGCCGGCGCGCTGGGCCTGTTCGCCTACGGCGTGCTCAACCGCGTGCTGATCGTGACCGGCCTGCATCACATCATCAACAACATTGCCTGGTTCCTGCTCGGGGACTACCACGGCGTCACCGGCGATCTGAAGCGCTTCTTTGCCGGCGATCCGAGCGCCGGCGCGTTCATGTCAGGCTTCTTTCCGGTGATGATGTTTGGTTTGCCGGCCGCCTGTCTCGCCATGTATCACACCGCGCTGCCCGAGCGGCGCCGCGCGGTAAGCGGACTGCTCGCTTCCATCGCGCTGACCTCGATCCTCACCGGCGTCACCGAGCCGATCGAGTTCACCTTCATCTTCCTGGCGCCGGTGCTGTACGCCATGCACGCGCTGCTCACCGGCGTGGCATTCATCATCATGAACGCTTTGCACGTGAAGCTCGGTTTCGGCTTCTCCGCGGGTCTGTTCGACTATGTGCTGAACTTCAGCCGCGCCACGCGGCCGTTGTGGCTGCTGCCGGTGGGCGCGCTGTATTTCGCCCTGTACTACGGACTGTTCCGCCTCGTCATTGTCAGACTCGATCTGAAGACCCCGGGACGCGACGCCCTCGAGAGCGCCGCGGCGGCGCTGCCGGCGCTACCGCTCGAGCGCGCGCGCGCCTGGATCAGCGCCCTCGGCGGTGCCGCCAACCTCGTGTCGGTAGACGCCTGCACCACGCGCCTGCGGTTGTTGGTTGCGAATCAGGCGGCAGTCGATGAGGGTGCGTTGAAGCAACTCGGCGTCCGGGGTGTGGTGCGACCGTCAGCCAACACGCTGCAGGTGGTGATCGGCACCCTTGCCGATCAGGTTGCCGGAGAGATCCGCAGCGCGCTGCACGGGTCCGCGAGCTCCGCCGCCGTGCCGGCCACCGCCGTCCCGGCGCTTGCCACGCCGGCGCCGGACACGCTCGCGGCGCCGGCCGCGGATGCGCAGAAGCTCCTGGCCGCGCTCGGCGGACGCGCCAACGTGCGCGCGGTGGAGGCCGCAGCGAGTCGGCTGCGCGTGAGCGTGAGCGATGCCGCGCTCATCGACCGCGATGCCATTCGCGGCCTTGGGCTGCGCGGCACGGCGATACCGGTCGCGGGTTGCGTGCACGTGATCGTGGGTCCCGCCGCGAACGCAGCGTGTGCGGCGCTCAAGAGGCTACTGGGGTAGGGGCCGTAGGGCCGGTGGGTTGAGATACCCATGGCGCGAACATTCAAGCCCCCCTGCTGCAGGGCAGGGCTGGATGTTCTTTGCGGCCGTTTCCGCGTACCCTACAAGAGATAAAACGTGCCGGGAGCGAACTTCAAGTCGCGGTGGCATACCTAAAACTATAAAGATGAGAAGGATTGGAAGATGCTCATTCTCACACGCCGGGTTGGCGAAACCGTCATGATCGGCGACGACGTGACCATTACGGTTCTGGGGGTCAAAGGGAATCAGGTACGGGTCGGCATCAATGCGCCGAAGAGCGTTGCCGTACACCGGGAGGAGATCTACGAGCGCATCAAGCGCGAGCAGCAGTCGTCGGACGTGCCTGAGAACAAGGCGACCGACTACGCACCCGTCTGAGTCGCCGCGCGAGTCTGAGTCAGCGGAAGCTCGGTAGCAGCGGGGCGACGAGCGACTGTACCTCGGAGTGGCGCACGGTGGCGGCGGCGTCCGCGATGTCGGGCGCCAGCAGCCGGTCGGTCTGCGCGAAAGGCACTTTGAGCCGCAGCGCGCTGTGGGCGTGCTGCAGGCGCGGGGAAGTCTTGAGCGGCGCCCTGAAGTCCACGCCCTGGCACGCGGCGAGAAATTCGAGCGCGACGATGTTCAGGGCGTTGCCCGCCATGGTGAGGAGCCGCCGCGCGCCGTGCGTCGCCATGCTCACGTGGTCCTCCTGGTTCGCGGAGGTGGGAATGCTGTCGACGCTCGCGGGGTGACACAGCATGCGGTTCTCGGCGACCAGCGCGGCGGCCGTCACCTGCGCCATCATCAAGCCGGAGTTCACGCCGCTGTCGGGGGCAAGGAACGCCGGCAGTCCGCTCATCTTCGGGTCGACGAGCAGCGCGAGGCGGCGCTCGGTGATCGAGCCCACCTCCGCGCACGCGAGCGCGAGGATGTCGGCCGCGAACGCCACCGGCTCGGCATGAAAATTCCCACCCGATAGCACCTCGCCGGTGTCTGGAAAGATGAGCGGGTTGTCGGTGACGGCATTGGCCTCGATGCTGAGCGTGGCCGCCTGTTGCGTGATCAGGTCGAGGCACGCGCCCATCACCTGCGGCTGGCAGCGCAGCGAGTACGGATCCTGCACCCGCGTGCAGGTGCGGTGCGATTCGCGGATCTCGCTGCCGGAGAGCAGCTCGCGGTACACTTGTGCCACGCGCGCCTGACCGTCGTGGCCGCGCAGGTGGTGGATGCGCGGATCGAACGGCGCATCGCTTCCCAGCAGCGCATCGAGCGACAGCGCGCCGCTCACCACCGCGCCCGCAAACACCGTTTCGATTTCGAACAGCCCGGCGAGCGCGAGTGCGGTCGACACCTGGGTGCCGTTGAGCAGCGCCAATCCCTCCTTGGGTCCGAGCGTGAGCGGTGCCAGCGCTTCCTGCGCCAGCGCCTCCGCCGCCGGCAACACCTCGCCGTGGCGGCGGACGTCCCCGAGACCCAACAGCGCCAGCGACAGATGCGCGAGTGGCGCGAGATCTCCGGAGGCTCCGACCGATCCCTGCGCCGGCACGCACGGGCACAGGCCGGCGTTGATCAGTCGTTCGAGAAAGCGTGCCAGCTCCGTGCTCACCCCGGAGAACCCCTGCAGCAGGCTCGCGAGCTTCAGCACCAGCGTGAGGCGCACGATCGCATCGTCGAGCAGCGGGCCGACGCCGGAGCTGTGCGACAGGATTATGTTCCGCTGCAGCAGGGTGCGCTGCGCGGCCGGGATGCGCGTGTTCGCGAGCAGGCCGAAGCCGGTGTTGATGCCGTAAGCGGGCGTATCGGCCGCGGCGAGCCGCGCGGTGACGGCGTGGGCCTCGCGCACGGCGCCGAGTGCCGCCGCGTCGATCTGTACGCTGACCGGGCCCTCGTACACGCGTCGCAGGTCGGCGAGGCGCAGCGGCCGGGAGCCAAGCTTCAGAGAGTCGGGTTCGGCCATCGCAGCACCTCTGCCGCGCGCACCACGGTCCGGCGCGGGTTAAAGCCAATCCAGTACCCGAGCTCCTCGATGGAGCGCAGGTTCCATACCACGAAGTCGGCCGCCTGGCCGGGCGCGAGCGCGCCGCGTTCGCCGTGCAGCCCGAGCGCGCGCGCCGCATCACGCGTCACGCCCAGCAGCGCTTCCTCCGCCGTCAGGCCGAACAGCCGCGTCGCCATGCTCATCGCGAGCAGCAGTGAGGCGCCGGGCGCGGAGCCGGGATTGCAGTCGCTGGCGATGGCGAGCGCCACTTGGTGCGCGCGCAGCGCCGCAACCGGCGGCTTGCGCTCGGCGCCGAGGCAGTAGAACGCCACCGGCAACAGCACCGCCACGGTGCCGGCGCGCGCGAGCGCTGCAGCCTCCGCATCGCCCGCGTACTCCAGATGATCGCACGACAGCGCGCCCTGGCGGGCGGCCATCAGCGTGCCGCCGAGGTTGCTGAGCTGCTCGGCGTGCATCTTGACCGGCAACCCGAGCGCGCGCGCCGCGGCGAACAGCCGCTCGGCCTGGGCGACGCTGAAGGCGATGTTCTCGCAGAATATGTCCACGGCATCGACCAGTCCCTGCGCGCACAACTCCGGCAGCCACTCGCGCGCGATGGCCTCGATGTACTCCTCGGCGCGACCGCGGTATTCCGGCGGCAGCGTATGGGCGGCGAGCAGCGTGGTGCGCACGGTCACCGGAAACGCGCGGCCGAGGTGGCGCGCCACGCGCAGCATCTTCGCTTCATCCACCAGCGTCAGGCCGTAGCCGGATTTGATCTCGATGGTGGTCACGCCCTCGGCGAGCAGCGCCGCCAGCCTTGGTGCGCTCTCATCGAACAGCTGCTCCTCGCTCGCGGCCCGCACCGCGCGCACGGTGGCGAGAATGCCGCCGCCGGCGCGCGCAATTTCCTCGTACGAGCGGCCGCGCAGGCGCTCGGCGTACTCGTTGGCGCGGGTGCCGGCGAACACCAGATGCGTATGACAGTCGATGAGTCCGGGTGTGACCCAGGCACCCGCCAGGTCATGGACCTCATCCGCGGCACCCCCCGGCAGCGCCGCCTCGTCCCCCACCCACTCGATGCGCCCGGCGCGGGTGGTGAGCGCACCGCGCGCGATAACGCGCGCGGCCGCGTCGCAAGTGACGAGCTGCGCGTTGCGCCAGAGCTTGAGCGGTTCGGACATGCGGGTCTTGCCGTTCAGCTTGGCAGGAAGGGCAGGTTGAGGTGCTGCGCG
>Ga0209011_1000716_pt1 | contig 12189 bp, 13 predicted proteins | sample BlaSpr_A8_OM1_M3_FD_187986 | JGI IMG/M metagenome (GOLD analysis project Ga0209011, IMG submission 187986) | Forest soil microbial communities from Thunder Bay, Ontario, Canada - Black Spruce, Ontario site 2_A8_OM1_M3 (SPAdes) (version 2) | ecosystem: Environmental > Terrestrial > Soil > Boreal... | reverse complement strand
AGCTGGACACCGAGCCGAGAGAGGTGCCGCTGCCGGCCGACTTCGCGGCCGCGCTGGCTCGCGACGCCAAGGCCAAGAAATTCTTCGAAGGGTTGTCCTACAGCAAGAAGAAGGTCCTGGTGACGCCGATCGATGTCAAGAACCCGGAGGTCCGGAAGGAGCGCATCGCCAAGACAGTCGCTCAGCTACGGGAGGGGAAGGCCTAGCTAGCGGCGGCTTTCGGCTTTGGCCAGGTCGGCGCGCAGCCGCTCCCCCATCGCGAGAAGAACCTTCACCAGCAAGCCATCGCTGGACTTGATGGTGTCGCGGAACTGCGAGTGGCTCATGACGAGCAATTTCGAGTCCTTTTTGGTCTTGACTGTCGCGGTGGCAGGACCCCGATCCAGCATGCTGATCTCGCCGAAGAAGTCCCCTTCCTTTAATGTTCGCCGCGGTTCGCCGTTGATCTCGACCACCGCCTCGCCGTCGAGAATCACGTAGAACGACTCGCCCGGCTTCCCCTGAGTAGTCAGCTTCGTGCCGGCCTTCACATCGACCTCGTCGGCGTTGCTGGCGACGTGCTCCAGCTCGCTCTTCGAGAGTTTTGCGAAGAGTGGGACCCGGCCGAGTGCCTTCACTTTGGAATGGGCCATGAGATGCAGCATATTCTGCTGGTCATGGTCTGCTCTGTGTGCGGCCGCCCGCTCCCCAGCGGCGCCCGATTCTGCCCGAACTGTGGAGCCGCGGTGGGTTCGCTCGTCGGCACCGAGGAACGGAAAATGGTCACCGTCCTCTTTGCCGACATCGTCGACTCGACCGGCCTCGGCACCCGGCTGGACCCCGAGCGGTCGCGCGAGATCCTGGGCCAGTTCTTCAGCGCGACCTCCGAAGAGCTGCTCGCGCTCCGCGGCAGGCCTGAAAAGTTCATCGGCGACGCCGTGCTGGCGGTCTTCGGGCTGCCGGCCGTACACGAGGACGACGCGCTGCGTGCCGTCCGCGCCGGCCTGGCGATTCGTTCCCGGACGCGCCGGATTGGAGAGGATGCAGGGCTCGAAGAACCGCTCGACGTCCGGATTGGGATCGAATCAGGTGAGGCGGCGATGGGCCGGAATCCGAGCGGCCAGGTGCTGGTGACCGGGCCGGTTGTGAACGTGGCGCAGAGGCTGCAGGCGGCAGCGCAGCCCGGCGAAATCCTCGCCGGCAGCACCACCCACGCCCTGACCGCCGACAAGGTGTCTTACGGACGGCGGCGCCACGTGCGCGCCAAAGGCTTCGACTCCGCGCTCGACGCCTTCCCGGTTGAAGGGCTCACTATGCGGTCGGCACGGCGCACGATCCCGTTCGTCGGGCGCACCAACGAGCAGGTCATCCTCGAGCAGAGCCTCGGCCTGGCGAGCTCGGCCGGCAGCCCGGTCCTCGTGACTGTCGTCGGCGGCGCCGGCGTAGGCAAATCGCGCCTGGCCGACGAGTTCGCGGCGGGCGTAGGCGCCCTGGTGACCGTTCTCCGCGGGCAGCCTCGCTCGTACACCGACACTGGCGCGTTCTCCCCCGCCGCAGCCATCATTGGAGACCTGGCGGGAATCAATGCGGGCGACCCGCTGGAGAAAGTCCGCCAGCAGCTGCGCGAGCTGGTGGACCGATGGAGCGATCCCGCAGATGCGGATCGGACCGCCCAGCGCCTTGCCCTGCTGTTCGGAATGGCCGAGCAACGCGACGAGGCCGCCTTCGTCAACGACGTGCAGGCCGGCGTTGTCGCCATCGTGGACAGAATGGCTCGCGATCACCCGGTGATCCTCGTGTTCGAGGATGCGCACGGTCTGCAGCCCCCGATGCTCGACCTCATCGAGCGGGTGGCGGCGCCAGGGCGGACTGGACCTCGCCGCGCGTTGATCCTGGCGCTGGCACGAAACGAGCTGCTCGAGCTGAGGCCAAGCTGGGGGTCGACCGTCGGGAACGCCGTATTGCTCAGGCTGAATCCGCTTTCACGAGAGGAGTCCATCCATCTCGTCCGCCATGCCGGGAGCGGTCATATCGGGGACCAGCAGGCTGTGGAGATCGCCGAGCGCGCGGGTGGGAACCCGTTCTTCATCATCGAGACGACCGGCATGCTCTTGCCCCACAGCGACGGGACACCTGGCGGGGCACGCAAGCAAATTCCCCCGACCGTGCAAGCGGTCATCAGCGCGCGTCTCGACGCCCTGCCCGCGAGATTGCGCGAGCTGGCGCGGCGGGCATCCGTCTACATGTACGACTTCGACCTTGGCGAGCTCGCGGTCGTCGATGCGGCCGGCAATGTCGCCGAGCTCCAACAGCTGGAGGACGCCGAGGTCATCGTGCGCGACACGCTCAAATCCGGCGTGTCGATCTGGCGGATGCGCCATGCCACGCTCAAGGAAGTCGCGTACGCGAGCCTTCCGAAACGCGAGCGGGTCCGCCTTCACACTCTCGTTGCCGAATACCTGCTGGGCAACGGCCATCAGTGGCATGCCGCCGACCACTACGAGCTCGCCGCCCTGGCTTCGCTCGACCTCGACCCGAACGACCGCGCCGCACCGGAGCGGGCGGCCGATGCGCTGCTGGTCGCCGGGGATCGCGCACGCAGGCGGATGGAGATCCGCTCAGCGATCGATCGATATGATCGCGCGCTCATCATGGCCGGCCCGGAGAGCCGATGGGGTGTTCGGGAGGCACGGGCCCTGGCGGGGCTGGGCGAGGCGCGCTACTGGCTCGCCGACTATCGCCTGGCGACCGAAGCTCTGACTCGTGCCGTCGCGCTTGCCGAGGCTCATGACGACGCGTTCGCCCTGGCGCTCGCGCTGCGGTTTCTGGGCGACATCGCGATCAACTACGAGGCGGATGTCGACAAGGCGGAAAGGCTGCTCGATCGTTCGCTCAAAGCCGCGGAGAAAGTGGGCGATTCATGGGCGATAGTGCGCACGCTGCTGTTTGCCGGCTGGGTGCCGTGGACGCGCAACCAATTCGACAAGGCCGAGGAGGTCTGGCGACGAGCGCTCGACATGGTCGACCCGAAGGACAATTGGGCTCGGGTGCGAGCGCTGACCGCTCTTTCGATCAACCACAGCGAGATGAACGACCACGAAACGGCGCTGAAGCTGATCGATGAGGCAAGCGCGCTGGCCGGCGAGACTGGTGATCAGTTCAGCGTCGCCAACACATCGGTTCAGAGGGGACGCGTGCTGCACGACCTGGGCCGCTACGAGGAGGCTCTGCCGTGGTTCGATCGCGGCATCGCGATCTTTGCCGACCTGGGGGCTCGCTGGGAGCTGGCTGACGCTCGGGCCGCGCGCGGGATTGCGAAGCGCGAGATGGGCAGCTTGGACGAGGCGGAGGAAGACCTGCGGTTCGCGATCCGGATCGCCGAGGAGCTGGGCGACCGGCAGCTGCCCGGGTGGACGTGGCGGGCGCTGGCCAAGGTGGCGGAGCTTCGGGGCGACGGGGCTGAGGCCGAGGAGCACTGGCGGCGGTCGAGAGAGGCGGAGTCTCGCGGCCCGCACTAGTTCGACGGTAAGGCCGGCTTAAGCCCCTCTACCTGGCCCTCTCCCCGAAGGGAGAGGAATTGTGGCGAAGGGCCTCATCCGCGAGCGCGCCAGCGTTGGCGACCAGATATGCGGCGCAGCCGCCAATCGCGAGGCCAAGGCCGGAACCGACCGCAACAGTCCGCCCGCTGCCGGCGAAACCCACGATTGAAATCAGGGCGACGGCGGTCCCAAGCACGCCCAGGACGTAGTAAGGGCGAACGCTAAATAGCCGGCCAAGAGGCAGGAAGTGAAGGCTGACCACAAGGCCGATCAGGGGCCAGAGCACGTCGAGACGGTTGGTCTTCCAACAGATGAAGCCCACCAATCCAAAGCCCACCGTTTCCGTCGTGTTGACGATGTTGAAGCCGGCGCCAATCTTGCGAATTGAGCTGCCTTTTGGCGCGTTGCGAAGACTTGCTCGGGAGAAACCGGGGGCCTGACGGCGGAGACGATAACTACTGCGGATGAGGACGCCGCTGAGCAGCAGGATGGGCGCAGCGGCAATAAGTAGGACGCTTGGGCCCAAGGTCCACGCCGCCAGGCCTATCCAGAAGGCTGCCGCAATCGAAAGCACGATCACGCCATTCGACAGGCCCCAGATGAATTGCTCTCGCGTCACCAACTCCTCTGCACCGTACTGCCAGCTTAAGCCCCTCTCCCTAGCCCTCTCCCCGATGGGGAGAGGGAAAATCCTCCGCGGCTCGGATCAGGTCTCGAAGCGATTCTTCCGGTCCGCGCTTGAGCTCGCGTCCGAGCAGAATCGCGACCAGCCGGCCCCGCCACCCGGGCGGGAGGTGGAAGTCTCAATTGAACCGGACGAGCGTGCCGCCTTCTTTGGTCTCGGCGAGCGTCACGCGCTCGTGGTTGACGACGCCGAATGGCACGTGAACCCGAAGGTCGATCCAGCGTGACTGGGGGTCCACGCCGACGATCTCGATCCAGACGGGCCAGCGGCGACCGAGCGCGCGAGCCGAGAGGTGAATGATCTGGCCGGGCTCGACCGGTCCGGGCGGATCGGCGGAAACGAACTCAGCGCCCTGCCACTCCCCAAAGCGCTCGAAGGCAGTGAGCACCCTCCATACCTTTTCGGGCGGCGCAGAAGTGACTGCCGCGGGACAGACATTTACAACCATTTCCATTAGTGTGATCAGGGACGTTGAGAGTCACCTTTTTTGACCGAACCAAGCTACAGCCTGGCTTTTGGCCGCACCGCGTTTGGGTCCCCGTAGGGGACTCAGCGCGAAGCGGGCGGTCCATCGTCTATGTCACCGAGTGGCGCCGACGGGTGATCGGCCTGGTGGCCGTCGTGGTGTTTGTGATTGCTGTCCTAACAATCTGGGTGGTCCACGCACCGCCCATCCTGCTGTTGCCTTTAGTGGCCATCGGAGCGGCCGTCACCGACTACTCCATCGGGGGCCGATCTGGCTTTTATGAAGTCGCGAAGGACGGAAGCCTGGGCGAGTTCCTCGGCAAGGGGAAACCAGACCTGAACTCGATGCGAGGGATGAGAGTCCGGTAGCCGGCGAAACCTCAAGGATTCTTGAGGAAGTCTTGAGGCTGGGCTGAGGTAAGAGGTCGTCACTCTCTAGAGTGACAACCGCACGATGCTCGATCGAACCAAGGTCCCGTCTGATTTATGGGTGCAGCGGCTGTGGGTCCCGGACGGCGGAGCTCCTGGCCGGCGCCCGGTGGCGCTCGTCACCGACAAGAAGCGCCTGTTGATCGGCGGGGGAATCATGGTCCTTGGCTTTGCGGTGGTCATCGCGACCAGGGCGCTGCAGGCCCCATGGACAGTGGCGTTGACTGCGCTGTTCCTCGAGTTGGTCGGCGGCCTCTACGCAGCCGGCGGGTCGCGATCCGGGTTCTATGAGGTCTCCCCTGATGGCAGCCTTGGCGATTACCTCGGCAGGAAGAGACCGGACCTCAATTCGATGCGAGGCATGAAGGTCCAGTAGCCGAGCGGATAATCGGTTGGGCCGTGACCACACCGAACAACCTGCCCGCCCAGCTCAGCTCCTTCGTCGGTCGCGAGCGCCAGCTGGCGGAGCTGCGCCGCCTGCTTCGCAAATCGCGCCTGATCACGCTCACCGGGCCTGGCGGCGCCGGCAAGACACGGCTCGCTTTTCGCCTGGCCAGCGATGTTCTGGATCGACACCCAGATGGAGTCTGGTTCTCCGACCTCGCGAAACTGAACGACCCACGGCTGCTCGAGCAAACGGTCGCGCTAGCGTGCGGCGTGCGCGAAGAAGGGCGAAGACCGATGCTCGAGGTGCTCGTCGAGCATCTTGGAGCGCACCGGATCCTTCTGATCCTGGATGGGTGTGAGCACCTGGTCGACCCATGCGCCGCGCTGGCGGGCAGCCTGCTTGGGTCGTGTCCCAATCTGACTCTTGTCGTCACGAGCCGCGAGCCGCTCGGCGTTCCGGGTGAGGTGATCTGGCGCACCCCTTCATTGAGCCTGCCGGGGCCAGAGGACGGCGGTCATCCGGAGCTGGTCCTCGAGAGCGAAGCGGTGCGGCTTTACGTCGACCGCGCGAAGCTCAGCCAGCCGGACTTCGACCTCGCCGCGACGGGGTCGGCTGCTGCCGTGGCCCAGATCTGTACGCGCCTGGAGGGTATGCCTCTTGCGATCGAGCTGGCAGCGAGCCTCACCAGGGTGATGACCGCGCAGGAGATCCTCGAGCGCCTTCGCGACCGCTTCCGTCTTCTGACTGGAGGGAGCCGCAGCGCGCTCCCCCGTCATCAGACGCTGCGCCAGACGGTCGATTGGAGTTACGGCCTGCTGAGTGCCGCCGAGAAGGCGCTGCTCGCGCGCCTCAGCATTTTCACCGGCGGGTTCGACCTCCCTGCGGCGGAGGCGGTCGCTCAGGAGGAGCCGCTTGATCCCGGCGGCGTGCTGCCTGTGCTCTCGCGCCTGGTCGACAAGTCGTTGGTTACAGCCGAGTCGGTCGGCTCGAAACGAACGCGGTACCGGATGCCCGACACCATCCGCGAATACGCGCTCGAGAAGCTGCAGCAGGGCGACGAGGCGGAGGCCCGCCGGCTCATGGCCAGCTATTACGTCGACTATTGCAATCGCGCCGCACAGCAGCTGCGTGGAAGCGATCCTCTGACCTGGCTCGGGCGCCTTGACGAGGAGCAGGCGAACATCCGGCTTGCGCTCGGGTGGACCTTGATCGAGCAGCCGGACAGCGCGCTCCGCCTCGCGGCGGCGATGGGCATCTACTGGCACATGCGGCGACATTTCGCGGAGGCCGCCGAATGGCTTGATCAAACTCTCGAGCTCCCGAGCCCAAGCCTGGAGGCCCGAGCTGCCGCCCTGTGGACCCGTGCACGCATACGCTGGCGGCACGGGGAGTACGCAGGCGCGAAGCGAGACGCTGAGGAGAGCGCCGAGCTGTGCCGCAACCTCGAGATGCCTTTTGAGCTGAGCGGCGCGCTGACCATATTGGGACTCGTCAGCGCGGCGATGGGCGATAACGCTGGGGCCGAGCCCTACCACGAGGAAGCCCTCGAGCTGGCGCGAGGGCTCAACGACCGCGAGGCGGTCGCGCGCAGCCTGAACAACCTGGGCTTGCTGGCTTCCGCGCGCGGCGACCATCAGCGCGGCAGAACCTTGCTCGAGGAAGCGGTGGGCGAGCATCGCCTGGCAGGCACGCGAGTCAGTACGGCCGGCATTCTGGACAGCCTGGCCCGGATAAATCTCCTGCTCGGAGACAACAATGGCGCTCGGAGTCGCTACGTCGAGGCCCTCGAAGCCGCAATGAGATTCGGCGACACTCTTTATCTCGCTGAATGCCTGGAAGGCATCGCACTGCTGGCACTCGCCGAGGGTGACTCCGCCCGGACGCTCACGCTGATGGGTGCCGCGAACGTAATCCGGAAGGGAATTGCCGCCCAAGCCATGCCGGACTGGAAAGGCCACGTCGACCAGGGGCTCGCGACCGCGCGCGACCAGCTGGGGCCGAAGCGTGGCGACGCCGCCTGGGAGCAGGGCGCCTCTATGAGCGTTCAGGAAGCCATCGCGTACGCAAGCGGCGCTGCACCGCCACCGATTCGTGCCGACGGCAATCCGCTGACGGGCCGTGAGACTCAGGTCGCAGCGCTCATCGCCGAGGGCATGACCAACGTCGAGATCGCGAAGCGTCTGCACATTGCCGACCGCACCGCCGACGCGCACGTGGAACACATCCGCAACAAGCTCGGACTAAGGTCCCGTTCGCAAATCGCGGTGTGGGCTCACGAGCGCCTAGGTAAGGCGTAGGTCCCGACTAGGCATCGACTAGGACGCGACTCGGTAGTTCTGCCGATGGCAGGAGCCTCGCTGACTCCTAGCCTGCGTCCCATTCAGTCTTCGTTACGAGGAGGTTTGCGCATGATTCTCTCGTTTCGTGAACGGATCAGGATCGGATGGGCGGTGGTCGGCGCCTTTGCGGTCATGGCAGTAGGGGCCACGACCGCATACGGAGAATCGCCTCCGGCGCCAGATGCAAACGGAACTTACCAGGCGCCGGCCGGCGTTCAGCAATCGCAATACGCCATCAACTTGCTCGACCCATATGTGGTCAGGCTTCGCGATGGAACGCTGGCCTTGAACGCACCAGCCTCAGTGTCGAGCAAGGTCGACGCGGCAACGATGAAACAGGTCAGATCAGGCATGACGGTGGTGAACGGAGAGATCCGTGCCGGCAGGCTGGTCGCGACTGCAAATCATCGCGTCATCGACCCGACGTCCACTGACCTGAACATCCAGGACGGATGGACCGGGCTTCGGTGGTACTGGTGGGGAGTTGTGATCTATCTAAGCGAGTTCTACACCCAGAAGTTCATGGCGGCCCTGGCGATTGGCGCTTCGCTATTTGCGCTGTGCGCGGCAATTCCGGCACTGGCAAATCAAGTTGCGTGCGGCATCCTGGCAGCGCTCTTCGCGTTGTTAGGCGCCATCATCTGGTTTGTCGACAACGGCAGAGGCGTCTACTTCGTTCACCACTGGTGGGGTTCAGATTGGGTTTACGCCCAATAGCCGATCGTCGAAAGATTCGGGCTGCGGCGCCGGGACTCGGCGCCGCCGCCTCCGTATTGGCGCTCCTTCTGCTCGTGAGCGCGTGCGCGGGCAGCTCGACATCTGGAGGGGTCGGACCCGTTTCTGGAGAGAAATGGCACCTCTCGGCACTAGGAGTCGATGCGACTCCATCGGCAGCACTAGGACGCGGGCAGCTGATCGCACTGCTCGACACCGGTCTGGACTCTGGCGACCTCCCCGTCCTGGCAGGCCGGCTGATCGATCCATGGAACCAGATCACGCTTCAATCAGGGGCGCCCGACGACAACGGTCACGGGACGGCGATGGCGGTCGTCGCCGCGGGAGGGGGCGATCGCGGCGTGTGGGGCCTCGCTCCCGGCGCTGGGTTGATGCCGATCAAAGTTGCGGATGCCGACGGCCGTGCCTCTCCAAAAGTGATTGCAGCCGCAATTGCCCGTGCCGTGAAGCTGCATGCGTCGATCATCAACCTCAGTCTTGCTACCGAGATTCGCGATGCCGGAGTCGCAGCTGCGATCGCCGCGGCAATCGGCGAAGGCATTGTCGTTGTGGCTTCCGCCGGCGATTCCAACGAGGCCGGACCGCAGTTTCCCGCCTCGGAGCCGGGAGTGGTCGCGGTCTACGGGCAGGATCACTCTGGACGTCTTGTTGCGCGGTTCAACCGGCCGGAGGGTGCGGCCGCGATGGCGCCTGGCCTTGATGTCGAGGCGCTGGCGCCTGGTCCATCGGGACTGGTGTCGAGGCGGGCGAGCGGGACTTCAGTCGCGGCGGCGATAGTATCCGGCCTGATCGCGGATTGCTTGAGTATCCAGGCCGGAGCTGGTGTAGCTTTGCGTATTGCGATACGGACCTGCAAGTCTCGGATGATGCGCGCACCCGAGGTGCCGGGCTTCCTAAATTTCAGATCGCTAATGGAGGTGTCACGGTGAAGGGATTGTTGACTCGCAAATCGTGGGAGGGACCGCAGGGCTTGGCTCGGATCGTGCTTGGCCTCTCTGCGATCGGGCTCCTTGTCGTTGTCCTGACGGGCCTTACCGCCGCTCGGGCCATGCTGCCGATGTTGCTCATGATGCTGTCCCTGGGGTTCCTTGGCGGTTACTACGTGGGATCGACCAGGCGCTCGTAAAGACTGCTTTCAATGAACAATGAGCCCTCTCCCCGAAAGGTAGAGGGCTCATTCCTTGCCTCTTTGGAGGAGTTGCCAATGGCGCTTTACACTGGGCGGCAGAGGGTCCGCTGATTGATGACAACGGCTAATCCAGTCCTTGATCGAACCAAGATGCCACCCGATCTCTCCGCCCATCAGGTGTGGGTCTCTGCAACGGCCTCAGACCGGCGCCCGATCGCTTACGTGACCGAAAGGCGAAGGAGGCTCATCGGCGCATCGGTGGCAGTGCTGGCATTCGTGGTGATGGTCGTGCTAGGCCTGGCTCACCTCTTTTACCTGGCGCCGGCGGCCCTGGTCGTCGCCGCGATCGGCGGCGGGTATGCGCTCGGCGGCCGATCGGGATTCTATGAAGTGGCGGAAGATGGAAGCCTGGGCAAATTCATCGGGCGCAGCAGGCCAGACGACATCGTTTCGATGCGACGGACGAGGGTCCGCTAGCAGCCCTGGAGGGGAACATGTTTGGACCCAAGATCAACGCGGTCGTTCTGTTCGCAGTCCTGACCCTTGCGACGTTTGTGGTCGTGTTCTGGGCGACCTGGTCAGCGCTGCAGCACCCAGGAGCCGCTCCCTCGGTGGACACCGCCACAAAGGTGCTGCCGCTCGAGGCGATTGGCGTTCTGTCGTGGGCAATCACCGGCGCCTATGGTGTCTGGCTGGTCGCCACCGGTCGGAAGTTTGGAGACTTGCCGCGGCGCGTGACAGGTCGCACGCTTCGCTTGATGGGCATGGGCGAGGTAGTCCTTTCGCTGCTGGCGATCTGGCTGATCGTGTCACAGCCGGCCAACACGATCTTCTACACCTTCGTCTGGGGCGGCATCATCTGCCTGGGAATTGCGTTCCCACTCGGCCTACGCGGCAGGAGAACTGGCACCTAGTCTTCTGCCCTGACCCTCTCCACTGACGAGAATTATCGGGGGCGGATGTTCTGGTTCATCCGGAACAGATTGTCCGGGTCGTACTTTCGCTTGAGCTTGACCAGCCGGTTGTACTTCTCGGTGCCGTAGATCGCGCGGACCGAATCCACGTCTGACTCGACCGCGTCGTTGACATACTCGCCCACGATCGTAAACGGCTTGAACGCACCCATAGTTCGTCGGCTCCACGCGATGTGCGACTCGTCATTCGCAGCGCCATCCCACTGCGCCTCGGCGCTGAACCACCAGGCCGCCTTGCGGCCGGTGAACGCCATCGAATCGTCCGGCACACGGCCGACCGCCCCTCCCATAGCCCAGAAGGAGATGCTGCAGGTCTCGGGGGCAGGAGCATCGCTCGCGTGCGGAGCGCACGCATCGATCAGGTCGTCACTCAGGGCGGGAACGAATCCGCTCTTCATGTAGAAACGATGTCCCCAGGCGTTCCCATCGTCGCCCATCGATTGCACCGCGAGGTAGGGCTTCTGCGCAAAGGTGTCGACCGACCAGTCGAGGGCGGCGCGCAAGGGGGCAAGATCGCGCTCGGCGTCCTTCGGCGTTCCCGAATGCATTCCGCCGACCACCATCACCGGTTTGCCCGCGATCGTTGTCGGAAACATCGGGTCGGTCGCGTACATGAAGTAGATATTCACAAAGAGCTCATCGGGAATTGCCGTCATGAAGTCGCGCACGACGCCGCCGACTTCGTGAGCGCGCTCGATGGGAAGTGCGACCCACCCGTGGGTGACGGTGGCACCTTGCGGATGGAGCTGGTATTCGAACGAGGTGGCCACTCCGAAGTTGGCGCCGGCGCCTCGGAGGCCCCAGAACAGGTCGGGGTTCTCGTCTTTGCTCGCGTGCAGCTCATTGCCGTCGGCCGTGACGAGGTCGACTGAGAGGAGGTTGTCTATGGTCAGGCCGAACTTTCGCATGAGACGTCCCATGCCGCCGCCGAGCGTTAAGCCCGCCACACCGGTGTGCCCGATCACACCGACGGGGCACACGAGGCCCACGGCCTGCGCCTGCTTGTCGAGCTGAGACAGGTGGGCGCCACCCTCGGCGGTCGCGGTACGCCGACCGGGGTCGACGGTGACCCGGTTCATGCGCGAGAGGTCGATCACGATTCCGTCATCGCAGGTCGAGAAGCCCGCGACGCTGTGGCCTCCTCCCCGCACCGCGATGAGCAGGTCGTTTTCTCGCGCAAAGCGGATCGCGGCGACGACGTCTTCGACCCTGGTGCACTTTGCGACGAGCGCGGGGCGCCGGTCGGCCATCCCGTTCCACACGACGCGGGCCTGGTCGTAGGCGGGATCGTCGGGTCCGATGAGCTGGCCTTTGAAGCGGTCGCGGAAGCCGGAGAGTGCTGCTGCCTTCAGCGTTGCCAACCCCTCGACCCCCTCCCGCCGGCTTCGCCGGCGACCTCCCACAAGGTGGGGAGGTGAATTACCCCCTAGTCTCTGCTCGTTTCCCCGAGGGCGGCTTGCGCTGCCGCCAGGCGAGCCACCGGCACGCGGAACGGGCTGCACGAGACGTAGTTCAGGCCCAACTTGT
>Ga0209011_1000715_pt1 | contig 12235 bp, 4 predicted proteins | sample BlaSpr_A8_OM1_M3_FD_187986 | JGI IMG/M metagenome (GOLD analysis project Ga0209011, IMG submission 187986) | Forest soil microbial communities from Thunder Bay, Ontario, Canada - Black Spruce, Ontario site 2_A8_OM1_M3 (SPAdes) (version 2) | ecosystem: Environmental > Terrestrial > Soil > Boreal... | reverse complement strand
GGTCGATGGTTCACCGACTGCAACGTCCGCCGCCGCGGCCTGATTTTGCCGGATAATGCCTATCGGGCAGCAAGTACTCTGACGGTCGCGCCGCACACTTTGGTAACCAATAAGATTTACCTTGACCGGACCGATGCGTACCGGGTTTGGCATCGCAAGGCAGCGATGGCCATTCCATGTCACATTCTGAGGAGGGCGAAAACTACTGGCCGGGTTATGTCGATGCGTTGACATCGATGGTCCAGGTGCTGGCATTCGTCATGATCATGCTGGCACTGGCTGTATTTGTAATATCGCAGAGCGTCTCGAAGCACGCCATGGAAGCTATCGCAAAGGCGGTGCATGCCGACGCGAAGCCGAGCGCCGATATGAAGCAGCTGACGCAGGCGATAATGGACAAGGTTCAACAACTGCAATCCGCAGTTCCGGTCAGCGAGACGAACAAGCCTTCCGAATCTTCCTCCGAAGCCAAGTCGGCCGCCCCAACGGATGCTGCACATGATTCCCGACCGGAAAAAATCGTGGAAATGCGGGTGAGCGGCGCACGACCTCGCAATGATCAAGCGCCTGTTCAAATACCGCCTGATGCGCCTCGCATGGCAGTGGGTTTTGAAGCGCGCAGTTCCAAGATAGAGCAGGAACACGCGCAGTCCTTGGCGAAGTTCATTGATGAGAACAAGGTCGTTGAGCGCGCGCAAACCGTAATAATCAATGCCTATGCCTATTCGGGCGACGGCGCTCTCTCGGAAGCCAGGCGTCTCGCTTACTATCGAGCCATGATGGCCCGTAAGCAGTTGGTCGACCAGAAAGTGCGAGCGGACAGCATTCGCATAAATGTCAATGATACAGCAGACAAAGACAAGGGTTCGACTGTCGAAATGATCGTCACCGGTAATGGCGCCCACTAGTTGAGGAGCGCGAGGAAGCCCCCGGGCTTCCGCGAAAGGACACGCTTGTGGAAAAGCAGATAGCGCATATTCGCTACAAGATGATCGGGCTGATCGTCCTCATCGGGATCGGCAGCGCATGGCAATGGGACTTCATATCCGAAGGCGTCATGGCTCATGTCTACACCACGGGCTCGATTCTAAGCGCGTTCGCGTTTGCGATCATCATGGCCTTCATCTTCGTCTTCAAGTTAAAGAATGAAGTCGTCGCGTTCAATGCTCTGAAGGAGATGTGGGACGACATACGGATAGGTCCCAATGAGCAGGACAGGGACCCGCTTTGGCGCCATTATCGTTGTTCCAGACCGGGAAGGCTGTTCAAAAGACCCCGCCTGCTCGGCCACGCTTACGACCTCGTCACCGAAGAGCTGGCGCGAACGAAGAAGATTCGCATTTCCATCGAAACGATGAACACGCTGGTTCACAAGATCAGCCAGACGATCGATGACGAGAAGTCGCTGCTGGGCTACATGTCCGGCCTTCTGGTCTTCATGGGGCTGATTGGCACATTCATCGGCCTGCTGCACATGGTCGGATCGATGGGGGGCATCATCGGGACGCTTGCAAGCTCGACCGGCGACTCCGCTGGACCCGATGCATTTCAGAAGCTGCTCGGCGCGCTGCAAGAGCCGCTCAAGGGCATGGCCGCCGGTTTCGCCGCGTCGCTGTTTGGATTGTTCAGCTCGCTCGTCGTTGGCCTGCTCGGCCGTATGGCCGGTCAGGCTGCCGGCGTGTTGAAGGGCGAGTTCGAATCGTGGTTGGCGGGCATTGTTTCGATCGGCGACGAGGAAGACAAGCCCGATCGGATCAAGGCGCCGGGAGGTTCGTCCGACAAGTCTCTGATCCAGACGGTCGGCGGCATACTTGCGGACTACTCCAAGGTCGCCGAAAGTTTTGATTGCGCTGTCCGATTGCTGAACGACATTCAGGCGGGCCAACAGCAGCAGGGAAGGTTGATGGAGACCATCGCACAGAGCCTGTCGCGTGTCGGCACCGGCCTGGAGAGTCTCACGGATGGCGTATCGAGAACCGTAACGACGGAATTGCAGGCGACGCGCGCCATGGTCCAGGAAATGGAACGCTCCCATTCGGCGCACATTCGTTTGCTGGCCAACAATCATGCTCAAACCGCTGTTCAGATTGCGGCGGCGATCGAACAAAATGCGACGATCGTCGAGCGCATGCCATTGCAGGTCAGCGCCAATATCGAAGCGAAAATTGGCGATGCGGTCAGGGAAGCGGTGCGGCCCATGGGGTTGACGGTCGCTCAACAGATGCAGAGGCTTGAGGGAACGTTCGCGCAGCTTTCAAACGAGCATCCCGAAAATGTATCGGAAATGTTCCGCGCGCGCGGCGCGGCGGCATCATCGAGCGAGGCCAACATCTCGATGAGAGCTTTGGAAGGTAAGATTTCCGAGGGCTTTGATCGTGTAAACCAAAACGTCGGAGCTGCTTTTTCGGCGTATTCAGGCGTCTTGAAGCTGGCCGTTGCCGCGCTTGATAGAGCCGACCAGAACGCGAACCATGTATCCGAGCGTACAACCGAGTTCGCTCTGCGCGGAACGGAAAAAGTGGCAGGCTAGACAAGCGCTGTCACACGGGCCTGTCTGGCGATCGGGATATACGAAAGAAAATCCGAATGAAAAACGCAACCACAGAGAATTCGGGCGACTCAGCCCGCCTTACCCTTCCAAAATCGCTTGGAATCAAGAAGAAGGGCTTTTCAAGGCGTCACAGCCGCCATGACTGTGTCGTGATCGGTGTCATGAAGGTGATCGATATCGGCGCCGAGTTTGACGGAGCGCTGCTCGAATTATCCTGCGGTGGATGCACCTTCCGGCAGGCGAGCATGTTCGTCTTGGACCGACTGAACGAATCGGTGCTCATCCACACCGAATTCTTCGAAGCAGAGGGTCGTATTCGAGCGGTACGCGCGGAGGGTTATGGTGTTCAATTCTTCAATGAAGTCGATGAAGCCGTGATCAATCGGATCGTTGAAGAGTATGGTTTCAAGGTCTCGGATTCGTTTCTTGCGAGACGAAATTGATTGGATGAACTCAGCGCGGCAGTTTCTCCCGCCGGTGTCATGAGCAAAGCGCCGAGTACGCTAACTGGTTGCGGTTATCGGAGAGTTCTTTGCCGTTTGACGGCGTGCGTAACGGCTTGCCGGCAGTTTTGTTGCTCAATGGGATTTTTGCTGATTGCTCGGAGCAATTACGTTTGATCGTGCCGTAGAGCGTCAGCGATCTATTTATTGGTTTCGCGGGCCAGCAGTCGAACGCGATCGTCAAGCGCGAATAGCTTCCAGATTGTGGCCTATCAGCACCACACGACTTCCCCCACCGTGTCCTGCGTTCGACCGTCGACCGTGGCGGGAATGAGCGGCCGCCGGCAGGGCGGCTGAGTTGCACGGGATTTATACGGGCCACACTGTAACCTGCAATTAACGATAATGAAATATTAACAACGCTGTAGAGTCTGTGTTCTCGCTTACGGCATTGTGAAGCATGAGTGTACCTAGAGAGTGTTCTTCGCAGCTTGCTCGCGAGGTGGGGCAGCGCGAGCTACAAGTTCGACCTTTCTGCTCCGAGGCGGCGAGAGCGCGCTTCGAGTTGACGCGCAAATGTGTCCGCACGGGCCGCGCTTTAATTGCCGTTGCACTGGCGGTTGCCCTCCCTGGATGCGTAACGACGTCAGCTGTGCCATCCAGCCCGTTTTTTTCCGCAGTTGCGCGTCTTAACCCGTTTCCAGAAAATTCAAACAGCAGTGCCGCGGCGGCAAATGCTCCGCCGTCGGTGACGAACGCCAATGCCGCGGTGATCGAAAATATCACGACAGGCGCGATCTCCCCGCCGACCGACGCTCCGGGCCCGAGCCAGCCATCCGCCAGCCAAAATGGTTCGGCCGGGGCCGCCGGTAATACGGCCATTGCACCGGCGGCAGACCGCAAGGGGGTCTATCCGCAGATCGCTCGTGCATCTGCAAATATGGTGGGAGTCGTCGCCGTCGCCGGGCCGTCGGCGTCAATGCCAGCCGAGGTCAGCACATCATCGCGGCGCGCGGGCGCCGAAGGGAAAGGAGTATCGCTCAGTGACGCTGTGACTGCCGCGGTTCTGGGCCACCCCCTGATGGGAGCGCAGGCAGCCAAGGTGACCGGATCGCTAGCGGATGTCAGGACGGCCCAGGGAGCGACCAAACCTCAGCTGCAGGTATATGCAGGCTCTGGTGGATCATATCTCGGCTCTTATTCAAATTCTCCGGCCCAATTCGGCTCGGTGCAAGTTCCCGGAAGCTCTCGGTCTGATGCTGGCTTCACGCTGAGGCAGCTCGTCTACGACTTTGGCGCGGCCAGGGCAGACATTGCCCGCAGCAAATCGCTGGTCGATGCCGAGCGTTTGCGTCTTGCGGACCAGGCTGAAGATATCGCACTTCGAACCGTCAATGCGTACCTGAACCTGCTTGAGCAAGGTGAGCTGATCGCTCTGATGGACAAGGTTGTCGCCGACAACAATAGCTTCGCTAACCTTCTCAAGCAGAGTGAGCGGCAAGGAAACGGAACCGTGGCCGATGTCAGCCGGATCAAGTCGAAGGTAATTGAAGTCGAAGCGCTTCGAACCGACATCATGACGTCTTACACCACTGCGCAAGACGAATTCTTTCGGCTCACCAAGCTGGAATCAGGCAGGGTCCGCCGCCCGAACTCCATCCTGTCCCGGGTGCCGGCATCGTTTGAAATCGCGTTTGGCGCGGCCCAACAATATAATCCGTCACTCCTTGCGTTAGGCGCTGCTGGAACCTCGATTGATCGTCAACTTGCCTCGCAGCAGGCTCAGCGATTGCCGCGCGTCGATATGCAAGGCGACGGACTTGTCAAACACTACGTTGGAAGCCCTGCAGCCAGTCAGGGCATCGTCGACTCGCGATTGATGCTTATGGTCTCGTACAAACTGCTGGATGGCGGCGTGATGGCTGCGCAGACAGATCGTATTCGAGAAGACAGGAAGGCCAACGATTTCAGGACGCTCGATGAGAGAGAAAGTATCGAACTCAATCTGCGGCGTTTCTATCAGGCGCTTTCGGCCAATCGCACCAAGGAGAGCGCCGCGATTCAAGGAACCTCGACTGCGCAGCAGGCGAGCTCGCTCTACATGGAGCAGTTCAAGGCCGGCAAGAGGACGGTTTTCGAAGTGCTCGACAGTCGGATGGTCGTATTCACCATGCAGAAGAATGCCGTAAACGGCCGGTACGAGCAGCTGCGCGCAGCCTACGGGATTCTACGCAACATGGGCCGTTTGGTTGAGACTGCCATTCGCGCCTAGCAGCAGTCCTCCACAAAATCGATCCCCGATTGCGGCGCGACCGGTCGACTAAATTCGACTCTGAATTCAGCGATAAGCAGTCGTTAATGGCAATCCTTGCACATGTCGCGACCAAAGTTTTCCGGCACGGCTAATTGATAGTTAACGAAACAGGGTGATGATAGCCACAAAGTATTGTTGTGTTTTTTCCAAAGTTTAGTTGGTGGCGGTGATAGTGTTACAATGGATGTTACCGACACCAAGCCGAACGGGGCTAAAACCGAAGCGCTGGCGCAAGCGCCAAACGACGCGAAGTCTACAACCGTCGCGCTCGCGCCGGCAATAGAAAGCATCGTTACGTCTGTTCACCGTCCGTCGCCGGGCGCGATCAACGTTGTCGAGGTACCGCCCGGGGCACATCTCAAGCTCGACTTTGCGACGACCGACGCGAAGTTTGCTGTCCTCGACGTCGATCTTGTCCTGCTGTTTCCCGATGGTGGAAAGATTATTCTTCCGGGTTACGCGTTTAACCTGGTTGGGCCCGACAGCTCGGACGCGATTTTTTCCGACAAAACCCTCACGCCGCAACAGCTCCTTGCGTCCGTCGACGATCTCCATCTGCTTAACGACAATAGCTCGCCGATCCTGGGCTCCAGCGCGAATGCCCAGCAGAATCAAAACGCGGGCAAGGACCAGGGCGATGCCAAGGATCAGGCCACCGATGAGGCTCCGCCATCGGCTCCGCCCCAGCCTGCGGCCCCCAGCGCAAAATATACCGGCGTTGCCGACTTCGACAAACCGCCAGAACCACCGGCCGATCGCTTCCTGAAGAAGCCGCCTGACGACGCGATCCCGGCTTCCTCCGGCTCTCCGCCAGGATCGCATCATACGGCCGACGCTGTCGCCACCGGGGGTTCGACGGGGACGACCACGACGGATCCCGGCACGGGCGGCGGCACGGGTAACGTTAGCGCGGCGCATCTCGACGTTATTTTATTGGGTGTTTCCGGCGACCGGGTTACGGCGCTGCCGTCGGGCGGCGTGCAGATCCTTGGGGCGGCTTCCGAGATTCCAGCAACGACCGATCCGGCATTTTCGGTCCAGCAGCAGATGCGAACGATTGTTGGTACCGCTGCCGCCGACATTATCTATGCGGCCGGCCCAGACCGCATGCCGTCGGGGACGACCGAACGGTTGATCGATGTTCGAGTGACGTTCCCGGACGCCGGTGTCGTTGCGAAAACCGCGACGATCACCAACCTCCCCGCAGGCTATGCGATCAACAACGGTACCCAGAGCGGGTCGAATTGGATCGTTACGCTAGATCCTGCCGATCCGAGCCATCTGCAACTCGAACTCCGTTATGTACTGCCGACCGCGGCCACGCATCCGGATGCGAACGGGTTTCTCGGTAGTTTCAATCTCAATATTCTGTTCGGTACGACGGATGCGTCGGGCGCGAATCGCTTCTATTCGGGCAGCCAGACATTTGTCATTCGCGACGTCACAAACGCCAGCGATGTTACGATTACTTCGGCGGATGGCAAATCCGTGATCTATGCGCTTAACTCTGTACCGGCTGGCGCGAATATTGCCGCCGGTGGTGGCGACGATCTGGTCTATGCCGGTCCGGGGCATGACAATTTGGACGGCGGAGCCGGCAACAATACGGTCTCGTATAAGTATTCGAACGACGGTGTCATAGCTGATCTGGCGGCGGGAACCGGAAGCGGCGGCTATGCCGCGGGAGATACTCTCCAAAATTTCACGAACATCGAGGGCTCGCGCTTTGCCGACAGACTGACGGGGACGGCTGGCGACAACACGTTCCTTGGCAGCGGCGGCGGCGACACGATCATCGGCAATGGTGGCATCGACACGGTCGACTACAGCAGCTCCGCGACCGGCGTCAGCGTCAATCTGACAACGGGTGTGGGTTCCGCCGGCCTTGCGAATGGCGATACGCTGATCGGCATCAGCAATCTGATCGGCTCGGCGACCGGAAATAACACGCTCATCGGCAACGGCGGCGCGAACGTTCTGATCGGCGGTTCAGGCAACGACGTGATCGATGGTGCCGGTGGAGCGGACACCATCATAGCGGGCGCAGGCAACGACACTGTGGTGTATCGTGGTGCCGAAATCTCGATCGATGGCGGAACCGGTTCCAACACTCTCGCATTGGGTACGGTTGTCACCGTCAACCTCGCCAATTCCGATCAAACGACGGGTGACACCGTCAACGTCGCCAATTTCCAGAACGTCGATGCTTCCGCGCTCACGACCGGCGTTTCGATCACCGGTTCGTCGGGCGTGAACATCCTCACGGGCGGTTCCGGCGCGGATACGATCGATGGCGGCGGCGGCGCCGACGTCATCAACGGCGGTGCCGGCGACGATCAAATCATCTATCACGGTACCGAAGCGAGCATCAACGGTGGAGGCGACACCAACACGCTTGTGATGCTGGCGCAAGCCAACATCAATCTCGCCAACGCGGATCAGACCAGCGGCGATACCACCAGCGTCTCGAATTTCCAGAATGTCGATGCGTCACAACTTACTTCGGCGCAATCGATCTCAATGACTGGATCGGCCGGCGTCAATATCCTGACTGGCGGCGCGGGCAACGACACCATCGACGGCGGCGGCGGCGCCGACATTCTCTTCGGCGGAGCTGGCGACGACGCGATCGTCTACCGCGGAACTGAAAACTCGATCGATGGCGGCACCGGGACCAATACCCTGGTCCTCGACGCTGCGGCGACAGTCAATCTCGGCAATGCCGATCAAACGACGGGCGATGGGACGGCCGTCAGCAATTTCCTCAACGTCAACGCGTCGGCACTGACCGTCGGCGTCGATATCACCGGCTCGGCCGCCGCCAACGCGATCACCGGCGGCGCGGGAGACGACGTCATCGATGGTGCTGGTGGAGCGGACGTCATGGCCGCCGGTGCTGGAAACGACTCCGTCACCTATCGCGGTACCGAAACGTCGATCGACGGCGGCAGCGGATCGGACACGCTGGTGCTGGTCGCATCCGGTGGCATCACTTCGGTCAATTTCGCGCTGGCGGCAAGCGCCGACCAGACCGTCGGAGACGCAGTCAACGTCACGCGTTTCGAGAACCTCGATGCGAGCGCTCTGGCGACGTCACTGAATGTCATCGGCTCGACATCGGCGAATACCATCGTAACCGGAGCGGGCGATGACACGGTCGATGGCGGCGGCGGTGTTGACGCTATCAACGCTGGTGGAGGTAATGATACCGTTGCCTATCACGGTACCGAGTCTTCGATAGATGGCGGCACCGGATCCAATACGCTGGCGCTGCTTGACGCGACCGATATCAATCTCACTCACGTCGACCAGTCGGTCGGCGATTCCGTCGTCGTCTCGAACTTCCAGAATGTGGATGCCAGCGCGCTCGGAGCGGGGCAGGACGTTTCCATCATTGGGTCCGCAGGCGCCAACATTTTGACTGGCGGGGCCGGCGCAGATACCATTAATGGCGGCGGTGGGGCGGACGTCGTCAATGCCGCCGCGGGCGACGATGCCGTCTCGTATTGGGGCAGCGAAGTCTCGATCGACGGCGGCACCGGCACCAACACGCTGATATTGCGCGCGGCCGCGGTCGTCAACCTTGCTAACGCCGATCAGACCACAGGCGATGCGACCTCTGTTTCCAATTTCCAGAATGTCGATGCCTCGATCTTGACAACAGGCTCGACGATTACGGGATCCGCGACGGCCAACGTCATCACCGGTGGTGCAGGCAATGATACCATCGATGGTGGAGGCGGCGCCGATATCATTGCCGCTGGCGCCGGCAACGACACGGTATTTGTCCATGGTAACGAACTGTCGATCGACGGTGGCAACGGCAATGACACGCTGGTTCTCCCGGTCTCCAGCAGTGTCACGGCGGTAAATTTCTCAGTCGCGTCGGGCCTTGACCAAACGGCGGGCGATACCGCCACGGTCACGAACTTCGAGAGTCTCGACGCCAACGCGATGACGACGGCGCTCACCGTTACCGGTTCGCTCCTGGCCAACACGATTACCACCGGCTCTGGCAACGACGTCATCCATGGCGGCGGCGGCGGAGACATCGTCGATGCCGGTACCGGAAACGACGCCGTTGACTATTGGGGCACGGAAACCTCGATCGATGGCGGGACCGGCGCCAACACGCTGGTTCTGCGCGCATCCGCGACGGTCGATCTCACCGCGGCAGATCAAACGACGAGCGACTCAACCGCCGTCGCGAATTTTTCCAACGTCGATGCGAGTGCGGTGTCGACCGGGGTCTCGATTTTAGGCACCGCAGGCACGAATACCATCACCGGCGGTGCTGGAGCAGATACGATCGACGGCGGCGGCGGTGCGGACGTCATCAACGCCGGGGCCGGCAACGATACGGTCACCTTGCACGGCGCCGAGGCTTTGGTCGACGGCGGCGCCGGATCCGATACGCTGGTAATCAGCGCCGGTACAAGTGTCACAGGCGTTAATTTTGCGGTCGCCGCGGGCGCGGACCAGACGACCGGCGATGCTGTCAGCGTCAGAAACTTTGAGAATCTCGACGCTAGCCCAGTGACGACGGCGCTTGCGGTCACCGGCTCGGCTGTTGCCAACACGATCACGACGGGTTCCGGCGATGACAGCATCGACGGCGGCGGCGGTGCAGACGTCGTCAATGCCGGAGCGGGCGACGACACGGTTACCTATCACGGTACCGAAGCTTCGATCGATGCCGGCACCGGCGTCAACACGCTGCTCCTGCAGGCTGTAACCGATCTCAACCTGGGTCACGTGGACCAGACCGTCGGCGACGCCACGACGGTGATGAATTTCCAGAATGTCGACGCCAGCGCGCTTGGTGCGGCACAGGGTGTTAGCATCATCGGCAGCTCGGCGGCCAATACCATCGTCGGTGGCGGTGGTGATGATACGATCGACGGCGCCGGCGGGGCGGACATCGTTCACGCCGGCGCCGGCGACGACGTCGTTGCCTATCGCGGTACCGAATCCTTGCTCGATGGCGGCAGTGGAAGCAATACGCTGCAGCTGAAAGCGATGGTGACCGTAAACCTTGCCAACGCCGACCAGACGACCGGCGACGCGGTCAATGTCATCAGTTTCGCAAACGTCGATGCCAGCGCGCTCGGCCCGGCACAGGGCGTATCGATCACCGGCTCCGCTTCGGCCAACACCATCGCCGGCGGGGCGGGCAACGACATCATCGATGGCGGCGGCGGCGCTGATGTCATCAACGCCGGGGCCGGCAATGACAGCGTCCATTTCTATGGCTCAGAAGTCCTGATCGACGGCGGTTTCGGCTCCAATACGCTGATTCTCGATAACCCGGGTGGAGTGACGCGCGTCGATCTCAGTGTTGCGCCGGGCTCGGATCAAACCATCGGCGACAGCGTCAACGTCGCCGATTTCCAGAATATCGACGCAAGTATTCTGACGACGGGGATTGCGGTTACCGGCTCGTCCTCGGCCAATGCAATCACGACGGGCTCCGGTGACGACGTTATCGATGGCGGCGGCGGATCGGACACGATCAATGCCGGCGCGGGCAACGACACGGTCTCCTATTACAATTCGGAGGTCTCGATCGATGGCGGCGCTGGAACCAATACACTGGTGCTCCGTGCCGCGGCCGTCGTCAACCTGGCGAACGCAGATCAGACGACGGGCGACGCGACGACCGTTTCCAACTTCCAGAACGTCGATGCCTCCGCGCTTGCGGTTGGCGCGACGATTACAGGATCTGCGGCGGCCAACGTCATTACCGGCGGCGCAGGCAACGACATTATTGACGGCGGCGGTGGCGCCGATGTGATCAATGCGGGTGGCGGCGACGATACCGTGACGGTGCGTGGTACCGAGGCGTCGATCGACGGCGGCACCGGCTCCGACACGCTGGTTTTGGCGGCCTCAAGCAGCGTGACCGCCGTTAACTTTGCACTCGCAGCAGGGGTCGACCAGACGGCGGGGGACGCGGTCAACACTATAGGCTTCGAAAACCTCGATGCCAGTGCGATGACGACAACGCTGGCTGTCACCGGTTCATCCGGCGCCAACGCGATCGCCACCGGTTCGGGCAACGACGTCATCCATGGCGGAGGCGGGGCCGACATCATCAATGCCGCCGCAGGCAACGACACCGTCGACTATTGGGGTACCGAAGTCTCGATCGACGGCGGGGCCGGAACCAATACGCTGGTGGTGCGTGCGTCGGCGACGATCGATTTGACGGCGCCTGATCAATCCGCGGGCGATCTTGCGACGGTCACCAACTTCCAGAACGTTGATGCTTCCGGCCTGACCGCGACGCAATTGATCTATGTCGTAGGCACCTCGGGCACGAATATCATCACCGGCGGCGCCGGGGCAGATATCATCGACGGTGGTGGCGGCGCCGACGTCATCAATGCCGGTGCAGGCAACGATACGGTTACCTTCCACGGTACAGAGTCATCGGTCGACGGCGGAGCGGGATCCGATACACTGGTCCTTACCGGCGGCTCCACCGTGACCGCGGTCAATTTTGCCGTCGTTGCCGGCACCGACCAGACGGCCGGCGACACCGTCAGCGTCACGAACTTCGAAAATCTCGACGGCAGTGCGCTGACGACAGCGCTGACCGTTACCGGCTCATCGGGAGCCAATACGATCACGACCGGTTCCGGCAATGACGCGGTCGACGGTGGCGGCGGCGCCGACGTTATTAGTACTGGCGCCGGCGACGATATCGTTTCCTATCGCGGTACCGAGCTTTCGATCGATGCGGGCACGGGCATCAACACGCTGATTTTGCAGACCGCCACCGACATCAATCTTGGACGTGTCGACCAGACTGTCGGCGACGCCGTGACGGTGACGAATTTCCAGAATATCGACGCCAGCGCGCTCGGTGCGGCGCAGGGTGTCAATATCATCGGCAGTTCGGCGGCCAATACCATCGTCGGTGGC
>Ga0209011_1000714_pt1 | contig 12268 bp, 12 predicted proteins | sample BlaSpr_A8_OM1_M3_FD_187986 | JGI IMG/M metagenome (GOLD analysis project Ga0209011, IMG submission 187986) | Forest soil microbial communities from Thunder Bay, Ontario, Canada - Black Spruce, Ontario site 2_A8_OM1_M3 (SPAdes) (version 2) | ecosystem: Environmental > Terrestrial > Soil > Boreal... | reverse complement strand
CGGGTGCCGAGCCGATCGACCTGGTCCCCGGAACCAAGGTGCTTCCGGCCGTGGACGGGTTGCTCCTGCCGGGTGGCTGGGACGTCGATCCTTCCTTTTATGGAGAGAAGCGGGACGAGAAGGTCGAGGAAACCGATCCCGAGCTCGACGAGACGGAGCTTTCGCTCTTCCACCAGGCGCGGGAGCGCGAGATCCCGGTGCTCGGCATCTGCCGGGGCCAGCAGGTCATCAACGTGGCCATGGGTGGCTCGCTCGTTCAGCACCTGGAGGGTCACGAGGTGCGCGCATTCGGGCGCAGCCACCCGGCGCACACGATCGAAGTGGACCCGTTGTCAGAGCTGGGACGGGCGGCCGGCGAGCACAAGGTCCGCGTCAACAGCCTGCACCATCAGGCCATCAAGAAGCTTGGCGAGGGATTGCAGCAGAGCGCGCGCGGCGAGGATGGGACTGTCGAGGGTGTGGAGTCCGATGACGGTCTCATCGTGGCGGTGCAGTGCCACCCGGAGGAGCTCACCACCGACATGCCATGGGCGCGCAACCTCTTCGAGCGCTTCGTCGCCCGGGCGCGCGGTCACCGTCAGAATCAATAGGTCGTGCTGACCAAGGAGTCGCTCGCGCACAAGGTCGCGAGCGGAGACATCGACACCGTGGTCGTCGCCTTTGCGGACATGCAGGGACGCCTCATGGGCAAGCGCGTCGACGCGGAGTACTTCGTCGAGACGTCTTACAACGGCGAATCGACCGAGGGCTGCAACTATCTCTTGACCGTCGACATGGAGATGGACCCGGTGGCCGGCTACGAGATGGCCAGCTGGGAGCGCGGCTACGGGGACTTCGACCTGGTGCCCGACTTTGCCACCCTTCGCGCCGTCCCTTGGCTCGAAGCCACTGCGATGGTCCTTTGCGACGTCGGCTGGCACGACGGCAAGCCGGTGCGCCAGTCGCCGAGGCAGGTCCTGCGTGCCCAGATCGAACGCGCGCGAAAGCTCGGATTCGAGCCCATGTTCGGTTCAGAGCTCGAGTTCTACCTGCTCAAGGAGACGTACGCGGAAGCGCACGCCAAGAACTACATCGACCTCACTCCTTCGGTTCCATACAACCTCGACTACCACGTCCTCGCGACCACGTATGACGAGCCGTTCATCCGCGCGGTGCGCAAGGGCATGAAGGCCGCCGGCATCCAGATCGAGAGCTCGAAAGGCGAGGCATGGCCGGGACAGCAGGAGATCAACTTCCGGTTCTCGGATGCGCTGACCATGGCGGACAACCACGTGATCTACAAGAACGGCATCAAGGAGATCGCGCACCAGCACGGCTGCTCAGTCACGTTCATGGCCAAGCCAGACCACCGGTGGATCGGCAGCTCGTGCCATGTGCACTCGAGCCTCTGGAAGGACTCGCGCAATGCCTTCGACGGGGAGTCGCCAACCTTCAAGCAGTACCTGGCGGGCCATATCGCCCACGCGTCCGAGCTCGCGATCTTCCTCGCCCCGACCATCAACTCGTACAAGCGATACGCGGCGGGCACGTGGGCGCCGACCACTCTCGCCTGGGGGCATGACAACCGGACGTGCGGCTTTCGCATCGTCGGCCACGGCCAGCACCTGCGTACCGAGTCGCGCATACCGGGCGCCGACGTGAACCCGTATCTTGCCTTCGCCGCGCTGCTGGCGGCCGGCTTGCAGGGGATCGAGAAGAAGCTGGAGCTGCCGGCCGAGTTCAAGGGCAACGCGTACGAGTCGGATGTGCAGCGATTTCCACACTCGATGCGCGACGCGATCGCCGACCTGGAGCGCGGCAAGATGGCGCGATCGGCGTTCGGCGACGACGTCGTCGACCACTACCTGAACTACGCGCGAACGGAGCAGGCGCAGTTCGACAAGGTCGTGACGGATTACGAGCGGGCGAGGTTGTTCGAGCGTGGGTAGCAACTGATGGGCAGACTCGAAGGTAAAGTCGCGGTGATCACCGGCGCGGCCGGCGGGATCGGGCGCGAAGCGTCGTTGCTCTTCTCGTCGGAAGGGGCGAAGGTGTGCGTCGCGGATGTCGGCCGCGAGGCAGGGGAGAAGACCGCCGCCGAGTGCAAGGAAGCGTTCTTCTTCCAGGCGGACGTCAGCGACCCGACAAGCGTGCAGGCGATGTATGCCGAGACAGCGAAGCGCTACGGCAGGATCGACATCCTCTACAACAACGCGGGCATCATGCCGCCGGACGACGACTCGATCCTCACCACCGAGCCAGACGCTTGGGATCGCGTGCAGGCGGTGAATGCAAAGGGCGTGTATCTGTGCTGCAAGTACGGCATCCCGCACCTACTGGAAGCGGGCGGCGGCTCGGTGATCAATGTCGCGTCGTTCGTGGCGCTGGTCGGCGCGGCCACCTCACAGATTGCATACACCGCCTCCAAGGGGGCGGTGCTTTCGATGAGTCGTGAGCTGGCGGTGCAGTTCGCGCGCCAGGGCGTGCGAGTGAACGCGCTGTGCCCGGGTCCTGTCGAGACGCCGCTGCTGATGCGCCTCTTCGCTCAAACGCCGGGCGCGTACGAGCGGCGCCGCGTGCATCTGCCCATGGGGCGGCTGGCGAAGGCGCGCGAGATCGCCAACGCCGCCCTGTTCCTGGCCAGCGACGAGTCGAGCTATGTCAACGGCACCACGTTCCTCGTGGACGGGGGCCTCACGGCTGCTTACGTAACTCCGGAGTAGGCACCGAGCTGCTGGGTTTGGGCCTCGACGTAACCCGGATGGGTATCGGGATGCATGCCATCAAGAGTCTTGGTCACAAACGCATTCGCCGCCATGGCGCTGATCGCCACTGCGTGTGGCGGAACGACTCCCTCGACATCCGGCACGACGCCGAGCCCTGCCGCAACGGGAGAAAAGATCGCGGTTGCTACCAACGCGAAGCTGGGGCAGATCCTGGTCGACGAGGGCGGGATGACGGTCTATCTTTTCGTTGCGGACACCGGAACGACCTCGACCTGCTATACGAGCTGCGCTGCGATCTGGCCGCCCGTGCTCACTACCGGTGCGCCGCAGGCAGGAGCTGGAGCACAGGTCTCGCTGTTGGGCACGACGACGCGCACGGATGGAAAGGTCGAGGTGACCTACGCGGGTCACCCTCTCTATTACTTCGTGAAGGACAAAGTGGCTGGTGACGCGACCGGGCAAGGGATCAACGGGTTCGGCGGCCTGTGGTGGGTTCTGTCCGCATCAGGAACTGCGATCCAGGTAAAGCCTTAGCCCGAGGTCGCCCGCGAGAAGCCGCTAACTTCTGCGGGTGGCTTCCTCTCAAACCTCGGATCGGACCCGCCGGGGCGTGATTCGGGACGCGCTGGGCATTGCGATCGCCAGCGGCGCGTACGCGGTGTCGTTCGGGGCGATCTCAACCGCCGCCGGGCTCACGCTGCTGCAGACATGCGCGCTGTCGGTGCTGATGTTCACGGGCGCGTCGCAGTTCGCGCTCGTCGGCGTCGTGGGCGCGGGCGGGAGCGTGTGGGCGGGGGCGGCCACTGCGGCGCTGCTCGGCTCGCGCAATGCGCTCTACGGCGTGAGGCTGTCGTCGATCCTGGATCGCAGCGGGTTGCGGCGACTGCTTGCTGCGCACTTCGTGATCGACGAGACGACGGCGATGGCGATCGCGCGCGAAGCGCCCGCCGAGAGCAGATTCGCGTTCTGGGCGACTGGAGTGGTGCTGTTCGTGTTCTGGAACCTGGGCACGCTCGCCGGCGCGCTCGCCACGCACTTCGTGCCGGACCCGAAGGTGTTCGGACTCGACGCGGCTCCGCCCGCCGCGTTCCTCGCCTTGCTGGCTCCGCGGCTGCGCGCACGCGAGCCGATGGCGATCGCCTTCGCCGCGGGCGTGGTGGCGTTGGTTTGCTTGCCATTCGTGCCCGCCGGCGTGCCGCTGCTGATCGTGGCGGTGCTTGTCGCCGTGTTCGGCGTGCTGAGGTCGGGCCGATGATGTGGGCAGGCGTCCTGGTCGCCTGCGCCGCTTGCTATGCGCTCAAGCTCGCGGGACTGTCTCTGCCTGCTCGCCTGCTGGAAGACGCTCGGGTGCAGCGAACGATTCCACTGGTTCCTGTTGCGCTGCTTGCCGCGCTGATCGCGACGAACACGTTCTCCACCGGTCACCACCTCGTGCTGGACGTGCGCGCTGCCGCGATTGGCGTGGCGGTGGTCGCGGTGCTGCTGCGAGCTCCGTTCCTGGTCGTGGTCGTCAGCGCGGCTGCGACTGCCGCGTTGCTACGTCTTCTCTAGTCGAATTCCACGTGTTTGGCGCCAGAGAGGTCAGTGCCCTCCAGGATTGGACGTGTTTTGCGTCAGATGTGGCCATCAACTCGATCCTAATAGCCACATCCGCACGACATGTGGGATTGGATCAGCCCACGCCTCGGTACCAAAGCCATCGAATGGCGATCGCGACAGCAAAGCCAAGGCCGCACAACGCGAGCAGGACGCCAACGCCCTGGAGAGTCCGATCGTCTGACAGCATGCCTGCGTCCTTGAGTGCGAGCCCGATCACGATCACGCCAACGCTGACGATCATCGCCCTCGGGCCTACGTAGCCGAAGTACCTCATGTCGGGGATTATGCCTCGCCTAGCAGGTCGCGCCGTCCCCTTAGGCCTGGTGTAACAATTGGCGGCATCGTGGCCGTCCATCCCCTTTGGATCGTCGCCGTATTTGTGGTTCTGCTGATACTCGTTGCGCCGGTCGTGGCAGTCATTCTTGCTGTGGGGCGCCGAAGCCATGGCCCAATGCCGTCTCCGATCTTTTCCCCGGACGGTCGATGGTGGTGGGACGGGCGGGCGTGGCAACCGGTCCAGCCGTCAGGCGGGCATGCCAATCCGGATCCGCCTATGCCTCCAACTTCAGGGTCAGGATTTTGAACGGCGTCAGCTCGAGCTCCAGCTGGCTGTTCGTTACTTTCACTTCGGTTCGCTCCCTCTCCAACAGGTCGCATAGCCACGCCCGCTTGGCGGGCAGCGTGGTCTTGATGCGAGCCTTGCAGCTGCCGCCCCAAGCTTCATAGAGCCGGATCACCACAGCATCTGAGTCTTCGGCCTTCTTGATCGCCTCCACGATCACCTGTCGGGTGTCGAGCTCGATCAGAGATCGGGACGAGCCGGTTGGGAGGTTGCCAGGAGGGGTTCGCAGCGGAACGTTCAGGTCCTCCGCGGCTTCGATGACGCCGGCCTCCCGGAAATCTCCGGGATGGGGCATCAGAGCGTAGGTGAACCGGTGGTTGCCGAGGTCTGCGGTCGGGTCCGGGTGTGTCGGTCCGCGCAAAAGCGAAAGTCGCATCACCGATCCCTGGATGTCGTACCCGTGCTTGCAGTCGTTGAGCAGCGCGACGCCGTAGTTGTGCTCACCCAGGTCCGCCCAGCGCTGCGCGCAGACTTCGAACATCGCCCTGGCCTGGCTCGTGTCCTGGTGCGTCGGCCGGCGGACGTGCCCGAACTGGATCTCATACGTCGCCTCGCGCGACCTGACGGTCACCGGGAACGCAACCTTCAGCATCTTGTGCCGCTCCTGCCACGAGACAAATGTCTCGAAACGCAGCACTCGTGAGCCGGCGTCAAGGCTCATGGTCTGGAACAGCATCGAATCGCCGAACCTGCGCCCGAACCCGAGCTGGCCGCGGAGACCGCCCCGCCGGTGGACCTGTTCGATATCAGTCACTTCCATGAACGAGTCGCGGTACTCGGCGTCGAGATCCCAGGCGTCCCAATTCCGAGGGTTGTCGTCGTGCAGCTGGAGCAGATTCCCGGGTCCGCTCAGCACCTCGCGCCCAACGGCCTTGTCCCAGATCGAGGTGAGCACCGCATGGTCGTCCCACTCGACGCGGAGAAGCTCGTTCTCCATGCTGTGGTCGGTGACCGAGACCTCGGGTTCGTCTGGGTGCGGGACGATGGCCGCCCATCCACAAGGCGGAGCCTCGACGCGTTCGAATTCGAAGCCGAGCATGACTATCTCATTGCGCGGATGAGAGGTCGGGTTGAAGGCCACCAGTTGTTTGCCTGAGCCGGCGATTGCCGACATTGCGGTGTGAGCGATTTCCTCGAAGGCCCTCTCCGTGACTTGTTCGAGTTCGCGTTCCGCTTCCTCGTACACCCAGTCGATGCTCGAGCCGGGAAGGATGTCGTGAAACTGGTTGAGCAATAGCGTCTTCCACAGAGCCTCCAGCTCGGTTGCCGGATAATCGCCGCCGGCGGCCACGGACCACATCTCCGCGTGGCGCAGCGCCGTTTGCGCGACACGGTTCCACCACTTCGTGCGTGACTGGCTCGTGTACGTGCCGCGGTGCAGCTCGAAGTAGAGCTCGCCCACCGACGTCGTCAGGTTCTTCGCCTCCGCACTCGCATGCTCGAAGAACTCGCGCGCCGTGCCGAGCTCCACGCGCGGCGCGCCCTCGACGTTGCGCAACCGGTGGGCCGCTTCGATCATGTCCGGCTCCGGACCCCCGCCTCCGTCACCCCAACCAAATAGATAGAGGGAGCGATCGACACGCTCGCGATCCTTGTAGTTCTCGACGCTCCACACGACCTGACTGGCAGTGAAGTCGCCGTTGTAGGTGTCTGCAGGCGAGAAGTGGGTGAAGATCCGTGTCCCGTCGATCCCCTCCCATATAAAGGTGTGGTGCTCCGGCTTGTTGGTGTCGTTCCACGACAGCTTCTGGGTCAGGAAGTAGTCGCAGCCCGCTTCCTTGATGAGCTGCGGCAGCGAACCCGGGTAGCCGAAGACGTCGGGCAGCCAGAGCTCTTCTGTTTCGTAGCCGAACTCCTGCATGAAAAACCGCTTGCCGTGCAGGAGCTGTCGGGCCAGCGCTTCGCCTGACGGCAGGTTGCAATCAGCTTCGACCCACATCGCTCCGACCGGCTCCCACTGGCCCGCGGCGATCTTTTCTTTGATACCGCGAAAGATGTCCGGGTAGTGCTCCTTCATCCACGCGTACTGCGCAGGCTGCGAGCAGGCGAAGCGGTAGTCGGGGTACTCGTCCATGAGCGCGAGCGCCGTGGAGAAGCTGCGCGCGCATTTGCGGCGCGCCTCGCGCAGGGGCCACAGCCAGGCGGTGTCGATGTGGGCGTGGCCGACGGCGGTGACGACGTGAGTCGATCGGCCCGGCTTCGACAGGACCTTGTCGAGGTCGCCTTCTTCCAGCGCTTTGATCAGCTCGGGCGCGGATGTTGCTTCGGCTAGCTCGAGCACGACCTTGTAATCGAGCGCGGCCTTGCGCGCGTGCTTGTCCTGGATGGCGAGCTCGGCCTGCTGGAGGATGAACGTGGGAGCATCCGATTCGCGCAGCGCGATCATCGACTGCGCGGGTTCGGCGCCCGACTCCGTAGCCTTCGGGTTGGCGGCAGCCTCCAGGTAGAAGTCAACGACAGGCCCGGTGATAGTCAGCCACCGGTGGTTGGGATCGACTCCGCGCCACGGTCTGCCGTCTTTCCAGGCCAGGGCCTCACAAGTGAACCCGGTTGGGCCCTCGAAACCGAGGTCGAACAGCGCCACGACGTCCTGGCCTGCCCACTCTTCAGGCACCTGGCCCTGCACGTGAAACCAGGTAGTGCTCCAGGGCGGGCCCCACGCCTCGCCGACTCGAAACGGACGGTAGTCGCCCTGGACCGCCTCCTCATAGGGGATCGGCTCGCCGCGCACGGTGAACGCGGAAACCTCGAGGGGGATGCGATTGGGGTGGATGGCGGGCAATAGCTCGGCCTCCAACACGTAGCGAAGCTGTTCGAGTTCTACCTGCGCCATACCGCTCGAGCTTAAGCCCCTCACCCTGGCCCTCTCCCCAAAGGGGAGAGGGAACTCCTTCTACCCCGGCCTCCCGATGGGGGGAGGGAGAATAGCCAGATGGTTCGCATCGAAACGGTGACGGAGGCGACGGCTGAGGTGCATGCCGCCCTGGCGCACCTGCTGCCGCAGCTCAACGACAAGCTGCCGGTGCCGACGATGGAGAGGATCGAGGCGCTGGTGGCCGATCCGGCGGTAACGCTGCTCTTGGCCAAGGACGGAGACGAGGTGGTCGGCACCACCACGGTGATCGTCTACACCACCCCGTTCTGGATCAAGGCGCGCCTCGACGAGGTCGTGGTCGACGAAGCCGCGCGGGGCAAGGGCGTCGGAGCGGCGCTGGTCAGCGCGGCGCTGGACGTCGCGCGCGCAAAAGGTGCGCAGGTCGCCGAGCTGCAGTCCGGTGTGCAGCGCGAGGCGGCGAACCGGCTGTACCCGCGAATGGGTTTCAAGCCGCGCGAGACGAACGTCTATCGACTGGTATTACGTCCTTAACGCCCCGCACCCTAACCCTCTCCCCTGAAGGGGAGAGGGAACTTCAGCTAGTCAGCTCTTCCAGCCGGCTCACCATTCGCGCCAGCGTCGCGAACGCCGCGTTCACGGGTTCGGTCGACATCATGTCGACCCCGGCCATCCGCAAGCCTTCGAGCGGGTACATCGAGCCCGCGCTCTTCAAGAACGCCAGGTAAGACGCGACGGCCTTCGGGTCGCCGCTTGCGACGGGTTCGACCAGGTGGTCCGCGGCCGCGATGCCGGTCGCGTACTGGTACACGTAGAAGTTGCTGTACAGGTGCGTGTGGAACTGCGCCCACGTCGAACCGATACGATCGCGGTCGCGCCCGGTGACCTCGACCTCGGAACCGTAGACCTCCATCATCAAATCCGCCATCAGGTTGTTGAGGTACTCGGCGGTGATCGCGCCGCCGCGCTCGACGTGCTCGTGCATCTCCAGCTCAAGCCTCGCGAGCGACGGCATGATGAAGAAGTAGCGATAGAAGTTCGACATCGCTTCTTCGATTACGGCGAGCTGGATGGCAGGATCGGTCTGAGTGGCGAGCAGATGGCGGCGCACGAGCGCCTGGTGCATGTTCGATGCGACCTCAGCCTGGAACAGCCCGTAGCTCGAATAGATGAAGGGCTGCGTCTGGCGCGCATAGTGCGAGTGCATCGAATGGCCTAGCTCGTGAGCCAGCGTGCTCATCGAGTAGATGTCGTCGTTGTAGCTCATGAAGATGAATGGGAACGTGCCGGGCACACCGGTGGAGAACGCACCCATGCGCTTGCCCTTGTTCGGGTAGATGTCGACCCAGCGATCGTTCAGCGCTCCCTGGCGCAGGACCTTCACGTATTCCTCGCCCAGCGGCTTCACCCCTTCCGCGATCCACTCGACGGACTGCTCGTAAGAGACGCTAAGTGTCGAGCCGACTTGTGAGCGCGTGTCGTAGGGCTTCAGCACTTCCAGGCCCGCCGCCTTGCGCTTGATCCGCCAATAGCGGTGCCACGTGCCGACGTTGTCGCGGAACGCCTGGATGATGTTGCGATAGACCTCGGGCGGGATGTGGTTGGGCTCGAGCGATGCGGCAAGCGATGAAGGGAAGCCTCTGGCGCGCGCGTAGAAGATGTCGCGCTTGACGCCCCCGGCCACGCTCCCCGCCATCGAGTTCTGCATCGCGAGGTGCGCGTCGGCGTAGCTCTCAAATGCCGTCCGCCTCAGCTCGCGGTCACTGCTCGTGAGCAGCGCCCCAATCGTCCCTTGAGCCACCTCGAGCTCCGTGCCGTCAGAGGCGACGGCAGGCGGGAAGCGCAAGTCGGTATTGGCCATCACGCCATGCACGGAAAGCGCCGTGGCGAGCGGGTCCGACGCCTGCGTCAGGACCTCCTCCACCTCCGCGCTTCGAATCCGCTTCTGCAGCTTTTCGACACGGTCGAAATAGTGGCCGAGGTGAGCCAGCCTTGGCGAGGCGGCGACCCATTGGCGAAGCTTCGGGAATCCGATCGCGATCATCTCGGGCAGCGCAAACGACGTGGCGGCGCCGAGCTGGGCGGCGACCGTCCGCTGCCGGTCGGTGCGTGCGAACGCGGCTTCGTTCCCCGTGTCGACGGAGTAGGACATCGTGCTGTAGACCGTCACCTTGCCCATCAGCCGGTGCAGCCTCTCGCTCGCGTCAAACCAGTCGGCCAGTGCGTCCGCCGAGTCGCCCAGGTGACCCCGGAACTCGGCCAGGTCGGGCAAGCGCGCGATGATCGTTTCGACCGCCTGCTCCCAGCCCGCCTCGTCGGGAAAGACACTCTCGCTGTGCCAGGTGAAACGCTTGTCCACGTCGGAGCGAGCGGGCAGCGTTCTGGCCACTTCCGCTAAGAGTAGGAGAATGAGCTCATGCCCCGGGCCAAGGCGAATGGGATCGAGCTCGAGTACGAGACCTTCGGAGGTCCCGACGACCGGCCGCTGCTCCTGATCGGGGGGCTTGGCTCGCAGATGATCAGCTGGGACGAGGACTTCTGCACCCAGCTGGCGGCGCGGGGATTCCGCGTCGTCCGCTTCGACAACCGGGACTCCGGGCTGTCGACCCGGATGGAGGAGGCCGGTTTTCCCGACATGGCGGCCGCATTCGGCGGTAACCCGCAGCCGGCGTACCAACTGGAAGATCTGGCCGATGACGCTGTCGGGCTGCTCGACGCCCTGGGCATCGGCGCCGCCCATGTCGTCGGCGTGTCGATGGGGGGATTCATCGCCCAAACGGCCGCCCTCAACCATCCGGACCGCGTCCTCTCGCTGACGTCGATCATGTCCGGCCCGGGTGGGGAGGATGAGGTCGCCCCGACACCGGAAGGAGCTGCGGTCCTGGTGGTCTCACCCCCGCCCACACGCGAGGAGCGCGTCGAACAGGCGATGGGATTCCGGCGGGTCCTAATGGGTTCGAGCGATCCGTTCGACGAAGCGTTCGAGCTGCGCCGCGCCTCTAGCGCGATCGACCGTGCTTACTACCCGGTCGGGGTTGGGCGGCAGCTCGTCGCGATCCTTGCCGCGAAGAGTCGCCTCGAGCGCTTGAAAAACCTTCGTCTGCCGACGCTGGTGATTCATGGCGTCGACGACGTGCTGGTGCCCGTCGAGAACGGGCGCCTGGTCGCCGAGGCTGTACCCGGCGCGCGTTACCTGGAGTTCGATGGGATGGGCCACGTCTTGCCCAAGCGGGTCTGGCCGCAGGTGCTGGCCGCCATCGACGAAATTGCACGTGAGGCGACGCTCGCGTCGCGCCAGTAGTGCCTCACGGCGCCTTGATCGAGGCCACCCATTACGTCGGGCCACCGATCTTCTGGGGTGTGGCGGGCGCGACGACCGCCACGATCATCGCGTTCTGGATCGTCTTCTACGTGTGGCTCGGCGGTGAGCTGTGGCTGGGCCGCTCCCGCCGCGCGCCGGCCGGCGCCGCCCGGCGCGACGACGGATCGAAATGGTTGCTGATCAGCTCGGTGTGGGTGACGGTCGCGCTGGGGATGGGTCTGGCCTTTGCCTTTCCCGATGCCGCGATTACAAGCGGCCGCGGCGCGCTGTTCATGGCGGGCCTGGCCCTGATGATCGCCGGCTTAGCCGTCCGTTATTACTCGATCCGAGTGCTCGGAGCGTCATTCACTGTCGACGTGGCCACGCGCTCCGGCCAGGAGGTCGTGGAATCGGGTCCGTACCGCTGGGTGCGGCACCCGTCGTACACGGGGGCCCTGCTGACGATCCTGGGCATCCTTGTGTGCTGCCTCAACTTCGTCTCACTGGCGGCGATCGTGTTCGTTGCCGCCGGTTATGCGTACCGGATCAGGGTTGAAGAGAGGGTGCTGGCGGAAGACCTTGGCCCGGCGTACCGCGACTACATGCGGCGGACCAAGCGGCTCATCCCCTTTTTGATCTGACGCTCAGGCCGGGTCGTAGCCCCGGCGGCTGTAGACCATCGGAGTGACACCCGCCCGGTGATCGCCCTCGGTGACCAGCCCGATGAGAATCCAGTGGTCGCCCCCCTCGATCGTGTCGCGCAATGTGCACACCGCGTAGGCCGCAATGTCGTCTTCGAGGATCGGCCCGCCGATGGGGCTTTCCGGACGGCGCCAGCCGATGCCGTCGAACTTGTCAGCGACCTTGGTCGCCATGCGGCGGGCGAGCTGATCTCGACCGGCGGCAAGTATGTTGGCGGTGAAGCCGCCCGTGTGTTGCACAGCGGGCAGCGTGTTGGAAGTCTTGTCGATGCACGCGAGGGCGAGCAGCGGGTTGAGCGAGACGGCGCAGAAAGCGCTGACGGTTAGACCGCGTGGGCGTGAATCCTGCCCGAACGCCGTCAGGACGACGACGCCGCTGGGAAAGCTGGCCATGACCTCTCGAAAACGCTCAGGTGGAATCACAACGAGTGATATTGCAAGGTCCGCCTCCCCATCCGTCCGGCCGCTGCGCGGCCGGCCACCTTCCCCACAAGTGGGGAAGCCCTT
>Ga0209011_1000713_pt1 | contig 12270 bp, 6 predicted proteins | sample BlaSpr_A8_OM1_M3_FD_187986 | JGI IMG/M metagenome (GOLD analysis project Ga0209011, IMG submission 187986) | Forest soil microbial communities from Thunder Bay, Ontario, Canada - Black Spruce, Ontario site 2_A8_OM1_M3 (SPAdes) (version 2) | ecosystem: Environmental > Terrestrial > Soil > Boreal... | reverse complement strand
CGGGAGGTGGAAGACAAGCCCCTCTCGCAGAACGGGAACTCCGGTCAAGTTGAAGAGAACGTCGGCGATTTCTGCGGAACCAGACTGCAGCAAAGAGATGACGCGTTCCAGCAGGAAATTCGGCAGAGGTACAGTGAGAAAAAGAAAAAGAAGAGAAAAGTGGGCTGATTTTATGGCAGCCTTCCCGAAGGAAAAAGCAAATCCGGCTATCCAGAGCAAGATGACTGCAACGACATTACAGGTAAGCCGAAGGTCGGAAATTAGCTTGTCGCCAGCCAAGCACACACTGATGGCGATGACGACCGACAAGAAAAGGAAAATGCCACCGCCCGCATGGAAGGAAAGATTGTTGAAAATGGTGCGGCGTTCGATGAATAGCAGGCCAGCCGTGAGGAAGGGAATCAGTATGAGGTGGGAGGCGTTGTCATTCGTCAGCGATAGTCGAACGAGAGCAATCAGAGGTTTTGCAAAGAGAACCGAACTGACCATAATCCAAACGCTAAACAACAGCCAGCGTTTCAAAATATTGTTGCGCGTGTCGTGCAATGCGTTTTGACTCCGTTACTCTTGCAAAGGCTTTAAATTTCTTTCATGCAAAGTCAGGAAAACTAGCTTCGAGTTCGAGTCTCTCGCGATGGCAGGCCGGCTGCTATTAGTTCGCTCCGCTGCTTACTGGCTGAATGTCTCTGCCCGCCGCGTGTAGTGCCGCTCGTAGTAATTCCGATATTCTCCCGATCGTGCATGCTCGAGCCACTCGCCGTTGGTCTGGTACCACTCGATCGTTCGGCGAATTCCGTCCTCGAAGCTCACCTCTGGCCGCCAACCTAGTTCCCGTTGGATTTTCGAGCAATCCAGGGCATAGCGTCGATCGTGCCCTGGTCGGTCTTGCACGGAACGCATCAAAGAATCCGGCTTTCCGAGGTGATGCAGGATGGTTCTTACGATCTTCAGGTTAGGTTGGGGCATGCCGGCCGAAACGTTGTAGATGGAACCCGGCTTGGCCTTTTCGAGAGCCAGCGCGATGGCGCGACAGTAGTCTTCCACGAAGAGCCAATCGCGTTCCTGCAGCCCATCGCCATAGATAGGTAGCGGTTTGTCTTCGCGCGCATTCGCGATCATTAACGGAACAAGTTTTTCGGGAAACTGAAACGGGCCATAGTTGTTCGTGCAACGCAAAACGATGGCCGAGATGCCGAAGGTATTCGCATAGGCAGAAACAAGATGATCCGCTGAAGCCTTGCTAGCGGCGTATGGGCTACGTGGATCGAGCGTTGCTTCCTCTGTGAAGCTGACTCCAGCAGGCGCGCTTCCGTAGACCTCATCCGTGCTGATATGCACAAATCGAGAAAGATGGAATTTCCGCGCGGCCTCGAGAAGGCAGTGAGTCCCTAACACATTCGTTCGAAGAAAGGGAGAGGCATCTTCGATACTGCGGTCCACGTGCGTTTCCGCTGCGAAATTCACTAGAGCGTCGATGCCCTTTGCGAAGGCATCGTTCACGTCCTGAGGATCCGTGATGTCGCCCCGAACAAGGGAATACCGGGGATCGCCGGCAATGTCCGCGAGGCTTTCCGGATTGCCCGCATACGTCAGCTTGTCGAAATTCACAATCTCCACAGGATGCTGGGACGTGAGCAGGTGCCGAATAAAATTCGACCCGATAAAGCCCGCACCGCCCGTTACGAGAACTTTCACGCCGTCTCTCCCTTTTGATCCAACCTGTCGGTCATGTCTATAATCGATGCCCCGTTCTATTCGCCGTCTCGCGCATGGCGCGGCGGAGCCCCACGTCCTGGGATCTTGTTTGCTCCGGATTCCGCGACCATGTTCGTGGCACGAAGCAACGATTCAAACGTGCCGGCATCCGTCCACCAGCCATCCAGGATGCTGTGCGTCAGCGTGCTTTCTTTAAGATACATATTATTCACGTCGGTAATCTCCAGTTCATTACGCCAGCTGGGTTTAGTTTTTCCAATCTTCTCGAATACGCTTTGATCGTAGAAGTAAATACCCGTTACGGCATAGTCCGATTTCGGCTTCTTGGGCTTTTCTTCGATACCGAGAATCCGTCCATTTAGGATTTCGGGACAACCGAATCTTTTGGGATCGGGGACTTCCTTCAGGATGATGTGTGCGCCGCGCTCCTGTCTTTCGAAGGACTGCTTCGAGGCGATGATGTTGTTCTCGATGATGTTGTCTCCGAGAACGACGCAGATCTTCTCTCCTTCCACAAAGGGCTCCGCGAGACGCAAGGCATCGGCGATGCCGCCTTCACCCTCCTGATAGGTGTAGTGAATGCGATGCAGGTCGAAATCCCTGCCGTTCGAAAGCAGGCGCAGGAAGTCACCGGAGTTCTGGCCGCCTGTGACGATGATGATGTCCCGAATGCCGGCATCCACCAGAGTCTGAATGGGATAAAACACCATCGGCCGGTCATAGACAGGCAGGAGGTGCTTATTGGTTACGCGCGTGAGCGGATAAAGTCTTGAACCTCTACCTCCGGCCAATACGACACCTTTCATGGACCTGTTCTCCTCGCCGTGAGTTCCTGACTTGGACTATTGAGATGCAATTTGCGCGGAGATCGCCCCACCGCAACAAATGATGTAGGATGCCACGCGTTCGAGAATCGCGCTTGTAGATGTGATAGGAAATTGGGCCAGACTTCGAAATGACCAGAGACATGCATACTGCCGAGTTTGAAATTCCAGTGGACTTGTGTTTTCAGCAAGAAACCAATACCTGCCTGTGATTAGGGATGAACGGCACGCGGCTTCAGGCGACGGGCCGATGAGTAAGTTTGTCAACGAGGTCAAGATACTCATGTTTCTTGATCGTCCAGTCGTTGTGGGCGACGAACGCCGTAGCATTTTCAATGAGCGTCCGCCGCTTCTCCGGATGCTGGATCAGGTCAAGCATGCATCGTCCGAGGTCAATTTCATCGCCTCCGCGGAAGAAGCGCACAATGGAATCGTCAAAATAATAGCGATCGATACGTGTGTCTGAGACAATGACTGGCACTCCCATTGCCATAAACTCGAGAATCTTAGTACTGAAAGCCTCATTCCCAAAATTATCTTTACGTTTGGGGACAATGCCCAGGTCTGCGGATTCGATAACCCTGGCAATATCCCGTAATGACTTGGGCGCGTGGAGCAGAATCCGATTTTCCAAATTGAGGTCTTTGATCAGGAGTGCAAGGTTATTCTTCGTTGGTCCCTCGCCGTAGATATGAAAATCTGCGAATGGAACCTGCTCGCTGATCTTTGCGAATGCACGGATCGCAATATCCAGACCCTGATGCCAGTTGAGGGTCCCTGGATAGACAATCTGAAAGCGCTCTCGCGACGCTGGACGTTCCTTGAGGCGATGGAAGATGGACCGGTCGGGAGAATTCAACACGACAGTACATTTGTCTGGCTTAACCGAACGCGAGCATAGTCGTTCCTGCCAGATGTGATTTGCAATTATCACGTGGCTCGAAAACTTGGCACTAATCCACTCGGTAAAATGCAATAGTCGAAAGATGAGCGAGCCATGTTTTGTTCCAAATTTGCTCGTATAAAACTCCGGCAGAATATCGTGGATATCCAGGATAATCGGCCTACCCCCCAAACGGGGAAGGATGGCGCTGAATACAAGAAAGTCGGGCACCGAGTGGACATGTAACAGGTCGTATTTTTGTTTCAAGTCATTCTTTGAAACGTGGTACATGGATTTAGAAAGGAAAGACAGGATTCTCACGAAATACGAGAATCGGCTCTTCTCATTGACCCGTCGACTCTGTAACCGATGCACCTTGACGCCACAAAGTATTTCCTCACGGGGAGCACTTCCATGCTGTAGAGCAAACACTTCCACTTGATGGCCGAGCTGAGCAAGCGTCTCCGCATATCGCATCACGCGATTGTCCGATTCGTAAAAAGTGTAGGCGACCATGCAAATGCGCAGCGGACGCTGATCTTCGTGCGTTCTTTGCGAATCGTTCTTCGGCTCCGCTATGGTTGTTTCTTGTTGTTTTACGGATGGCGTGTCAACCGCTGCGCCTTCCGAAGGGAATGTGAGTACCCCTAGAGTTCCAAGTGCATGCGGACTTCCGTTCCGCGTTTGTCTTTCAATGATGGCCGTTTGTACCGTCCAATCATTACTTGGAGCGCCACTCGAGCCTTGCTCTCTGTATACGCTAGGCAGCGCCTTTTCGATCAGTGCTTCGCCCTCGATTCCGGATTCGTCCCGTGACCCCGGGGCCGGCGACTCCTGGGAGTTTAGAGAGGGCCTGTCAAAAACATACTGCACACGGCCATCAACCAAACACGCATAGGCAATCTTTGCTCGTTCTCTGCCCTCGCCCTCAATCTGCCAACCTTCCCCTGCGCGAACGAGTTTCATGGCGCGCCGCATTCTCCACCAGCGATCGATCTCCGCCGGAAGAGTTGCCCAGATTCCTTCGGAGGAGCGTATTTCTGCGAGATAGCCAAGCAACTGTCGATAGATATACTGTGCCTTCCGTTCCATAAGATAGTCGGGGTGGGTGATCAAATTAATGATTCCATTACCTCGAAGGATTATCTCAGTCTGTCGTCTCCATAGATCAATGGAATATTGATTCAGGATGTGAAAAAGGGAGTAGTCTTGTGTCTCCGTGACGGGAATCTCCAATACGTCTCCAATAAAATACGGCATGACTGTACAACAGCCGCCGTTCTGAGGATCCAGGTGGCCCACATTGGGGACGGACATATCGTAGGTGATCTTGAAGGCGTCAAACCACCTCACGTTGCGATATAGTGCGCCCGAGCGGAATCCCGTCGTTCCGAATTTAAGCGCGTATTGATTGATTTTCCCGGCTCGCCGGAGAAATTCGCCTCGCTCCCGAAAAAGATTTCCGTCATGGTTCAGATCGTGAACATTAACCTCGAATCCAAGATCCTTGATGTTTTGAAGAAACTGCGCGGTTACCTTGTAGCGCTTCTCCGGCACGATTTGAAACGACGAGCGGAAGCCGAACTCGCTATCGAGGGCCATGAGTTCTGAGCAGAACTCCGCCCCAGCTTTGCTTTCCACATCGTGCGTCAGAATTAGGGCTGCCTTGGCGCCATCGGGCCAGAACCAAATAAATGGGATAGGGGCGTTTCCACCGGCCTGAATTGCAAGCTCCATCAGTTTCTCATACAGATGATCGACCGTACGATCCACTGGCCAGTGCGGAAAAGGATTCTCCAATTCGCCGCGGAGCCGGATGCGTTGCAGGAAGCTTCGGATAGGCAATGGGAGAAAAGGACGGCACAAATAATACAGAGTTCGTATGAATGGATGTGCGCCCAAGCGGGTTGCATCGTCATCCATTTTTCCCACATAACGCTCGTAGCGAAGATTGTCCACAACCTCGTCAGGATCGAAGGGGAGCCCAATGCTTCTATCATGCAGACAGACCTTGGAAGAGATATCCCCAATTCGCCCATCAACTTGCGACGCAACCGCAACGGCGGAAGTAGTCCCGAAACAGATGATGTCCTCACCGAACCGGAAATAGCCTGGTCTACCAGAGAGTTCTCGATCTACATAGAATCGAGTGGCATTGTCGGGGCAACGAAAATGTTCGAAAAAACTTTGACTCATCTTAAGATATTCTCGCCAAAGCGGTTGATACTCATCGACGGCCTTCGGGAGTCAGCTACATATTCAGACTGAGGGTGATTCCATCCTAGATCGACTATTCTCGATCCAGCTAACCGATGTGCGGATAAAGCAAGCAACCAATTGCTCTCAAAATTCTGTTCGGACAGCTACCAAAAACCATCTTTGCCATACGGAGCGGATATGTCTGTCCGTCCGTAATATCCTTATGGGGAGGATACCTCATGTACACCAATTTTTGGCGTGAGGTTCCCCAATGATCCTTGAATGTGACAAGCCCATGATTCTCCACTCTGGACCGGCCCAGATCCAGTTGCGTGTGACCAGCGGCCTTGGCGGATTGAATCATGTTCCAGAATAGAAAGGGCATTCCACCAAGGTTATGGAATCGGGCGTCTGAGCACCCATACTTGTAAATGAAAGTTCGTTGGTTCTCAATGGTCAGAATTGCTGCTATGGGTCGACCAGCTTTTCGCGCAACTCGGATCGTTACCATTTGACCGAGGCAATTGAGCATGTGTTGAAACCAAAATTTCGGGTGTGGAGGTAACTTCTGCCGCCGACGAGTGACTACGTGCAAGTCATAGAACTCTTCCAATAGTTCGGGTGAACGTCCGGCCTCGATTGTAAGCCCTGCACGCTGCGCTCGCTGAATCCTTCTCCGTATGGAATCCCCATCAAACTTCTGATAGAGATCATCGAGCTTGGGCTGAAGATCAAGGTGGTGGAATGCATATTCCTCCACACACTTTTCCACTCCGTTTGCATAGGCCGATGTTATAGGACGAAGCTCAACATATTTCCATTGCCCTTTCCGCTGCTCTTCCAACGGAGCTTCTAGGAGCCTCTGAAGTTCAGCCAGGTTTTCAACCATGGGCTCGCAGTGATCCGAAAACGGGAGAGACACCAAACGTCGCCCGGTTAACCAACTCCGAATACGGCAGAATAAGAGCGCATTGATTAACAAGCCTCCCGGCGCCGAAGTCGTGTAAGCAACCGGTTCGTACTCATATGCTCGCTCAAGCAGCCTGAGCCATTCCGTAGTATGAAATGTAGATGCTTTCGGATGAGCTTCGACAAAGTCCGGCCATCTTGCGTCATGAAGCGGATTGAAGCAATAGACTTGCATATGCCATGTTCGAAGAAGCAGGATCTTTTGCTGCCTCCTAGACAGGCGAGGCAGCTCGGAATCAGTCCGCAGTAATCCAGACTAACGAAGATGGCATCGCCGCCACTAGATGACTCTCGTAGCCCAACGAAGGTCGCTGGATTAGAAGTGGCCTCAACTTCCGACGCCCACTAACTTGATAAGCGAAGGTGCCAATACACAATGGTACCGAAACTATAAAGCTTTTTTGGACAATATCGTGCAACGTGTGTCGATTGAGCGACCAATGGTTTTTCTTCTTGTTTTTTCTCTGCTCGGAGGTTATTGGGCCCCACAGCGGCGCGCATCGGCTCATTCTCTCATCCGGTGTGACGGCTTACATGGGGTAGGTGACGACCTGACCGCTATCTGCGCATTACTCGAGCACGGGCAAATCAATAGAGCGCAGCTCACGCGATCGGGGTCAAGCATCTGAGCTGGATCACGGCAAAAGGCCGAATACGTCCAGCTCCGTCTGAGTTCCTACGTAGACTTTGCCATTGGCGACCGTCGGCACCGTGAATTTCACCCAATTGCCGCCCTTATCGCGACTGTTCGCCGCCTGCGTGCTGTCGTAGAATTTGTTCGCGACGTTAGCAGCGTCAAATGCATATAAGACCATCGAGCCCGACGTCGTTTGATAAACTGCCCATAGGATGCCGCCAGTGGCGCCATTCGACGAGACCGAAGGAGTTGAGCCAAACCCACTGGCCGCAGTTGCCGACGTGGAGATGGGCGTGGTGCTCAGAAGACCATTGGTGAGTGAAAACGCCCTGAGTACGTCCGACTGGCCCCAGAAATAAACCATATTGTTCCAGTAGGCCGGCATGCTCCACATTCCACCCACAGCGTTCGGAAGTTCCTGAACGATTTGCGGATCGGAAGTGCAGCTTGTGGCGCAATAGTGGAGGTTGTTAACGGTCATCTGATCTCTGTCGACGACATAGATGGTCCCACCCTTGCCCGCTTCCAGCAATTCATGCGGATGGCTGCCCGATTGATCGGGGAGAAGAAGAACGCCACCAGAGCCAAGATCTATGTCGGCGTTATTCAGTGCCGCTTGATTATAAACAGTAAAGTAATCGATCAGGGAAAGCTGTCCCGCTTTCAAAGCGACCCTCAAGATACTGTCACCTAAATCGTTTGCAGGAATGTTGATGGCGTCAAAGTCGCCATTTCCGGTGGCCAAGAAAATGTTTCCACTGGCGTCCGCAGCGATTCCGGCTCCGCTCATCCAGATACCGCTTTCATAGCCGTTGGGCGACGTAACAAGAATACCTTTCTGTGTAAAGGTTGCCGCATCGTAGGCAAATATCCAGCCGTGGTACGGTTGCCAGTCACAGTGAGATGCAAAAGCCATATAGATCGTGCCATTCGACAGCAGCAACCCTGGCCGGCTGTGCTCGTGCAATGGATTGAAGGTAAGTACACCACCGGAGGCATCTGTGGCTGTCCCCCGGGCCGAACCCGTTATGACGACCGGACCCGGAGATTTTTCGGCGCCCGTAGTGATGTCGATGGCGTGCAACCGGTGAACGAAGACACCGTTCTCTTTGGACTTGGCTTCGACGTACATCGTTCCGGCCGTCGGATCGATGGTGGGCGTGCCTGTGATGCCGACCTGTGGCACAAGGTCGCTGCAGCCAAGATCGGTGCTGCCGCTGACCGTTGTTGCGCCGACAGCCGCTCCGTGCGCCGTATCGATGAGGCTCGCTTTCCAGAGCGGCGATGCGTTCGTACCCGTGTTGTTGTCGGCGTCGAAAGCAAACACGCTGTCGGCTTCCGTCGCCACGTACACGACGTTGTGCGTGCCCAGGCCAGGAATAGTCACGTTTGGCACGTAGAGCGGCTGGGCGTACACGTGGCCGTCCACGGGCTGTGAGAACTTCTTGCCGAACTGCGTCTGGTTTACGTTGGCGGAAGTCAACGTGATTTCGGCTGTGTTCTGCCCAGTTCGCCCATTGTCATTGTGGTGCGTCAGGACCCCCGGGAATAGGGGAGTCGAACTCACCGTGAGTATGGCGGGGCTGCTTGTTATCGTTCCGGCAGTATTGGTCACAACGGCCTGGAAGGTCGATCCGCTGTCGGCCAACACCGTCGCGGGCGTGGTGTAACTTGCCGCGTTCGCTCCAGTGATGTTGAGGCCGTTCTGCTGCCACTGATAATTCAGTGGTGTCAATCCTGTCGCTACCGCCGAGAATGTCGCCGTTTGTCCCACAACTACCGTTTGATTCGCTGGCTGGGTCGTGATGGCTGGCGCTGGGAATACCCCTGTTCCCGTCGCGGCAACCGTCTGCGGGCTCGCCAACCCGTTATCTGAGATGGAGAGAGTGCCCGTCCGGGTTCCCGTGGTGGTGGGCGTAAAGGTCACATTGATTGTGCAAGTCGAGCCCACCGCCAGTGTGATGCCGTTGCAGTTGTCCGTTTCGGCATAATCGCCGCTCGTTGTGACTCCACTAACCGTGACTGCAGTGGTGCCAACGCTCGTCAAAGTTACTGTCTGGGCTGTACTTGATGTTGCCACCACCTGAGCCGGGTAAGTCAGGCCCGAGGCCGATAGACTGACCGCAGGTCCGACTGGTCCGAACACCTGAAACTCGGCTAGCCCAGCGCTGTTCCCGACCGCCTGCGTGATATTGAACTTTACCCAAGTGACCGTCTTCGGCACGAATGCCACCGGATATCCTTGTCCGTCGCTCGATAGCGCTCCGATGCTGATGGTACTTCCGTCGCTGAACTGCAGATTGCCCGCCTGTATGTTATCGATCAGATTTACTCTGTCGTAGATCGCAACCTGTGAAATCTGCACCGGGCTGTTCCAGGTCAATTGAATCCATCCGGTTAATTGTCCGTTCGTGGCCCACTCATAGGTGGAATTAGCTGGATACCCCGCGATCACGCCGTCGACCGCCTTTGCCCCTTGTTGCCCAGTACCTGAACTTTGGGAGGAAACGGCCACAGTTGCATTGGGCGCCAGATTCGGAACCGGACCCACGAGATTAATCACATGGGGGCTGCCTGCGGCGTTGTCGGTAATAGTGACCGCGCCTGTTTGTGTCGCAGTTCCTGAGGGCGAGAACCCTATGCTGATCGTGCAGGTGGATGATGTGCCCAAGCTAGTCCCGCAGCTATTCGTTTGCGAGAAGTTCCCGCTTGCCGTGATGCCGCTGATGGACAATGTGCCGGTCCCAGTGTTCGTCAGCGTCACCATCTGGGTCTTTACCGTGCTCAGGCTGTTGGGCGTGGCAAAAACCACGTTGTTCGCCGATAGGCTCACGGATGGAGAACCTATTGCCAGGCCGGTTCCTGAAAGAGTGATCGTCTGCGGACTCCCGGTCACGTTATCTTTGATGGTCACTGCGCCCGCCCGAGTGCCCGTGGTCGTCGGGGTAAACGTCACACTAATTGTGCAAGTCGAGCCCACCTGTAGCGTGATGCCCGTGCTCCCTCCGCAGGTGTCCGTCTCGGCATAATCGCCGCTCACGGCAACCCCACTGAGGACGAGTGCAGATGACCCGTTGCTGGTAACTGTAACCGTCTGAACCGCACTCGTGGTTCCTACCACTTGGTTTACGTAAGTGAGACTCGTCGTTGACAGACCTATCCCAGGTGATGCGGGATTAACCGTGAGTGTGGCGGGACTACTTGTTATCGTTCCGGCAGTATTGGTCACAACGGCCTGGAAAGTTGATGCGCTGTCGGCCGTGATTGTCGCGGGAGTCGTATACGTCGCGGCATTCGCTGCGGTGATATTGACGCCGTTCTTCTGCCATTGATAACCCAGTGGCATCGTGCCGGCCGCCGCTACGGAGAAGGTTGCCGTCTGTCCGGCGGTCACGGTTTGATTCGCGGGCTGAGTGGTGATCGACGGCGCGGTCAGCACGGCTCCCGTTCCGGTCAGGTTGATCGTTTGGGGGCTGCCCAACGCGTTATCTGAGATGGAGAGAGTGCCCGTCCGGGTTCCCGTGGTGGTGGGCGTAAAGGTCACATTGATCGTGCAAGTCGAGCCCACCGCCAGTGTGATGCCGTTGCAGTTGTCGGTCTCGGCATAGTCGCCGGTCGTGGTAATTCCAGTGAACGTGACGGGTGAGGTGCCATTGCTCGTCAAAGTCACCGTTTGAGGTGCGCTGGTAGTTGCTACGATCTGGCTCTGGAAATTCAGATTGGTAGCCGACAGACTTACCACAGGGCCGATCGATCCGAACACCTGGAACTCCGCCAAGCCGGTGTTGCTTCCGACCGCCTGGGTGATGGTGAACTTTACCCAGGCGGCGGTCTTGGGAGCAAACGTTACGGGATATCCTTGCCCGTCGTTGGAGAGCGTCCCGACGTTGATGGAGCTGCCGTCGCTGAACTGCAGCGTGCCAGCTTGTATGTTGTCGCTCAGGTTGGGGCGGTCATAGAGCACCACCTGTGAAATCTGCACCGGGCTGGTCCAGGTCAATTGGATCCACCCGGTTAATTGCCCGTTCGTGGCCCACTCATAGGCGGGATTACCCGGATACCCCGCGATCACGCCGTCGACCGCCTTTGTCCCTTGTTGCCCACTACCTGAACTTTGGGAGGAAACGGCCACAGTCGCATTGGGCGCCAGATTCGGAACCGGACCCACGAGATTAATCACATGGGGACTGCCTGCGGCGTTGTCGCTAATAGTGATCGCGCCTGTCTGTGTCGCAGTTCCTGAGGGCGAGAACCCTATGCTGATCGTGCAACGCGCCGCTGCCGCCAGGCTAATTCCGCAAGTGTTCGTCTGGGCGTAGTTCCCGGTCGCCGTGATGCCGCTGATGGACAGTGTGCCGGTCCCAGTGTTCGTCAGCGTCACCACCTGGGTCTTTACCGTGCTCAGGCTGTTGGGCGTGGCAAAAACCAAATTCGTCGCAGATAAACCGACCGAAGGCGTAGACTGCGCGAAAGCATTAAATGTGTATAAAAAGAAAAACGAAATAAGCTGCAATAGTCCCAAGGCTCGTCCAGGAACGAAATGAGTGAATGCAGTCGAGTTTTTGATGCAGGCTTCAGTGTGCACGGGAGTCTCTCCATTACTATGAATAAAGAATTTATTTTGCAGTTCTAGACAATTTTGTAAGCAACAACTGCATCATCGAGGGGCACGGAATTGCGAGCCGCTTTCAACTGCCGTTCATCCTAATTATCTGGTGGGATTTTCGAATTTCAGCTTCTTAACCTTGTGGGGACAAAGTGGTCCAAGGCGTCCACGCGGATGCATTCGTTGTCCTGCAGTCTAATAATCTGATGATCCATTGTCCGGACCGATGAGCGGTACTTCTGGAGTCCTGAGCGTCCTGTGGCTAAAATGATTCTCTTGCCTCGTGACACGTCCGGGGTTCCATTCAGCCACTACCCTAAATGAGGCTCAGTGGCTCCGTCCGCCTGTCCCTTTCGGCCGAATAGCAGACGCAACATTCGGTTGGAAACGATTTTCCGTTTGAGGGCAAATGCAGCTGGCAACCATCGATAGGCCC
>Ga0209011_1000711_pt1 | contig 12285 bp, 12 predicted proteins | sample BlaSpr_A8_OM1_M3_FD_187986 | JGI IMG/M metagenome (GOLD analysis project Ga0209011, IMG submission 187986) | Forest soil microbial communities from Thunder Bay, Ontario, Canada - Black Spruce, Ontario site 2_A8_OM1_M3 (SPAdes) (version 2) | ecosystem: Environmental > Terrestrial > Soil > Boreal... | reverse complement strand
GAATTGAACGCATCGGCCCTGTTCGAGAGAGAAGAATGCCGGCCGCACGCGAGATCACCCGAAGGCCGGGCGAACGGCTGTACTTTAGCACACTGGTCAAAAGGGGGGAAGGGCCCACAGTGCTACATTCTGGCCGGGACGGAATATGAAACAGAGGAACGTCCTGGCCGACGCGCGGTATTCCGCCGAGATCCGCTGGCTGTATTCAGCTGGCCTCCTGGTCTTCGTCGTCACCGTCTCGATCGGCATCCTGAATGGGTTCCACTTCCTGACCCTGCCCCGTCAGGTCCTGCTCACCCATGTCCATGCGGGCACGCTCGGCTGGATCACCCTCGGCGTATTCGCCACCTGCCTCTGGCTCTTCGGCGAGGAGGGGTCCCCACCCCGACCATCCCCAGCAAGCGGGGGAGGGAGAGATTCGCGAGCGATCCAGGCCCTGAGCCTGCTGGCGGCGGTCGGCATTCCTCTCTACGTCCTAGCCTTCCTGAGCGGGAACCTGGTGGCCCGTGCCATCTTCGGGTTCCCGGTGCTAGTCGCCATCCTCGGACTCCTCCTCTGGTTGGTGATCCAGGTCGGCCGCGTTCGCATGACCGTGCCCCGTCTGGCAATGCTCGCCGCCATCGCCACCCTGGTGGTCGGTTCCACGATCGGGGTGCTTATCCAACTGGAACTGGCGAGCAAAAACGCTTTCCTGCCGGAGGGTGCAATCGGCGGGCACGTCACGGCGCAGGTCGTCGGCTACCTTGTGCTGCTCGGCATGGCGATCAGCGAGTGGCGCCTCAAGAACACGCCGGGCCTCACCTGGCCGGGCATCATCCAGGTCGGCTTGCTGTTCCTGGGCGGTGTACTGATCACGATCGGCGCCCTGTTAAATGTCCAGGCGCTGCTAGGCGCGTTCATTCCGGCCGAGCTCGCTGCCGTCATCATCTATACCGTGCGGCTGGCGCCGCAGCTCCGGCGGATCGATTGGCTGGCCCTGACCAGCGACCGCCACTTCGGGCTGGTCGTTCCCTATCTGATCCTGAACCTCGCCCTGCTGATCTGGTTGATCACGGGCGTCGTGACCAAGGTCTACGCGCGCTTCGAGCTGATCCCCCTGTGGCTGGTCTTCGCCTTCGATCACACGATGTTCATCGGCGTCATGTCGAACTCGCTGTTCGGATTGATCCAGCAGGCAAGCCGCGGCGCCAAGCGCTTCTGGCCATGGGCGGAGCAGGTCGTCTTCTGGGGAATGAACGGCGGCATGATCGGGTTCGTCCTCACGCTCGCAACCGACCAGCGCCAGCTCGAGAAGCTCTTCACACCCATAATGGGCGGCAGCATCCTGGTGGGAATCATCGCCTACTCGGTGCGGTTCCGGCAGATCCATTTGCCCTCCCCCTCTGGGGGAGGGTAGGGTGCGGGCCCGCTTGCCGGGGGGCAGGGTGGGGGTTTGAACCGACTGGGCGCTGGGTACCACTGACAGTGCACCCATTCGGGGTGCGCTCGCCGTGGGCCCCGCTCGAACAGGCCTCGACAGCGCGAGGCAGTACGTTCGGGAAAGGAGGTTCACACCAATGTCTGGAACCATCAAGAAGCTCGTCGCCGAGCGCGGATTCGGGTTTATTACCGCGGAAGACGGCAACGACTACTTCTTCCATCGCAGCGGCAGCATCGATTTCGATCGGCTGGATACCGGCGCCAAGGTCAGTTTTACGACTGAGCCCAGTGCCAAGGGTCCGCGAGCGACCAACGTTCGCGCCGAGGTCTAACTAAAAGACCAACTAGACCCCTCACCCATGCTCCCTCCCCCCTGCGGGGGAGGGTCGGGGTGGGGGGTTTTTTCTTCCATCCACCCGCAAACGACGGGGCCGGGCGCCCGGCACCTAGGCATCTGACGCCCTTCTATTCCTCCCGGTAACCGAGTGGTGACTCGCTGCGCGGAAGGAACTGCTTCACAGGATCGTCACACCGAGGGAGCCACGCCCCAGGACCATGCCAGCTTTCCGTCTCCGGCGACCCTACGGTACACGGCACGCCAACCGTGACTTCCTCGTCGCCTCGGTGCTTGCTGGCCTCCTAACGATTGGCTTTGGCGCGTGGATGGCGCTGCGGACCGATGGCGACGCCACGACTGATGCCCTCCGCCGTTTCGGGGAGGCTGCCGCCGCTCTGATCGCCGCGGTGGCCTGCACGGTCGCCGCCACGCAGCATTCCGGCCGTTCCCGGTTCGCCTGGGTGCTGCTCGGGACCGGTGCGCTTTTCTGGGCGGTGGGCGAAGGTGTCGGGGCCTACTACGAATTCATCGGACAACAGCTGCGCTACCCCCCGATCACGGACATCGGCCATCTCGCGTTCGTGCCGCTGGCGGTCGCCGGTATCGCGGTGTTCCCCGGTCGCCACCGGGGCGCCACGCGGATCGCCTTTTTGCTCGACGGCGCCATCCTGGCCGGGGCCCTGGTCCTGATCAGCTGGGCGACCGTGCTGGGGAGCGTCTACCACGCCGAAACCGGCGTCGGGGCGTCCGCGGTCACCGGCCTGGCCTATCCGATCAGCGACATCGTGATGGCGGTCATGGCGCTGCTGCTGGTGGGCCGAACCTCGGGCCACGGTCGTCTTCCCTTGCTGCTGGTGATGACAGGGATCTTCGCCAATCTCCTGGCGGACAGCGCCTCCGTGTACCTGACGACCGTGACCGGAGAGGCTCCGCCCCAGATCATGGGCACGGGCTGGGCCGCCGGCTTTCTCCTGATGGCTCTCGGCGCAGTTCGAGCCTCCCTGTTGGCCGGGTCAGCAACCCGGGCTGACGACCGGCCGCCCGCTCGGTGGACGATCGTGCTTCCTTATGTCCCGGTGGCGGTGGCTGCGGTCATCGCGGTGCTCAAGAATGTCAGTGGGCCGCCGGAAGCGCTGCTGCTCTGGGACCTGATGGTGGTCGTGGCGCTGGTCATCGTCCGCCAGTTCATCGTCATCCTGGACAACCAGACGCTCAACGAGAAGCTGGCAACGCAAACCCTCGCGTTGCAGGACAGTGAGGACCATTTCCGATCCCTGGTGCAAAACTCCGGCGACGTCGTGCTGCTCGCCGATGCCGGGGGCGTGGTTCGCTTCGTCAGCACCTCCATCGACCGCTTCTTCGCCTATAGCTCGACCGAGCTCGTGGGGCAACCGTTCAGCGAGCTCTTGCATCCATCCGACCAGCCCGCGTTTGCGACCGGCCTGAAGAAGGCCCTGACGGCGTCAGCGCTCCCGGTCGTGGTGCACTGCCGGTTCCGGCACAAGCTGGGCAGCTGGACCCATTGCGAGGTCACGATCACGAACCTCCTGCATCGTTCCAGTTCGCAGGCGCTGGTCCTGAACATCCGTGACGTGACCGACCGCAAGGACATGGAAGAGCGCCTTGCATACCTTGGCGCGCATGACCCGGTGACGAACCTGCCGAACCGGATCGCCTTCCACCGGCTGGTCGACGAGGCGCTGGAAAAGAGCGCGCCGGGGCGCACGATCGCCGTCCTGGCCCTGGACATCGATGACTTCAAGCTCGTCAACGACGCGCTCGGGCAACGGGCCGGCGACGACGTCCTTGGCATGGTCGGCGGACGGCTGGGGAAGATCGTGTCGGCCGGGGACGTGGTGGCGCGGATCGGCGCCGACGAGTTTGCGATCCTGATGACGACCGTTCTCAATCAAGATCATCCGGTGCGCCTGGCGGAGCGAATCTTCCAGCATTTCAAGGCCCCCTTTAAAGTGGAGGAGCGCGAGATGGTGCTGCGGCTCAGCATCGGAATCGCCCCGCAGACGGAGGTCGAGGACACGGCCGAGAACCTGATGCGCGATGCCGACATCGCACTCAATGCGGCCAAGGCGCGCGGGAAGGGGAGGTACGAGCGATACGAGCCGACGCAGCATGCCGCCGTCAGCGACCGGATGGATCTCCAGGCCGACCTCGGTCACGCGCTGGAAAAGCGGCAGTTCGTGCTTCACTACCAGCCGGCGGTTCGGCTGCGCGATGGGATGATCCTCGGGTTCGAGGCCTTGCTGCGCTGGGACCATCCGCGCCGTGGGTTGCTTGCGCCCGGCGAGTTTCTCACGCTGGCCGAAGAGACCGGGATGGTCACCGCGCTGCAGCGTTGGGTGCTTGGTCAGGCCTGCGCCGATGGGCGGCAGTGGCAGCTCAGGTTCCCGGTGGAACCGACGCTGCAGGTCAGCGTCAACGTCAGCCAGCGCGGGCTGGCGGAGGCCGACCTCGTGGCGGAGGTCACGCACGCGTGCACCGCGGCCGCCTTCCCGCCGGAGCGGCTCATCCTGGAACTGACGCAGGGTGCGACGCTGGAGGGCCTCGCGATCGCGGCTCGCTTGCTCGAGCTGCATGAACGCGGGGTGAGCGTGGCGCTGGATAACTTCGGTGCGCACGCCGCGCCGTTGAGCGCGCTGCGCGACTTACCGGTCGACATCGTCAAGCTCGATCATTCCTTCGTCGCTCGGATGGCCACCAGTTCGACCGATGCCACCGTCGCCCGGGCGGTCATCGACCTCGCTACTGCCCTGGGGATGACCACGATCGCCGACGGAATCGAGCGGGCTGATCAGCTCGCCGCGCTGCGCGAGATGAACTGCCCTGCCGGGCAGGGGTTTTACTTGTCCCGGCCGCTGCCGGCCGCGGGCGTCGACCGGCTGCTCGCCGCGTGCGGTGGCGATGGGGGACTGGTGCTACCGTCCTTCCGGCTCGAGCGCGCGAGCTGACCGCCCACTGTTAGAAATCTGACCCGCCAGCAGCCCGATGGCGCCAGCCAGGACGACGATCACGAGCGACGCCACGAACGACGGCTTGAGGGTCATGAGGAGGACGATGCCGAGCACGATCCCCAACCGCGTTCGGATCGAGATCAACAGCACCGGATCCCGCAGCGCCGCCCGCAGGTCGTCCGACAGTGGCTCGCTCGACCGGCCGACGGCCGGGCCGATCCGCGCCATGCGCACCCCGGTGAGCAGCCCGCCGATCAATGCGTAGGCCACGAGCCCGGCAAGGGAAACCAGGATCCAACCCCTCGCCCACCAGGTGGTCGCGGTCAGGTACAGACCCATCACGAGGATCAGGCCAAGCGATGCCGGCGCCAACCGCTGGACGACTCGCGCGACGCTGAGCCACCTGACGGCGTCCTGCTTCTCGATCGCCCGCCGCAGACCCTGGAGACCGATCGTCTCGAACGTCATAGCGGCGACCAGGCCGAAGGCACCCATGATGTGAAGGAAGAGGGCGAGGTGGTAGAAGAGGGTCGAATCCATAGCAACCTCCTAACGGTCTTCAGAATCGATCTGTCGGAAACTGTGTTTCCGTTCTACCACAAATACTTTGAGTAGTGCAAATATTGTATGGATGCTATAGTTGGATAGCTTGAAACAACGATCGAAGGCGGCTCTGGCTGCCGAGGCCTGGCGGCCGATCATGGACTTCATCGTGGCCACTGCCCCCGAGCGCAACCGCGCGATCGGCGAGTCCGGCCTCACCCCGAACGACGCGCGGGCACTGACCAGCCTGAGCCAGAAGTCCGGACGCACCATGGGGTCGCTCGCGGCAGAATGGAAGTGCGATGCCTCAACGGCGACCTGGATCGTTGATCGTCTTGAGGCGAAAGGCCTCGTCGAGCGCCGGGCTCACCCAACCGATCGCCGCGTAAAGCTCGTGGGCCTGACCGCCCTCGGCGTGCGGACGAAGGCGAAGCAGATGGAGCGCGTCTATATCCCCCCGCGGGAACTCCTCGAGCTCGATCTGGCTGACCTGGTCGCGCTCCGGGATGCGGTCGCGAAGTTGCCGATCGGCAAGCCGCCTCCGTAACCGTGCCGATCGGGCCCCCATACCCCCCTAGGGTATACTTCGGGCAATGAAGCCAAGTTATACGAAGGACCGGGACGCGCTCCAGACCCGGCTGAGTCGCATCGAGGGTCAGGTCCGCGGAGTCTCGCGGATGGTCGATGAGGAGGCCTACTGCATCGACGTCCTGACCCAGATCAATGCCATCAAAGGGGCGATCGACCAGGTTGGGCTGCTGCTGCTCGAGGACCACATCAAGGGCTGTGTCACCAGCGCTGTCCGCCAGGGCGATCAGTCCAAGGTGGATGAGCTGGTCAAGGCCGTCGAGCGCTTCGCGAAGGCGTAACCGGAAAACAACCTAGCGAATGCAAGTCCTCGGACCCATCGCGGATAGCCTGCGGATGGCGTTCTTCATGTTCTGGGACACACTCTGGCCGCTGATCTTTGGCTTCGGGTTGTCGGGTGCGGTCCAGGCTTTTGTCTCCCGCTCGCAGATGCAGCGCGTCATGGGAGACCATCGACCGCGCAGCCTCGCGATCGCCTCGATCTTCGGGGCGGCGTCCTCTTCGTGCTCCTACGCGGCGAGCGCGATGGCTAAGTCGCTCTTCCAGAAGGGAGCCGACTTCACGACCGCGATGGTTTTCATGCTGGCCTCCACCAACCTCGTGATCGAGCTGGGCCTCGTCCTCTGGATCTTGATCGGCTGGCAGTTTGCACTGAGCGAGTATGTCGGCGGCATCATCATGATCGGGCTGCTCGCCCTAGTCGCGCGGTTTTTCTTCCAGCCGGCCGAAGTCGAGCACGCTCGCGAGCACCTCGCACTGCGAAGCCGAACTCCCTCCCCCCTTGCGGGGGACGGTCGGGGTGGGGGGTCTGCCCCCGAAACGCCGGCGCCTCTCACTCGCCGGCTCCGCGCACCGGCCGCGTGGGCCGACGCCGCCAGCTACACCATGGCCGACCTGGTCATGCTCCGCAAGGAGATGATCGTGGGCTACCTGGTGGCCGGCTTTCTCGCCGTCCTGGTTCCGAACAGCCTGTGGAACGCCATCTTCTTCCATGGGCACGGGGTCTTCACCTCGATGGAGAACGTGATCGTTGGTCCATTGATCGCGATCCTGAGCTTTGTCTGTTCCATCGGCAACGTGCCGCTCGCGGCAGCGCTCTGGAAGGGTGGGATCAGCTTTGGTGGCGTCGTCAGCTTCATCTTTGCCGACCTCATCACCCTTCCGCTGCTCTTGATTTACCGCCGGTTCTACGGATGGAGGATGGCGCTCCGCATCCTGGCCGTCTTCTGGCTGGTGATGGCCGTCGCCGGGCTGGCGACCGAGTACCTCTTCAAGGCTGCCGGCCTGGTCCCGGCGTCGCATCCGTCCGAGGTTGTGCAGCCCTCCTTCCAGTGGAACTACACGACGTATCTCAACGTCTTGTTTCTAGGTGTCTTCGCCGTACTGTTCTGGCTCTACCGCAATCGCGAGCGCTTGGGCGGCGGCGCTCGATACGCGATCGACCCGATCTGCGGGATGCAGGTTGAGCGGCAGCTCGCGCCCGCGACCGTCCAAACCGGCGACCGGACCTACTTCTTTTGCTCGGACCGATGCCGCGATCGCTTCGTTGCCAACACCGTGAGGAGGACCAGTATGAGCGCGCAAATCGACCCCATCTGCGGAATGACGGTGGAACCGGAGACGGCGGCCGCCAAGCGCGAGTACAAGGGCAAAACCTATTACTTCTGCGGCCCGGGCTGCGCGAAGGCCTTCGACCTCAAACCCGAAGCCTTCGCGGACACGACGCGCTCGGCGTGACGGCAGCGACCCCAAGTCCGCGATTGACGACCGTCGTCCTCGACGTTTCCGGGCTCCACTACGCGACGGAAAAGAATGTAGTCGAGACCGTCCTTGGTAGGCGACTGGGTGTTCACCACGTGGACGCGAACCCGGTGTCTCAAACGGCCACCGTCACCTTCGACCAAAACGTAACATCTGTGCGGGAACTGGCCCGCTGGATTGAAGAGTGCGGATACCATTGTGCCGGCCAGTCCGTTCCTGCGCACCTCTGCGACCCCATGGTCGAGCCGAATGGATCGCATCGACCGGCGCTGCGCTCACCCCACGAGGCGACGGGCCATGGGGGCCACGCCGGAATGTCCATGGACGGGATGGTGCGCGACATGCGCAACCGCTTTCTGGTGGCGGCGATTTTCTCGATCCCGATCGTGCTCTGGTCGAGCATTGGTCGAAATGTCTTGCACTTCACCGTGCCCGCGCCGTTGGGCCTCAGCGATGACCAACTTCAGCTGCTGCTGAGCCTGCCCGTCGTTTTCTACTCGGGGAGCATCTTCTTCACGGGCGCGGTTCAGGCGCTCCGCGCGCGCACTCTCGACATGATGGTGCTGGTCTCGGTTGCCATCGGCTCGGGCTGGACCTATTCCGTGGTCGTCACCCTGACCGGTGGGGGCGACGTTTTCTACGAAGCGTCGTCGCTGCTGGCGACCTTTGTGCTCCTGGGTCACTGGTTCGAGATGCGAGCGCGAGGCAGCGCCAACAACGCCATTCGCACGCTGCTCGCCCTTACCCCGCCGATGGCGTTCGTCATCCGGAACGGTGAGCCTGTCGAGGTCCCCACGGCCGATGTCAAGGTTGGCGACCTGCTGCTCATCCGGCCCGGGGCCAGGATCCCGGTCGATGCGAAAGTCGCGGAAGGGGAAAGCGAGGTCGATGAGTCCGTGGTCACCGGGGAGAGCCTCCCCGTTTCCAAAGGACCGGGCTCAGACCTCATCGGTGGTTCGATCAACAAGAACGGGACGTTGCGGGCGCGGGCTACTCGAGTAGGGGCCGATACCGCGCTGGCCCAGATCGTCAAGCTGGTGCAGGAGGCCCAGAACTCAAAGGCGCCGTCCCAGGAACTCGCCGACCGGGCCGCCTTCTGGCTCGTCCTCGTCGCGCTGGTGGGCGGGTCGGGCACGTTCATCGTCTGGTTGCTGGTGAGCCGGTCAGTGTCGGTCGCGATTCTCTATGCCATCAGCGTGGTCGTCATCACATGTCCGGATGCCCTCGGCCTGGCGACACCGACCGCGATCATGGTCGGGACGGGGCTGGGTGCGAAACGCGGCATTCTGTTCAAAAACGCCCTCGCCCTGGAGGCGGCCGCACGGATCCAGACGGCGGTCATGGACAAGACCGGCACGCTCACCAAGGGCGAGCCCGAGGTGACCGAGCTTGTCGCTGACGGCCTTGCGGAATCCGAGGTCCTGAGGCTGGCGGCCGCCGTGGAGCGCGAGTCGGAACATCCGCTCGCGCAGGCGGTCGTGAAGTACGCGGATGCGCGCGGCGTGCGCCGGACGACGGCGGAGGGCTTTGAGAATCTGCCCGGACAAGGCGCTGTCGCCCGAGTCGATGGGAAGCGAGTGGCGGTGGGCAACACCTGGCTGATGGCCCGCGAAAAGATTGCCCTTGGTGCCCTCGAGACGCGCCGGGCCGAGATGGCGGCGGAGGGTCGCACAACCGTCTGCGTGGCCGTTGATGGGCGTCCAGTTGCGCTCATCGCGATCGCCGACGCGCCTCGACCGACATCGGCCGCAGCGATCGCCGTTCTTCGCGAGATGGGGGTACAGGTCGTCATGCTGACCGGCGACAACGAGGCGACCGCCCAGCGCATTGCTCGCGAGCTAGGGATCGAGTCGGTGATCGCGGACGTGTTGCCGGCCGACAAGGCCAGTAAGGTCAAGGAGCTGCAGCAGACCGGAAAGAAGGTGGCGATGGTCGGTGATGGCGTGAATGATGCGCCCGCGCTGGCCCAGGCGGACCTCGGGATCGCGATAGGGGCCGGGACGGACGTTGCCATCGAAGCGGCTGGCGTCGTCCTGATGCGCTCAGACGTGCTGGATGTCCCGACGGCACTCGCCATTGGGCGGGGAACGTTGCGGAAGATGCGGCAGAACCTCGCTTGGGCCGTCGGCTACAACGGCATCGCCTTGCCGCTCGCCGCCGGGATATTCGCGCCGCTCGGCATCGTGCTGCGGCCTGAGATTGCCGCCATCTCGATGTCCGGCTCGAGCCTCCTCGTGGCCGTCAACGCGTTGCTCCTCAGGCGGCTGCAACTTCCGACAAATATCCCTCCCCCGGTTGTGGGGGAGGGCAGGCTGGGGGTTTAGCGACCGGCGAACTGCGGGCCCAGAAGGCTTTGTAGAAGGCTCAGCACCGCCCGATCGTTGCCGACGTAGAGGACCGTCACCCGCCCCTTGAGGAAGAAATGGGGCGGTGCGACCCAGCTGATCTGGGTAGTCGCCGTTCCGCTGCCGTCGGGGCGGATCTGTTTCGCGTCCGCGCTCGCCGCCGATGCGGAACCGTATCCAAACAACTGCAGGTCGGCTGGGGTGGTGACGGCGCCGCCGCTGAGCCGGACGGTCGTCCCTGATTGCGGGCTGAGGAATGGCTGGGAGACCGTGCCCAAGATGTCGACGGTCATGTTCTTGCTGCGCAGCGCGTCGATCAGGCTGACCTGATCCTGCACCGGGCCCCCATGGCTTTGCGGGCCCTGGACCGTCCCGCAAGCCGTCAGCAAGAGCGCGACGAGCACCAGCAATCGCTTCACGTTGCCTAGACGCGTAGTCTGGCAGAAAGTTCCCTGAATTTATTCCCTCCCCCGCAAGCGGGAGAGGGGAATGTTAGCCGCTACTAGCGTGTCGATCTGGCTTCCTCTCGTTCGACGTTTCAGTAGCGTGGAACGCAAACCACAACGAGAAGGAGAATCAGGATGGGAAGGATCGTGGTAACCGAGTTCGTCTCACTCGACGGTGTGATGGAGGATCCGGGCGGAAGCGAGCACACGAAGCACGGTGCCTGGACCTTTAAGTTCTCTCGAAGCGAAGAGGGCGACAAGTTCAAGCTCGACGAGGTCCTCAACGCCGAGGCGCAGCTGCTGGGCCGCGTCACCTACGAGGGTTTTGCCGACGCCTGGCCCAAGATGAGTGGCGACCCGTTCTCGGGCAAGTTCAACAGCATGCCCAAGTACGTCATCTCCCAGACCTTGAAAAAGGCCGACTGGAATAACTCGACGATCCTCAGCGGCAACGTCCTGGATGAGGTCAGAAGGCTCAAGCAGCGGCTGAAGGGAGACATCCTCGTCAGCGGCAGCGCCAAGCTCGTGCAGACGCTGATCGCGAACGATCTCGTCGACCAATTGAACCTGATGGTCTTTCCGGTCATCCTTGGCAGTGGCAAGCGCCTCTTCGGTGAGACGAAGGACCTGAAGACACTGAAGTTGGCCGAGTCGAAGACCGTTGGCGATGGCGTCTTGATCCTGGTGTACCGGCGGGCATAGCCCCACCGTGACCCTCCCCCGCGAGCGGGGATGGTAATGGCGAAGTGACGACGAATGGCCTAGGGGCCTACGAAACCTGAAGTAGGGAAGCCCCAGGATTCACCGGTTCGTCACTTTTTCTGCGCAGACCGCGTTCACGCCTTCGACCTTCTGAGAAGGGCTGGATGCCACACTAGGTCCAGTCTCTTTTCACAGGAGGTGAAACCAATGTTTAGCACCATCTACAACAAGATCCGCAATCTGCTCAACCGTGAGGAAGGGCAGGGTATGGTCGAGTACGCCCTTATCCTCGTCTTGATCGCTGTCGTGGTCATCGTAGTTCTGATCATCCTCGGCAACCAGGTCAAGAACGTCTTCTGCAACATCTCGGGCGGTCTGGGCCAGTAGGCTCTACCGCAAACGACAGAAAGGGTCCCAACGCGGGACCCTTTCTTTTTATGGGGAAGCCTTCTAGGCAGCGGTCTCTTCCGCGCGCTGCGCGCTGCGCAGAAGGCGCGGCGTGCGGAACACCGCGAGGGCGACCGCAAACCCGAAGAGGGCGATGAGGACAGCGACCTGGAATCCCGCCCCGTAGCCCGCGGTCAGCGCATGGTTGACGGCCGCGTGTGTTGGAAGGACGCCGACCAGCTGATTCTTTGTCGTCGTGGCCGCGATCGTTCCGAGCAGCGCGATGCCGATTGAGCCGCCGATCTGCTGCCCGACGTTGAGGAGCGCCGAGGCGAGGCCAGACTCTTCAGACGTGGTGCCCGCGACCGCCATCAGGGTCAGCGGGACGAAGATATTGCCCATCCCCACGGCGATCAGCAGCATGGGGCCGACCAGGCCGGTCAGATAGGTCGTTTGGTCATTGATCTGCGAAAGCCAGAACAGGCCAGCGGCGACCAGCAAGGGGCCGACTGTGATGAAGGGTCGCGGGCCGAACCGGCCGACCAGGCGAGCGACGATCTGCGCCGTGATGATGATGGCAGCGGTCAACGGGAGAAAGGCGACCCCGGCGACGAGTGGGCTGAAGCCAAGGATGTTTTGGACGAACTGAGTCAGGAAGAAGAACACGCCAAACACGGCCACACCAATGACGAGGGAGAGCACGTAAGCACCATTGCGGTTGCGCTGAGCAAAAATGCTGAACGGCATCAGGGCGTGCTGGCTCCGAGACTCGATGGCCAGAAAGACGA
>Ga0209011_1000710_pt1 | contig 12291 bp, 12 predicted proteins | sample BlaSpr_A8_OM1_M3_FD_187986 | JGI IMG/M metagenome (GOLD analysis project Ga0209011, IMG submission 187986) | Forest soil microbial communities from Thunder Bay, Ontario, Canada - Black Spruce, Ontario site 2_A8_OM1_M3 (SPAdes) (version 2) | ecosystem: Environmental > Terrestrial > Soil > Boreal... | reverse complement strand
GCATCCGCCTACCTCGAGCCAGCCCTTGTGGCGGCAGCTCTTGCAGCCCATCCCGCCACAGATCCCGCACGACACGTCGAACTCGAAGCTCGGCTCGGTGAACGGGAAGTAGCTCGGCCTGACGCGCACCTTGCGATCCCTTCCGTACAGCGACTGGATCATGTAGAGCAGCGTGCCCTTCATGTCCCCGACAGTGAGCGCCTTGTCGACCGCGAGCCCTTCGACCTGGCTGAAGTACGGCAGGCGGGTGGCCTCGGGCGGGTCTCGGCGGTAGGCTCGACCCGGCGTGATGATGTAGATCGGCGGCTCTTTGATCCGCTGCATGGCGCGAATCTGCACCGGTGACGTGTGCGCCCGCAGCAGCAGTTGAGGCGTGAAATAGAAGGAGTCCCAGTTCTCGCGGGCGGGGTGGCCGGCGCCGAGGTTGAGGGCCTCGAAGTTGTACCACTCGGTCTCGACCTCGGGACCCTGCTCGACCTGGTAGCCGAGGCTCTCGAGTATCGTCTCGATCTGGCGCCTGACCTGCGTCAGCACGTGGATGTGCCCTCGGCCGAGCGGCGGCCCGGGAAAGGTGATGTCGATCGCCTCGGTCTCGACGATGTCCGCGAGACGAGTCGTTTCGGCTGCAAGTTGTCGCTGCGCAATTCCTTCGGCGATTAGTTGCTGGGCATCATTCGATGCGCTCCCAACAGCTTTTCGTTCGTCTTCCTGTAGAGAACCAATCGTCTTCAAGAGCGCCCTTAGATCGCTCTTCCGACCTAGATACTTCGTTTTGAGTTCCTCAGGCGAGCCCTCGTCGGAACTGTGCGCTATCTCATTACGGGCAGCGCGCAGGATAGAAGCTACCTGCTGAACCGGATCCCAAGCCGTCACTCGGGTGTCGAGATGCTTCCCCGGTTCGACACGAGCGATTACTGCTCTTGCCGTGTTGTCCAGGTCCTGTTTTACCTGCAGGAGGCGTTCACGCAACATCATCCGATCGGACGGCGATGTATTTTCGGCGATTTCGGACAGAAGCCCGGTCAGTCGCCCGCCATAGCCGGTGAAAAACCAGTGCACTTGGTTCACTTCGTCCGCGTTGCGGGCGTCACGAAGGGCCGCGCGAAATTCCTCATTCAGACTCTGAATTCGATCGAGCAAGCCGCTCATGCGGCCAGCCTCCGCTTGATCTCGAACAGGATCAGCGCCGCGGCAGCTGCGACGTTGAGGGACTCGACCCCCTCGCTGAGGTGGACGGTGACGAGCGAGAGGTCGGAGCGAGACAGCCCGTGCGCCTCGCTGCCCAAAACGATCATGCCCGCATTCTCTATCGGGGCCTCCGCGAGCGGCCGGCCCGTGGAAGCGGACGCCCCGTAGCCGTCAAGGTCAGCGAGATCGGTCCACGACGCGCGAGCGACGATGAGCCGGAACACATTGCCCGCCGACGCGCGCACGGCCTTGGCGCCAAACGGATCGGCCGTCCCCTGGAGCACGACCAGCGCCGGCGCGCCGGCCGCGGCGGCGGTGCGGCAGATGGCGCCCACGTTCCCGGGATCCTGCACGCCGTCGAGCACCACCAGGGGCCAGTGGACGCGGCGAGCAGCCTCGACGGCGGCTTCGGCCGCGGGCTCCTTGATCCTGGCGATGGCGATCACGCCCTGAGGCGTGACGGTCTGGCTGACGGAGCGAAAGACGCCCGGCGTGAGAGTGACGCGCTGCCTGGAAACCGCGCTGAACTCGTCGCCCTCACGCACGGCCACCAGCTCGAGCTGGAGGCCGGCCGCGGCAGCCTCGGCGAGCACGCGTGGACCCTCCAGGAGGACGAGGCCCGGCTCGCGCCGTTGGGCGAGACGCCGCAGGCGGCGGACGATCTCGTTGTCCGCGCTGCTTATGAGCTGGTCAGAGAGCTTTTTTGGCAACCTCGACCAGCCGGGCAAAGGAACCGCTGTCGCGCACGGCCAGGTCAGCCAGCACCTTGCGGTCGATCTCCACTCCGGCCTGGCGAAGGCCGTGCATGAGCTTGTTGTAAGGCAGCCCCGACTGTCGCGAGGCCGCGTTGATGCGCGCGATCCACAGGGCGCGCATCTCGCGCTTGCGGCGCCTGCGGTCGCGGAACGCATACGCAAGCGCGTGGAGCACCGCCTCGTTGGCGGGCCGGAAGAGCAGCTTCTTCGAAAGGCGGAAGCCTTTGGCGCGGTCGAGGATCGCTTTGTGGCGGCGATGGGCGGGTACGCCTCGCTTGACTCGGGCCATGCCTTAGATCCCCAGCGCCCGGCGGACAGTCTTGCGGTCCGCCTTCGAGACAGACTGCTTGTCCTCGTACTTGCGCTTGCGCTTGGCTGACTTGTGCTCGAGGAGGTGGCTCTTGAATGCGCTGGCCCGCATGAGCTTGCCCGTCCCGGTCACGCGGATTCGCTTTGCAATACCTTTCTGCGTCTTGAGCTTAGGCACTGGCTGCGGTCTCCTTGGCGGCGCCCTGACGGGTCGGGGCAAGGATCATGAACAGGTTCTTACCTTCGAGCAGGGGCGCCCTCTCAACGACCGCGAACGGCTTCGCGTCGTCCGCGACCCGGTCGAGAATCCTCCGTCCGATGTCCTGGTGGACCATCTCGCGGCCCCTGAACATGATCGTCACCTTAACCTTCTCTCCTGCTTCGAGGAACTGCTTCAACCCTTTGAACTTGGTCTGGAAATCGTGCTCCGCCACCTTTGGCCTGAGCTTCATCTCCTTCAACTTGGTGACGTTCTGCTTGCGGCGCTGGTCCTTTTCCTTCTTGATCGTCTCGAACTTGTACCGTCCGTAGTCGATCAGGCGGCAGACCGGCGGGCTCGCTTGCGGCGCCACTTCGACGAGGTCGAGTCCTTTCTCGCTTGCGATGCGCAGAGCGGCGTCCAGGGAGAGCACTCCCAACTGGTTGTTCTGGTCATCGATCAGCCGCACTTCCGAGCTGCGGATCTGATCGTTGATCTTCAGCTCTTTAAACGCGATGAGACGCTACCTCGGGCGAATTCAGGTTTCTGCTATTCCTCCAATTGGCCTAAATAAAACGAAACGGACAGCCCGAAGCCATCCGCCGACCGCGACCCCTTCGAGCGAAGCCCTGGGGGTGAGGGTAGGTGACCCTGCTTCAGGTGGTGGATGGTACCGGAAACGTAACCCGATGCGTATGGTGTCGTTGCCTTTGATGGTGGTAACGATGCGGCGCGCCTCGGCGCTTGGGGTGCTTGCCGTGGTCCTCGGAACCGGATGCGGCCTGCCTGGCGGCGTGAGCACTGGATCGCCCGCAGCCAGCTCTTCGCGGACGAGCACTCCAGCGGTCTCACCGGCTCCCGCGCCGACGCAGAGCCCTTCCCCCGCCCCGCTGACGAGTGCCTACGGCGTGTTGATGAGCGCCCTGAGCGCACCCAACTACACCGTGTACCTGGTCGGGGTCGACGGCAGGGTCGTGGCCAGCGCACAGGCCAGCACACCGGGAGCGGTCACCTGCGCCAACGCGGCCGCCGCACTCGTCCCTCCGCCGGTGAGCACCAGCAGCGCCCGGGTCTATTACATGGATGCGGTGGGTGTGGTCCGCTACATCGCCCCGAACGGAGATGCCGGCCGCGCCACGACCGTGCCGATCGGCCCCGCCCGACGCGCCATGTTCGCCGTCAGCCCGGACGACCAGCGCATCGCCGTCATCGTCGCCGACTTCGATGCAAGTGGAGCAACGACCAGCCTTTACGTCGAAGACCTGAACGGCGGCGGCCATCACAAGCAGCTCTACACGCAGACCGGTGCGTACACGTTGTGGCCGACCGGCTGGCACGGCACGGACAACCTGGTGCTGGCGAAGGTTCCGTCCTGTACCCAGGGTGGCGGCCCAGGCTGCTGCAGTCCGCAGGAGTTCCACGTCGTCGACCCGGCCACCGCGGTGCGCCGCTTCACCGTCGGAGATCCCACGTGCAAGCTCGCGGGCGCGCCTTCACCGGCGGGCGTGGTGTGCGAGACGGATGCTCAGGCCAACGTTCTCAGCTGGACGGGCACCACGCTTCGGTCTTTCTCCATCCAGGGACCGACGCCGGCCCACCTCTCACCGAACGGCAGCCTCGTCGCGATCGTGCCCAGCAGCGACACGGTCATCCAGGAGACGAGCCGCACGCTGGGCGGGATGCAGGCCTGTGCGTGGATCGACGACAACCACGTGCTGGCCGGTGGGGAGTCGCCGGCGCAACCTCGCGTCGGAGATGTGACGACCGGCAACGCCGTCGCCATCGCGGCGCAGGGGACGTGCGCCGGACGGCTGCCGGGAGGCCTCTAGCCGGCCTCACAATGGGCCCGTGTCCAACCCACCCGCGGTCCAGCCCGCTCCACCGCGGCGGTCGCGAAGCTGGATCTGGTGGGTGGCCGGTGGCTGCGGGCTGGTCGCCGTAGTCGTGATCGCCGGAGGCGTCTTCGGCGCCATCACTCTTGTGAGCCGCCTCCAGCATGGCGGCTTCAACTGCCTTCCGTCCGACTTCCCGCGCTATCCCGGCGCGACTTACAGCACCTACAGCTTCGAGCTCAACGGACCCACCCCCGGCAATTCGTGCCACATGGTGTTCAAGTCCAACTCCAGCACGTCCGCGGTGCTGGACTTCTACCAGAGCAAGCTCGACACCGGCGGCTGGCAGGTCACCTCGAGCAATCGAGACATCGGGCTGATCGCGTTTCGCAAAGTCAACACGACCAGCACCAAGGGCACCGTCCAGGTCTCTGCCAGAGACGGTTATGCGGAGATCGATCTTCAGCTCTACAGCCGCTGAGCTCTAGCGCCTTCGCTCGGCGACCTCGGTGACGACCATGCTCGCAAAGGATTCCAGCGACGAGTCGACCTGTTCGCCCGCCCGGTTCCGCACGTTGACGTGCTCGGCCTCCGCCTCTCTCGCCCCCACGATCGCCATGTAAGGCACCTTGCGCGCCTGGCCGTCGCGAATCTTTCGCTGCATGCGCTCCGGGCGGGCATCGACCTCTGCCCTCAAGCGGAGTGAACGCAGCCGGGCGGCGACAGTGTTGGCGTAGTCGACCTGCGCATCTGTGATCGGAATCACGATCACCTGTACGGGATGAAGCCAGGTCGGAAATGCGCCCGCGTAGTGCTCGATGAGGTACGCGGTCATGCGCTCAAAGGCGCCGAAGGCGCCGCGATGCACCATGACCGGGAGCTGCCTCGACCCGTCTTCAGCGACATATTCCAGCTCGAACTTCTTGGGCAGCTGGTAGTCCACCTGCACGGTGTTGTTGGTGAACTCTCGACGCTGCGCGTCGCGGACCTGGAAGTCGATCTTGGGCCCGTAAAAGGCGGCTTCCCCCACTCCCACCCTGTACGGCAGGTTCAGGCTTTCCAGCGCTTCCTTCAGCATCGCCTCAGAGGTTTCCCATTCCTCGTCTGTACCCGCCCATTTCGTCTTCACGTTGTCGCGTACTGAAAGCCGGTACCAGTAATCGGTCACGCCGAGCACCGACATGAAGTAGTTGGCGAGCTCGATTGCGCCGCGCACCTCCGCAACGACCTGCTCCGGGGTGCAGAAGATGTGGGCGTCATTGAGCGTGAAAGAGCGCACGCGGACCATCCCCATCAGCTCGCCCGATTTCTCGAGACGATAGTTCTGACCGAGCTCCGCGATCCGCAATGGCAGGTCGCGATAGCTGTGCATGTCATGCGAGTAGACAAGGATGTGGTGCGGGCAGTTCATCGGACGGAGCTCCAGCTCTTCCCCGTCCTCGAATCGCATGGGCGGGTACATGGTGTCGTGGAAGAGCTGCCAGTGTCCGCTCTGCTTGTAGAGGTCCAGCTTCGCGACGTGTGGGGTGACGACGTGGCGATAGCCGCGCTTGAGCTCCTCATCGACGATCCACCGCTCGAGCTCTCGCCGGATCGTGGTGCCGTCGGGCAACCAGATGACCTGGCCTATGCCGACCCGCTCATCCAGCGCGAAAAGCTTCAGCTCCTTGCCCAGCTTCTTGTGGTCGCGCTTCTCGGCCTCCTCCATGAACTTTAAGTAGTCGTCCAGCTGTTTCTGGCTTTCCCAAGCAGTGCCGTAGATGCGGGTCAGCTGAGGCTTTTTCTCATCTCCGCGCCAGTAGGCGCCGGCCACGCGGAGCAGCTTGAAAGCCTTGAGGTCCCGCGTCGAAGGCACGTGCGGACCTCGGCACAGGTCGAGAAACTCGCCGGTCCGGTACACGCTGACGTCATCGCCTTCGACCTTGTCGTTGATCAGCTCGAGCTTGTAGTCCTGTCCGCGCTTGCGAAACTCCTCGATCGCCTGCTCACGCGAAAGGGTCTCGTGGACGAAGGGTCGGCCCTCGTTGACGATCCTCCGCATGCGCGACTCGATCGCGCCCAGATCTGACTCCGACACGGGTTGGCTGAACTGGAAGTCGTAGTAGAAGCCGTCCTGCACCGCGGGTCCGATGCCGTATTTCACATCCGGGTAGAGCTCGGTGACGGCGGCGGCGAGCAGGTGCGCGGTCGAGTGCCGCAGCTTCTGCAGCGGGTCGTCGCTCGCCTCGTGATCGCCGTACTCGGCCATGGGGTCATCCAGTATATGGAGCGTTCTGAGCGGTCCTTGCCTGCTCCACCTCCCCTCCCCCTCGAAGATCGCACTGCGGTCCAGGCGGGACCTAAGCGCATGGTGGGGAGGCTAGGTTGGACCCAACGCCGATCATCGATGTCCTCGGTAATCCCGTGTCGGGGCTCGGCATCCTCATCGAAAGCGCAGGCGTGCCATTTCCAGGTGAGGCGCTTCTATTTGGCGCTGCCGCCTGGGCGGCGGCGCGGCATCACTCGGTCGTGGCGGTCATCCTGTTCGGCTTTGTCGGAGCGACAGCGGGCGCCGACATCGGCTATTACCTCGGCTACAAGGGCGGCCGGCCGTTTGTCGAACGGTTCGGCAGCGTCTTCCGCATCCGCCCAGAGCACATCGCCCGCTCCGAGCTCTTCTTCGCGCGCCACGGCGACACGGCCGTGCTCCTGGCGAGGTTCGTGGTCGGTCTCCGCACCTGGGGCTCGATGCTCGCCGGCATGTCTCGCATGCCCTTCTGGCGCTTCCAGGTGTTCAGCGCCATCGGCGGTCTCGCCTGGGCCGTCATCGTCGGCGCCGCCGGCTACCTGCTGGGGAGCAACCTGGCACTGATCGAGACGATCCTCCGGGACATCGGCCTCGGGGGTCTGGTCGTCATCGGGGTGGTCGCCGTCATCCTGGTGGTGGCTGCCCGGCGGCGGCCCTAGAGGTCCCGCCGGCGATGATGATCGCGACGCCACCACCCACGAGCAGTGCTCCGAGTCCCCCGATGACATGCGCGGTGCCGATCGTGTCCGAAAGCGCGGCGGCCACCAGCACGGGCACGGCGGTCACGCCGTTGATGACCATGTAGAGCAGCGCGAAGATGCGCCCGCGGATCTCGTCGCTGGTCGATTCCATGAGGTACGTGATCGCGGGGATCATGATCGCGCCGAACTCGACTCCCAGCAGAAAGCTGAAGGCCGCCGCGGTGATGCGGTTGTGAACCGCCAGGTCAGGGAACGAAGACATCGCCTGCGGCACGGCGGCCAGCAGGAGCATGGTCACGCCGTTGGCTACGAGCGACCCGGCGAGCAGCTTCGCCCGGTCGATGTTGCGCACGAACTGTCCCAGCAGCACCGCGCTCAGGATGGCGCCGCCGGTGGCCGGGCCGAGGATGACGTAGGTGTCCTGCGCGGCGATTCCGATGACCTTGCTCACATAGGCAGGCGCCAGCGCGAACAGCATGAACAGCACCAGCACGGCGATGCTCACCTGACCGAAAGCCAGCATCAGGCCGCGCGATGCGCGGAGCGCATCGAGGCCTTCCTTCAAGTCGACCAGCATGGAGTGAAATCGGTTGCGGCTGTCCGCGACAGGCGGTTCGGTCGTTGGCTGCAGGCGCGGTATGTCCGAGGCGAAGATCAGCGTCCCGCCGATGACCAGCAGCACCACCGCGCACCAGTAAGGCGCGTAGAGGTCAATCCTCGAAACGACCGGCGCGAGCGCCCCGCCCACGACCAGCGTCAGGACCATCGTCAGCAGGGCCATCGAGTTCGCGGTGATGAGCGCCGAACGCGGAAGGATGGTGGGGATGACGGCGGCTTCGGCAGGCCCGAACAGCTGACCCACGGCCGAAAAGATCAGCGTGATGACCAGCAGGTGCACGAAGTCGCCCCTCAGACCGGGGACGAGCGCCGCCAGCGGGATGAGCGCCACGACCGCGGCGCGACCGAAGTTGCACCACATCATGATTTGCTTGCGGTCCATCCGGTCGGCGATCACACCGGCGGGCGGTGCGAAAAGCACGGCCGGGACGGTATAGGTCAGCAGCGTGATGGCGACGGGCGTACTTCCGCCCGAGATCTTGTACGCAAGGATGATCAGCGAGAACAGAAGGAACTTGTCCGCCAGCTGGGCGGCGAGCTGCGCGAACCAGATGTTCCGAAACGCTGTATGCCGGAGCACTGCCCGAAAGCCGCCGGCGCCCGGCGTCTCGAGCGGAAAACGGATCGGCTCTTCCAAGGGTGTTAGAGGTTAGCCGTCGGGACTGCGGAATTCGTGATAAACCGCCTCCCATTCTTCGAGGCTGAGCGTCTGAGGTCGCCGCTGGGGATCGACGCCGACCGTGCCAAGGCGCGATCCGGCGGCGGTGCTGCCGAGACCACTGATCCTGCCCAACGTGCCGCCGAGCTGCTTCCGGCGACCCTGGAAGATAGCCTCGACGAAGCGGAAGAAGGCGGGCAGGTCGTCGACGCTGACGGCCGGCTGCTCGCGCACATCGAGCAGCACGAGGGCCGAGTCGACACGCGGCGCGGGAGTAAAGGCCGACCTGGGGATGGTGAAAGCGGTCCTTGCCTGTGCGAACACCTGCACCGCGACGGTGGCGAGGCTCGCACCGGTGGAGGCGGTCCATCGGTCCGCGACCTCCTTCTGCACCACGAGGGACAGACGGCGCGGACGCGGCGGATCGTCGAGGAGCTTGCGGATCAGCGCACCGGTCAGGTTGTACGGGATGTTCCCGGCCACGATCTCGCGTCCAGAGGGGAACGCTGAGCGGACGTTGAACCGCAGGATGTCCGTCCGCACCACCTCCACGTTGTCGAGCCCGGCGAGCGATTCGCGCAGCGCCGGGATGAGGCGGCCGTCGAGCTCGACAGCAACGACCCGGCGACATCGAGAGGCCAGCGCGACGGTCAGCGTGCCGACCCCGGCGCCCACCTCGAGGACCTCGTCTTCCGCGGAAAGTCCTGCGTGATCCGCGACCGCATCGCGCAGCCCCGGGTCGATGAGGAAGTTCTGGCCGAGTGAATGCTTGAGCTCGATCCGGTGGCGGCGCAGCAGCTGGTCGAGCTGGCCCGCGTCGGCCGGGTCGATCACTTCATCTTGCGAAACAGCGCGTAGGCGTTCGACTTCTCTTGCTCGGCAAGCTCGTCCAGGGTGATGCCGCGAAGCTCCGCTACGACCTCCGCCGTGTCGAGCAGGTACTCGGGGCGGTTTGGCTCGCCCATCCGCTTCTGGGCATTTCCGTATGGCGAGTCGGTCTCTAGCAGCAGCCGGTCGCTCGGGCAACGCTTGACGACGTCGCGGAGCGCGGCGCGGCTCGGCCGTGTAATCAAGCCGGCGAAGGAGAGATAGAACCCGAGGTCCAGGTACCGTTCGGCCCATTCCCACTCGAGGGCGAAGTAGTGCATGACGCCCTGCAGCCCTTTGTGTCTGTAGATCGCGTCGGCGACCTCGGCCTCAGCTCCGCGATTGTGGACCGATACCGGCAGCTCGAGCTCGAGCGCGAGGGTGAACATCTCATCGAGCCGGTCGCGCTGCAATCCGGGGTCCGGGCCGCCGATGTGCTCGAAGTCCAGGCCGACCTCACCGATCGCTACCACCATCTGGTCTGCCGCGAGGTCCCTGAGCGTGTCGACGTCGGGCTCGGAAAGTTCCGCGGGGTAGTGACCCACGCCCGCCCACACCTCCTGGAAGCGGTTGGCGAGCGAGACGGCGCCGCGGCTTCGCTCCAGGTCCGTGCCCATGGCGATCATTCGCGTCACGCCGGCGCTGACCGCGCGCTCGACCACCTGGTTCGGCTCGCCCAGCTCCTCGAGGTGGAGGTGCGTGTCTACGAAGATGCCGGCTCCTCCTCGACCACCGGGTCCAGCCGCTTGAAGAGCGCCTCGGGGGTGGGGAGCGCTCGACCGGCCGGAAGCCTGGACGGCCGCCACCGATCCTCGCTCGCGTACTCGCCGGTGATCACCCTGTGCGAACCACCTTCATCCTCGAGCTCGTTGACCTGCGGCTGCTCGGCGATCACGTCGTCGTAGCCAAGCATGCGATGCAGCCTCTGCGACGAGAACGGGAGGAACGGCGTGAGCATCGTCTTCAGGTTGTCGACGCAGCGAAGCGCGACATAGAGGACAGTGCCGGCGCGGGCGCGATCCGTCTTGATCACGTGCCAGGGCTGCTCGGTGCCGAGATACACGTTGCACTTCGCCGCCATCGCCATCACAAGTTTCAGAGCCGTCTGAAAGCGAGCCTGACCGAGCTGCGATGCGACGTGGTCCAGCGCCTCCTCGACCTCGCCGATCAGCGCCTGGTCTGCCTCGGTGAGCTGCCCTGGTTCGGGCACCGCGCCAAAGTTCCGCTGCGCGTTGACAAGCGTGCGGTGCACGAGGTTGCCCCACGTCGCGACCAGCTCGTCGTTGTTGCGGCGGATGAACTCCGGCCAGGTGAAGTCCGTGTCCTGGTTCTCCGGCCCGCCGATCATCAGGTAATAGCGAAGCGCGTCGGCGTCGTACCGCTCGAGGAAGTCCCGCACGAGGATGACCTGGCCGCGACTCGTCGAGAACTTCTTGCCGCCCATGTTGAGGTACTCGCTGGCGACGATGTCGTCCGGCAGCTCCAGCTCCCCGACCCCCATCAGGATCGAAGGCCACATCACCGTGTGGAAGGTGATGTTGTCCTTGCCCATCACGTAGTAATGCCACGCGTCGGTGTTCTGCCACCAGTCCTTCCACGAGTCGGGCTCACCGCGCTGCGCCGCCCACTCGATGGAGGCGGACAGGTACCCGATGACCGCGTCGAACCAGACGTAGATCTTCTTGTGCGGGTTGTCCTCCCAGCCCGGGAGTGGCACGGGGACGCCCCAGTCGAGGTCGCGCGTGATGGCTCGCGGCTTGAGGTTGCGGACGAATTCCAGCGAGTACTTGCGCACGTTCGGCCGCCAGCTGTCGTGCTGCTCGATCCATTGCTTGAGCGCGTCGCCGAACGCAGGCAGGTCGAAGAAGAAGTGCTCAGTTTCGCGAAACTCCACCGGCGCGTTGCTGCCCCGCTGGTGTGGGTTGATGAGGTCGATCGGGTCGAGCTGGTTGCCACAGTTGTCGCACTGGTCGCCGCGCGCGTCGGCGAAACCGCAGATCGGACACTTGCCCTCGATGTATCGGTCCGGCAGCGTGCGGCCGCTCGCGGGGTCGAAGGCGCCCATCTGAGTCTTCTTGATGAGGTAGCCCTTCTCGTAAAGCTTGAGGAACAGGTCCTGCGTGACCCGGTAGTGATTGGCCGTGGTCGTGCGGGTGAAGATGTCGTAGGTCATCCCCAGGCGGCGAAGGTCCTCGACGATGAGCGCGTTGTTGCGGTCGACGAACTCCTTGGGCGGAACACCCTCCTTGTCGGCCTCGTAGGTGATCGGCGTTCCATGCTCGTCGGTGCCGCTCGCCATGAGGACACGCGAGCCGCGCAGCCGCTCGAAGCGCGCGAGGACGTCGGCGGGCACGGCGAAGCCGGCCACGTGGCCGATGTGTCGAGGGCCGTTGGCGTAAGGCCATGCCGGCGCGACAAGGACAGTTCTTCTTTCAGGTTTCGTTTCAGGCACCGGAGATGACAAGGGTAAACTCGCCGCGCGATCGATCACCGAGCGCTGCCAGCACCTCCGACGCCGTGCCGCGCAGCAGCTCTTCGTGGATCTTGGTCAGCTCGCGGGCGACCGTGAGCTCGCGCTCCGGCATGACCTCGGCGATGATCGCCAGCGATTTCTTGACGCGATAGGGCGAATCGAATGCCACGGCCGGACGCGGATCCTCGAGCAGCGTCGCGAGCAGGCGCCGCACCTCGCCCGGCTTGCGGGGCAGGTAGCCGAGGAAGGTGAACCCAGGGCCGCCGTAGCCGGCGGCAGACAGAGCGGCCGTCACCGAGCTCGGCCCCGGGACCGGGACGACCGTGTGCCCAGCGGCCCACGCCGCCGTCACCAGGGCTTGCCCGGGGTCCGAGACCGTCGGCGTGCCGGCGTCGCTGACCAGT
>Ga0209011_1000709_pt1 | contig 12292 bp, 12 predicted proteins | sample BlaSpr_A8_OM1_M3_FD_187986 | JGI IMG/M metagenome (GOLD analysis project Ga0209011, IMG submission 187986) | Forest soil microbial communities from Thunder Bay, Ontario, Canada - Black Spruce, Ontario site 2_A8_OM1_M3 (SPAdes) (version 2) | ecosystem: Environmental > Terrestrial > Soil > Boreal... | reverse complement strand
CCATCTTCTTGGCCACCTCGAGCGCGCGCCCCGGTGACGCATTGATGAGGACGTAAGCCTTCATCTTCTAACCCCCAATTTCGAAGCCGACGTAACCCGCTCAGCGTACTCGGCTCAGCGAGACTTGAGAGCTTTCAACATCACCTCGTCGGTCACGTTTGCGCCCGACAGGATGACGACCACCTTCTCGTTCGGTGCCGGCCGGTGGTGGTACAACAAGGCGGCAAGGGCCGCGGCGCCCGCAGGCTCGGCGAGCAGATGCTCCCATTCGAACAGCAGTCGTATGGCCCGGAGCATCTCGGTCTCCTCGACCAGCAGCACCTCGTCGACGTAGCGCTGAGCGAGCTGGAAGGTGAGCTTCCCTGGTGCGGAGGCGGCAAGTCCGTCGGCGATAGTGCTTACGCGGTCCAGCGTGACGATGCTCCCGGCCTTCAATGACCGATACATGCCATCGGCACCGACCGGCTCGGCGCCGATCACCTTGATGTTGGGATTCTTTGACTTGAGGTAGACCGCGATGCCGCCGATCAGTCCGCCGCCTCCGATCGGCACCAGGACCGTGTCGAAGTCCGCGAGGTCGGACAGGAGCTCGCTCGCGATAGTCCCCTGTCCGGCAACAACGTCTGGGTCGTCGTAGGCGTGGACGAACGTGGCGCCGCTGTCCTTCTGCGCAGCGAGCGCTTCCATGTACGCGCCGCTGTAATTGCGGCCGGCCTCGACCACTCGGGCACCAAGCCTGCGAATCGCTTCGACCTTGAACTGGTTGGCTGCCTCCGGGACGTAGACGGTCGCGGGCGCATTGAAGGTCGCTGCCGCGTAGGCCACGCCCATCCCGTGGTTGCCGGCCGACGCGGTGATCACACCGGCGGAGCGCTGCTCGGCGCTCAGGCGGATCAGCTTGTTGAGTGCGCCGCGAACCTTGAAGGCGCGAATCGGTTGGATCGATTCGATCTTCAGGTACACGTGGCAGCGAGCCTTTTCCGTGAAGGCCCGCGAGTGCTGCAAGGGAGTGGGCGGGAGGTAGGCGCGCAGCTCCCTGGCGGCGCGCTCGACATCCTCGGGTGTGACGCCCTGTACCTCGGAATCCAGCTGCTTCAAGACCGCGAAGCTACCATCAAGAGATGAGCGACGATCTGGATCGCATCGCGCCGCGCGAGAGCGCGCACGCGAAAGCACGCGACAAGAAGGTCAGGGGGCCGAAGGTGGTCGCGGTCAATCCGGGCTTGAAAAAACTCGCGCAGCACCTGGCTGACAAACGAAGGAAGAAAGCGAAAGCCTGACCGCTCTGCTCACCCCGTGAACTGGGGCGGTGCGGCCGGCGGGTACACGTATGCGGGTACGGGCGCCTGGTCGATCTCCAACCGCCTGAAGGCCAGGGTCCAGTAGGTCGAGGTCTGGGCGGCGACGAATCCCCCGATCACCAAAGCGACGGCGAAGATGATCAACGAGACCGCCGCGGCCGCCAGCCACAGAACCGATGATCCGCTCGCATAAGCGCCGAAGCCGAGCAAGGATGCAGGCACGACCAGGATCGCCAGCGCGACCGCCATGCAAACGCCAAGCGCGATCGCGGTCGCGATCGACAGGAGCCAGACCAGCAGGACGCGCCCAAGGCGCTTCCTCAGCAATCGATGGGCTCGGACAATCGAGGCCTTGGCGCCGACCTGTTCCAGCACAGCCGCGCGGGCTCCGAGGCGGTTGAGGATGCTCAAGTAGGTGCCATAGACAATCGCCGGCAGGACGAGGAAGAACGTGACCACGCCAATGGCCACGGCTGGGCCAACGTTCTTGTTGACGATCGCCACGATCAATCCGGCGATCAGCGCCACGAATACGATGAAGACCGGGAGCCACAACGCGATCAAGAGCAGGCGAAAACGGATGATCGTGCCCATCGTCGCCACACCGCATCGCCACGCCACTCGCAGGCCGAATGGGCGCTCGGCGTCGTGCTCGGCGGATGCGCGCACCAAGGCGCCCTCGCACACCGCGGCCAGCACGAAGAAGGCGATGGTCAAGAGGATGAACATCACCGACACGGCAGCGACCAATGAGAGGTGTTGACCCAACCAGTCGGATACCTGCTGAGGCATGGAGCTGACGTCCGGCCCGGTTCCGGACCCGCTGGGCCCAATCTGAGTCGAGGTCTGGCCGCCTGGGCTGAAAGTTCCGCCGCCTTCTCCCGCGAAAAGGGCCAGCAGCCACAGGTATCGATGGCGCCAGCTGATCGCGAACGAACGGGAGATGAGGAGCCAGTACGGCATATCTAGAAGCTTGCGCGCACTATCGCCCGCTTGTGCGTTCCCAAGCCAACTGCATTGTCACCCTGCCGGCATTCGACGTCGAAGTAGAGCTTGTTGCCCTTGACCTCGGTCAGACGGGTCGTGACGACAATGGTGCTGCCGGGAGGTGCTGGCGCGACGTGGCGGACGTGCACCTCATAGCCCACGGTGGTGTGGCCTTCGGGGAGCAGGCCCTCGACGGAGCGGTGACAGGTGATCTCCATCAAGCCGATCATGGCCGGCGTCGCAAAGGTGCCCGCGCCTCCAACGTGATGGGTGAGGAGCCGGCCGTCGACGACGCACTCCAGGCGTCCCGTCAAGCCAGGCCGAATACTCTCGACTGCATCCACCATATAGATTGTCCTCAATGACGTCATGGTCCCGCCCTGAGAGCCTCGGCACGTGACCATGCCTCCGGTACGCAAGGCTGTGATAACCGCGGCTGGTCTGGGTACTCGGTTCCTGCCCATCACGAAGGCCCAGCCCAAGGAAATGCTGCCGCTTGTGGACAAGCCCACCATCCAGTACAGCGTCGAAGAGGCGATCGCCAGCGGGATCGAGCAGGTCATCTTCGTCACCGGCGGCGGCAAGCGGGCCATCGTCGACCATTTCGACCGCAACCTCGAGCTGGAGTTCTACCTCCGCGAGCGCGACAAGCCCGAGCTGCTCAAGATCCTTGAAGAGGTCGACGCCTTGAGCGATCGCGTGCACATGGCGTGGGTTCAGCAGAAGGAGCCGTTGGGGTTGGGGCACGCGATCTACCAGGCGCACCCGCTAATAGGCAACGAACCTTGCGCGGTAGTGCTGCCGGACGACGTGATCCTTGGCAGCGTTCCCTGTCTGAAACAGCTGATCGACGCCTACGCCCATACAGGTGCGACGGTGATCGCTGCCCGCCGAGTTCCACCCGACCAGGTGAGCCGCTACGGCATTTTTGCCGTCAGGCCGGGTGGCGGGCCGCTGCATGAGGTCGAGGACCTTGTCGAGAAGCCGTCTCGGGCTTCAGCCCCTTCCGACCTGGCGATCATCGGGCGCTACGTGCTGACGCCCGCGGTCTTCGCCGAGCTGGACAGCTCCCAGCAGGGTGCCGGGCAGGAGATACAGCTCACCGATGCGATCAAACGTACGCTCGGGACCCACCCGGTCGTCGCCCTCGAGTTCGAGGGGGACTACTACGACACCGGCACGGTGCCCGGGTACCTGCGCGCCACCCTGACACTGGCCATGAAGCGAGAAGGCCTGCGGGAGGAGCTGGCGCCGCTGCTCCGGGAGCTGCTCGACGGGCGTTCCGGCCGCGCTTAACAGGGGGCTATAATCGAAAGACGCTCTATGAGCCGAATTCCCAGACGAGTGATTTACCTATGGCTGTATCAGGACGAAAAAGGTTCGACGACGACAAGGTCGTTAAGTACGAGACCGCGGAGAAAGACTTCGAGGTTGAGGTTTCGCGCACCCTCAACAAATGGTGCGTCACCGTCTACCAGCTGCCGGACAAGCAGATCCTGGTCCAGGACTTTTTCCCGGAGCGCTGGAAGGCCCTCGCGCGCGCTCAAGACTTCATTCGGCTCCTGAACCAGCGCAAGAAGAAGGAAGAGGAAGGCCACGCGGCCTCCGGCGACGACGACTACTAGCGGCTGACTCACCGCGTCTTAAGAGGTAATTAGCGTGGAGCGCGGCCTTTACTTCTTCGAATACGTCAACCGCAAGGCGTCGGATATCGTTGCGATAGTCAACAGCCGCGCGTTAGACGTATTCCAGAGCGCGACCGACAGCGCCGTCGACAAGACTGCGCAATTCCGAAGCCGGCTACACGTTGACTTCGCAGGTTTTGAGATCGGGCGAGAAGTCGAGATTGAGTTGGGCAAGCCACAAGACAGGGGCTACGCTGTTCTCATCCCGCTCAAGTGGCGTGCCAAGAACCAAGCCGGGCTCTTTCCTGCGATGGACGCCGATCTCGAAATCGCTCCCCTAGACGACCGATTGCCGCTGGCTCAAATCAGCGTTCTCGGACGTTACCGTCCGCCGCTGGGACTGCTGGGCGCGGTAGGCGACGCGATGATGATGCACCGGGTCGCCGAAGCAAGCGTCAGGCACTTCGTCAGCGATCTGGCAGATCGCCTTCGGGTGTGACCAACAAGCGACCGAAAGCCTGAAATTTGGTCCGCCAACAGGTATCGGCAGGCGACGTGATGCGATGGCGATCTCTCAGTCTCGGTAGAATTCTGCGCTCGTGAACTGGGCTGTTCTGCGTCGGGAGTGGGGTGCCGTCACGTTCGTCCTGACCGTTGTGGTCGGCATGATCGTCGTCCCGCTCGCGCTTTACCTGGCCAACTCGGGCCCCGGGCCGATCCAGGTTCCAAGCACCACGACTGTAAGCAGCGCAAGGGCTAGCGCAGCGCAGACGGCGAGCCCGGTGAGAACCTCGCCGTCGCCGGCGCGCTAACCAGCGAACTGCCAGAGCAGCCGCCCGCCGTTCGGCTGCACGATGTCGCCGAGCGGGAGCGTCAGGTCGGCAACCGACTTCTTCTCAGCGCTCACGCGCATCTCGATCACGTCGGATAGGCGAAGGTCCGCGATCACGGCGCAGTCACGTAGAAAGGTGAACACCACCGGGCGCACGAGGTTGAGGACATAGTCCGCAGCACCGGCGCCATCCGAAAGCGTCCCGCCAGAGGTGACGCGGTCGCGAAACGCGAGCACCACGACCTCGTCGCTGAGCATCACCGGGTGGCTCCAGGCGTAGGCGGACGAAGCCGACTCGCTGAGCAGTTGAAGAAGCTCGGCAAGCCTACGCATCGGAGTTTCCGGGCCCTCGATGAGGAGCGGCACATCCCGCTGCGGCTCGTTGAACTGCTGGGCGCGATACTGCGCCGTGAAGCCAAGATCAGAGATCCCCGCGAACGGCGCCGGGACCTTGATCGTCATCTCGCCTAGTCCAGGGTTGCTGTGACGCATGGGGCGGCGTTGGCCTTTCATGCCGTATTAACGCACGGAAGGCACCAAATGTCTTGTGGTGGACCACCCAAGGTTGGCCCCGACCCGGCCGGTGAATGAGAATGAGGCCGCAATGCCCCTGACCGGAATCCGCGTGCTCGACCTGACCCGCCTTCTCCCGGGACCGTTCTGCACGATGCTCCTGGCGGACATGGGGGCGGACGTCATCAAGATCGAAGATCCCGACCAGGGTGACTACATGCGGTGGTCCCCGCCGCTGGTCGACGGCCAGAGCGTCATGTTCAATGCGGTCAACCGCAACAAGCGGAGTGTTTCCTTGAACCTCAAGTCGGCGGCCGGGCGTGACTTGCTGCTGCGCCTGGTCGAAGGCGCAGACGTCCTGGTCGAGGGCAACCGACCGGGGGTAATGAAGCGCCTGGGCCTGGCCTGGGATGTCATTCACGCACGCAACCCGAGGCTCGTCATGTGCTCGATCACGGGTTACGGCCAGGACGGCCCGTTTGCCGCACGTGCAGGTCACGACCTGAACTACATGGCCACCGCGGGAGGACTGGGGCTAAACGGCGAGAAGGGCAGGCCGCCGGTCCCGCTGTCAGTCCAGGTTGCCGACATTGGAGGAGGCGGCCTGCAGCCTGCAGTCGCCATCCTCGGCGCACTCGTCGCGGCGCAGCGGGGGTCGGAAGGTCGCTGGCTGGACGTTTCGATGACGGACGGCGCCGTGAGCTGGCTTGCCGTGGCACTCGCCGCTCAGGGCGCCGGCGAGGACGTCCTGCGTGGGGAGCAGCGGCTCGCCGGCCGGTACGCGTGCTACCGCGTGTATGCCTGCAAGGATGGCGGCTTCTACAGCGTTGGCGCCCTGGAGCCCAAATTCTGGGCTGCGCTCTGCATCGCGGTCGAACAGCCGCAGCTGGTCGCGGTCCAGTTCGCCGAAGGCGAGGAGAGGGAGATGGTGCACCGCGAGATGGAAGCCGTGTTCGCGTCGCGGACCCGGTCCGCATGGGAGGTCGCGCTGGCCGGCCTGGAGGTTTGCTGCGAGCCGGTGCTGGAGCTGGACGAGGTGGCGTCTCATCCGCAGATCGCGGCGCGCGGGCTGATCGAGAATCGAAAGAGCGGCGTCGAGGTTCGCCCGGCGGTTCCGCTGCGCAGCGACTGGCGGCGCCTGGACCCCCCTGGCCTCGGCGAGCACAATGCCGAGATCCTGGCCGAGGTCGGTGTCGACGCTCGGCGCCTGGAGGAGCTCAAGTCTCAGGGGGTCATTTAGAGAGGTCGGACCAGATCTCTTGGACCTGCTTGCGCGTCGCGTCGCGGCTGCCGCTGTTGTCGATAACGTGATTCGCCAGGGTCCGCTTTTCGTCGATCGGCATCTGCGCGGCGATCATCGCGCGGGCCCGATCTTCTTCGAGGCCGCGCCCTTTCCTCAGACGCTCCAGCTGGACCTGTTCGGGCACGTAGACGAGCAGGACTGCCGAATAAAGCGGCGGCAGCCCGTTCTCAAATAGCAGCGGCACATCCTGGACGATGATCTCGGCGCCGCTCTGCGCGGCCTCGGCGGTGCGCGCGGCCATCCACTCCCGGACGAGCGGGTGAACGATTGCATTGAGCCGGCGTCGCGCGCCCTCATCCTCGAAGACCAGGGCCCCCAACCTGCCGCGATCGATCCGCCCTTCGCGCACGTATCCGGCCCCGAACTCGCGAACGACAGCGTCGAATCCGGGGCTGCCCGGCTCATACACGGCGTGAGTCGCCTCATCGGCGTCGACGACCACTGCCCCGAGCTCTCGAAGCATCGCCGAGACGGTTGACTTCCCCGTGCCTGCGCCGCCCGTCAGCCCAATGAGTTTCAATTTGTCTGCATGGCTGAAGAAGAGAAGTTCGACGCAGTAGTCGTCGGCGCCGGTCCGGCGGGCTCTGCCGCCGCGATCACCATGGCGAAAGCAGGACTACAGGTCGCGCTGCTGGAGCGTGGCGTCAAGCCAGGATCCAAGAACGTGATGGGCGGCATCCTTTACAACCATTACCTCGAAGAGATCGTAGGCGACGTGTGGAAACAGGCTCCGCTCGAGCGCCCGATCATCGAGGAACGGCGCTGGATGATGACGCCTGAAGCGACCATCGGTTTCGACTACAAAAACCTTCGCAACCGCGAGCATCCGCACTCGTTCTCTGTTCTAAGGGCGCGCTTCGACGCGTGGTTCGCGGAGCAGGCCGAAAAGGCTGGAGCGATGGTGGTGCCCGAGACGGTGGTCGACCGGCTCATCGTGAAGAACAACCGCGTCGTCGGCGTCGGCACCGGCCGAGGAGATGACGTCTATGCCGATGTTGTGATCGTCTGTGAGGGCATCGGCCTCGGCTCCGGCCTGTTGGAAAAGACGGTGATCAACGGCAAACCCCTGCGGCGCAAGCTGCGCCCGAACGAGGTCGCGATGGCGGTCAAAGAGATCATGCAGCTGGATTCGGGGCTGATCGAAGAACGCTTCAACTGCGAGCCCGGCGAAGGGTGCACTATCGAGTGCTTCGGCGACTCGACGATGGGGATGTCCGGGTTCATGTTCATCTACACGAACAAGGACACTCTTTCAGTAGGTGGGGGAGCGCTTTTGAGCGAGTTCAACGCCACGCTGCGCAGCCCGAACGAGCTGATGGAGCATTACAAGAACCACCCTGCCGTCAAGCCGCTGCTGCGCGGCGCCGAGACTGTCGAGTACCTCGCGCACCTGATCCCCGAGGGCGGCCATCGCGGCATCCCGAAGGTCTACGGGCCCGGTTACCTGATTTGCGGCGACGCGGCGATGCTGTCGAACCCGGTGCACCGCGAAGGCTCAAATCTGGCGATGGAATCCGGGCGCCTCGCGGGCAAGACCGTGATTCACTGCAAGGAGGTTGGCGATTTCTCGGAGCGTCGCCTCGGCGAGTACAAGGGCCTGCTCGACAACTCCTGGATCATGGCCGACATGAAGAAGTACGACGGCGCGGTTCCGCTGCTCGAGCACAACCCCCAGATGCTCACCAAGTACCCTCAGGTGCTCGACCGCATGCTCGATGAGTTCTTCCGGGTGGACGGCACCTCGAAGTGGGACAAGCAGTCGAACATCCTCAAGATGCTGCGCAAGCAAGGCATGGTCCGGATGGGCTGGGACACGTTCAAAGCTCTCTGGACGATGAAATAAAAGCTACCTTCCGACCGCTACGTTGACGCTGTGGTATCCGCTGGCGCCGCTGGGATAGCTGGCCGCGTTGCGCCGGTCTTGCGGAGCACCGTTCAGGTCGGTGGCGCGGACCACCAGCTTGTAGGCGCCCTCGCGGGGCGGTGTCCAGTCAGCCTTCCAGAGCACCCACGTCAGATTTGAAAGGGGCGCCTTGAACCGCGCGGCATTCCAGCTCGAGCCGCCGTCGGTGCTGTACTCGACCTTGCTGATCCCGCGGGTGCCCGCAAACGCCACACCGGCAAGCGAGATGACGCCGAGCTTGATCACGGCGCCGTCACCGGGCGCGTCGATGCGCGCCGTCGTCTTGACTATCGCGTTCCGATCCCAGCCCTGCTGCTCCCAGTAGCCACCTGTCTCCTGGTTGACGATGTCGATGGTGTCGAGCCACTTCGGCCCTTTCATTCCGTAGCGGCCGGGGATGATCACGCGAGCCGGAAAGCCGTGTCGCATAGGTAACGGCACCCCGTTTATGTCATAGGCCACGATGATCTCTGGCGCCCCCTGGACGAGGCTCATCGGCAGGCTTTCCGAGTAACCGTCTCGAGCCTTGAACCCGACCCAGGTGCCCTGGGACCTGGGGCTTGCCATCGCGAGGAGATCGCGCAATCTCACGCCGGTGAAGTTCCCGGTGCTCATCAGCGCGCCACCGACGTTGTTGCTGATGCATGCCATCGTCACGTACTCGCTGGACGCGGGCATTGCTCGAAGGTCCGCCAGCGAGAGCCGAAACGGCTTGTCCACCATGCCGCCTACACCAAGCGTCCAGCCTTGCTCGGCGATAGTGGGGTCACTGAAGTTTTTCGAGACGACATAGAAGTTCTCGATCGGTGTGATCTCCGGAGACGGCCCACGAAGCCCTGCCTCCGGCGGGGTGAAGATCGCTTTGTACCACTCCGGGAGCACCCTGTAGCCGAGGACTGCCAGGCTGGCCGCGCCGATCGCCAGGGGCACCGCGCTTAGCAGTCGACGCCTGCCCTGGTCCGCGCCCGCGGGGAGGCTGGTGCTTCCGCCAAGCTGAAGCACGACGCTGTAAACGGCGAACAGCACTGCCCAGATCAGCGGCGTCGCCGGCCCGTCGTTCAAACCCAGCCAACCGGCTCCGCAAACCGGCAGCAGGATGGCGGTCACGACGAGCCAACCGAGGGCGGCGAATCCGAGCGCCAGATACTGCCGGGGCCAGCGCAGAAAGGCCAGCGCCCACGCCGCACCGAGCACGCCGAGGCCGGCGATCATCGCGAGGATCAGGCCCAGCTCTTCGACCACCTTGCCGGCGTGCTGGAGAGTGTCGATCAGGAAGCCGAAGACGAAGCCCGGCATCAGGGCGAGGAGCGGCTGGTTGAGCAGCTGGGGCAGGGGACGAAGCCCCAGAAGCAGGTCCGCTACGTACATGAGGGAGACCAGCGCCAGCCCGGCGAGCGCCCCCCAACCGAAGCCCCGAAGCGCCGTCGTGCGGCGGCTTGATCCAGTCATCTGATGTGCTTTACCGCCAGACGATACGGTCCGGCGTTCACCGTAACCATGTTTCCGACTGATAGCATCGGGGGACGCCATGCCCGGGCCTATTGGCGCGGAAGACCTTTATCGTTTTCGTTGGATCGACCACGTCCGGCTGAGTCGCGACGGCGAGCGGGTCGCCTACCAGCTTTCCTGGGCTGACGCCGAGTCGCGCCAGAACCGAAGCCGAGTCGTGCATCGACGGCTCCTCGATCCTGAGCCAGTCGAACCTACGGGCAGCGCGCGCCGAGACCATTCGCCGGAGTGGTCTCCGGACGGCCGGCGCCTCGCGTTCATGAGCAGGGTCGGCGCCGTGGACCAGGTTTTCGTTGTGAACCTCGCCGGCGGCGGTGAGACGAGGCAGCTGACCTCGATCCCAGAAGGCGCCGCCAGCCCGGTCTGGTCTCCCGACGGAAGCCTGATTGCGTTCATCGCCACCGTCGTCTCCGATCCGGACGGGGTGGTGGATGATCCGCGGCCGCCCGAAAGCAAGGAGCAGGTGCGCCGGGCGCCGATTGCGCGGATCGCGCGCCGCCTCGATTACAAACACGACGGCTCGGGTTACGTCGATGGCAGGTATCGCCACCTCTTTGTGGTGCCGGCAGGTGGCGGCACCGTCACCCAGCTGACGAGCGGAGCGTGGGACGTGACGGGCTTCGACTGGTCTCCAGACAGCACGCAGCTGGTCGCCTCGGGCAACGCCGAGCCCGGCGCCGACTTGCAGCGCGTGCTGAACCTGTACCTGGTCGATCTCACGGGCAACCGCCGGTCGCTCGGCGGCGGCCTTCTCCTGAGCGCTCCCACATGGTCGCCTCGAGGCGATGTCATCGCTTTCATCGCCCCCAACGGCCTGGACGCCGGACTGCTGGATCGCCTGTGGTTGCTGCCTCTAACCGGCGAACCCCCGCGCTGCCTGACCGCGAACTTCGACCAGGGCCTGGAGGACAGCGTCATCAACGACATGCGCGCCGGGCACGGCAGCCGGCTCCGCTGGTCCGCCGAAGGTGACCGCGTCTACTTCCTCTCCAGCGGCTCCGGCGTCACAGGCGTGTACTCCAGCGACCTGGACGGCACGGTTCGGCAGGAGGCCGGCGGCCAGCGGCGAATCTTCGATTTCGATGCTTCCTCAGGCGTCATCGCTTTCGCTGCCTCCGACCCGAACGCCCCGGGCGAGCTGCACATGCTGACCCAGGGGGCGGAAGCCCGCCTCACGGATCTCAACCCATGGCTTCACGACCGCTACATCGCGCAGCCCGAGCGTCACCAGTTCACAGCACCGGACGGCTGGATCATCGAAGGCTGGGTGCTGAAGCCCGAAGGGCTGGACCCGAGCAAGGTGCATCCACTCGTGATGGAGGTGCATGGGGGACCGCACGGTCAGTACGGGTGGACGTTCTTTCATGAGCTGCAGGTCCTCGCCGGCATGGGATACGTCGTCCTGCATCTCAACCCGCGCGGATCAGACGGTTATGGCGAGCGCTTCCGGCGCGAGGTCGTCAGGGACTGGGGCGGCAAGGACTATCTCGACCTGATGAGCGCGCTCGACCAGCTGATCGAGCGCACCGGTTACATCGACACCAATCGCATGGGCATAGGCGGCGGGTCATACGGCGGCTACATGACCAACTGGGCGATCGGCCAGACCGACCGGTTCTCCGCAGCAGTGTCGATGCGCTCGATCTCGAACCTCGTCAGCGAATACGCGCAGCACGACATCGTGCTCTGGGGCATGCTCGAGCTTGGCGCCCCGCCATGGCCCGACCTGGACGAGCTGTGGAAGCGCTCGCCCATCCGGTACGTGAAGAACATCCACACGCCGCTGCTTCTGACGCATGGCGAGATGGACCTGCGGTGCGCGATCTCGCAGGCGGAAGAGCTATTCGGTGCGATGCGCCTTTTGGGCAAGACGGTCGAGATGGTCCGGTTTCCCGAGGAATCGCACGACCTCTCGCGCGCCGGGCGGCCGGATCGCCGGGTGGAACGCTTGCGCCGCATCACCGGCTGGTTCGAACGTTTTCTGGGGACGGCGGCCACGGAACGTGTGGTCGAAGAAGAGACCCAGGTGCTGCCCATCGTGACGCCGGCGGCGCCACCAGGAACGTCTCACCAAGTAACTTCTCACCAAGAGACGTATCACCAGGGCGCTGTGGCTCCGGTGGCGGGGCCGCAGCCGTCCGACGAGCCGCACTTCGGTGGCGAGCCTGTGGCAGTTGTGGTGCCGGACCTTGCCGAGACCATGATGCTCCAGAGCCTGGCCAGCGCCGAAGCGGAGATCGCCGAGCCCGAGTCGTTGCCCTACCTCCCAGAGCCCGAATCCGCGCCGGAGGCGACGCTCGCGCCCGAGGTAACTCCAGA
>Ga0209011_1000705_pt1 | contig 12311 bp, 14 predicted proteins | sample BlaSpr_A8_OM1_M3_FD_187986 | JGI IMG/M metagenome (GOLD analysis project Ga0209011, IMG submission 187986) | Forest soil microbial communities from Thunder Bay, Ontario, Canada - Black Spruce, Ontario site 2_A8_OM1_M3 (SPAdes) (version 2) | ecosystem: Environmental > Terrestrial > Soil > Boreal... | reverse complement strand
TTCGGCACAAGTAATCTTACAGCGGGCAGGGATACTGCCTTCAAGCGACAACGTAGAGGCAATTAGCTCATGCGTGGCTTGAGAAGCCCCCGCGTTCACGCGTGGGGAGTTATCACAGGGATCGATAAACGGAGCGACTACTTCTCGCTCTTCAAGACCCGCAGGCCATTGAGAGCGTCGTCGAGCGCAACCCTCTCTCCTGTGTTTTTTGAAGGGGCCGCCTCCAATTCGCGAAGCCGCCGGTGAATCTCTAGCAGCGCAAGTTCCGTGCGATTCTTCAATTTTGCGGGGTCGAATTCGAGCATGGCTAGCCGATACAGTTCCTTCCAATCCTTGACCGGATCCCAAACCGCGGCCAGGCAACCGTCGGCAAACACCCACGATTGGTAACGCACCAGCAGCGGTCGTCCGTTTTTGTGGCGTACGATGTAGTCGCCCTGCGATGTTTCATTGTTCCGCGGCTGTTCCCAAAGCCCGTGAAATTCCTCACCCTTGTAACTTATGTCGCCGATGGTCTTGTCAATCAGCTCGGCGCGGCCATAACCGAGGAATGCACATGCAGAATCCGAACAATCCAAAAATCGCTGCGAGGAGTCTACAAATACGACGTAATCCGACTTTAGTTCCGCATGCGCATGGCTTCGAAGCTTGATGAGCGATTCGAGCCGGCCCAGCAAGTCTTCCGGGTCGGCGCCCTTTTCGATAAAAGCATCCACTACCTTATGCACATCATCTCGCGCCCCAGAATACGCGGACAACATAATCACGGGCATTCGCGGCTTCTGCTGTTTCAGCAGACCGGCCACCGTACCGCCGTCCATGTCCGGCATCGAATAGTCCACGACCACGGCGTCAACCAGGTGCACGCTGAATAAACGTAACCCTTCTTTGCCGCTCGATGCTGTTAGTACCGAATAGCCAGCGGTCTCCAGCAGGATTTTGCGAAGAGTCAGGATTGAGGGTTCGTCATCGATGATAAGTACACAAAACCGCTTGTCAGCGGTTGCCGGCCTCATATCCATCCTCGTGGGTGACTGACTGGATGAGAACGCAGGTTCAAACCTTGTGGTTTCGCATACAAGGTTTTACTACATCGATGTTTTTTTCCATACTATTTTTACTGTATTTCTGAATTCGTTCAGCCAGGGGGCAATGCGGAATGCGCGTTGCACACATGCTGCGCGGACTGGCCGCCTTGGGACTGCGGTCACGCACCGATGCCAGCAGTCGAATGAGCAGAAAAAAGCGAAGAAAAGGCCAGCGACCTAAGCCTTCCGCAAACGTCTCTCCTCACACATCCAGGAATACCTGTGCGCGCCAGCCATCGGGGGTTTCAGCAACGCGGAGCTGATGCATCGTTACGGCCTTGATGCCAGTTTTCATCTGATGCCTGGTACGATCGAGCGATTCGCCATAAAGCGTTCCTCGCACTTTCCCGTCGCAAATGTCCCCTACCGTCGCGCGGCGAAATACAAGCTGCGTAGCGTCGGCTGTCGCCAAAACTTCCGCCAGCCATGCAAATAAAAGCGATTCTACATCCGTGCCCGTCACTTCGACGTCAACCGAAACGGTTTCCTGCACGGCTGGAAGTTCGCAGGTGAGCCACAGCAAAGCCAGCGCCGCATTGGCAAACAGTTCTTCCGCCGTGCCGCCATAAGCAATGAAGCCAATGTCCGCAGGATGTTCGACAATTTCAAACGGTTCGCGCATGGCCCGCAATTGTACCTTCACGGCTCTGCGCGCACGATGAATTTCACGCCGCCGGGTCCGCCGCCCGGGTACGAAACATCCGGATCAGCATCCATGCAATCACCAGCGCCCCCATGGCGATCACTCCCCACCAGAAATACACGGTGAAGACATGCTGTCCGAAAAGCGCAACGATGATCGTTTGGCCATAAAAAAAAGGCGCGATAAAGGAATGCATGAATGGCGGGAGATCGGTAATCTCGTGCCGGTCATTAAGATATCTGTGGAATGTTTGCGCGAACGGATGATAGCTGAGTGCGAAAGCGCCGCAGCAAACCAGCAGAAGCACCGGAGAGAAATCCGCTACATAGCACATCGTCGTCCGAACCCAAGGCGATAACCAACGCCGCGCCGGAGATAGCAACAGCGCCATGGACAGAACGGCTGCGGTGGCTAGCAGCACAATGCCGACTGCGCAGAGGTGCACGAGCGTTGCGGACCAGACGATGGCGTCCCACATCGGCTGTTTAGGGTGTCCCTGCGGTTTTAGCGCTCTGTTTGCCTCGGCCAGGTTGTAGCTCACCAGTTCCGCCTCGCGAAACTGTCCCTTTTTCTTCAGCACAGTTTCGAGGTTTCCATATACCCGCTTCTGGATGTCGGCGCCAATCAGTGTTTGGATGTCGGAGCTTTGGTCTTGCTCCCGTAGGTGTTCGGCAAAGTGCGCCACCCGCCAGTAAACATCGCCGGCGGTGTTGAAGTCGCCGGCCCGCTCCGCCTCTCCTGCTTGTTCCAGCAAGACGTCCACGTAACGCATGACTGCGTAGAATTGCGGCAGGGGATGGGCCGCTAGGGCAAAACCGGCCACCGTCGGCTTGGCGATTTTTTTCCGGCGCATCACCTCGCGATTCAGCTCCGAATGGCGAATCATGTAACTGTGGAATCGAGGCGCCTCAATCGCCCTTCCCATGGCTGCAAGCCACGCAGGCTGCGTCTCGAGCAGCTTGGCCCCGTCACGTCCGAAAGGAAAATTCATACCGGGATGAGCCTGTTTCCACTGCACTCGAAATTCGCGGGCAATGGTTTCCGCTTCCAGCAGGTGCGGAACTCCGTTCTGCGGATCCCATTGCTCCAGACGGCGCACCCATTGTTCAGGAATCGGGCGATCTGCCCTCCAGCCCAAAAGGTTGACATAGATCCAGGTAAATGATGGATCGAGCGCTATCGCTTCCTCACCGAGGCGCACACTCTCCGCCCCATAGCGCGGAATACAGATTCCGCCGGTGCAGTAAGACTCCATACCGAGTTCCATCGCCGCAAATGCCAGAGTGGCAGCGTCTCGTTCCTGTTCGGCCCGTTTGGCTATCGCGGCGAGGCCGCTTATGTTTCGAGGATTTCTGTGAACTAGGCTCCAGCTCCTAAGAACCTCTCCGGCGCCCATCCTAGCGTCAGGTCGCAAGAGGAGAACGACGGTCCCGGCGAGCAGCAATGCCGTCAGCCACCTCGGCATTCTCGGACCGCGCGCGGCCTCGCCAAAAGCTCCTCGAAAGGTGTTTTCCCGCGAAACTCCAAGCGGTCTTCTGAGCGAGTTCCAGAAACTTTTCCAAAGCGCTTTGGCGAACACGACGACACCTCCGAGGGCCCACCGCACCGCAGCAGGTCCGTTATCGACCGACTCCAGTTCGGTGGCGATTGCCTGCCCCCATTCGAGCGATTCGGTGGGCCAGAGGCGCACGAGCGCACGCAAGGCGCTTCCAGCGCATGTTTTCGCTGCGGAATCGATCCAACCGCCCATGGTCACGCCTCGCTCCGCGCAAACCTTAAGCTTTTGCGGCCCCGCGCCGCGCGCAATTCTTCCCGGGCCCATTCACGTCCTTCCGACGTAAGCCGGTAAAGATGCCGCGGACGTCCCACCTCGGATGGCTCCTCCCAGCGAGTCTCGAGCCATTTGAGTTTCGCGAGACGCATCAACATGGGGTAAAGCGTGCCGGACTGCAATCGGGTCTGCTGCGCGACGGCGTAACCATGCCGCCAGCGCGTGGGCTGGTCCAGAAACACTTCCAGCAGAGTCAGTGTCTGCGGTGAAGATCGCAAGCGCAATCCCATCCCATAATTCTACATATATAGAATTATTAAGTCAAGTACGTTTGCTCATGAGGTGTGCGGCGTGCCCACTGGGTTATCGCCCAGCCGAACAGTGTCGCGCAGTCGAACGTTCCGCGTTCGGCTTCTTGTGTCTAGGGCTTGACCCCGCTCTGAGCCATCTGCTAGCGTTAGCTTCTTAAGAAAAAGAACATGGACACGATTCAGATCACTCTGCCGGACGGTTCTACCCAGCAGGTGCCCACGGGCACTACGCCGGCGGAGATCGCCCGCAAAATTTCGCCGCGGCTCGCCGACGAGGCGCTTGTCGCGCAAATCAGCTCGCCCCATAATGGTGATTCCGCGCTCATTGATCTGAAGCGCCCGCTCGAGCGCGACGCGCAGCTGCGCATTCTTACGCAAAAAGATCCGCCTGCGCTCGAAGTTTACCGGCATTCGGCCGCGCATCTTCTCGCCGCTGCGGTTCTCGAGTTGTATCCCAGCGTCAAGCTCGGCATCGGCCCTCCCATTGACACCGGATTCTTCTACGAATTTCTGCGCGAAGAGCCCTTTACGTCCGACGACCTCGCCAAGATCGAGTCCAAGATGCGCGAGCTCGCCAAACAGAATATCCCCAACGAGCGCAAGCTCATTCCCAAGCCTGAGGCTGTTGATCTCTACAAAAAGAATGGCCAGAGCTTCAAGTGCGAACTTGTCGAAGAAAAAGCCACCGAACCGATGGTGTCCTTTTACACCACCGGGAAATTCATCGATTTCTGCCGCGGACCGCACATTCCTTCCACCGGACGCATCAAGGCCTTCAAGCTGATGAACGTGGCGGGGGCCTACTGGAAAGGGCAGGAGGGCAATCCGCAGCTGCAGCGCATTTACGGCGCATGCTTCTATACGCAGGCCGAGCTCGATGACTATCTTCATAAGCTCGAAGAGGCCAAGCGCCGCGACCACCGCAAGATCGGTACGGAGCTCGAGCTCTTCAGCATTCAAGAACAAGCCGGGCCGGGGCTCATTTTCTGGCATCCCAAGGGCGGTCTGGTCCGCAAGCTCATTGAAGACTGGCTGCGCAACGAACTTCTGGCTCGCGGTTACGATCTCGTTTACACGCCGCACATCATGCTTCTCGATCTGTGGAAGACAAGCGGTCACACCAATTTCTATCGCGATAATATGTTCGGCCCGATCGAAGTCGAGAAGGCTGACTACCAATTGAAACCCATGAATTGTCCGGGACATATCCTGATCTTCAAATCGCGGCTGCGCAGCTATCGCGAGCTGCCCATTCGCCTCGCTGAGCTCGGCACCGTCTATCGCTACGAGCGCAGCGGCGTGCTTCATGGGCTGCTGCGCGTTCGTGGCTTCACCCAGGACGACGCGCACATCTTTTGCATGCCCGAGCAGATCGAAAGTGAAATTGCCGCTTGCACTGAATTTGCTTTTGCAGTGATGAAGAATTTTGGCTTCGACAAGTTTGAGGTCGAGCTTTCCGATTGGGACGCCGCACATCCCGAAAATTACGCCGGTAAGCCCGAAGACTGGCATCGCGCCAGCTCCGCCCTGGCCAATACGATGCAGCGCATGAATATTCCCTACAAGCACATGGAAGGCGAAGCTGCATTCTACGGCCCCAAAATTGACGTGAAGCTCATCGACGCGATCGGCCGCCCCTGGCAACTTACAACCGTGCAGTTTGATTTCAATTTGCCCGCACGCTTCGGCCTCGAATATATCGGTGAAGATGGCAGCCGTCATCAGCCACTCATGGTTCACCGCGCGCTGCTGGGATCGGTCGAGCGCTTTTTCGGAATTTTGATCGAGCATTATGCCGGAGCGTTCCCCGCGTGGCTCGCCCCGGTACAGGCCGAAGTGCTCCCCCTTAGCGAAAAATTTGCGGACTATGCCAAGCACGTCCGGCAAATGCTTGCCAATCACAATCTCCGCGCACATCTCGATGATCGCAACGAGAAACTGCAAGCCAAAATTCGCGACGCCCAGCTTCAGAAGATTCCCTACATGCTCATCGTGGGCGCTAAAGAGTCTGAAGCCGGTACCGTCTCCGTCCGTCACCGTACCAAGGGCGACCTTGGGCCGCAGCCCCTTGGCGAATTCGTCGCCGCTCTGCAACGCGAAGTCGAATCGCGCGCCACTTCATAACCATCAAACTTCTTAGCAATTAAAGGACTCTTGTCCGGCACATGAATTCGTTGAATCCAAAAGTTTTGCGGAGGTAATCGTGCCCACTCCATTAACCGTGATTGCTCGTGTCCGAGCCAAGCCCGGCCAGGAGGTAGCCTTGCGCGCAGCGTTGATTGCCTTGGTCGCACGCACACGTAGCGAGGCCGGATGTCTGAATTACGATCTCCATGAATCGTTAGATGACCCCGCACAATACGTCTTCTATGAGAATTGGACGAGCCGCCAGGCACTCGACAGCCACAGTCGCTCAGCGCACATCCTGGCATTCCGTGAGCTAGCCAAAGATTTGCTTTCCGGGCCGACCGAAATCAGTCTCTGGAAAAGGGTGGAGTAACGTGGGCGCGCGAGCGAACGGAGCGACCGTAAAATCACTCGTGGAAGAAATTATCTCTCTCGACGAAACTTCTCTCGCCGAAGCAGTGACCTTCCTCTCGCAGAAAGACCCCGACCTCGCTCGTATTGTAAAGACCCTTGGTCCGCCCCCCTTATGGAAACGCGAACCGGGCTTCCCCACGCTCGTGTACTTGATTCTCGAGCAGCAAGTCTCGCTGGCCTCCGCGAAAGCCTCTTACGAGCGGCTCATCGCCGTAATCGGCCCGGCGCTCCATCCGGAAGCTTTCCTCAAGCTCAACGCGCGCACGCTCAAGCGCATCGGCTTCAGCCGCCAGAAGGCCGGCTATTGCCGCTTGCTGGCACAATCCATTCTTAAGAAGCAGCTCGATCTTGACGCCGTTCATCAAATGACCGATTCCGCTGCGCGCACCGAGCTCATTCGCCTCAAAGGAATCGGGCCTTGGACCGCCGACGTTTATCTACTGACAGCTCTGCGCCGCCCGGACGCCTGGCCGGTCGGCGATCTCGCGCTCCAAAAAGCCGTTCGCCGCGTCAAGCGGCTCCGCAAGCATCCGTCACCCGCGAAGCTCGAACGCATTGGCAGATCTTGGCGACCCTGGCGCGCCGTCGCCGCGCGTCTCCTGTGGCACGAGTACTTGAGCCAAGCTAGAAATCAACCTGAAGAGCAACGGCGGAATTGCCGCGCTTGCCCGCAGCCTCCTTTGTAAGGGCGGTCATCGGCCGATGGGACAGATAGAATTTTTTGATTGGACTTCGGAAATCAGATCGCTTACCTTCGATTTCTCAGGACGCGTGGCTCACAGCAGAACACGCCAAACTTAGGTCCCCGCCGACCCCCCTTTAATTTTCTCTGACGAAAGGGAAGTTTTTTTATAGCGGCTTCTTAGTTCGCCACCGAACCTCGTCGTTCACCCCTTTGCGGTTCTTCACCAGGCGCCGCGTACCCGCGCCCGCCGCCTGCTGAAAAAAGTTCAATCGGAGGGAAACAGATGAGGCAATTGTGTCTGCTGTGCTTGGTCAGTCTTTTCCTGGTTTCACCTATTCGAGCTCAGAACCCTTCCGAAACGGGCATGTCCGTTGAAGGCGAAGTGTCGCAGGAATACGGAATTTTGCCGGACGATCTAACGGTGGAAATTTACGATCTTCAAGGCCATCGAAAAGTGGATCAATCGCCAATCCGGCGGGACGGCCGCTTCCAGTTGCGAAATCTTTCGCCCGGCAGTTACTGGATCAAGATCGTGAATTTGCGGGGCGATGTGGTCAAAGAGAGTCTTGCTAACATTCAGCAAAACTTTGGGCCACTCTCGTTTCGAATTCCTTCGGAACCGCTTCGTGCGCCGGGAGGCAGTGTATCGGTGAACCGAATTCTTCACCCCATTCCTCAGAAAGCTGTGAAGGAATTCCGCCGGGCACAAAAAGCCTCTGAGGAAGGGCAGATGCAGCAATCCCTAGAGCATTTGGAGAAAGCGATCCAGATTTGTCCGGAATTCTCTGAAGCGCACAACAACCTCGGAGCTCGCTACTTGAGGATGGGCCAGTTTGACAAAGCTTTGAAGGAATTTGAAACAAGCATTGCCCTCGACCCAAAATTCGTAATGGCGCAAGTGAACCAGGGCGTGGCATTAATGAATAAGAAGAATTATCCGCAGGCCGAGTCCGCGGCACGCAGCGCCCTGCTGCTCGCGCCGCAATCGGTTCCGGCGCATTACGTGCTGGGCCAAGCGTTGGCTCTTCAGAAAAAAAACGAGCTGGAGGCCATCGAGAATCTGCGCAAATCGGTCGAGGCGTTTCCCAAAGCGCGTTTGCTAATCGCGCAGCTCCTGGTTGGCCAAGGCGCCCTCTCCGATGCCGCGCGCGAGTTGCGAGCGTACCTGGCATCAGGGCATGTCGAGAAAAAACAGCAGGTCGAATCCTGGCTCGCGGAGCTCGAGCCGCAGTAACTTCAGCTGTTCGGTCCGGGGCGCTGTCCGGTTGCGCGTCAAGGCGTCCCAAAAACGCCCAGTATCTGTAGTCACATCCCCCTATCCTAGCTACTTAGAGCTGGCACCACGATTGCTCATCTCCCGTTGGATGGTGATATTGCTCGCTATCACCTCAACCGCAATACCCGCCTGGCGCGCCATGCGCGTCGACCCCATGGTCGCCCTTCGCCAGCAGTAGCATCCTTCTCACATCGCCGAGGTGAAAACCTCAGCGCTTCACCGCCGAACTTGAAAACCAGGAGCTCATGCGGAGCACGCCGGATGCAGTCACAAATGGACGCATCATCGTATCCGGCGGGCACTCAGGCCACGACGAGGTACTATCTTCAGTTTTTGAATAGATGTGCTAGGTGCCCGTGCAAACCGTCAATCGCTTCGAACAGACCTCGCAGTCCTTCTGTTTCGATGCTGACTTCAACGGATTGAAGGTCGAGCACTAGGTCCTTGGCGAGCTCGGTAGTTCGTCGCACGCGCTCCGCGGATAAACCGGGCAGCACTCCATACGGATCGCTACCTCGTTCCCGTCGTTCGATCCACTGTTGCGTCGCCCAGGCTGTCGTACGAACGTTGTCCACAGCGCCGCGAAAGTCGCGCAGCACGCGGGAATCGAGGTCGGCGACCTGAATCAATTGCTCTAACTCGCGAAGCTCATTGGTAACTGCCAGCAATCGCGTGGCGATGGATGATCCTTGGGCCCCAGGGTCAGAAGTACGCACGGGTAACCTCCATGGGACGGAGCTGACCGTTTGAGTTGGATAGTACGCCTGTCGAACCCCATTGGGAGAAGGTTATTTAGCGTGCTAGGTTTTGGGAAACGCCCAATCGTTCGGAGGAACGTGCTGCATCAAGCTCGGGTCGTATCGAGCCTATTCGGGCTGTTCGGGGGATTTCCGGGCCATCCCGCCACTGGTACTTCCCTACTTGCTCGCACTTGTCTTCTAGCCGCAGGCCCATGCTATACTTTGTAACCCATCGTCACCGCGATCTTACTCGCTGCGGCAGGCGATGGTGAGTGTTCTCGGAGAGTGATTTATCGCCGAACGGAACTTCCGCATGGCCGATCGTATCCGCATCAACGAGCGGATACGCGCGCGCGAGATACGCGTCGTTGATGACGATGGTGGACAGCTTGGCGTGATGCAGCCGTTTGAAGCCATTCGTCTCGCAAAGGAAAAGGGTCTCGATCTTGTGGAGATTTCCCCCACGGCTGACCCGCCGGTCTGCAAAATTACCGATTACGGTAAATATCTTTATCAGCAAAATAAAAAGGCCCACGAGCAGCGCAAGAGCCACAAGGGCACGCAGTTAAAAGAAGTGAAATTTCGGCCCAACACCGCCGAGCACGATTATCAGGTGCGCAAAAACCAAATCATCCGTTTTCTGGGTGACGGTCACAAGGTTAAGGCCATGATCTTCCATCGCGGCCGGGAGATGGCCCATCAGGAAGTGGGCCGCAAAAAGATGGACCGTCTGCTAAAAGAAATTACCGATTACGCGCAGCTTGAGCTCGGTCCGCGCATGGAAGCCAACATTTTGATGGCCCTGCTCGCGCCCAAGAAGGGTGTCTCCGCAAAGCCTGCGGCGCAACCTGCCGCGGAGTCTCAGTCCGCTTAGCGTGGCGGAGGACATTAGAAAGGTTTTCCTCACATGGCCAAGAAGCGAAAAGGTAAAAAGCGCAAGTTGAAGACCCATCGTGGGGCCGCCAAGCGCTTCAAAGTTACCGCGACAGGTAAAATCAGGCGCCCGCATTCCGGTAAGCGCCACTTGATGGGCACTAAGAAACCCAAGCGCATGCGCCACTTGAAAAAGAGCACCGCCGTACATCCTGCTGACGTTCGCAACGTTCGCATGATGCTGCCATACGCCTGAAGTTTTGTAGCTCGCCTCTGGTTGAGGCGAGTGCCTTTTTCGCGCCAGGCAGCGCTTCACGGGTGCCTGCCGGCCGATCCTTCGAAGCTGATTCGAAGGTGCCTCAAAGGTGATCCTGGAGAGCTTCTGCTTTGCAGGAGCAGCCCAGGGACACGTAGTCATCACACCGGAGACAAACCCGTCTGGGCAAGACCCGCTCTGCTGGGGTCTGCTCGCCTTGCGTTTGTCTCCCCATAGGAGAACATCATGGCTCGCGTAAAACGCGGCAGCAAACGTCGCGCGCGGCGCAAAAAATATTTGCGCCGCACCAAAGGGTTTTTTCTAACCAAGAGCAAGCTTTACCAGTCGGCTCAGGAGGCGGTGAACCGCGCGGAACGCTATTCCTACCGCGATCGGCGAGTCAAAAAGCGCCAGTACCGCCAGCTTTGGATCCAGCGCATCGGTGCAGCCGCGCGCAATGCCGGAATGACCTACAGTCAGTTTATGCACGGCCTGAAGGCCGGCGGCGTCGAGCTCGATCGCAAGGTACTCGCCGACATTGCCGTGAAAGACTCAGCGGCCTTCGGCCTGTTAGCCGAACAAGCCAAAACCGCGGCAAGCGCCGCGGCGCCAGCGCCTCCTTCGGCGCCCAGGAAAAAATCGTAAGGGGTATACGTCGGCCGGCTCAAAGCTGCTCTTTGTTCGATCATTCCGAGCAAAGAGACGCGACGTTTTTGCCTTTCCATGCGCGAAGCGCATGTCGCGTCTGGTAGTTCGGGAATCCCCCTGCGCATTTCTTTGAATGCGCCGTCGCTCGGGAACGTAAACTGGAATTAGAACGTCATGGACGCTATCGAAAAAACGAGAATTCCATTCGACCAGCTAGAGGACTCCTCCTCAGGGGCAATGCAAAGGCTGTTCAGCGACTTGATCGCATTGGCTCAGAATGAAGCCAATTCCATTGGGGACGATGAATCGTGCGAAGCGTTCCGTGTTAGATGGCTGGGCCGCAAGGACAGCATTCGTGACCGCATTAAAGAGAACTGGCTTATAAAGGCCCCGGCACATGCGAAAAAGCTCATCGGCACTCATTTCAATACGTTCGCAACGGTCGTGGAAGAACTTCATCGCTACAAAAAGGATGCGATAGGAATTCTAGATCTAGACGTAGATCACGTTGACCTCTCGCTTCCCGGCGTCCAGCGTCCGATCGGCTCGCGGCACCTGATCCGCCAAACCATCGAAGAAATCGAACGCATCTTTCTCTCTCTCGGCTATACCGTTGTCGAAGGCCCGGAAATCGAGACGCCGTATTACAACTTTGAGGCCCTCAATATTCCCGAGCATCATCCCGTGCGCGATGACATGGATACCTTCTATCTCGAGTTGCCCGAGGATGCACCGACGCGGCTGCTGCGCACCCATACCTCGCCGGTGCAGATACGCACCATGGAAAAGCAGAAGCCCCCGGTGCGCATCATCGTTCCCGGAAAAGTTTACCGCCGCGATAATCCCGACGCGACTCACTCATTCATGTTCCATCAGGTGGAAGGGCTCGCTGTCGATAGCGACATCACCTTCTGCGACTACAAAGGCACGATGGAATATTTCGTGCGCCAGTTTCTCGGCCCATCTGTAAAAACCAGATTCCGCCCCAGCTATTTTCCGTTCACCGAGCCTTCCGTGGAAGTGGACGCAAGCTGCCACGTTTGCGGCGGCGGCGGATGCCGCGTCTGCAAATTCTCCGGCTGGATCGAACTGCTCGGCTCGGGAATGGTCGACCCTGCGGTATACGGATTTGTAGATTACGACCAAACGAAATTGAACGGTTTTGCCTTCGGCATGGGCGTGGACCGGCTGGCCCTTCTAAAATACGGCCTCAATGACTTGCAGGTTTTGTTTCAGAATGACGTGCGCTTCTTGCGGCAATTTCCGTGAGGTCCTCCGGCAAGGTTCACTGGTACGCGATGTCGGAATTTGCGCCTGTGAGTATCGAAACAACAAATTCGCCAAACACTTCCGCAAAGCACACCGGCCTGCGCGCTCGCATTTTCCCCTTGTTGCTGGCAAAGGCCAATGCGCGATATGAGCGGTGGATCGCTGCGCGTAAGCGCCAGCTGTTCAGCGAGCTGCGCGGCAGGGTCCTCG
>Ga0209011_1000704_pt1 | contig 12320 bp, 9 predicted proteins | sample BlaSpr_A8_OM1_M3_FD_187986 | JGI IMG/M metagenome (GOLD analysis project Ga0209011, IMG submission 187986) | Forest soil microbial communities from Thunder Bay, Ontario, Canada - Black Spruce, Ontario site 2_A8_OM1_M3 (SPAdes) (version 2) | ecosystem: Environmental > Terrestrial > Soil > Boreal... | reverse complement strand
GCTGTTTAGGCGCGCACCAGGCCACCACGAGGCCATCCAGTTTTTTGTGCATGCCGGATTCGATCAGGAGCGCGGCTTCGACGAAGGCGGCGTCACGCGTGCCGCCGCGCTCCCATTCCTCGAATTGACGGAAGACGACTTCGGCGACGCGAGGATGGACGATGGCGTTGAGGCGGTCGAGTCTGGAGCGATCGGCGAAGACAATGGCGCTGAGCTTTGGACGGTCAACGCGGCCATCGGGGGCCACCACCCCCGGGCCGAATTCCTGGAGGACTTCGTTGTAGGCCGGCAGGCCCGGCTCGATGAGCCGATGGGCCAGGGAGTCGGCGTCGAGGACGGCGAAGCCCATTTCGCGGAGCATGGCAGCGACGGCGCTTTTGCCGCTGGCGATGCCGCCGGTGAGTCCGAGTCGGAGCATGATCGTGAATTATCGCGCGCTGGCGGTCGATTGCGTTGCGGAAAATTTGGGCGAGGCGCGCCGGAGGCGCGCGGCTTTCACCGTGTTACTCATGAGCATGGCGATGGTCATGGGGCCGACGCCGCCGGGCACGGGCGTGAGCGCTCCGGCAATGTTGACGGCGCCGGGGTGCACGTCGCCAACGAGAGCGCTTCCTTTGGCGCGGAATTTTTCGAGGCGGTCTGGAAAGTTGCGAAAAAGCCGCTCGGCTTCTTTAAGGTCCGTAACGCGGTTGGTGCCTACATCGATGACCGTGGCGCCGGGGTTGATGCAGTCCGCTTCCACGTAGCCGGCTTTGCCTATAGCGGCGACGACGATATCGGCGCGGCGGAGGACATCCGGCAGGTCGCGCGTTTTGGAATGGCAGATCGTGACGGTGGCGTTGGCGTGCATCAGGAGAAGGGCCATGGGCTTGCCGACGATGTCGCTGCGGCCGAGGACGACGGCGTTGGCGCCTTCGATCTTGATATCGGCACGGCGCAGAATTTCCATGCAGCCGGCGGGAGTGCAGGCGACCAGGCCGGGGCGTCCGCTCACGAGGCGGCCGAGATTGACGGGATGAAAACCGTCCACGTCTTTGGCAGGGTCGACGGCTTCCAGAATGCGCTTGGTATCCACCTGCGGAGGAAGCGGAAGCTGAATCAGAATGCCGTCAACGTTGTTGTCGCGATTTAAATCTTCGACGACGGCGAGCAGATCGAGCGTGGTGACGGTGGCCGGCGGCGTGAGGAGAGCGCTGGATAGGCCAATCTCTTCGCAGGCGGCGATTTTGCTTTTGACGTAGAGCTGCGAGGCGGGATTTTCACCGACGAGAACGGCGGCGAGGCCGGGGCGAACGCCCGCGGCGGTGAGGAGACGAACCTCATCTTTCAGCTCGGCGAACATCTGGTCGCGGATTATCTTGCCGTTAAGGGTGCGCGCGGTCATTCCTGGGTCGCTTTCTTGGCTGGAGTGGAGGCAGCAAGGCCGATGATAGCACGGAGAAGTGTGCTGGCTTTGGAAGGGATGGGGAAGAAAAGGAAGAGTTCCAGAATGGGAATTGGAGGGAATACCCCGGAACGTCGAAATGCGGGGCCCCCTATTTTTTGTAAGTGTTGCATCTAAAGGGCTTAGCCAGTCCGTAAGTCTTTTGTTTGCAATACTTACGGGGAGATCCACAAGTGTTGCATCTAAAGGACTTAAAGCAAAAGTGGGCAAGTGATCAGTGAACAGTGGTCAGTGGGGAGAAAAACAAGAAAAGTGAATTGGAGAGAGACGAGCCCTTCGAGGCTCAGGGTGAACGGGCGAGGGTGGGATGCGACTCTTTCCGACAAGGTCGGAATCTTCGATCGAGGTTCAGTGAAAACAAACACGAGGAAGAATAGCACATAGTAGTATGTTTGTCAATGTATATGATGGCTATCATTCGAATGGAATAGTAAAGTGTTGAAACGGCGTCAGATCGAAACATGAAAGAGCAGGAATCACATTGCGGAAACTTGACCAGTATACGCTATTAGCGTATAGCGTGGTCAGCGATTGAAGGCGAGTGCAGAGCGCGTGAGACTGCCAGGAGGAAACGGTAATGGCTAAGAGGAAAATTTTCGACGAGTTGATGGAAGGTGTAGACGCGATGAAGAAGCATCGCAAAGGAAAACTGACACTGCGGAGCTACAAGGAGGAAGTGACGCCGCTGCCGGCTGTGGATTCCGAGTTTATTCGCGAGACCCGGAAGAGGATGCGGTGTTCGCGACCGGTGTTTGCGCGAAAGCTGCGGATCAACGAAAGGACATTGGAGAAATGGGAGCAGGGGAGGGCCAAGCCGAATCCGCAGGCGGCGGCACTGGTTCTGCTGGTGCGCCGGTATCCTGACACGCTGGAGCGACTGGAAAAGGTGGCAACTGGTTGATGGGATGGGAATTCGAGGGTTGAACGGTTATTAGGGCTAGTGAATGGTTTCTGTGGATGCGAGACGAACGAGAAAAGCAGCAAAGTCAAAAGCCCCGCCCTCCAACACCGAGGGCAGGGCACCCGCGCTCCCCTCGAAACTCGGGGGTGCCGGGATAAACTCCTGCCGCAAGAGACATAGAGGACTTCCCCAAGAAGGCGGGGCAGGCCCTGAAAGCGTGGGATAGAGGCATCCCGCGGCCACTTGCAAGAATGGCGAGTTAGGCATCCGGTATAGGTTCAGAGCCGTCATTCGTAACGCAGCGCGACCATTGGATCTACCCGCATCGCCCGCCGCGCCGGCACGTAACAAGCCAGCAGCGCGATAGCGAGCAGCAGAATCACGACACAGGAAAACGTGACCGGATCGGTCGCGCTGACGCCATAAAGGAGGCCAGCCATCAATCGTGTAAGAGCCAATGCGGCTGCCACACCGAAGGTGGCGCCCACTCCCGCCAAACGCACTCCTCGTTGCAGAACAAGCTGCAGAACATTCCTCGGCTGCGCCCCTAGCGCCAGGCGGATGCCGATTTCGTGTGTCTGCTGCGTGATCGCATATGCCATGACGCCATAAATTCCAATCGCCGCAAGGAACAGGGCCACTCCAGCAAAAACACCCAGAAGAAGCGTGTTGAACCTGGGTCCGGCAACGGAAGAACTGATGACTTGCGCCATCGTGCGGATGTGCGCCACAGCCAGATCGGGATCGAGCGAATGAATTTGGCCGATGACTGCGGAAGTCAGCGAAGCCGGATCCGTCTGCGATCGCACAGCAAGATTCATCGAGCGCACTTCACCGAATCTGCTGTCTTCGAAGAATAGATCGGCCATTTGCAGATACGGTCTATAGACGTGCAGCTGCACCGGCTGGCCGAGCGGCTCGTCGTTCACATCGCCTACGATTCCAACAATCGTTTGCCAAGGAGTGTAAACACCCCAACGAATGCGCTTTCCGATGGGATCTTGCCCCGGCCAGAACTGCCGTCCCGCCGTCTCGCTTACGATGGCGACGGGCTGCGCATCGATGCGGTCTTCAGGCGTAAACGAGCGGCCCTTAAGCAGCGGGATGCCGAGCGTCTGAAAATAGTTCCCTAATTGCCACGTCTGACAAATCGCCTGTGGCGTCTCGCCTCCTGCGTTTCTCCCACCTTCGATCTGAATCGCAATCGTGCCACAACCGTTCAGAGGCAAGTCGCTCGTCAGTCCAACCGCTTTCACGCCGGGTATGTTCCCGGCGCGGTCGAGCAATTGCTCATAGAACTGGCGGACTTTTGGGGCTTGGGTGTATCTCTCAGAGGGAATAGGAATATTCAGCGTGAGCACATGGTCGGGACGGAACCCAGGATTGGTTTCCAGGAGTTTCGCAAAGCTCCGAATCAGCAATCCGGACCCGATCAGCAAGACCAGCGCCAGGGCAAATTCAACGGTAACGAAAAAACCTTGGAGGCGATGCCGTAACCGGCCGGTAGTGCCGCTGCGCCCGCCCTCCTGAAGCGGGCCATGAAGAGCCATCGCAGATACCTGGAACGCCGGGACCAGTCCGAAGAGAACAGTCGTCAGGAAGGAGGCAGCGAGCACAAAAACGATCACGCTGCCGCCAATGGGAATGTCGCGCGGCAGCGGGACGCTTTCAGGCACGAGCGAGAGCAGTAAGGTCTTGACCCAGGAGGCGAACGCGAGCCCTAAGGAACCGCCGATGAGCGCGAGCAAAAGGCTCTCGGTCAGCATCTGCCGCAACAACTGGACGCGCGTGGCGCCGAGCGTGATACGCAGTGCAACCTCTTTCTGCCGCGATGCAGAGCGTGAAACCAAGAGCGTCGCGACGTTGGCGCAAGCAATCAGCAACACCAGGACCACAGCCGCCATCAGAATAAGAAGCAGAGTCCGCACTGACTTGACAACTTCTTCATGATAGGAACTCATGCTGACTTTGAGTTCTGCACCCTGGAAAGCCTTCGTCAACTCCGGCGGATAATTCGATCCGATTGAGCGCGAAAGTGACTCGGCCTCAGCAGACGCTTGCTCGAACGCCAAGCCGGGGCGCAGCCGCGCCAAGACGCCGTTCATGTAATTCGTGCCCCAACCTTCTAATTCCGTGGCCGTAAAAGCTATGGGCACCCAAAGCTCCGCTGGCTCGCTGCCTTGGGGTCCACGCAACGGAAAATTGAAAGCTTTCGGCATCACGCCAATGACGGTGTAAGGTTGACGATTGAGCTCAAGGTTGCGTCCGATAATGCCTGGGTCAGCGCCAAAGCGGCGCTGCCAAAGCCCATAGCTGAGGATGACGACGTTCTGTCCCGGAGCGTCCTCTCCGATCGTGAACGTGCGGCCTAGCATAGGCTCAGCGCCCAGCATGGGGAAAACTGAAGACGAGATGCGCGCCACCATCAGCCGCTCAGGTTCTCTGTCGCCGGAAATGTTGAAATATTTGTTCTGATACGCACCGACGCTCTCAAACGATTTCTGCGCGCGCTCAAAGACCACAAAGTCCGGCGCCGAAAACCCCATCTTCGGAAAACCCAGCTTCGGGATGCCCTCGAAGAGCATCAAGAGCCGTGACGGCTGCTTAAAAGGCAGAGGGCGGAGCAGCACGGCGTTCACGACACCGAAGATGGCAGTGTTCGCGCCGATGCCCAGCGCGAGGGTGAGAACGGCAACCGCGGTGAAACCCGGATTCTTGCGCAGCATGCGTAAGCCGAAGCGAATATCCATAAGAAAGTTCTCGATGGACGGCCACCGCCAAACCTCGCGGCTGTCCTCATGCACCAGAGTTAAATTCCCAAATTCGCGGCGGGCAGCGGCGGCGGCATCTTTTCTGGACATGCCGCTGGCAACGAGTTCCTCGATCTTTTCTTTGAGGTGTTCCTGAATCTCTTCGGAGAGATCGTTGTAGAGGCGGCGACGAGAAAACAGCTGTTTAAACCAATTCATGATTCACCAAGCGCTAAGACACGTGGTATCCCTTCGAAGATCGGCTCAAAATCTTCATTCGTAGCGCAAGGCGACCAGCGGATCGACGCGCATCGCCCGCCGCGTGGGAACATAGCAGGCCAACAAGGTGACCGCGGCCATCACCAGGGCTACATCCAAATATGTAGCGGGGTCCAGAGGGCTGACGCCATAGAGTTCGCTGGACATCAAACGCGTAAGCAGGAATGCGCCGGTCAGCCCGACGGCAATCCCGGCGAATGAGAATCTTGCTCCTTCCTTCATCACCAGATACAAAACGTCACCGCGCTGCGCGCCGAGCGCGATGCGGACGCCAATCTCGCGAGTGCGTTGCGAGACCAGAAAAGAAAGAACACCATAAATGCCGATGATGCCCAGCAGCAGTGCCAAGGCAGCAAAGGCAACAAAAAGGGAGGTCGTGGATGCCGGAGCGGAGACAGCTTCCGTGACAACCGCACCCATGGTTTTCACTTCGCTGACGGGGACTTCGTGGTTCATGGAGGCGATGCTGTCGCGCAGCATTGCCGCTATTTGTGAGTCATCCGAGGCGGTCCGGATGGCTATGGTCATCTGTGAAGGTACGCGTCTATCTTCGAGAGTGGCGGTGGGATTGTGCGGCACGTAGGCCGTGCCGTCGATCCAATTGGGGGTGTTTCTCTGGAGATCGTAGGCACGAACATCAGAAATGACACCAACGATCGTGCGCCAGCTTTTGTCATCCAGGAGTCTAATATGCTTCCCCAGGGCGCTTTGATTGGGCCAGAACCGGCGCGCGGTTTCCGCGGTTACCACTGCCACCGGAGTCCCCGAGACATCGGAATCGCCGAAGTCCCTGCCCGACAATAGGGGGATGCCCATCACACGAAAGTAGCCGGGAGTCACGATGTTGAGCCAGAAAAGAGGAGCGGTGTTACCTGAAGGATCGACGTAGTCCTCGAGCTCGAGGGAGCGCTTGGACACTCTTCCTCCGAGCGGAAGAGTATTCACGAGTGCGGCGCCACTAACGCCAGGAAAGGATTGAACCTGATCGAGAACACTGCGATAGAAGGCCAGGCACCGCGCCGCATCGCCGCAGAACGATTCATTGGGCGTGATGCGCGCGGTTAGGATGCGCTCGGAACGAAAGCCAGGATTCACGTGCGACAACGCCCAGAAGCTTCGGATCATAAGTCCCGCGGCAATAACTAGGAGCACGGCAAGCGCGATTTCGCCAACTACGAGTACGCTGCGCAATCGCTGGGATACGGAACTTGCCGCGCCGCGCCCACCGGATTTGAGAGACTCCGTAAGAGCGCCACGCGAAATGTGCAGCGCTGGAGCAAGGCCAACGAGAAGCCCAGTCAGGATCGCCAAGCCTCCCGTAAAAGCAAGCACCCGCCAATCCATGCGCACGTCCATCAAGCGCGGTGTGTCCGCGGGAAGCAGCGCCTTGAGCAGAGAGAGACCCTCTGTTGCAAAAAGGAGTCCAAGCAACCCGCCCAGGGACGCCAGCAAAACACTCTCCGTAAGAAGTTGTCTCATGATTCTCTGGCGCCCCGCGCCCATCGCGGCCCGAATGGCGACTTCCTTTTCGCGCGTGGCCGCGCGGGAGAGCGTTAAATTGGCGACGTTGGTGCACGCGATCAGGAGAACCAGCGCGACCGCCGCCAACAGCAGTAGCAACCGCACTCGCACGTCGGCGACCATGCCATTCTGCAATGGGACGACACTGACGTCGGCGTTCCAGCTTGCGGGCATCGGCCAGGGGAACAGAGCGCCGGCCTGAGACTGAAACATGCGAGCTTCGGCGCGTGCCTGCTGAAGCGTTGCATCGGGACGAAGGCGCCCGATCACCGGCATGAAATCGCCCGCCCAGTAGTGGAAGACGCTTCGCGGATCGTTATGCAGAGGGATCCATATTTGCGTTTTTGTGGACGGGAACCGGAAGTCTGGTGGCATAACTCCTATCACCTGCCGACTCACGCCTTCGAGTTCGATCGAACGGCCAATTATCGTGTCGGCGCTCCCGAAGCGCTGCTGCCAGAGCGCATGGCTCAGGATCACGTAGCTGTCCTGGCCAGGAATATCCTCGCCCCGGTCAAATATTCGCCCCAATTTTGGGTGCGCACCGAGGATCGAAAACAGTTCCGCGGACACCAAGGTGCCCGTTAGACGCAGGGCCTCGCCACGGCCGGTCAGATTGAAGTCATGGCCTTCGGCGTAAGCAGCCACGTCCATTGTGCGCATCTGCTCGCGCATGGCGACCAAGGCACCTTGCGGATACGCTCCAGTTACGCTGACCAGATGCTCGGCTTTGGGATACGGCAGCGAAACAATCAGAATCCCATTCACAAGACTGAAAATTGCGGTGTTGGCGCCGATGCCCAAAGCCAAGGTGAGCACGGCAATCGCGGTGAAGGCCAGAGATTTGCGCAAGGTACGCGCGCCAAAGCGAACATCCGTAAAGAAAGTCTCGATGGATGGCCATTGCCAGACTGCGCGGCTGTCCTCTTCCATCAAAGTTACATTCCCAAATTCGCGGCGAGCGGCGGCGGCAGCTTCTTTTCTGGGCATGCCACTGGCAACGAGTTCCTCGATCTTCTCTTGGAGATGTTGCTGAATCTCTTCGGAGAGATCGTCGTAGAGGCGGCGACGTGAAGAGAGCTGCTTGAACCAGTTCATGATTCACCCCGCGCCAAGACACGTGTAATGCCTTCGAGCATCTTTTCAAAACGGGACACCTCATGCTCCAGATGCTTGGCACCTGCTGCCGTCAACCTGTAAGTCCGAACGCGGCGGTTGGTGGACGAGATGCCCCACTCGGCCTTCACCAACTCTTCCTTAAGAAGGCGCTGAAGAGCGGGGTAAAGTGAGCCTTCTTCGATCTGAAGCAAGTCTTTGGAGGAACGCTTGATGTGCTGCACGAGGGCATAGCCGTGCAGGGGATGGCGCTTCAACGTTCGAAGAATCATCATCTCCAAGGCGCCGGGAAAAAGGTCGCGCTGTTCGGGTCTTTTCATGAGCGGGGGTCTGCTCCAGAACTTAGTTTAGAGACCATTTGCGACAAGGCCTAGAGCAAAATAGTGTAATTAGTGTTTGCAGTCAAGAACTATTCTTGAGCGACTATCAGGATGCAATTGAATTTGTGCCGGCGAGCGGGTGTTACTCGGAATCGAAAACTTTTGACAGGGCTAAGCATCTAATTTTGCGGGGGCTCGGGATGGCGCTGTTTGGAGATTTGGGGAACCGGAGGGAGCAGGAGAAGAAAGCGAAGGAGGAGGGGCGGCTGCCGCCGGGGCAGTCGCTGACGCTGAAGTGGCCGGTGCTGCACTATGGCAGCGTGCCGACATTTGACGCGGCGAAGTGGGACTTCAAGATTTCCGGGCTGGTGGAAGCGCCGGTGCGGCTGACTTGGGCAGAGTTTGGAGCGCTGCCGCAGACGGAAGTGACATCGGATTTTCACTGCGTGACGCGCTGGACCCGGCTGGACAATCGGTGGAAGGGCGTGCTGTTTACGGACGTGATGAAACTGGTGAAGATGAAGCCGGAAGCGCAGTTTGCGCTGGTACTGGCGGAAGAAGGCTATACGGCAAATGTGCCGCTGGCGGATTTGCTGCGGCCGGACGTGCTGTTTACGTTCGAACACGATGGTGAGCCATTGGCGGCGGAACATGGCGGGCCGTTGCGGCTGATCGTGCCGCACCTGTATGCGTGGAAGAGTGTGAAGTGGGTGCGTGGGTTCATGCTGCTGGACCACGACCGGCTGGGATTTTGGGAGCGAAACGGGTATCACGCGTATGGCGACCCGTGGAAAGAGCAGCGGTATTCGGGAAGCTGAAGGTTGCTGGTCCATGCGAGCCGCACTGTAGCCGTGTGAGTTTCCTCTGTCGTAACGGCAGAGTAAGCGTATGATAGCGCCAGAGATCAGGTTCCCCTGCAATAGGAGTCGGGCATGCTTGATCGCATCTGTAGGAATTCCCACCTCATTCTGGCGCTAGCGTTGTGCTCGGTCCTGCCTCGTTGTGTTGCAGCACAGAAAGTCACTCCGCCGAATGTCTCGGGTGGTGCAAGTCTCCCTGCCGCCGGGGGGCTGAATGCGATGGTTGAAACGATCGACCTGGAGGTGTCCGTCACGGGGCCCGAGGGAGCGGCTATCGAGGGAGCGGCGGTGGTAACGGTGATGAAGTTGAACGGCCAATTTTACCGCCAGGGAACGACGAAAAAAGGGAACGTGCGGTTTAACGCGGTGGCTCCGACCGAATACACGATACAAGTAATTGCTCCGGGATTCGGGAGAGTCGCGAAACACATTGATGCCCAGGACCATGGCACGGCTGAACTGAAGGTCAGCATTCAAATGGAGCCCGCGGCGGACGGAGATGACGCGGCAACCGAAGAAAGAATTAACGCTCTTACTTCCAAGGCACAGAAGGAACTGGGGAAAGCGCTCGAAGCACTAAGGACTAGCAAGCCTCGGGAGGCGCGGAACCATCTCGATGCGGTCTATCGGTCAGCCCCCGATCACCCTGAAGTAAATTACTATCTCGGAGTCTATTCGTCGCAGATGAACGATTGGATGCAGGCTAAGTCTTATTGGACAAAGACCATTGACGTCTATCCCAAACACCTGCTTGCACTGCTGTCCCTTGGCGAGGCCCTCCTGCGAGAAAACAAGGTAGACGAAGCACTGCCATACTTGAACCGTGCGGTAGAAGTGGAACCTTTTTCCTGGCGCGCGCACGCGATCTCCGCTGAGGCGTACTTGCGCCAAGGTTCGACCGAGGAAGCCGTTGGACAAGCCGAGCGCGCCCTCGAATTAGGTCATGGACAGGCTGCGGTGGTCCAAAAGGTCCTGGCAACGGCCTTGGCAAGGCGTGGAGAGAAGGATCGGGCCGTCAGTGTCTTGCAAGCGTACCTGACGGAGCACGGCACCGACCTTGAGGCCAGGAAACAACTGGAGAATCTTCAAACTCTTCCGGGGGCGGTCCTCTCTAGTGATGGCATGACCACGAGCGACGAGATGATGGCGGTCAGCGCGGCGGCAACTTCGCAGTCCCTGCCCTCGAACTGGTTGCCACCTGACCTCGATGAAAAAATGCCCCCTGTAGAACCCGGAGCCGCTTGCGCGCTCGAAGAAGTTATTCAAAAGGCCGAGAAACGAGTGGAGGAATTCGTAGGCAACCTCGATCGCTATACGGCAACGGAATCACTCATTCATGAATCGATCAACAAATGGGGTTTGGCCTCGTCTCGGGAGACGCGCAAGTTTGATTACGTGGCTTCTATTGAGGAAGTGAAGCGGGGATTCTTCAACTTTGAAGAATATCGGAAGAGCCACACGTCCGAGGCGGAATTCCCGGACGGGGTGGCAACCCTGGGGATGCCGGCTCTTGCGCTCATTTTCCATCCTTACAATTCAGGAAATTTCGAGATGAACTGCGAAGGACTGGCACGGTGGAATGGCAGAATTGCCTGGCAAGTGCATTTCCGGCAACGAGCCGACAAGCCCAATACGATTCGGAGCTTTCGGATGGGCTTCCAGGGCCCATCGCACCCAGTTGCCCTGAAGGGGCGCGCTTGGATTGACGCGGAGAGCTATCAGATCGTGAGGCTGGAGACAGACATGATCGCACCGCTCCCGGAAATCCGCCTAGTTTCCGACCGCACCGCGATCGAATACGGTCCGGTGCATTTCCGAGAACGGAATGTGGACATGTGGCTTCCGAGCAGCGCGGAAGTTTATTCCGATTGGAGGGGGAAGCGTTTTCACCGGCGTCACAGTTTCAGCAATTACCTGCTCTTTGCGGTGGACGAAAAGCAGCGCATCTCCGCGCCGAAGTCTGCTGAAGGGACGGCCCCTTCTTCTGAAACGGTGAGAGAGAATCCCTGACTTTGGGGCCTCTGAGTCCCCGGGCCGCTTGCTTAGTTCGGCAAACCATTCCCCGCTGAATGTCGCGTGACTTTAGAGAGTGGGCGCTTTGACCATGTTCCCCTTGCTGCATACCTATAGGAAAACCCACCATCGTCATTTGCGCCCTAAAGGAAATGCGAGCTAGAGATTTGCCCACAGCTTGATTTCTTCGATCTTTTCTTGCTGAAGGCCGCCTAAGTCCGCCTGCGTCAGCAAGCCCCCGCGGAGCAGGTGCCCAAACACAGAAAACAGAACGCGAAAATTTCCGAACTGACGATGTGTCCAAATCCCACTACGCGTCAGGAGGCTGCATCGATTGACGGGGCGCATCATGGCGATGAATTCTTTCGATTGGACTCCCCGGGAATATTCTGCAAAAGTGACCTTGTAGAGTTCGCGCGTTTGCCGCGCCGCAACGTACGACAAGGACTTCGTAGTTCCTTAGCAAGCCCTGTCCAGCCTCTCGGTTGAATCGGTTGTTCCCTGACCACGTGGTCTGAAACAGAAACAAAAAGAACTCAGCTGACGCTCCAAGCAAAGCTTGCGCGTCCATTCCAAATCTAGAGTGGAGGAACAAAATGACGACGCTCCTAAGTAAATCGGTTTATTACAGCAGATTTGTGAGAGTAGTGTTGCTCGGGCTAGTGGCCATTTGCGGGGCCGCAAACCCCCTTCTTGGACAGGAAACGGTCGGTGGCAAGTTCACGCTGACCGAAAATACACGCTTCGGGAAGAAATTTCTTCCGCCAGGAGCCTACACATTTTCCATCGAGCCCACGGGTACCCTGCAATCCGTCGACTCCATCCAGAGTGCGGGCCACCCAGTGTTGGTCATCGTGCGCCCGACGACAAATGCTGGCCCGATTGCCATCATTTTCGCAATGGCATCGCGAAGTGACCATGCTCTCGACTCAAGTAAGCTCGTTTTAGAAACGATGAACAATGGAATGGCTATGCACTCCATGTACCTGGACCAGCAGGGACTCGTTCTGGATTTCGATTGGTGGAGCTCGAAGGACAAGACCCAGATGCTGGCTCAGGCGGCACGTCCTGAACCGGCGTCGTCATCCAGGGCAGCCAATTGATGAGAATTCCCGA
>Ga0209011_1000703_pt1 | contig 12328 bp, 6 predicted proteins | sample BlaSpr_A8_OM1_M3_FD_187986 | JGI IMG/M metagenome (GOLD analysis project Ga0209011, IMG submission 187986) | Forest soil microbial communities from Thunder Bay, Ontario, Canada - Black Spruce, Ontario site 2_A8_OM1_M3 (SPAdes) (version 2) | ecosystem: Environmental > Terrestrial > Soil > Boreal... | reverse complement strand
CTGGCCGGCTCGATTGTTCTCGGCCCACGCCTCGGCCGTACATTCAAGCGCGATGGTGGCGCACCCATGTTGCCGCACGACTTGACCATCGCTGTCTCCGGCGGACTGATCCTGTGGTTCGGCTGGTACGGGTTCAATCCAGGCAGCACGCTCTCCGCGATGGATTTTGAAGGCATTGGCAGAATTGCTGCCAACACGACTCTCGCCGCGTGCGCAGCGGGATTGACCGCCATGTTCACGGCCTACTCATACACCAAAAAGTGGGACGCGGGCTTCACCACGAACGGTTTCCTCGCAGGGCTTGTCGCCATCACCTGCCCCTGCTACTGGGTCAGCCCGACCGGCGCAGTTCTCCTGGGAGGCGTCGCGGGCGTCCTCGTAGTCCTCGGTGTGGAATTGCTCGAATGGCTACGCATCGACGATCCGATCGGCGCGGTTCCAGTTCACGGCTTCTGCGGGATCTGGGGAACGCTTTCGCTTGGGTTGTTCGCCGTCGGCAAGTACGGAGCAACTGGACCGATCGCAGCCGACAACTCCGCTCCGCTCAAGGGCCTCTTCTATGGCGGCGGAACTCAAGTGTTGGTTGCCCAGGCGATCGGCAGCGCCTCCATAACCTTGGCTACCTTTGCGGTTTCGATGGTCGTCATGCTTGCAGTTAACGCTACTGGATTGCTCCGTGTGTCGAAAGAGGGCGAGCTGTACGGCCTCGACCTGCACGAGCATGGCATTTCGGCTTACCCCGAATACGTCATCACCGCTCTGGGTTCGCCTACGGGCTTGGCCGCACTCCAACAATCGTCCAGTTCGCACGTGAAAGCCGCGGCGCCGGCACACGGCGACTAAATCGTAGGGCGTCCTGAATCGGATTCCGCGCTTTCATGGACGCCCGAGGCTCTTTCCCATCACCGTGTCTTCCGAAAATCGACGTGGAAAAATGGCAGGAAGGCACGGTGTAGGGAGGTTTGCAAATTGGTTTGAACGCGGCCAACGGGACCCGCAGCACCGCAAGGCGCACGAGGATTCGAATCTGCTACCGCAAACTAAGGATAAGAAAAAAATATGATGACCAAACTAGAAGCGATCATCCAGCCGTCCAGGTTTGAAGCCGTCAAAGAAGTCCTTACCGAACTTGGAATAGGGGGCATGACTATTACCGATGTGCGTGGCCACGGACGCCAAAAGGGCCACACGGAGGTCTACCGAGGCCGGGAATACACGGTCGATCTCCTTCCGAAAATCAAGCTGGAGCTGGTGCTGCCCGAGAACCTGGTGGATTCCGCCGTCGATGCCATTCTCAAGACGGCATCGTCCGGAAATATCGGCGACGGAAAAATCTTCCTCTCCAAGGTGGAAGAGACCATCCGTATCCGGAATCAGGAACGGGGCGCATTGGCACTTTAAGTTTCGCGCGGGGCCGAGTCTCGCTGTGACCGCCATCGCGGCGAGACCCGCGTGAGTCGTGTGGCCGCGGCGATGCCGCAGATAATGTCTTGTGCTTTTGCGGACGCCGCGGCGCTCTGGCTGTACACGTAGATTGTTTTTGATGAGCGCGATTGACGCCGCCGTCAATCCCAGCAGGTTGCAGCTCACCGGGTAGACGATGAAACGAAGGAAAAGTTCTGGACACAAGGGTCGTAAATCCACACGGAAGCGCCGGCTCGTTGGCGGGAAACGACAAAAGAGCGCAAGAAAGGAACAGTCCGACCATGGACGTCCGCCTTGGCTCCGGATATTTCCCATTGCCGCTGACTAGCGTCGTGACAGCCTAACTTAAGGCCGACACATCTTTCGCCGATGCCCGTCCTTCGGATTGCGATCTTGGTCTTGTCAGACTTTCTCCGCGGCGGCGTTCCTGCCGGCGATGCGGCCCTGCACCGTGCATCGCGCCAAACCGTGCAGGCTGAATCCACCCGCTGACTCACCTCCGCAGTAAAGGCCCGGGATGACGGCGCCATTGAGGTCTACTACCTGGCCCTTCGCGTTGATTCTAAGACCAGAGCGAGTGTCGTGAATGACGGGTGTTGCCCACGCGGCGTGAAACGGGGGCGTCTGGATCTTAAATTTTGGCGCGGGCTTTCCGAAGTCGGCATCCTTGCCCGCTTCCACGAAGGAGTTGTACCGCGTAACGGTGTTTTGCAGCGCGTCGGACGGCATCGCCTTCCGCTGAAATTTGTTCACGATCTTGCCGGCCAATTCTGCAATCGTGCTTCCAGTGAAGAAATATGCGCCAGTGTAATCCACATACGGAGCTGCAATAGTCCAACCCTCGCGCTTCACGGCGTCCGAATCGAAGATCGCCCAGATCGGCCCGCCCCCAGGAGATGTATCGCCGATTCCTGCCAGGGCTGCGTTGATAAAATTGGAGGGCTCATACTTGATATTCGCGGCGTTCAGGTAGCTGCCGGGGATGTAGGGCTTGATGGAATTGTAGTTGTTCGCCGGAAACTGGCCTTGCGTTTCATCATAAAAGCGCAGCCCCGCCATGTTCACGAGGATCGCGTTTTGGTAATCCTTTACCGAAAGGCCGGTGGCGCGTGCCAAGGAAAAAATGGGGCTATCGGGCTGCCAGGATAAATTCACATAACCGTACTGGCATCCGATCCAACCTGCCTTGGTAACATTCTGCCCAAATTCTCCAGACTGATTGTACGCACCCCACAGCGATGCTCCGATGGCCATGGCTGCGATTTCTCCGCTGGCGTCCTGGAAAGAATATGGTTCGCCGGCCACCTGGTACTCTTCGGTCAGGCGCGGGTCGAATATTCTGCGAAAGTTCACATTACTGCTGTGCCCGCCAGTTCCGATGATGACGCCTTTTCTGGCGCGAATGTTTATAGTCTTCCCTTGATTGGTTGCGGCAACTCCAAGAACCCTTCCCGAGTTTTGATTTTCCCGGATAATACTGGCCATCTTGTGCTGCAAGAGAATCTGAACACCCAACTTTCTAGCAGTCGCTTCGAGCGGCCTAATGAGGCCGACACCTGAGGACGTAGTAGCTCGACGTTCGGGGCTTACCGCCAAGCCCGTCTGGACCTGCGGCCATTCCAGCGGCGCGGCATGGCTCTCCCTGGGAGCGGAGTTCCCAACCGCGTGCCCGCCAAGCGTGTCCGGTGCTTTGTCGACAAATGTGACGCCGTGGGCTATCAGCCATTCATAGGTTTTGGCACTTTCGTCGGCAAACGCGCGGATGACTTCTTTGTCGTTGTACCTGTAGTCGGGGAAACCGTTAGGTTCCACGACAGACCAATCCGTCAGGTCCGAGTACAAAAGGTCTGGCGAATCTACGACGCCGTATTTCTGCTGTCTAGTTGTCCCGCCACCCAGAGCTACATTTCCGCCGCTTAATATGGCGTGTCCGCCTACGTCGGTATTCGCGTCGATCAGGATGACGGACTCCCCGCCTTCGATCGCTTGAATAGCTGCGGGGAGACCTGTCGCTCCCGCCCCCACAACGACAACATCGGCCTCCTTGTCCCAGTGCCCTGGCCGTGCTTGCGCCTTCGCCTCCTCCGCGCCAAGTCCTGCCAGGGCGGCTGCGCTCGCGCCCGCGGCTGTCGCCTTAATGAAATCTCTGCGCGAGAAATCCTTCTGATCTCGACTACGTCGTTTCATGTGCTTCACCTAGGTTTGCGATATTGACTTGAGCCTTGCGGAAGACCTTATGCCCGGTGCCTTCTGGTGTCAACCTCGGAACGGCAAGGTTGCTACAAGGCGGTACGGCGATCGCTTGTGATTCAGTTTTCGGAACCTGGTATTTAAGGCGGGAGGAATTGACAATCGTTTTTCGAGTCGCAGAGGAAAACATGTTCAGCAAAGAAGGTGCGCCGCGCCGGTTTGGCAAGTTATCGGCAACCGACCGGCAGGGCGCTAGGCAGCGTCGCGCGTATGCGAGGCACGACACTGTTCCGGACAAGTCCGGAAGTCCATTTCGTCCCGGACGTGGGCCAGAAACTTACATCCAAGCAGTTGTGTGCTCTCAACTGGACTTTAACGATTTCCAATACACGACACCAAATACGAAAGCGAGAACGAACAAGAGTAGCAAAAACAGTCCAAATCCTCCCAGCAGAATGCTGGCGGCGAAGCCTTTCCCTGCAACGGCTCCTACCAAGAGCGCCAAAGCGAATAGTCCGCCAAATCCAGTGATGATTAAAAGACAAACTACAAGACCTTGATGGAGTTTACTGCGAGAACGGCGCATTCTTATTCCTCCAACAGCCCCGGTCTGTGTTGTGTGAGCATATTCACGCTGCATAGATGTACACTTTTGCTATTGGGTTCTTTGCTATGGCAAGGGCGCTCACGCTCCTGTTTGAAATTGGATTAAGCCGTAGCAGGCACATACAGAGCCCAACGCAACTACGCACTGCCATTGGCTCGGGCCGCGCACAGTCTCCGCGCCACGGCTCCCGAGATGCCGGACGAGCAGAATGCAGCTACCGACCGCGATGATAAACCACGCCAAATTGAGGGCGAGCTCCATCAATTCTCCGACTTCAGCGTGCAATGCAGGAAGGATAGCACTACGACATGAAGTCTCCCTTAAGGCCAATAAGGCCTATGCGGGCATGTGTCCTTCATTTCAATATGTCTATTATGCTTATTAGGAATATAAAGATTTCGTAAAGAGGCCAACATTTTTGGCTCGAACGGATTTCTCCTGTCCCGAAGGCATGTCGAAGGTGTTTGCGAATTGTGGTGAACGGGAAAGGAAAAAACGCTAGCATTGGCGGTGTAGGGTGCGTCGAACGGCATTTCAAGAACCTGACGCACATGTTGCGGGTTGCCATCAATATATTGGTACTGGTCACGGACGACGGACGGGAAGGTAGACACAGCGATGCGGCTACAGACCAAGGTTTTTGCGCTGTTGGGTTTGATTTTTTTCTTAGGCTCGACTTGTTATGGCACAACGATTACCGGCACGGTGAAGAATGTGGACGGCGCGCCCTTTCAAGGCGCTTTTGTGGAGGCGCAGAACGCGACGACCAAGATTACGGTCATCGTGCTGTCTGATAGTCAGGGGCGCTACCGCGTGGAAAGCCTGCCGGCAGGGGATTATCGTGTGCAGATCAAGGCAGTTGGCTACCGCGCGGATCCTCGCAACTCCGTGACTCTTACCGCCGAGCAAGACGCATCCTTCGATTTTGTCCTGCAAAAAGGCGTGGTGCATTGGAATGAGATTTCCCAATCCCAAGCGAAACAGCTCTTGCCGCCGGCAAAAGGGAAGGATTTGATTTTTTCTCAATGCAACATTTGCCACCAATTTCAAAGCCGCATGGCTTCCGTCTCGCGCGACGCGGACGGCTGGAAAGACCGCATCGCGTTTATGCGGGAAGCCATGCATTTCAGTATTTTCCTGGGCCCGCATTTCAGCGATCAGGATGCCGCGGATGTGGCGTCTTATCTGACAAGTCTCTTCGGGCCGGATTCCGCGTTGCCGAAATCTCCAGCAGACATGCCCGGGTACAAGGAAACGCTGCGGCCTTTCAGTAGCGATGGCATGAACATTGTGTACGTCGAGTATGACATGCCGGGCCCGAGCCGCATGCCTTTCAGCGCGGCGCCCGACAAAGATGGCTACCTGTGGATTCCAGACTTTGGAGTAGCAAATAAAATTACTCGCCTCGATCCCAAGACCGGAGAGATGCGCGATTTCCCGGTTCCCAATGTTGGTACGGCTGGCGTTCATTCGACCATACCTGCTCTAGACGGCTCCGTCTGGCTGGCTGAGCAAGGCTCGAACAAGATTGGAAGGTGGGATCCCGTAACGCAGAAAGTTACCGAATACCAGGACCAGTATCTTCCAGGAAAAGAAGGCATAGAAGACGGCGGATCGAAGCACACGGTCCGGATCGATCCGAGCGGAAAAGTGTGGACCAGCGGTGTTCCTCTGACCCGCTTCGATCCTGAGACCGGGAAATTTGCCCGCTTCCGGGAAGGCGAATATGCCTACGATGTCAAACCGGATAAGAATGGCGATGTCTGGTTTACGACCCCGCGGTCAAACAAAATTGGCAAGGTCGAAGCGAAAACCATGAAAGTCACACAATGGTCCCCGCCAACGGCGGATGCATACCCTCGACGGATGGAAATTGGGCCCGACGGCATGATCTATTCCGGCGAATTTCGCGGCGGCAAGATGTTGCAGTTCAACCCCAAGACGCAAACCTTCAAGGAATTTCCATTGCCAGGCAGGGATCCCAGTCCGTATGCGCTGGGTTTCGATGCTGACGGTTATCTTTGGTACGACTCCCATAATATGGATGTAATTGGGCGCTTCGATCCAAAAACGGGGAAGGTGCTTGAATATCCATTCCCGCATTCGGAGCTCGCCATGCGCGAATTTTTCCGCGATTCGCAAGGCCGGATGTGGTATGGCTCGGCGCCGAATAACAAAGTAGGCTATTTTTATTTGGCAAGGAAGAGTAGCGCGCCTGAGTCTGCCGGCAAGTAGAGGGTGGCTTTCGATTTCCATTTACATCGGAGCGCGCATTTATGGGAGCCCCAAAGCTCGCGCCGGATTCGTCTTGGACATAAGATCGATATCCGCCTGCGAAATTCCTTCTTTGAGGAGCGCTTGGAAAAATGAAGCCATCCCGTCGGGATGCAGCGGATTTCCTACCTGGCCAAGATCGCTCGCAAGGATGCAGGAATTCGGACCTATCGCGCGAATTGCTTTGGCGTAATCGGCCATAGTAAGCACGCGGTCCGGTCCGATTGTGGCGCCGTATACAAATTCGATGTACGCGTCTTCGCTGGCGGCCTCGCGCATCTGCGGAATCGTCATTTGCACTACGCTCGCCATCGCGTGCGTGACGACGATGTGTTGCACGCCCCGTCGCTTCGCTTCCCGGACGATCAGCAACCCTTCCTCCGCCGAAGAGTGTCCGGTCTCAAGCAGCAATTGATTCTTTGCCACGATGTCGAGCACTTGCTCCACTTCAGGCAGCAAATGTCCATTCTTGGCCACGGAAACAAACGGCCGGTTTTCTTTAGTGACACGCACCTGGTTTTCAGAGTCGAACGTCGGCATCCAAACGACCTTTCCCCACCCTCCTTTCATCAGGACCATGCGCTCCACAGCGGCAGGATTGACGCCACCGACGGTCCGGTTCAGGTCGATCCCGCCAAAAATCTCTATCCCCGGAACCTCTTTGCGAACGATGTAGGCCAGCGCGGCGGTCGACTCATAATGGTTCTTCAGCACAAGCCCACGCATGCCTCTCTGCTTGGCGAGCCGCGCCAAGTCGATGGCGTCGATCGAGCGCGGCATGCTGTCAGGGTCCACGTGTGCGTGGATGTCGATAACGCCGCTCAAATTGGATTGCCCCCGCGCGGGTGGAGCGACCAGACTTAGAGAGAGCGCAATCCAGAAAAGTCGTGTGAGCGGAAGATATGAGAATTCTGAGCGCATCGAAATCTCCTTCTCAGTTCTGGGTACGTAAAACCGGGTCGAACCGTCGGGTATATCTTGTCGCGCTCGTGAAAGATTCGAGCGGCGCCGCAGTTCAACTCGTGATTTTCTCGAAAACCGGCGCAGGCGCAGTCTTCCATGCAAGACCGCGCCGCTAACTCCCGCTTCACTTTACCCGCGGGGGAATCGCACACAATAGCGAGTGCAGGATCACGAGCGTGAGTCCGCCGGAAATCACCGGCTGCTGCGCGATGAGCCTTACCATGAGCGGCATGGTTTCCAGGACCTCGGGCGAAATAAAAAGCCCGCCCAGCCCCACCAGAAGCGCCAGACCCGCCACCATGAATTTCCGGTCGTCCCAACTCACGTTCGCCAGCATGTGCACGCCGTGCATGAAAACGATGCCAAACAGCAGAGTCGCCGCCGCCGAAACGACCGGCTGCGGTACCAGCACCAATAGCATGTCGAACTTGATGAAGCCGCCCAGACCGATGAGGAGAACGCCCGCCGCGAGCGTCGCATAACGTGAGCCCACGCGCGTCGCACGCAGCATGCCGATATTGTCCGGGTACGCGATAGTGCTAAACCCGCCGACGATGGCGGCCAGGACCGATCCGATTGCGACCCCAAAAACTCCCTGCGCCATGCGCTCTGCCGGCAACTTCTCGTTCCCCCAATCCGCAACCATCTGGTACATGGCCATGGACCCCATGCCCGGCGGGATCAGCACGAGCAGAAAAATAACAACCAGGTTGGGGTGGACGCCGAACCCAAACGGAAACCATTGAGGCGTCACGAGCAATGGAGCGCTGGAAACAGCGGAAAAGGAAATCGGCCGGAATACGGTGTAACACGCAGTGCCTGCGGCAAGCCCGGCTAAAATCGCGGCCCGGCGCATTTGGGCGATGCCCCAAAGCGTGACACCAATTAATACAGCGACGGTCACTAGTCCGGAAAAGATATTCACCATGGGAAATCCGGGGCTCGCGGGAAAACCGATCCAGTTGGGCAACGCCACGTAGGCAATCTGAATGATCGTCAGCATCACCATCACGCCGGAAATAATTGGCGCGCGCAGAAACCGTGCGAATAGCCCGATGAAACTGAATTTCCGTATCGGCAACGTCAGCACGCACCAGATCAATGAGGCGACGAAAAACGATCCATACGCCGCGCTGAGTCCGCCGCCTTGCAGATGGCCCACCGCGAGTAAGGCGGCAAAGTTGCCTGCATAGGGCCCTTGAATGATAGGAAGCCGAAGAAGCAGCACCGACTGCAGAATCGTGATGACGCCACAGACCGCAAATGTCATGCCATAGAGATACGCAATGCGGTCCGGCGGTAAATTGAACGATCGTCCCAGCAAACCTGGAAACACGAACATTCCAGCCATTCCAAATATATTCTGCAACCCGAGGATTAGTAATTGGCCGAACGGTAAGGAATCGTGGATGCCAACGTCGAAAACTCTGTGCGCGGACGGTTCCTTGTTTGTTCCGTTGACGGCCATAAAGTCTATCCCTGCGGCTTCTCGCGGCCCTCGACGTTTCGCACAGGAGTCTCCGGAGTAAGGCCGCCGCGCCGCCGCGCCACCGTATTCGCGCCGTTTTTCTCCCACTCGCCGGCGACAGCATTCCGCGCAAAGAGATCCCAGGTCTCGTTCCAATCGCCCAGCGAATAGCCGTGCCATGGGGGACGGATCGTGAGCGCGGGCAGACCCAGCTCCTTCCAAATCGTTTGCGCGCGCTCCATATACTCCCGCGCGGGCAGAGCCAGAGGCGACATCGGGTGCTTGAGCGTGGCGTCAACGAGCATCGTCGAATCGAGCGATTGCGGCCCGGATTTTGGCGCGTGACCCCGCGAGCGATACGGTTCGATATGCACATCTTCGCTAGGATTCGACCGGTAGGCGAGCGACCACAGAACTGCGTCGGTATTGGCCGGATCGATGTCCTCGCTGACGGCAATGACGATCTTGCCGCAGTCAGCTTGCTTTGCGGCGGCGCCCTGCATTCCGCGCCAGACCTCGGTGCGAGGCGCGCCATTCGCGAATTGCAGAAAAATGACGGGACGTACGTTGCTCAAAGGTTCGTGCATGACGACTTTGCGGATCCCTTTGATCGACAGATGATCGCGCAAATGCGCCAGGAACGCCGGTTCGTACACCACTTTCTTGATCACGCTCGACTCGCTCGGCGTGACTTGGCTGATGATGGAGGTAAAAACAGGCTTCCGCCTGTGCGTGATCGCCGTCACCTGCATAATCATGTTGTAATCCTCGAGGGCGACGTAGCCGTTGCTTTCGCCGAACGGCCCTTCGGGCTCGAGCAAATCAGAATCGATGAGTCCCTCGATGACGATCTCCGCATCGGCGGGCACCTCTAGATCCATCGTTACGCACTTAGCCGTCCGAATAGGCGCCCCCGCGGCTCCGCCGGCCACGGTCATTTCATCCATATTGACAGGGAGTTTCTGTGGCCCGGTGTAAATCACAACAGGAGCGCAGCCGATGACGATCGCGCAGGGCATCGGCTTGCCCAGCGCGCGATACTTCTGCCAATGAAGATAGCCGCCCGCGCCGCCGATGCGTGAGGACATGCGGACTCCGAGCCGATCGGTTTTTTTTAACGCAGCGCGGTAAGTCCCCATGTTGCGGACGCCGGTCTCCGGATCGCGCGTGATGCAAAGCGTGGCGGTGAGATAAGGCGCGGAGTCGAAACCGGGAGTGGAAATCGGTACAGGCAAACTCGCCAGACCGCCCCCAGGTATTTGTAGATCGTCACCTTTTATAATGACTTCCTGGCAGAGTGGGGAATTCACTAGGATCGGCGCAATGGGATTGGCGATTGCGCGCGTCCAGGCGGCGCCGATTTCTTCGACCGGACACCCCATGCCAACCGCATAAATCTTGGGCGAAGCGGCGAGCGCCCCGACGACTACCGGAATATCATAGCGCCGCCCATGAGAGTCGACGACATTCGTAAAAAGAAAGGCGCGGCGTTCCTCTTCCGGAATGCCACCCAGAAACTGGCAGCGCACGAGGGGATGCAGCTCGGTGTCTTTGTTGATCGGCCGGTCGATACGAACGAGCAGGCCGCACGCTTCGAGCTGAGCCAGGTGCGTCTGCAAATCCAGACTTGGCCTGAGAACCGGCTGGACGTTACCACTCATCGCAACATTCCTTTCCCATGTTGCCGCGGAGCAAGCACCGCGCACCCGCTACGAATCCTCAAGTTCATCGTGCCGCAAGCAGAATCTCGGGCCTCGTCGGAGGGCCGGACTTCAGCCCGGCCGAAACGAAGCCTTGTAGAAGTCGGCTTTAGCCGCTGAAGCGGAATTCGGTTGCGGTCTTGTCGCGCTATGGCAACGAATTTGTAGCTCGCCTCTTTAGAGGCGAGGGTTTTTCCAAGTGTCACAAGAAAATCCCCGCGTCGAAAGACGCGGGCTACAACAAACCAACGCGACATCGAGCCCTCCCGAAAACTATTTCCAAACGTACACAAGGATAACCGAAAGAATGGCTGTCACGATCAGCTGGAGAATCTGCCACGGCAGGCAGATGCGAAAGATTTCGCCGTCGCGCCCCTTCACATTTGCGAGGGAAGCCGTGTACGCGATTTGCGTGGGTTTCAGCGCGTTCGGAGGCCCCATCGTCATAACCGTAATGATTCCGACGAGCACCATGAGCGGTATTCCCAGCACCGGCGCGATGGCAACCTGCATTCTGGAAAACAGAAAATCCCCCGGCAGGCCCTGTCCGAAAGCCATGCCTCCCAAAAATGCCACGGTGGGATAAAAGGATGCGTAAACCAATTTTCCGCCGTGTGCGAGCAGCTTCCCGAGCAGCGCGATTTGGCCTGAGTCCACCATCAGATAAACCGTCGCGCTTCCAACGCAGAGCGTCGCCAGGCTCCTGCGGCTTCGCTTGCTGGCGATCAAGAAATCCTTCGCGGCGTTGGCCTCCTTGCAACGAAATAGATAACACACGAGCGCGGTGACAAAAATATAAAAGCCTGCCGTCGTAAAAATGTTAATCGAGATGCGGTTGTATCCCCAGGCGGCGACGCCGAATTGAAAGTGGTCGAGCCACGCGCCAACGCTGGGGATCCTGGTTACGATGACGAGGACCACGCCCAGGATCAATGGAGCGTAGGCTTTGAAAAGTCCCAATCCTGAATAAGAAGGCCGCACGAGTGTAACATCCGGTGAACTCCTGGCAGCCTGGCGCTTTGCGATCCGTCCGTAAACGTAGAACCCTGCGAGCGACAGCACCGCTCCCCCAATCATCATCAGAATGTAATAGGCGGGCCAAATCTGCGTAAACAAAATGATGGAAATTACATTGCCGGTTCCCGCGACCCAGAAAAGCGCTTGGGATTTCCATTCAAAGAAACGAAAGCCGAGAATTTTCATGAAACCCAGTAAGGAGAGGTAGACCAGTGGAATCGTCAGCAGCCCCGCGACACGGACGATATCCACGACGGGCACGTGACTCGCGGCATTTGAAATATTCGGCGCGATAAAAAGACTGTTGAACGGCAGCGTCCAGGAAAAATAGACGAGGTAGCTTGTCGTCGCCTGGACGCCGTCGAATCCGATCTCGACCAGGCCGGGAATCGTCACTGGATACGTCGCAAACCCGTTGAACGCGCCGATAAAACCGCTTACGAGCGTTACGAGCGCGACCGACCTCCCCTCTTGATCCTGCCTCGGCAGGATCGAGCGGATCGACTCGAGCAGGATCTCTAGCAATCCGGTGCTGCGATAGGCTTGGCCGAAGATTTGTCCTGTGTAGAGGACAAGAAAACCTGTCCACATCGTCAGGTTGCCCCAGACCGATGCCTCCAGAATCCTCAGAAACGGCATGCGGTAAAACGCGAGCACCAGAAGGAACTCGACGGCCCAAGCCGA
>Ga0209011_1000702_pt1 | contig 12329 bp, 8 predicted proteins | sample BlaSpr_A8_OM1_M3_FD_187986 | JGI IMG/M metagenome (GOLD analysis project Ga0209011, IMG submission 187986) | Forest soil microbial communities from Thunder Bay, Ontario, Canada - Black Spruce, Ontario site 2_A8_OM1_M3 (SPAdes) (version 2) | ecosystem: Environmental > Terrestrial > Soil > Boreal... | reverse complement strand
CCAAGGCTTGCTCGTACAGCAGCTCTCCCACCGCTGTAACGTGCTTGCCATTTACAAACGTATAGCCCCCGCCTGCAAAAACTTCACGGTAGTTGTTGTGGCCGAAGTCGACGTATCCAATATCCGGGTAAACCCATCTCCGGCGAACCTGGAAGACTTCGACGAAGTGATATGTATTGATTGCCGGCAGTTGCGCGCGTTCTCCCCAACGCGCCATTACAATCGTCGCGGTCTTGGATGCGGAGTCTTGGTTTTGCGCAAACGCATTTCCTGCGAACGAAGCGAGCGCAGACAGAATGAGGAGGGGTCTCCACATCACTATTCTTTCGCCCAGAATTTCTATTTGAGGCAACCAGGCAGACGTCATTCTATCACCAGCGCGCCAAGCGGCAGAGTTTTCCGGTCTCTAAGTTAATTAGCTGGCGCAGGTCTGGCTGACATGGACACAACGTTTGCATTCCCAGCCGCGGAAGTCGCGCTCTCGCGTTGCCGGTGGGCGAGCGCCGCGCCAACGAAGGCAAGAAAAAGCGGATGCGGCGCCAACGGCTTCGACTTGAACTCAGGATGGAATTGGCAACCGAGGAACCAGGGGTGGTCAGGCGCTTCGACAATTTCCACATACTTGCCGTCGGGTGAGCGGCCGGTGATGCGAAACGCAGCATCGATCAGCGTTTTTTCGTACTCGCAGTTGAACTCGTAGCGGTGCCGGTGTCGCTCCGTGATCTCGGTTGCGCCGTACGCGCGGAATGCGGTTGAATTTTCCTCAATCTTGCAGGGCCATGAGCCCAGGCGCATCGTGCCACCCATTTCGTCCACGCCCAGGAGTTCGCGCAGTTTGTAAATCACGCGGTGCGGAGTCTGCGGGTCAAACTCCGTACTGTCCGCTCCGGAGAGTCGCGAAACGTTGCGCGCATATTCAATCGTCGCGCACTGCATGCCCAGACAAATCCCGAAAAACGGGATTTTATGATTTCGCGCATACTCGATCGCATGGACCATTCCCTGGATTCCGCGTTTGCCGAATCCGCCCGGTACCAGAATTCCGTCGGCATGGCCCAAGCGCGCCACCGCGGCCGCGGTTGAATCGATTTCTTCCGCCTCCACCCATTCGATCACGGTGCGCTGTTTGTGCGCCAGACCGCCATGCATGAGCGCTTCGCGCAAGCTTTTGTAGGCGTCCTCCAACTGCACATATTTGCCGACCACCGCGATATGCACTTCGCCTTCGGGGTTGCGGATGCGGTCCAGCAGTTCGAGCCAGCGGCTCATGTCGCGTTCGGCCGTTTGAAGACGCAGCAGCCCCACGATTTCGTTGTCGAGGCCTTCTTCGGCAAGCGCGACCGGCACGCCGTAGATCGTGTCCATATCCCGCATGGAGATGACTCGCGATTCGGCCATGTTGCAGAACAGCGCGATTTTCTTTTTCAGATCCTGCGGCAGCCAGCGGTCGCTCCGGCAAAGAAGCAAGTCGGGCTGTATTCCGATCGAGAGCAATTCCTTTACGGAATGCTGCGTGGGTTTTGTTTTCAGTTCGCCGGCAGTGGGAATGAACGGCACGAGTGTCACGTGCACGAGCACCGAATTCTCCGGCCCAAGCTCGAGTCGCATTTGGCGGACGGCTTCGAGAAACGGGAGCGATTCGATGTCGCCCACCGTACCGCCAATTTCGATAATGGTCACGTCCGTATCACTCGAGATTTTACGGAAGGCGGCCTTGATCTCGTCGGTGACATGTGGAATGACCTGGACAGTCTTGCCCAGATAATCGCCGCGGCGCTCCTTCGAGATGATGGCTTCATAGATTCGTCCGGTGGTCCAGTTGTGATCGCGCGTCAGCTTGGCGGAGGTAAATCGTTCGTAGTGCCCCAGGTCGAGGTCCGTCTCGGCGCCATCATCCGTGACGTACACTTCGCCGTGCTGATACGGGCTCATCGTGCCAGGGTCTACGTTCAGGTAGGGATCGCACTTTTGGAGGGTAACTCGGAGTCCCCGGCTTTCGAGCAGGCAGCCAATCGACGCCGCTGCTACGCCTTTTCCAAGGGAGGAAACAACGCCACCGGTAACAAAAATATACTTCGGCCCCATCCGCTCAACTCCGACCGCGAAACAAACACTGCTGCGGAGCTGCGTTTACTCCTGCAAAAAGATGTCGGCGTACAACGCATTCTACGGAGATTCTGAATCCCTGTCAACGTGGAGAAATTTAAGCTTTTTCGACGGACTTTCAAGCTGAAGATTGTCGAGCCTGCTCGATCGGTAGAACAGCATCATCCAAATGTTGTGTAGTGCCGCCGGCTCTCTACCGGCCCAGCTTCGTTTCCGCGTCGTGCTTGGCGGATTCAGCTCGGGTTTTGCACTGGGCCGCCAGGGGCCCGGAAGCTGCGCACTTTTCGTATGCGGCCACGGCGTCTTTGTAGTAGCTGCCCTGTACGTCGGCGTTTCCGAGCAAGTAATAGTCAACCGGGTCGGGGCTCGTAGCGAGTTGCACTGCCTGCGTGAGCTCGGTCCTGGCGTCGTCATACTTTTGATGGTTGATGTCGATCAGCCCCAAACCGCTGTGGGCCAGCGCGAGTTTGTCATTCTTTGCCTTCTCGAACGTGGCATCGTCCACCGTGTCCGGTTTCGCCATAGTCGGGATGAGTTCGATCACGCGATGCGCGTATGCCTCGGCCGTTTGCAATCGCTGCGCGCCATCAGGCGTATTCGCCTTCACGCGGCGCGGAATGGCCATTGCCAGGACCGACATCACATCCACATTCTCGGGATCGAGTTGGATCGCTTTGCTTCCCGCGGCGAACATCTTTTCTGTGTCCCCCGTTGCAAAATAAGAGTTCGTCAAGACTCCGTAAATTCCAGGCAGATAGTGGCTCGTGGGGAATTTGGTCGCGAAATCCTCGCCAAGCTGAATCTTCGCGGCCGGATCGCCGTTTTGCGCGGCGAGAAACGTTTTGTATGCGGCCTCTTCCGCTTTATTGACCTTTTCCTTCTTCGTGGGTCCCATGTCTTCATGTTTCACTGCATCTTTTTGCATAGCCCGGTCCATGCGGGATTCGGTCCCTAAGTGTGCGTTCTGTGCACTGGAAATGCCCGGTGCCAAAGAAATGGCAATCGCAAAACCCCACAGTAACGCCGGCCACCAGAATATTTTTGCCGTCATCATATCCTTCTTCTCCCCGAATATAATCTCCGAACCTGAGCGACCGCTTCGAGCATTCTATCTGGGATTTCCCTTTTGACTTTCTGATCGACTAATAATTTATATGTTGCCGCCTCGGTTTGCAATGCCTCAGCACACTCCTAATTCGGAGTTTGAGGAAAATCGCGAAGTCCGAATTGTTCTTCTCGAACTTATTTCTCGGGCCTGGCTCAGAAGGTTACGGTTGCATTTTCTCTTTCCTGCGCAAACGTTGCCGCGCGCTGAACATCGCGCCCTCTGCAATCTGCACAGGAGCAAAGCTGGAGAAGCCGATGGGACCATTCATATCGTCGTAGATCGCCTCCATTCCACCGCGACTGAAGTATGCTTCGTGCCAAAATCCGGTTCCCCCGGTATCCTTCATGAAATCCTGCCACCATTTCTGGTGCGGCAAGGCTCGCGCCCAGGTTTCCAGAGCATCGAAATCGCGCCAGTACTGGCGCATGCCGACATGTAACGGAAAAATCGAGAAAACGAAAGGCTCGTGGAGAAGCAATCCATCGGGTTTCGCCGCGACTGCGCTCGAGATCCGTGGCCCAAAACGTAGCACGGTTAGAAGCCCACGGGGCGACCGCACCTTCATACCGAGATAAATCACAACCAGGTCCGGGAAACTGGACAAATCGACTGTTTGCCGGGTGACGCTTGCCTTTGACTGCATTTAGCTCGGTTCTCCTTCGTCTGGTGTGGTTTCCTGCGTTATGTCTCCCGCCAATACAACCGGATAACCCCGGAGAAGTGCAAATTTCTCTTGACTTTACCATGGGTCAACGATCTATTGTCACATTCCGCCAAGTGCGGCAGCTTGTCCGGTGCCAGGTCTTACTAGGAGGCACTCTTTATCCCGAGCCCCTGGGAGGGACTGCCTGTCCGCGTGCTCTGTCGCGATTGTGTACCGGACCGACAGCGGTGTCTGTCCTACTTGGCAAACTGACCCACTGCCCTCAAGTGCAGGCGACACCAGGATGCGAGTCGGCATCTATGCCTCGCGGGGGATGTGAGTCTGTCCGAACCGAATCGTCCTGCCGTTCCACCAGAGCCGGACGTGAGTCTGTGGATTCAAGGTTTCAGCGTTTTTGAAAAAACTCTTTTCAGAGGTCCTGTTCATACAGATATGTGTGGAACTCTTGCCATTTTCAGGGGAAAGAATTATGCGTATCGGTGCGACAGGGGCCTCCCCAAGTGAAGCTCGCCTGCACTTATCAGAAAAATCGGCATTGGCCAAGCCAGGGGGACTCTTAGTGCTTCCGCGGAATATCGAGACGTGGCTCCAGAAGACTCCTTGGCAACGGATCCTGCTTATTTTTGCGCTGCTCCCTGCGCTGGCCGCCCTGAATTCCTGCAAAAAAAGTAGCACTCCCACAACAACCAGTACTACGCCGACGATAGTCGCTTCCTGTGCCAGCTCCACAGTGACCGTGAACGGGCAAGTGCAATGCACCGCCACTATCACCAACTTAAGCAGTACGATTGTGGACTGGTCAGTCACTGGAACTGGCACCGGCACAATCGATGCCAACGGTTTGTATAAAGCGCCGGCGACTGTTCCCAGCAACAATGTTGTCACGATCACGGCAGCGGCTCACGCGCAAACCACCCTCACGACTACGGCAACCATTACGATCCAGCCACCCACAACAATTAGCGCGATTGTCTGTTCGGGTTCGACGCAGACCTCGAGTCTGAGTGTGGCTTCCGGGATGTCACTGGCCTGCACCGCAACCTCTGCTTCAAATACGCCGATTCCCGTTTTTTGGCAGGTCAATACCGTCACCGGCGGCACTGCAACCCTCGGCCTGATGAGCGCGCAGGGTAATTACGTGGCTCCGCTGGTCCCGCCGGCGGGAGGGACCGTCACCATCACTGCGGTTTCCCAGGCGGTTTCGACACAGACTTTGTCGGTGCCGGTCACTGTGACCTTTGGCAATCGCGTCTTGAAAGGTAGCTATGCTTTTTCGACGAGCGGGAGGCTAACCGCGACCAACGGTTTTTTTGCGCGCGCGGGCAGTTTCGTCGCGGACGGCAACGGCGGGCTCACGGCTGGACTTGAAGATGTGAATCCGCAGCCCGGTGGTATCACCCAGAAACCCATTTCATTTTCAGGATCGTACTCAATCGGACCGGACGGCCGGGGAACGATCCAATTTTGCGAGCCATCCACGAGTAACGTCTGTACCGTGCCGCAAACCCAATTCCGTTTCGTCGTCCTCTCGCCGCAGGAGGCCCAGATGATCGATTTCCAAGCAGGGTCTGTGGCGAACGGCGAGATCGTATTGCAGCCGGATAATTCAGTGTTCAATACCGGCAGCTTGATCGGAACCTACACGTTTAGCTTCTCGGGATTCTCTTCCGCGACAACTGAAGAATCCGTTGTGGGCGAATTCGTTGCCGATGGAGCAGGCAAAATCACCTCCGGCGAACTGGATATAAATGCTGGCGGCGTTCTTACTTCTCAAGCCGCAATCACCAGCGGCACGTATTCGGTCAGTGCCAACGGGCGAGGCACAGCGACTCTTGTCACGTCCGGTGCGACGTTCAATTTGGCCTTCTACATGATTTCGGCGAGTCGCGCCAAATTCATCGAGACCGATGCGCTTCCTATTTTGGCGGGAGATTCCTTCAAGCAGCAATCGATCGTCCCCTGGGGCCCCAACTCTCTCAATGGAAGCGTCGTATTTGAAACCGCGGGCACAACCGTCCCCGGCGGAGTATTCCTCGCGGATGTTGGCGCGTTCACGACCGATGGCATCGCCAACGTCACGGGCGGGTCCGGCTTGCTCGATCAAAATATCGGCGGCGCGGTAACATCAACGGCCTTCGGTGGGACGTATACCGTCGATACGATGGGCCGCGGCACAATTTCGATCCCCAGCCATTCCTACGTTATCTACATGACTTCGGTGGGTAACGCGGTGGTCCAGGAAACGACCGCCTCGACCGTTGCTCATGGTTTCTTGACCCAGCCTCAAGGGGGGCCATTCACCTCAGCCTCATTGAGTGGCAGCTACGCGCTAAACCTGGCTGGACAGAATGCCGCGATACGAAAAGTAGATGTTGCCGGGCAGCTCGCAGCCAATGGCACGGGCATCCTGACGGGCGGCCTACTCGATATCAACAATTTCGGAACGTTGCAGACGGGGCAGGCAACCAGCGGCACCTATACTTCAGTGGTGTCGAGCGGCCGGACGACAATACTTCTCAATCCAACCCGGAATCTGGTGCTGTACTTTGTGAGCCCCGCACGAATGTATGTTCTCGACACGGACCCTGCGGGTGCCGCAACGGGAGCCGCGGTTGGCTCTCTCTACAAACAGTTCTAAGAAAATGCGTTGCCCGCGGCGTTGGGACGCAAAACGAGTCTGTTTTTTAAAGATGCCCGGCCCCACGTGGGCGGATCAAATGGAACCAAGCTTTCCGCAAGGCACGATGAGATATAATTTGCGCTCTTTGGAGTGAAGTTGCGACTGATCCACAATAAATCGGCATGTGCGAAGTGAAAGATAGAGGCGCGGTGAGAGGCTTTTGGATTTTGGCGTTATTCATCGGCACGTTCACTCTGGTTTCGTGCCGTAAGTCCGCACCAACCACCCCGAGCACGGCCATTACATGCACGACCACGACCTCTACCACGTCAACGACTACGTCGTCTTCTTCGTGCACGGACCCCACCACCGGCATTAGCATCGCGATCTCACCGACCACCGTCTCTGTGACCGTCGCGACGTCAACTCAATTCCAGAAAGGCATTTCGGGAGGAACTAATAATATTGTTACGTGGCAAGTAAATAATATCACCGGCGGAAACGACACCGTGGGAAGGATCGATTCCAACGGTCTCTACCGCGCACCCGCGGCGGTTCCCTCCCCTGCCACCGTGAATGTTTCAGCCGTGTCGTTTGAGGACCCAAAGCTATCCGCCACCGCCGCAACGACCATCCTCCCGCCCCCGCAGGTAACGATTTCCCCTACGTCGGGGACACTGGCCTCGGGTACCGCGAATACGAAAACCTTCACAGCGACCGTCACCGGCGCGCCGACCTCCAACGTAAATTGGCAGGTAAACGGCGTTCTAGGCGGTAACGCGTCTTTCGGCACGATCGATTCGAATGGCGTCTACACCGCGCCTCTAACCCCGCCGATTGGATCGACCGTCACCGTTATCGCGGTTTCTCGCGACTTCCCTCAGGCTTTCGCCAGGGCGACGGTGACAATCTCCGGTTATTCCACATCTTCGTTCCAAGGACAGTTCGCCTTCTCCATGTCAGGAAGAAATGCGTCGGGCGCTTTTTCCCGGGCAGGCAGTTTTACGGCGGATGGCGCCGGCCGCCTGAGTGGCGGACTCGAAGACGTCAACCCCGCTGCGTGTGTCACGACGAATCCGTTTTCATTCGTGGGCAGCTACACGATTGGTTTGGATGGACGTGGGACAATGGCGTTCAATGATGGCTGCTCGCCAGCCACCTTCAGTTTCGTTCTGGTTAATAGCAATCAATTGCAGATTACCGGCTTTGACGCCTCCGGAACAGCCGCCGGGCAAGCAAGCTTGCAGGACCTTTCGGCATTCCGCGTTTCCGGCTTAAACGGCACGTATGTGTTTGATTTCACAGGTGTGGACGGCAGTTCGAAATTCCTTTCACAGATCGGTGAATTCACCGCCGACGGCTTGGGAGGAATCACGAATGGCCTGGTAGACACAAATGACGCTGGCGCAATCTCGTCCCAGGTTTCTTTCACGGGTTCGTATCAGGTCAGTTCGACCGGCCGTGGTACCGCAACCTTCGGAAGCTCACATTTCAGTTTTTACATCGTTTCGCGAGGTTCAGCGAAATTTGTTGGCACCGACGCAGCCCTGGTTCTCGCAGGCCAGACAGCTCAACAGGCCCCAAACACGCCGTTCGACCCGACTTTTCTCAATGGCAGTTTTGCGTTTCTTCTGTCTGGATCGGCATCGGGAGGAACAGGAGTAATAGCCACTGCTGGAAGTTTTTCGGCGGATGGAAATGGCAAACTCACCACCGGCGTACTGGATCAAAACGCAAATGGCTCGCCGGCCACAAACGTGACGTTTTCGAACGGGTCCTACTCAGTGGGTTCGAATGGCCGGGGCATGGCGACATTTTCAACCACCCCCAGCAGGACATTCGTGTTTTATCTGAGTGCAACTGGAAGCTCCGTTGTCCAGGAGACCGATTCGAGCATTGCCGCCGACGGACTCTTCATACAGCAGCAGAGCACAGCATTTTCCTTTGCATCCATCCAGGGCAGCTATGCGCTGCAAACCACGGGCCTTTCGGCCGCCTCCCTGCAAACGATCTCAGGCCAAGTCAGCGCGAATGGCACGGGCGCGATCTCATCCGGAACCATTGACATCAATACCGCGGGAACCACCACAAGTGAAGCGGCCAGCGGCGCGTACTCTTTACCGGCGTCAAACGGACGCGCTACTCTGATGCTCAATCCCTCGAGCGACAACCGCAACTTCGCAGTTTACGTCGTGAACTCCACCCAGATATTCGTTATAGGCACGGACACCGGGCGAGTCGCAGCCGGGACCTTACTCAGACAATTTTAGCCAGAGTTTCCCACGTAAATTTCCACGGCATCACGCGGCGGAAGATTCTTTAAGCAATTGCTCGACGCGGGCAACGTCTTCGGGGACGTCCACGCTTACGGAATCGTGCGTCGTCTCGGCGACGCGAATCTTATAGCCGTTTTCCATCCAGCGAAGCTGCTCGAGCTGCTCGATGCGCTCCAGGTCCCCCAGCGGCAGCGTCGGAAAATCCAGGAGCGCGGCGCGGCGAAATGAGTACAAGCCAAGATGCTTCATGTGGCGCGCGTGGACCGGTGCGTCACGATCGCGGACCCAGGGAATAGGGGCGCGTGAAAAATACAGCGCGTTGTCGTCGAAATCGACGACGACCTTAACGATATTCGGGTCCATGATGTCGGCGGGCCGTGTGATGGGAACCGTAAGCGTCGCGATCGAGACTCCTTCATCGGATTCGATGGCTTCAACGACCGCGTCAATTGCGGCGGGCTCGATCAACGGCTCGTCCCCTTGCACGTTCACGAAGATGTCGTCGCCTCCCCGGATTGCGATTGCCGCCACTTCGGCGACGCGCTCCGTGCCGGAGCGGTGCTCGGCGCGCGTCATGACTGCTTCTCCGCCGAAGCCGGTGACCGCTTGCAAGATACGCTCGTCATCGGTGGCGACGATCACACGGGAAATTTTTTCGGCGCGACGCACGCGTGCCCACACTCGTTCGATCATGGGCTTGCCGTCAAGAGCCACCAACGGCTTTCCCGGCAGCCGGGTCGCGGCAAATCGAGCGGGAATAATGGCGATGGCCATAAGTCAATTGGAATCTGGCGTCAGTTGGATATGATTACACACCCGGCTCAAATCCGAAATCCTACCACAGGAAACCCTCACTCGTGTGAAAGGGAGTTTCGAACGATCGAAGCGACCAATCGGCGTTCAAAAAGTAAACAAATTGTCAAAAAAAGCGCTTAGGTATTGCGTTGGTATTGCCGAATGGTAGAATGAGTGAAAGGTTCGAGGTACGAACCAGCCCGTAGCCGCCCGGCAAAGCCGGAGAAGGCAGGCAATGCGGTGAAGGCAGCGCGCAGACAGTTTTGGTTGCAGGTCCTCATTCTTGCTGGGCTCGCTCTGATTGTCGCTAATGCGTTCCCCCAGTCCCAGGGCCCTGTTAAGCCCTCTAAACCAGAAACAACTACCGGGAAAAAACCAGGAGAAGGGATCCAAGTTGACGTTAACTTGGCGCTCGTCAACGTCACGGTAACCGATCCCTTGAACCGTCTGGTGACCGGCCTGGAAAAAGAACACTTCAGAGTTTACGAAGACGGGGTCGAGCAAGAAATTGTGACGCTATCGAGCGAAGACGTCCCGGTTTCCATCGGATTGGTTTTTGACATGAGCGGCAGCATGTCTGACAAGGTGGACAAGGCGCGCCAAGCCGCGGTGCAATTCATGCGTACGGCGAATCCGCTGGACCAATTTTTCCTGGTAAGTTTCAACGATCGCGCCGAGCTCACCAGCGGCTTCACCAACAGTGTGGAAGAGTTGCAGACCCGCATGATGTTTACAGCCTCTCGCGGGCGCACGGCTTTGCTTGATGCGGTCTATTTGGGGCTCAGCCAGATGAGGGGTGCACACAACGCCAAACGGGCCTTGCTCATCATATCCGACGGGGGTGATAATCATAGTAGGTACAATGAGAACGACGTAAAGAACTACCTGAAAGAGGCCGACTGCCAGCTGTATGCAATCGGCATCTATGACCCGATCGGGATTCGTTCTCGAACCAATGAAGAGCTGAATGGCCCTTCGTTGCTGTCGGAAATGACTGAGATGACCGGAGGACGAGTTTTTCCCGTAGCGAATATCGGCGAACTGCCGGATATAGCGGCAAAAATCGGGATGGAGCTCCGTAACCAATATGTTCTGGGATACAAACCGAGCAACGCACAGCACAACGGCATCTGGCGAAAGATCAAGGTCAAGCTTAAGCCACCCAAAGGGCTCCCTCCCCTTAACGTATTTGCGAAGACCGGCTACTACGCTCCCAACCAGTAGCCACTGTCGTTTGACGGCCTTTCTCCTGACATTTATTTTTGCGGCGCTAGGAGTGTGTCTCGCCAGCGGCGCGGTGGCCCAGCAATCGCAGCCACCGATTTCGCCCTCCACCCAGCCGCAGGCCCCAAACGCCCCTCAGGAGAGCCAGCAGGGGCAGTATAAGATTCAAACCCAGGTCAGCCTGGTGGTGTTGCATGCTTCCGTGCTGAATGACCGGAGCGTGTTTGTGCCCGGGCTGAAGCAGGAAAACTTCAGGGTACTTGAGGATAAGGTCGAGCAGAAGCTTTCCGTCTTCAAACAGGAAGATGTGCCGGTTAGTTTCGGTTTGGTAATCGACAATAGCGGCAGCATGCGGGACAAGCGTCCTCAAGTGAACGCAGCCGCACTCACATTCGTCAAGACCTCGAATCCGCAGGATGAGGGCTTCGTCGTCAATTTTAACGACGACTACTATCTCGACACCGAGCACGATTTCACCAGCGACTTGAACGAAATGAAATCAGCGCTCGAGCGCATTGATGCGCGCGGCAGCACGGCGCTCTATGACGCCGTGATCGGTTCGCTCGATCACCTGAAGAAGGGCACGCGCGACAAGAAAGTGATCCTGGTCGTGACCGACGGCGAAGACAACGCCAGTCGCCATAGCTTGGAGAACACTGTCGAACAAGCCCAGCGAAACGATGCGGTGATTTATGCCGTGGGGGTATTTGGTGACGACGACCTCAAGCACAACCGGCGCGCCATGAAGAAGGCGCGCACCGCGCTGTCCCAACTTGCCAATGCCACTGGTGGCTTGGCCTTTTTTCCTGAAGACGCCAACGACACAGAAGCCATTTGCACGCAGATTGCACACGACATCCGCAACCAATATACGCTGGCCTACTATCCGACCAACCTCGCCCATGACGGCTCCTTCCGCAGCGTCCAGGTTGAGGTGATCCCCCCGCGCGGCTCCGGGAAACTCACCGTCCGCACGCGAACGGGGTATTACGCGTCTCGCGCACCGGCCTCGGGAAATTAGGACGTTCCGCTGGTGGCGCCGGCGTCTCGCCGGCGGTTTTTCGTATCATCTCAAGAACGCCGGCGAAACGTCGGCCCCACTTCCCGCTTATACAATTTTTATTCTGGAATGAGCAGCGGCAGGAAACTTTTGCCGTGAGGAATCGTGCCGCCGAAATTTTCGGCGATGGTTTGGCCCATGTCGGCAAGGGTTTCTCTTGTGCCTAGCTCTGAACCTGCGGATTTTGCAGGCGTATAGGCCAGGATTGGGACGTATTCGCGGGAATGATCTGTGGTCGGCCAGCGCGGATCGGGATCGCAGCCGTGGTCGGCAGTGAGTATCAGTAAATCTGATTTGCCTAAAGTCGGCAAAAACTCTCCCAGCCAGGCGTCAAATTCTTCGAGCGATTTCGCGAAGCCTTCCACATCTTTGCGGTGGCCGTAGAGCATGTCGAAGTCGACGAGATTGCAGAAAATCAGGCCACCCAGGCGATCGCGGATGGTGTCTGATAATTTTCCCATGCCCTCGGCGTTGTT